>Ga0335082_10003646_pt1 | contig 16759 bp, 16 predicted proteins | sample Lox_Sample_41_FD_206718 | JGI IMG/M metagenome (GOLD analysis project Ga0335082, IMG submission 206718) | Soil microbial communities from Loxahatchee National Wildlife Refuge, Florida, United States - Lox_Sample_4.1 | ecosystem: Environmental > Terrestrial > Soil > Wetlands | place: USA... | reverse complement strand
CACCGTGGCGACCTGGCTCGCCGCGCAGAACACGACCAGCAGCAGCCCCCTGTTCGGGAAGGCGGACCTCTCGCACGTGGGCCTCGCCGGGCACTCGCGAGGCGGCCAGTCGACGCTCGACGCCGCCGAGGAAGGGTTGCTCGGCAAGGTCGGCGCCTGGGTGGGGCTCGACCCCGTCAACACCGCGTACGTCTCGGGGACGGCGCCCTCGACGAACCTTCCGTCGATCGGGATTCCGACCCTGTATCTCGGAGCGGGCGTCGCCACCAATTGCGCTCCGGCGGGCGACAACTACCAGACGCTCTACGCGGTCAGTCCATCGCCCTCCATCGCGATCACGGTGGCCAACGCTTCTCACTCGCAGTTCGAGAACGTGGGCGGCTCGGTCGGAGGTTTGATCTGCTCGCCGCTCGGGACGGCGAACACCCAGACGGTCATCGAGCTCGCCATGAAGTACCTGACCGCGTTCTTCGCCCTGGAGCTTCTCGGCGACTCGTCCGTGGGCGTGCAGTTCCAGGGTGAAGGGATCGCGGCCGACGAGGCGGCCGGTCTCGTCACCCTCGTGTCGAAGTAGAGTCAGTCGCGAGTCATCGCGGGACCTCTCGCCGTAGGTCGCGAGAAGACCGCCGTGATCCACCCCCAGCGCCCCGTGAATCGCCACGAGCCCTCTGCGGCACGAAAGTCGCTATGCACCTCTTCGATGCCCCGCGCCGTTCGCGCATCGGCGCTTGCCGTACTCGCCGCTTGGCTCTGTGTCGGCGTGCTGCAGGCCGGGTGCTCGTCGGCCTCTCCGGTCGCCGATCTCCCCGGAGACGGCGGAGCCGGGAGCGACGATGGTGCCATGGACTCCGGCGTGAAGGCATCCGACGCGTCTTCCCGGGGCAGCGATGCGGGTACGGACGGCCCCTCGCGTTCCCCGGACGGTGGCGGTCCTCGGACCGATGGGGGATCTCAAGATGCGGGCTCCCCCGCCGTTCCCCTGCCGGCGTTGCCGCTGAGCACGTCGTCGCGATGGATCGTCGACGCCAAGGGCAAGCGCTTCAAGCTCGCGAGCGTCAACTGGTACGGCGCCGACTCGAAGGACTTCGTCGTCGCGGGGCTCGACATCGCGGACCTCGGCTCCATCGCGATGCTCATCCGGACGCTCGGGTTCAACTCGGTGCGCCTGCCCTGGTCCAACCAGCTGGTCGAGTCGAACCCGGTGGTCGCCGCAGCGCGACTCTCCAAGAATCCGTCGCTGGTCGGCCTTCACGCGCTGGACGTCCTCGACGCGGTGATCGCCGCGCTCGCGCACGAGGGGCTCGTCGTCATCCTCGACAATCACCGCAGCCACGCCGACTGGTGCTGCGACGTGCAGCACGGCGACGGGCTCTGGTACACGCCGGACTATCCGGAGGCGAAATGGATCGCCGACTGGAAGACGATGGTGACGCGCTACGCGTCGCAGCCGGCGGTGGTGGGAGCCGACCTTCGCAACGAGCTACGGCAGACGCTGGACCCGAGTGCCCCCGCGAGCTGCACGACCTGCGGGACCGGTTGCCCGTGTCTGACGCCCACGTGGACCGGCGACAACGGGCCCACCGACTGGTACGGCGCCGCGCAGCGCGGAGGCAACGCGGTCCTCTCGGCGAACCCGAAGCTGCTCGTCGTCGTCGAGGGGCTCGGCTACTCGCTCGATCTGACGGGCGTCTACGACCTGCCGCTCACGCTGAGCGTCGCCAACCGCGTCGTCTACTCGCCGCACGACTACTCGTTCTCGCACGCCGCGTACGCGAGCTACACGGACATGGCCACGGACCTCGGCGACAAGTGGGGCTACATCCTGACGCAGAAGCAGAAGTACACGGCACCCATCTGGGTGGGCGAGTTCGGCACGAGCCACGCCTCGCCCACCGACGTGAGCGACACGAGCGGGCAAGGTTTCTGGTTCCAGAACTTCCGCCAGTATCTCGAGAACGCGGACATCGACTGGTCGTACTGGGCGCTCAACGGCACAGAGGCGACCGGGTACTCGCGGACGGTCGACACCGAGGAAGGCTACGGCGTCCTCGACACGACGTGGTCGAAGTCGGCGCTGTCCGATCTGACGAAAGCGCTGCAGGCCCTGCAACCGGCGACCCAGGGGCCCTGATCGACGCCGTCGCTCACGGCGAGAGCAGGTCCAGGATCGTCCGCAAATCGCTCATCGCGTGCATGGCGCTCGGTTTGTCCGGGGCGAAGAACGCGGACATGGGCCACGTCGTGCCGTAGCACCACGACTTGCTCGCCGTGATGCACTCGTCCGTCACGATGGGTTCCTGGTGGAGGAAGCCGATCGCCGTCACGCGAAGGAGCCACGACACGCGCTGGACGCCGCTGGAGCCGACGATGCGCGTGTGCTCGGCGCTGCCGACGGGATATCCGGCCTCGACGGCGGCGCCGGAGAGGAGCTGGGCCTCGATCATCCCGGGGAAGAGCGCGGCGGCGGTGCCCTCGACGGTGCTCAGACTGCAGCAGGAGGGCTGGATGCCCGACGCGCCGACCTGCCAGGGGGCGCCGACGGCGCATCTCTCGAGTGGCCCGATGTCGTGGTCGTAGCCGGCACCACAGCGGGAGAATCCGACCGGGTGCGAATGGGTCTCGTCGAGCACTCCCTCCTTGAGTGCCCACCACGCGACGGTCGACGCTGCCGTGAGCCGAGCGTCCCGCGTGCCTTGCAGCCGCGGGACGGCGCACCAGGCGAAGTAGCTCACCCACCTTGCCTGGTGGGCAGACATCGGGTGACCGTTGACGATGCTTCCGAGCGCGCCGTCACGGGGGCGGCACTGGCTGTCGAAGCCGTCGGGCAAGGGCACGCATCCGTGCGGACAGCGGGCCGTCTCGGTCGCGCCCGCCCTCGTGCGCGTGAGCGTCACGCCGTCCGCCTTGCAGATCCAGGCCTCGGCTCCGGATTTGCGGAAGCACGGGCTGTCGATGCTGGGGGATTCGTCCTCGGCGCCGCCGTCCGGTGTCGTCAGGGCCTCGCCGCTCGCGACTGTCGCCGCCGCGTCGGCTTGAGCGCCGAAGTCTGCGCTGGTGCCGCACGCCTCGAGCAAGGGCAGCAGCGACACCAGCAACAGCGGGCGGATCCGGGGCACACGTCCGACCATTCGATCGACTCGTCCAGCGACGCGCCCGCCCCGCCGCGCCGAAGAGCGCGAACCCGTGCACGCTCCGCGCCGAGTCAGAGGACAGCGTAGTTAGCCGCAGGCCCAGCTCGCTCAGCGTGCACGCATGACAAGGGCGAGGCGGAAATCCCCGGGCTCGACCACGTGGAAGCGAAGTGATGCGGCGTCAGAGTCACGCCACGTCGCGAACGACGTGCAGCACGAGATGACCGAGTCCGCCGTCGCCACAACGCTCGTCGTAGAGGATCGCGATTTCGTTGCGGCCGTCTTGCAAGGCGCCAGTCGACACCTGCAACGCGTCGAAGGACCATCCCGTCTCGCTGTCGTCGTGGACGAGCCCCGCGCCGTAGGTTGGGCTTCCCTGGCTCGATACGTTGGGCATCACCGGCTGCGGCTGGCCGTCGACGAAGACGACGAGGCCGTCGTTCACCGCGATGCGCCCCGGGTGGTACTTGTCCTCGAGGGTCACCGACGTCAGATTCGACTTCGCCCCGAGGTCCACCGTCGCGCGGAACCAGTACGACGTCCCCAGCGCGCTGCAGTCGGCGCGATCGCGCGTCCAGAACCACGTGTCGCCGGGGACGAAGCCCGGGATGGACGCACTGCCGTCCAAGGGAAGGTCGGTCGTGCTCGGACCGTTCCACGCCGCCGTCGACGTCCACGTGAACGAAGCGCCGGCGCGCGAGTCGTCCTCCTCGTAGAGGGGATACGTGTTCGCTGAGTAGTACTGGAGGTCCGGACTCGGCGCCGAGGGAGCGAGGAAGTACTCGTTGCTCCGCTCCCAGACGGGATCGACGATCACGTCGTTGCCCTGGGGCGTGCCAGTCGTACTCGCAGAGGGCTCGGTCGTGGCCGTCGTACCGCTCTCCGTGGGACAGGAAGGGTCATCGAATCCGTCTACGCTTCCGCCGCAGGCGACGGTCGCGAGGGTCGAGGCGATCAAGGCGAGGTAGGCGATGCACGATGGGCGCTTCATGATGGGTTGGCCCCATCGATTGCAACCGCCTCGCCAGTCGGAAAGCGTAGGAGTCTTGCGTCCACTCGTTCCGCGAGCACGCAACGGCGGGACAACCTGTCCCACCGGCTTGCGCAGACAGTGTGTGAATCCGGGGCCTCGCCGTGACGAACTACCCGGAGCAGTTCACCAACGAGGGCCTCCCCGTCATGGCCTTTCTGACCGGAGCTTCGCTCGTCGTCACGGGAGTCTGCCTGGCGGCGAGCACGGTGACCAGGAAGCATGAACGACGGCCAGTCTTCGGAAGCGGCAACGCCCGACCACCCTTCGAGTCCAACGCTTTTCTGCGACTCACTCGACGCAATCCACGGACGCAATTCAGGGGCTCGGGCACGGCGCGTCCGCCGTCACGTACTGCGGAGCGCTCACGATGCACGGGACGTTCGGCGGGCACGTGCCGCCCGTTCCGGGCCTCGCACAGCGGGCGACGCAAGCCGTCGCACCCGGTGCGCGCTCGATCGTGAACCCGTACTCGCCCGACGTCAGGAACGCGCTAGGGCACGGGTAGGGCGCGGCGGGCGCGGAGGAGGTCTGGAGCTTGGCCTCGCAACTGCCATTCAAAAGCTTGTCGGCGACCCATACTGTCGTGGGCGCGGGCGGGACGAACGTCGTGTCGGTGGGCCCCGTGGTGGGAACGTCGCCGGGGGGCGGCTTGTCCGCCACGGTTGCCCTCGAGTTGCATCCCGAGAGTGTGGCGATGCCAGCAGCGAGCCAGCCGAGGGAAGCTGGGTTGCCATGCAGATGGATCAAGCGCGGCCCTCTCCCGATTGCAGGGGACCGATTCTCCGCGATTCACCGACGACCGGGAAGACCGCGCTCGTGCTTCAATCGGCGTCGATGTGCGAGCTGCTCGGCATGGAGTGCAACGTCCCCACGGACATCGTCTTCTCGTTCTCGGGGCTCGCCATGCGCGGGGGCGCGAGAGGCCCGCACTCCGACGGCTGGGGCCTCGCGCTGTACGAGGGCAAGCGCGCACGCATCTTCCTCGAGCCCGCGGCTGCCTCGACGAGCGCGCTCGCCGGTTACGTGCGCGACAACCCGATCAAGACGCTGCTCGCCGTCGCCCACGTGCGCCGCAAGACGCGCGGGCACATCAGCGTCGCCGACACGCACCCGTTCGAGCGTGAGCTCTGGGGACGCAGCTTCGTCTTCGCCCACAACGGGACGTTGCGGCAGGCGCGCGCGCTGCCGCTGGGCCGCTTCCGACCCATCGGCGACACCGACAGCGAACATGCCTTCTGCGCGATTCTCGGGATGCTCGAGCGGCGCTTCGGATCGAAGTACCCGACGCACACCAGGGAGCTCTGGGAGGCGGTCGCACGCATCGGCGCGCGCATCGGGCGTGGCGGCACGTTCAACTTCCTCCTCGGCGACGGAACGCACCTGTTCGCGCGGTGCGCGACGAAGCTCTGTCACATCGTGCGCCAGGCGCCCTTCGGCCCGGCGACGCTCGCCGACGACGAAGTGCGCGTCGACTTCGCGGCGGTGACGACGCCGAAAGATCGGGTCGCGGTGGTGGCGACCGCGCCTCTCACGCGCGACGAGACGTGGACGCAGGCCGAGCCCGGGACGATGTGGGTGTTTCGTGGAGGCGTACTGCGGGCAGCCGTGGCGTCACGCTAGGGATTGGAGACGTTCCAGATCAGGTGATACTCGCGAGGCCCGCGGTCGAGGACGATCTCCAATTCGCTCCCGCCGTGGAGGAGTGACCGCAGCTGCGCGAGGTGGTCGGGCCACGGTTCGCCCGCGACCGACACGAGGAGATCGCCGTCGCAGACCCCGCCTGCCCGGAGCAGGACGCCCGGGGTGAAGATGCGGCGCCCCTTCGAGCCGGGTCGAAGAGGCTCGAAGTCTCCCGGATAGGTCAGGCGGTCTTCGTCGAGTGCAGCGCTGAAGAGCACGCCGAGGATCCCCAGGTGCGCAGGAGGCGGCCCGTCGCAGCCCTGCTCGATCTTCGGCATGTCGATCTGCCGCTCGATGGTGGGCCTCCTCGACTTCTTGCTCGTGCTCACCTTCGCGGACTCCGTCGACGGCTCGTAGACGATGGGGTCCCCCCAGGCGTCGAGGAGCAGACCTGTCGCGCCGTCGAGATCCGAGAGCGCAGCCGGGAACTTTCGGTCGAACAGGGCCCGGCGGCGCACCAGCTCGGCCAGGGCGTCCACGCGATCGCGCGAGAGCCGCTCGACGAGGCGGTCGCCAGTCGAGAAGGGATACCCACCGAGGGAGCGATCGTGCTTCTTCCAGATCGCGGTGAGCTCGCCGAGGCTCGCCGCATCGAAGACCCGCTCGGCGTCACGGCGACTCTCGGAGCTGACGGGTGCGTCCATGGCCTCGAGCCTCGCGCGGATCCCGGCGCCGTGAAGCGCGATCTCGAGCCGGTCTTCCATCGGAGCACCCTGGCGGTACATCGCGAGCTGCTCCTCCGCAGGAGACTGCGCGTGCGACGAGAGCTCCTGTTCCTCCGCCCACGCCCGGACGAGCGTCGTCACCTGCTCCGGGTGAGCCGCGAAGCCGTGCTGCACGAGTTCCTCGAGCGCCGCATCGAGGTCGGCGAGGTCCTCCAGCCGGATCGTCGGATATCGAAGGCATGGACCCGGTCCAGCGTGATTGCTGGCGAGCAGGCGCACTCGCTCGTCCGAGGTGGTCGCAATGCTGCGCCGGTAGATGAAGTCCGCCGGCGTCTCGAAGAGGGCGCGGCGGAAGGCGATCCCGCCTCCGAGGAGGGCGAGGAGCAGAGCGACGGCGGCCACGACGAGCCAACGTGTTCTCGCGCTCCCGCTAGCCATCGCGGTGCCCCCGGGAGAGGAACTCGAGGGCGGTTCGCTTCGCTGCTCCGACCAACGGGCGGCCGTGCCCGGGGAGGAGGTGCTCGTAGTCGACGTCGCTTCGATGGAACGCGCGCAACGACTCGATGGCGAGCGGCAGGTCGGTCGAGAACGTGACGTACGGGAGCGACATGCCCTTGCGGACGACGAGCGGCGGCACTGCCGTGAGCAGCGTGTCGCCGCTGAGCAGCGCTCTCGTGCCGCCGTGGCGGTAGAAGACGGATCCTTCGGTATGACCCGGCACGTGGTGGACCTCGAGGCTCCCGACGGATTCGCCGTCGTCGAGCGCGTGGTCGCACACGACCTGCGCCGGCCACCGATTCTCGAACTCGGCGATGAGCCGAGCGACATGGGAACCGCCCTTGCGCGTCAGTCGAGCGCGCGGCGCGCGCCCGGCGAGGACGTCCGCGTCGTCTCGGTGGGCGTACACCTTGACCCCGAAGTACCGCTGGAGAAAGCGGGCGTTGCCGGCATGATCGCTGTGGCGGTGCGTCAGCAGCACGCCCGAGAGATCGCCCGGCCACACACCAGCGCGGCCCAGCTCCAGGAGAAGCGTGGCCCGTTCACTCCAGTGGCCGCAGTCGACGAGCCATCGATCGCCCCGTCCGCCGTCGAGCAGGTACACGTTGGACACGCGCACGTGGTGCAAGTGACGGAACTCGCCGACGACGGTGCGCATGCGGTCACCGCACCGGGCAGGCGAGCTTCTGCGCGTGGGTGCGGGCCTCTTCGGCTGTGACCGATCGAGGCTTCGCGCGGCCCCACCGCTCCATCACGCGCGCGTACGCGTCGCAGGCTCCCTTCGTGTCGCCCGTCTGCTCGAGGGCCTCTCCGAGGCGGAGGCTCGCCTGGACCGGCTCCATCCCGAGTGCGCATCGTGCGGCCGCCGGACGCAGGTGGGCCAGCGCGTCGTCGATCCGGCCGCCCAGGAGGAACAGCTCGCCGATGGGACCGTCGTCCGCCCAGAAACGACGGCTCGCGATCGGCGGTGGGTTCCCCCCGAAGGCGCGCAGTCGTTCCACCGCGGCCTTCGCCTCGGCCTCGTTCGCCGGGCGCTCGAATGCCTGCGCCCAGATGACCGATGCCGCCGTCGCCCACGCTTCGTCGTCGAGCCGCGCGCGCCACGACGCGATCCACGCCTCGCGCTGCGCCGAATAATCCGCGTCCGAGAGGACGCCGGCGAGGTGCGCGCGGGCGAGCATCCGGGGAAGCGGGTCCGTCTCGGGTCGCTCGAACCGCGGCAGGGCCGCCGCCTGCTTCACGTAAGCCAGAGCCAGGTCGCCGGCCTGTCGAGTGTCGCCGCTCTCGAGGAGCATCTCGACCTTCGTGACCGCCCCGTCGGACGACGCCATGGTCCCGTAGGCATCGATGCTCGCGAGCGCCGCCGTGAAGTCGCCGACCCAGGTCGACAGGAGCGCGTCGTCCAGGGGCTTCAGCCGATCCGCGCGCGCCGGATCGAGCCGCGATCGCCTGTCGGCCAGCGCGAAGCGGAGTGCGTCGGTCGAGGCGTCCTGTCCGGCGAGCGCCTGCGCTAGCCACCAGGGGCCCATCGTGTACTCGGGGTTGAAGACCATGGACATGCGCGCGTCGCTCTCGACCTCACGGTACTGCCCGACCCAGGCGTGCTCGATGGTGCGCTCCACGCGCGTCCACTCGGCGGCGCTGTTCCGAGCGAGGAGCTCGTCGAGCACGCGCCGCCCTTCGGCGTCGTCCAGGTCCTGCGCCAGCAGCAGCCCACCGATGACCGATTCGTCGGGATCGACCTGCATGGCCCGGCGGATGACCTCCGCCGAGCGCTCGAAGTGAAACAGCTTGTTCTCGGCGATCGAGAGAAGCTCGAGCACCTGCATGTCGTCCGGGCGTCGCGCAGCCAGCGTCCGCATGCGGACCGCCACCTCCTTCAGGTCCGGAGGGTCGAACACCGCGGGCTCGATCGCCGTCAGCACGTCCTGATCGCGCGCCGAGAGCGTGCTCCGGGCACGGGACACGGCCTGCAGATGCGTGCGCGCGAGCGTCAGAGGCGTCGGGCAGAGGTACGTCGCGAGCAGCAACCGTTGCAGGTGAGGGCTCGCGAAGGAGTCGTCGGCGGCAATCGCCTCGTCGAAAGCCTTCTGCGCCGCCGAGACCTCGCCTCCCGCCAGGAGCTTCATTCCCCGCCGGAAGGAGGCTTCGGCCGCGGGCACGGTCGTCTGCGAAGCCGGGAGATCGGCGAGACGGAAGGTACGCGCTGAAGCGACGGGCAGCGCCGACGACGTCGGCGTCACCGTCGGACGGCTGGACCGAACGGCGACCCAGCGCCACCCTCCGAGAACCGCGACGACCAAGCCGAGCAGGAGCGCCGCGGTCCTCCACGATCGCGAGCTTCCGGCGCCGGTCGAGGTCGAAGCCGACGCCGGGCGCGAAAGCGGCTGCACCTCGGTCCGCGATACCGTCGTCGCCGTCTTCGTCCCGTGCGGTTTCGCCAGCGCCGCGACGATCTCACTGGCATCGGCGAACCTCTCGGCAGGCGCCTTCGCCAGGCACCTGTTCACGACTGCCTCGGTCGTCGCTTCGATGCTCGGAACCCGCTCGCGCAGAGGCGGAGGCGCGTCGCGGGCGATGGCGACCATCACCGCGCCCGTGCTCGACCCCGAGAAGGGCCGCTTCCCGGCGAGCATCTCGTAGAGGACGATGCCGAACGAGAACACATCCGACCGCACGTCGAGCGGCTCGCCCAGCGCCTGCTCGGGCGACATGTACTCGGGCGTACCCATCACGCGCCCCTCGTCCGAGGTCACGAGCGTCTCGGTCTTGGCGAGCGCCACCTCCGCGCGGTCGGCCGACCTGGTGTCGGCCTCGGTCTTCGCGAGCCCGAAGTCGAGGAGCTTCACGACGCCGTCGGCCGTGATCATCACGTTCTCGGGCTTGAGGTCCCTGTGTACGATGCCGCGATCATGCGCGGCGGCGAGCCCCTGGGCGATCTGACCGGCGAGCTGCAGCGCGGTGGGCTCGGCGAACGGCCCGCGCTCGAGTCGCTGACGAAGGCTCTCGCCGTTCACCAGCTCCATCGCGATGTAGATGCGCCCCTCGTCCTCGCCGATCTGGTGGACGACTGCCACGTTGGGGTGCGTGATGCCCGCGGCCGAGCGCGCCTCACGAAGAAACCGTTGCCGCCGCTCCTCGTTCCCCGTCCGGGGCATGACCTTGAGCGCCACGTCGCGGCGCAGTGACTCGTCGTGAGCCCGGTAGACGACGCCCATCCCTCCCCGGCCGAGCACACCGAGGATGCGGAACGACCCGACCCGCGCAGGAAGGGACGCCGGGACTTGCTCGCTCGTCACCGTAGTCGATCATACTCTTCAGTCAGCCGTGCGCGTGGTCCTGGCGACGTCGGGTGCACTAATCCTCGCTCTCATCGGCGTGCGTCTGGTCCGCGCTGCGCCGCCCGAGCAAGCGCCGGCCGCATCGCGAGCGCAAGTCGCAACGGCGCTCGAAGCCCTCGCTGCCGCGTTCAAGGGACATGGTCGGCGCCTCGCGAGCGGCGGGCCGGGAACCATCGAACGGGCGATCGCCGCGTACGTGCCCGGAGTGTTTCGTCCGGTGCAGGAGGGTGTCATCGCACCCCCGAAATCAGGCGCACGGTGCCCGCCGGAAATGGGGCTCGTGTCCGGCGCCGTGTGCGTCGATCGCTTCGAGGCGTCGCTCGTCGAGCGCGCGCAGGACGGCACGCTCCTGGCGCACGCACCCAACCAGTCCCTCGTACCCGGTCACGTGTACGTCGCACGGAGCGTCCAGGGCGTGATCCCGCAGGCGTACGTGAGTGGAGTGCAGGCGCTTGCCGCGTGCCACGAGGCGGGCAAGCGCCTTTGCGCACCAGTGGAGTGGCGCGCGGCGTGCGCCGGAAGTCAGGGCTACGCCTTTCCCTACGGGCCCGACCGCGTGCTCGGCCGCTGCCACGACAGCGGCGCGAACCCGATGCTCACGTACCACGCCGACACTCAGGCCCGCGGCTGGGGCCCCCTCGAGCTCAACGACCCGCGGAACAACGAGCTCGAAGGGACGCTGGCGAAGACAGGCGCGTTCCCCGATTGCGTCAACGACTTCGGTCTCTACGACATGGTCGGCAACCTGCACGAGTGGACGGCCGACCCGAACGGCACGTTTCAGGGAGGCTATTGGCTCGACACCTCGCTGCACGGCGATGGCTGCGCATACCGGACAATCGCGCATCCGTTCGACTATCGCGATTACTCGATCGGATTCCGCTGTTGCGCGGATCCCGAGTGAGTCTCAACGAGCGAGTACGACGAACAGGGCCGTGATGACCACGACGAGCACCGCGTACAGCATCCGCATGGCCAGGCGGGAAGACTGTCTCTGTCGGTCACGCTCGCGTGCGTCCGAGTCGGACACCCACATGGTTGACGGGTCGTCACGCGGGGGCTCTGCGTCGTGTTTCACGGGGACGGGCAGAGGGGCCGGAGGTTCTGGCGCGCGTGGCGCGGGCTTCCGGTACGGCGGGACCACGAGTGAAGCTTAGCAGCTCGCGCACTGATTCAGCCGATCGGCTCTCCGATCATCCCGGCGGCGATCGCCTTCGTCATCGCGGTGAAGCGCGCCTCGTCGAAGTCCGCACCGCTTCGCAACCAGTCCACGTGGGGCGGATCGTCGGCCGGGGCCTTTCCGCCGTCGAAGTGCCCGAGCACGTCGAGATGGTCCGCGTAGCCGGTCCAGACGAGCCGCCCGTGGAGCTGGGATCGCAGCGGCACGACGCCATCGTTGGCGCGCACTTCGGGCGCCTTCCCGAACGCGCGCAACAAGGCCGCCTCGGTGTCGTCGTCCTCACGTGCAGCGGCGCACGGGTAGCGCTCGTCGACGTGCGACGTCAGCTCCGACAGCGCCGCGAAGATCGTGGTCGACAAGGCGCCCCAAGGGCTCAGGAGCTGGCGCACCAGGTTCAGAGGCGTCGGCAGCCGCGCCATCGACGCCGTGCACTGGTAGCGGACGCCCGGACGGTCACGAACTGTCGCCTGATGGAGATCCATCGCCTCGGGCATGAGCTGCACCATCGAGCCCTGGTCCGTCTTGATCGCCTCGAGGTACGTGCGCACCTCGCGGCTGCGGGCGTCGTCGAGCAATTGCAGCAGCCGCTCCGTCGTGCTCTCGAGCACGCGGACGTCGAGACCGAACGCGCGGTCGATGCGGCCGATGGCGACCACGAGCGCGCTGGCGACGGCGAGCGGAGGTGAACCGAGCGTCAGCGCGAAGAACGTGAGCGCCGTCAATGCGTAGAGCATCTTCTGGCCGCTGACCGTCGTGAAGAAGGCGGCGAGCGGCGTCCCGTGGTGGGGAGTGCTCAGCGTGGTCACGCTGGCGAGCCGGGGCAGCCATGCGAGCGCTGCGCCGTCGCACGGAATGCTCGCTCCGGGCGAGGCGATCAAGCGGACGTCGACACCGCCCGTCGAGTGACCCACGAGGTGCACCGGCGCCTCGCTATCCGTCGACGTCGACGCCACCAGCTCTGCGAGGCGCGCCGCGCGCTTCGTGACCGACGCCGTGGGCGGAACGTCGACGACCCACGTCACCGCATCGTGCCCCCGTTCTCGCAGGTGGCGCATCAGCGCCCGCTCGAGATGGGCGAAGTAGTCGTACGACGCGAGCTTCCCGAAGCCGAACATGCCCGGGGCGAAGTAGAGGTGGTGAAGCACGCCGCTGCCGCCACTCTACGATCCTCACCAGGATGGTGCGAAGCGCTAGACTCATCGAGGACCACGTCCACATGTTCTCGCACATCGCGCGCTGCCTGGACCTGCAGGAGAAGGACATCGTCGAGGCGATCGCTTCGGGCGACTCGACACGCGGGCTGCTCGCGCGTCTCGCGTCGGTTTCAGCGCCGGAGACGGGCTGCGCCAAGGTGCTTCTCCTGTTTGCGCGCATGGCGACGACGGCGTGCACCTGGCTGGACGGGGACCTCGTCGTCGAGCTCGTCGCGCGAGGGGACGCCACGGTCGTCGAGGCGGCGACCGAGCTGGGCGGCGGCCTGCGCGAGCGAGCTGCGCCGACGCTCACGCTGCGCGCGCCGCTGGTCGAGTTCACGCGCGCGATCGAACGCGTCCCGCGCATGATCGCGCCGCTGTCGATCCGCGAGAAGGGCGGCCAGCGGATCGTGCTCACCGCGACGGCCGTCGTGCGTCGTACGAGCATCCCACCGGCGCCGTTCGAGATATCGAGCGACAGCTTGTTCGTCCGGGTTCCTACGGCAGCACTGCCGAAGGAAGACGCACCTGCGCAGTCGCCGCCCTCGAGCGACGTCGACGGCGGCTGGGACGACTGACGTGAAGGAACCGTACCGAGGCCGCGTCTTCACGCCAGCCGAAGTCCGGCGGATCTTGTCGCGCGCCGCGGCGCTGGAGGATGCGGCGGCCCCGGAAGGCCGAGAGGCGGGGCGCGGCCACGCGCGGGAGGAGATCGAGCGCATCGCCGCCGACGCAGGGATCAGCGCGGGCGCGCTGCAACGCGCGCTCGAAGAGGAGGTAGCGCCGGCGGCACCGCCGAGCCGCCCCTTCTCCCTCGCAGGCGCGCCGGCGAACATCGCCATCGAGCGGACCGTGCGTGGATCGCTGGGCGCGGCGAACGATCCGGACCTGGCGCGCGCGATGCGCCACGCCGTAGGTCTCGGTGAGTCGAGTCACACGGCGGGCCGGTGGGTCTGGTCGTCGTCGACGATCGGGGGCCGCCGCGCGCGCGCTCTCGTGGAGTCCAGCGCGGACGGTAGGGTCGCCGTTCGCGTGGAGGAGAGCCTCGAATCGGCGCGCATGGGCCTCTTCCCGCTGGCGTGGATCGTCGGGTTCGCGCTCGTCCTGCCCGTGCTCGCCTTCATTCCTCACGAGGCCGCCCACGCCATCGTGCCGTACGTGCTCTTGGCATGGGCCGTCGTTCCCTACTTCGCCGCGCGAGCGCTTTACGTGCGGCGATTCCGGGCTCGTGAAGCGGAGCTCGCGGCGATCGTGGCGAACCTCGCGGCGATCGTCGCCGACGCGGCGCCGCGCGTGGCCGAGCAGCCGCGCGTGCGGGTGATGGGCGCGGCCGACGTGCCGGATGACGCGGATTCGAGCGAGGACCCGAACGCGCAGCGGGAGCAGCCGCTGAAGAAGCAGGCACCGCGGTGAGCGCTAGGCGGGTGGCCGCCGCCGTATGAGCGCAAAGAAGAGCCACGGGACGCCCACGGCGAGCCCAATCCAGCCGAACGCAATCGTGGGCGCGCCGTTGATGCCGATGGTGCTCGAGGAGCCGAAGGTCTCGAGCAGGACGATGGCGCCACCGCCGAGCGTGAAGACGCTCGCACTCAGCACGTTGAGCATCCAGCGTTCTCGAGGCGTCGGGGTCTTCGTCGCGACCATCTGCTGGCGCGATCGTACGACCCGCTGAGTCCGTGTCCATCCGGGCGAGCGCGGCGTCGAGTGAGGCGGCAAGCACGCCGCGTCGGGACGCCTTGCCTCGCGTGCTCTTCCACGCAGCGGGCGAACCGTGGGAGGGCATGGGGAGTGCTCGGGAGGCGCGGCCATGCCCCGAACCGACCTCGATCGAGCGCCGTACAGCGAAGTGCGCCCCAGCATGCCGCGACTGCTCGTCGTGGACGACGAGCTGCTCCTCCTCGAGGCGCTCGAAGTCGCGCTCGTGGGCCAGGTCGAGGTCCTCGCCACCGTCGATCCCCACGAGGCGCTGGCGAGAATCGATACGGGCGAGCGCTTTGACGCGATCTTGCTCGACGTGAAGATGCCCGAGATGGACGGCCTCGAGCTGTACGAGCGCATCGCCGCCATCTCGCCTGCACAGGCCCGCCGCATCGTCTTCATGACCGCTGCCACGATCGCCTCTCGACCTCGGTCGGAGAACGCGATCCTGCGAAAGCCCGTGGATCTATCGCGCATCGACGAGGTGCTCTGGCCTCCCGAACGGTGCGGACGTAGTCGAACGCAGTCGTCGTAACCCGGTCACTCGCGCGACCGGGGGGGAATGCCACGCGGGCCGCGTCGGGCATGACCGTTGCGACCGGTCGCGCGCGCGGGGAACAGCACCATGCACGAAGGCCGGCTCGTCGCGAGCAAGTATCGGATCGCGCGGTTCATCGCCGCTGGCTCGATGGGCCAGGTCTACGAGGCGGTGCACGTCGGCATCGGTAAGCACGTGGCGCTCAAGGTGATGCCGCACGAGCTCACGTCGTCCCACGAGCTCAGAGCGCGATTCAGGCGGGAGATGCGCGCCACCGGCATGCTCGAGAGCGAGTACATCGTGCAGGTCTTCGACGCCGGTCAGGACGCCGAGCTCGGGCTCTACCTCGTCACCGAGTTCCTCGTCGGCGAGGACCTCGAGGCCCGGCTGGCGCGTGAGCAGCGTCTCGACGCAACGACGGCGGCCGCCATCGGATACCAGGTGGCGCGAGGTCTGGCCAAGGCGCACACCGCCGGCGTCATCCATCGCGACCTCAAGCCGGGCAACATCTTCCTGGCCGAGCGCGACGGCGGCGCTCGGGTCGCCAAGATCCTCGACTTCGGCGTCTCCAAGCGCAGGACGCCGGACGACATGGTCGTCGACGACGAAGAGTTCGCCACGGCGATGGGGATCACCCTCGGCACGCCGCAGTACATGTCCCCCGAGCAGGCACAGGGCCGGCCCGACCTCGACAGCCGCGCCGACGTCTGGTCGCTCGCGGCGACGCTCTACGAAGCGCTCAGCGGCCAATCGCCCTACGAGGGCGACTCGCCCGTGGAGGTGATGATGCGCGTCGTGCGCGAGGATCCCCGGCCCCTCGCCGTCGTCGCTCCGTGGGTGCCGGCCGCGCTGTGCGAGGTCGTGCACGCCGGTCTGTCGCGCAATCGCGACGAGCGCACGCCGGACGCGGCTACGTTCGCCGAAGCGCTCGCCGTCGCCGCACGCGTCCCGCCCACGCCCGTGACGATCCCCTGCCCGCCTCCGGACGCCGAGCGGTTCGAGGGCGAGCCGCCGTCTTCCGCAGGCAGCCGCGTGCAGTTCTTCAGGCGCGACGCGATCAGAGACCCTTCGGGTCGTACACCGTCGTCGCCGTGGAAGTGGCCGGCGTAGGAACCAGAAAGCCGACGAACTTGGGCGCCGCCGGCTTCTGAACCGGAGCCTGCGGCTGCGGCTCCTTCGGCGGCGCGAGGGTGCGTGGAGCCTTGAGCAGCATGACCCGCATCGGCGCCCACTTGGTCCCCGCCAGCGGCAGCTCGCTCTGCGGAGCGAGCCGGCTTCCTCCCCACCATCCCAGCTCGAACACGATCGCGACCGCGCACGAGAAGAGGGCACGCCGGAGCCGACTGCTGCGGCGGCGTGGAGGATCGTTCGTGCCCGGCAGCGAGCTCACCACCTCCCCGACCGCGACTGACGCGTAGAGCGGAACCCGAAGAGTCGGCGGAGGATCCTCGTCGTCGAGCACGTCATCGTTGTTCAGCCACACGGTGTCGCCTTCGGGAGCAGCCATGCGCGCGATCTGGAGCAAGCGGCGGACCGACCGAGCTGGTGGTCACTCGGACGTCCACACTCAGGCGGCGAACTAGCGCACGGGCGCGACGTGCTGCAGTCTAGGGCCGGTCACGATGCGCGCAGTGGACATGCTCCGGCTCCTGGCGGCGCTGGCGACCGCCGCCGCCGCGTGCAGCACGTCCCAGCCGGCGGTCGTGCCGTTCCCCGAGGCGGGCGACCCGTGCAGCACGCCGCCCAACATCGACTGCGCGCGCTTCTCCGGGGTGACGTGCACGCTCGACGCGGGCGCAGGT
>Ga0335082_10003645_pt1 | contig 16759 bp, 11 predicted proteins | sample Lox_Sample_41_FD_206718 | JGI IMG/M metagenome (GOLD analysis project Ga0335082, IMG submission 206718) | Soil microbial communities from Loxahatchee National Wildlife Refuge, Florida, United States - Lox_Sample_4.1 | ecosystem: Environmental > Terrestrial > Soil > Wetlands | place: USA... | reverse complement strand
TTCGCCCTCGCCCGGGGCAAGGAACAGATTCGCTTCCAGACCGTGCTGCTTCGTGTAGAGGTCGTAATAACGCCCGCCCGCCGCGTACAGCTCAGCGTGCGTTCCTCGCTCGACGATGCGTCCGGTCTCCACCACCAGGATCTGATCGGCGCGCCGAATCGTGGACAAGCGGTGGGCTATGACGAACGTGGTGCGGCCTTGCATCAGGTATTTCAAACCTTCCTGGATCAAGGCCTCGGATTCGGAATCGAGGCTGGACGTGGCTTCGTCGAGAATCAGGATGCGCGGGTCGGCCAGAATCGCCCGTGCGATCGAAACACGTTGCCGCTGTCCGCCAGACAGCTTGACGCCGCGTTCTCCGACGATGGTGTCGTACTTCTTCTCGAATCCCTCGGCGAACTCGTCGACGCGAGCAATCCGGCAAGCTTCCATGATCTGTGCTTCCGTGGCCTGGGGTCGGGCGAATGCGACGTTCTCACGAATCGTTCCGTCGAACAGGAACGTCTCCTGCAGCACCACGCCGAGCTGCGTGCGATACGAATCCAGACGAACGGTCGCCAGGTCCACGCCATCCACGGAAATGGTTCCCGCTTCGGGGACGTGAAACGCCGTGATCAGACCAATGATGGTAGACTTCCCCGACCCCGACGGTCCAACCAGAGCCGTCACGGTGCCAGGTTCCGCCTGGAAGGAGACATCGTTCAAAACGGTCTTGCCCGCATCGTATGCAAAGGTAATGTGGTCGAAAACGACTTGCCCGTTGATCTCCGGAAGAAGCGCCGTGCGTCGCGGATCTTGATCCTCGGGCCGCTCGCGCAGAACCTCGCGTGTGCGTTCCAGGCCAGCCAGCGCTTCGGTGAGCTGCGTACCGATACCGACAATCTGGAACATGGGCGCGATTAGGAACGCAAGCAAAGCTGTGAACGTCATGAAGTCGCCCAGCGTCATGACGTGGGCCGTGATCTGGCGCGCGCCGACATACATGATCACCGCGCCAACGACGCCCATTAGCACCGTGGCCGACAGACTCATGAACGAAGTCGCAGTGAGACTCTTCAGTACGTTATCGAGCAGCCTCTGCACGCCTTTGCTGAAAACTTCTTCCTCGCGCGATTCAGCGTGATAGCCCTTCACGACGCGCACGCCCCCCAGCGATTCGGTAAGCCGTCCCGTCACTTCGGCGTTGATTTTGGCGCGTTCACGGAAAATCGGCCGAATTGTTGTGAACGCCCTCTGCAGCGCGCCCGCAAAAACCACGATGATCACCAGCGCGATGCTCGTCAGCAGCCAGCTAATGCGCAACAGGAAGCCAAGCACAAGTACGGCGGTTAGCAATCCTCCGATGAATTCGATCAATCCGGTACCCAGCAGGTTCCGGATTCCGTCCACGTCGGTCATGATGCGCGCCACCAGCGTTCCTGACTTATTGGAATCGTAGTAGGACACCGGAAGATGGCCAATGTGCGCCTGGACTTTGCGCCGCATTTCAGCGATCAAACGCTGTGCGGCTTTGGATACAAGTTGCGTGATGGCGAACCCGGTGACGCCCTGGATTATCGTGGCTCCCATTACTGCCAGAACCAGCGGCAGGAGCAAATCCAATTGCTTCTTCCCGATGACGTTGTCCACCAGGTACTTGGTCGAGACCGGCAGCACCAGGCCGCAGATCCGGCTGACGATCATGAGCGCGAATCCGGCCGCCAGGATACGCCGTCGCGGCTGCATCATCGCGCGAATATCCGGCCACAACTCGCGCAGCCGTTCGGAAGACCGTTTCTTCGGAGTTTGCGGATTCACGGGAACTTAAACTATTGTATGGGATGCGCCCAGCGCGCCGTCGGATTCGAGTTTGACCATGCCCAATCTTTACGCCGGAACTTCGGGATTTGCTTACCCGAGCTGGAAGCCGGAATTCTATCCGGAAAAGCTGCCCTCGAAGAAATTCCTGAATTATTATGCGCAGCGCCTGAACGCGGTAGAGGTGAATTACACCTTCCGGCGGCTGCCGTCGGCGTCGACCCTGGAGAATTGGGTAGCCGAAACCCGCCCCGGCTTCGCGTTTCCACTCAAAGCGCACATGCGCATCACACACATTCTCCGGCTGAAGCCCTCCGAGTTCACCGAGGTATTCTTCAAGGCCATCGATCCGCTGCGATCGGCACGCCGTCTGGGACCAGTGTTGTTTCAACTCCCTCCCGCGCTGAAGTGTGACGAAACTCTGCTTGGCGATTTCCTTGCAACGCTCCCGCGCGATCTCCGCTGCGCCTTCGAGTTCCGCCATGCATCGTGGCTGGTCGAGCCGGTCTATAGACTGCTCGAGAAGCACGGCGTAGCGCTGTGTCTTGCGGAATCGGAAAAGCTGGTGATCCCGGAAGTGGTAACTGCGAACTTCGTCTACTCACGGCTGCGCATGCCCGAGTACTCGCCCGAAGACCGCAAGGAGATCGCCGCCCGCGTGGAGCAGCTACTAAATCGCGGACAGGATGTCTACGTGTTTTTCAAGCACGAGGAAACGCCGGCGGGCGCACTGTACGCCGAAGAATTGCTGAAGCGCTTCCCCGAACAATTAGCAACAGCCGGTTAGTTTCTTTCTCCTCCTTGTTCAGGACAAACCAGAGGTTTGTCCAACGTCAGTCGCTTGCGCCTCCCGCTGCGAAGGACTCCTCGGTTATGTCGAGTGCTCGGTGCACCTCGTGGGACATGCCTCTGGTGTGCAGGACAAACCGGGGGTTTGTCCCACGTGGCGGCAGCCAGTGGCTTCTGCTTTTGGTTGCGGCTCTGCTGCTCGGCGGGGCGGACGCTCTCGTCCGCGCCGGACCCCCAGGTCCGGCTCTGCAATTGCGATAGAAATCCGACGGCGGCCTACCGCGCTGCCTTCGTCTTCTTCCCCGCCGCCTTCTGCTGCTTGACCTCCGGAACCTCCAGCACAGCCTCGGAAGTTGGAGGCTTCTTGGCGATCGCCAGGCTCTTCTTCAACGCCTCCATAATGTCGATCACCTTGGCGGGTTCGGCGGTTGGTGGTGTCACCACTTCCTGCCCCTGTATCTTGGCTTCGATCATCGCCTGCAGATTGTCCCGATACGTGTCCTTGTACTTCTCGGGTTCGAACGGCGCGGCTAGCGATTCCACCAGCATCTGCGCCAGCTTCACTTCCTGCTCCTTCACCAAGCTCGTGTCCGTTCGGAACTCCTCCACCTTGCGAACCTCATGCGCGAAGTACATGGTGTGCATCATGAGGCCCGAATTTCCCGGACGGAAGATCACGATGTGCTCGCGATTGTGCATGGCGATCTTGGCCACGCCCACGTATCCGGTCTTCTTCAGCGTGTCGTAAAGCAGCGCGTAGGGCTTCTCGCCGGCGTCGTCCGGCGCCATGTAAAAGGAACTCTCGAAGTAGATCGGGTCCACTTCCGTCGACTTGACGAATTCAAGGATCTCCATCACTCTGGCGGTCGACGGCGCCATCTTCTTGATGTCCTCGTCCTCGATGACTACGTACCGGTCCTTCTCGTACTCATAGCCTTTGACAATCTCGCTGCGCGGAATCGGCTTGTCTTCCGCCTGGCAGTAGATTACCTGCTTGATGCGCGAGTTATCGTGCTTGTGGAGTTGGTTGAAGCTGATGCTGTCGCCGCGGGCGGCCGTAAACAGCTTGACGGGAAATGAGACGAGACCGAAGGTGAGGTGCCCTTTCCAAACAGTAGAGGCCATGGCAATAATCTCCGAGTATATTCAGTCATAGCACGACGATCAAACATTTTCAACAGCGCACGTTTCTTGCGTCGGGTTACTACTGTAGTAACCTTACTAATCGGGGATTCCCTCATCGATGTACTTCCGTAGTCTTCCGCTCTGCCTCTGCCTTTGTTTGTGGATCCAGCCGGCGGCATCACAAGGCATCATCACGACTTTCGCCGGATCTCCTTGGCTGTTCCCAGGTGATGGCCGGCCCGCGCTGCAGGCGCCGCTCGGGGGCGTTACCGGACTCGATGTCCTGGTAGACAACAAAGGAAACTACTACATCTGCGACACCGACAACCAGATGGTGATGCGCGTCGGCGCGGATGGCATCATCAATGTAGTCGCGGGCAACGGCTTCATCGGCTTCAGCGGCGACGGAGGACTGGCGGTTAACGCATCGCTCAACTTTCCGCAGGCGATCGCTCTCGATCCCGCCGGGAATCTCTACATCGCACAGTACGACGGACGCATCCGCAAGGTCACTCCCGACGGGATCATCTCCACGTACGCAGGCAATGGCATCGCCGGTTTTTCAGGCGACGGCGGCCCAGCGACGCAGGCTGAAATCAATCGCCCCGGTGGCCTGGCCTTCGACTCGGCAGGCAATCTCTTCGTCGCCGATAGCGCCAACAATCGCATCCGCAAGATTTCGCCCGGCGGCGTCATCATTACCATCGCCGGCAGCGGCGCGCGAGGATTCTCGGGCGACGGTGGTCCAGCCATCGCCGCGAAGCTCAACTTTCCCACACGCATCGCGGTGGATAGCGCGGGAAACCTGTACATCGCTGAAACCGACAATTTCGCGGTCCGAATTGTATCCAACGGCAAGATCGACACCTTCGCCGGTGGCGGCTTTGACATTGGCGAGGGTGTTCCCGCCAAGGGCGCGGTCATGCTGCCACTCGCTGTCGCCGTTGATTCCAGCGGGAACGTTTACATCTCCGACATATTCTTCGCGGGCATTCGCAAAATCGACACCAAGGGCATCATCCGCACCGTCGCCGGTGGGAGCGCCTTCGGTTTCTCTGGAGATGGAGGGCCGGCAATCGATGCCAGCTTTGATTTTGGTGTCTACCCCGGCCTCGCCATCGACTCTTCGCAAAACATCTTCGTCGGAGACGATCAGAATCGACGCGTACGCCAGATCACGTCCGATGGCACGATCCGCACCATAGCGGGTAACACCTTATACCGTTTCTCGGGTGACGGAGGACCCGCCACCAGTGCCACGCTCTACCTGCCGTATGCTGTCCTGGCCGATGATTCAGGCAACGTATTCATCGGCGAGACTGGACAGAACCGGATTCGCCGCGTCGCACCGGACGGCGCCATCTCGGTGTACGCGGGAACCGGAGCGCAGGACTATGGCGGCGATAATGGTCCGGCAACCCATGCCGCACTGAGCTTCCCAACCTATATGGCCGTGGGCCCCGACGGCGACTTGTACTTCTCCGATACGGTCAACTGCGTCATCCGCAGGATCGGCCGCAATGGAATCATCACCACATTTGCGGGAAATCACGAGTGCGATCTTAGCGGCGATGGTGGAATTGCCACGCAAGCAAAATTCAACGGCCCCTATGGGGTCGCGTTCGATCCAGTCGGCAACTTGATCATTGGCGATAGTGGCAACAACGCCATCCGCGTGGTCGCTCCGGGTGGAACTGTGGTCGGCACGCTCGCAGGCACCGGCGCGATGGGTTTCTCCGGCGACGGCGGTAAAGCGTCGAAGGCCAAGCTGAACGCTCCGATCGGCGTCGCCTACTACAACGGTGCAGTCTACTTCTGCGACTCCGGCAACAATCGCGTTCGCCGCATCTCGAGCGCCTACATTTTTCCTGCGTTGAATATCAGGGCCACCGACCTGGTAATCGACACTGTGGTTGGCGACGGAAAGGCTGACTACGCCGGCGACGGAGGCCCCGCGACAAAAGCATCGCTCAACAATCCGCAGGGCCTGGCTTTCGACAGGGATGGCAATCTCTACATTGCCGACCTCGGAAATTTCGTGATCCGCAAGGTGACCCCAAGCGGCGTCATCAGCACTTTCGCCGGTTCGCCAACTGCCACCGTCTTTGGCGATGGAGGGCTAGCGACCAGCGCGATTATCTTTGGTCCATCCGGCGTTTCGGTCGATCCAGCCGGGAACGTTTTCATTGCCGACGCAGGCGGCAGTCACATCCGCGAAGTACTTGCCACTGCTCCAACGTTCCAGATCGCGCCCAGCACGCTGGCGTTCACGGCGCCGGCCGGATCGAACGCTATCGACCAGAACGTCAATGTCGAAGGTTCGATTCCAGGCCTGCCTTTCACGATCTCGATACCATCGACGAGTTCCTGGCTGAGCGTGTCTTCCACAACCGGCTCGATGCCGACAACGCTGCGCATCACCGCCGATCCGTCCAAGCTCTCCGCCGGTTCTAATCAGGCAACCATCACGCTCACCTCGCCCAACACCAGGCCAACGATCGCCTCGATCTCGGTGGCACTCACGGTCACCGCACCCGGCCAGCCGAGCCTGAACATAAAGCCATCCGCGCTCTCATTCTCGTTCGTCCAACAAACGCCGGCACGCACGCGTGGCCTGACCGTCTCGAACGCAGGAGGCGGATCGTTGAATGTCGGCGTCACGATCGCCACAACGTCCGGAGGTGCGTGGCTTTCGGCTTCAACCGCAAGCCTCGTCGCCGGCCCGTTCAGTTCGACGCCGGTCAACATCACTGCCAACCCGACGGGCCTTCATCCCGGTGTCTACTCCGGCACAGTCACTTTCGCCAGTGTAAATCCCGCGCAGAGCGTCATTGTGCCGGTGACCATGACCATCTCAGCTGTGCAACAGACCATCCTGATCCCGCAAACCGGCCTGACCTTCTTCGCCGTTCAAGGCGGGGGTCCCACCGCTCCGCAGTTCTTCAACATCTTGAACACCGGGCTCGGGCAGATGCGCTGGACTGTGACCGCTTCGACACTTTCAGGGGGCCCGTGGCTTTCGGAATTCCCGGCGAGCGGAGTCAGCGATGCCGCATCGCCGCTGGTCCCGGCCGTACGACTTGACGTGAATCCACAAGGACTCGCGCCGGGTATCTACGCCGGCACCGTACAAGTCACAGCTCCGGACGCCGACAACTCACCGCAGTACGTGTCCGTTTTTTTGAACGTTCTGCCGCCTGGCAGCAACGTTGGTCCAGTGGTTCAGCCATCCGCATTGATATTCTCTGCGGTAGCCGGCGGCGAGTCTCCTGGTTCCCAGACTTTGCTGGTCCAGAGTCTCAGCTCCGCGCCCGACACGTTCACGTCGGGGGCGGTTACTGCGGACGGCGTGAACTGGATTCAAGCGCTTCCGGTAGCGGGTTCGGTCACGTCCGCCCAGCCGAGCCGCATCGTCGTGCAACCGATCATCGATAAGTTGAGTCCTGGGATCCATACCGGGACGCTCACGCTCTCGTTTTCCGACGGCAGCACGCGCGTCGTGACCATTGTGCTGGTCTTAGTCGCGCCCATCTCGCGTGGATCGATCTCCGCCCTGGCTCAAACGCCGGCGGGCTGCAATCCGACAACTCTCGCGCCCGTGTTCAGCCTCTTGCCCGACGGCTTCTCGGTTCCCGCAGGTTTCCCAAGTGCCCTCACCGTCAAAGTGATCGATGACTGTGCCAATCCCATGACCACCGGCAACGTGGTCGTCGCGTTTTCGAACGGCGATCCTCCTCTCCGGCTTGATTCTCTGAAAGACGGTACCTGGAGCCAAACCTGGGTGCCGAAACACAATACCGCCGCGGTCACCGTCACCGCCGACGCGCAGATCCCCGAGCAAAACCTCAATGGCGAAGTGAGGGTGAAGGGCGGATTCCTCACCTTCGACACGCCGCCGCAGGTGAACTCGGGTGGCGTCGTGAATGCCGCCAGCAACCAGGGCCCGATCGCGCCGGGAAGCATCATTTCGATCGCGGGAAGCAAGCTCGCATTGGCGCAGGCTTCCGCCACCGGAACGCTCCCGACGACACTCGGGGGCAGCGCCGTTATCATCGCCGGGGTCTCGATCCCGCTCATGTACGCGAGCGATGGGCAGATCAACGCGATCGTTCCCTTCGAGACGTCGGTGAACACGACGCAGCAAGTGATCGTGAACCGCGGAAGCAGTCCGTCCGTTCCGCAGCCAGTCACTGTGGCCGCTGTCGCGCCTGGGATCTTTACCGCGGATGCCTCAGGGACCGGGCAGGGATTGATATATGTCACCGACGCAAGCGGGAACGCTTCGTTGGCCGATGCTGGACATCCCGCCGCAGTCGGCAACACCGTGACGATCTATTGCACCGGGCTTGGGCCGGTCACTCCAGCAGTTCCGACCGGCGCCCCGGCTCCAGTCGGTCCGCCTTCTAGCACGGTAAACCCGGTCACCGTCACCATCGGTGGAGTGGCCGCGAATGTCTTATTCGCCGGTTTGACGCCGAACACCGTGGGCGCCTACTACGTAAACGCGATCCTACTGCAGGGCACGCCTGCCGGAGATAAAGTTCCGGTCGTGATTACAGCAGCGGGCCAGCCAAGCCAAACCGTCACGATGTCGGTGCGCTAACGTTGGACAACTTCTTGGTTTGTCCTCTCCGGCTTTACAAGTGCAGTCACATCGAATCGCGAAAATATTTATCGCGTAGTCAAGCAGTTGGCCACGGATGCCGGCAGATCGGACCTTGCGTACTTTAGATTGGAACCAAGCGGTGAGGCACCGGGGCGGCACACGATTCATTGGCGGTGGGTTGCGCGCCCGTCCCGGTGTGGGCGCTTCTCCGCCTCTATAAGTAAATTCTGCCCTCCAGAAACCGCACGGCTTTCCCGCTCATCCGTACGCGCTCGCCGCGATCTTCGCACCACAACTCCCCACCTCGCGGAGACACCTGATGCGCATGCAGCTTCGTCTTGCCCAGCCGCTTCGACCAGTATGGAATCATGGTGCAGTGCGCCGACCCGGTCACCGGATCCTCCGGCACGCCCTTTGCCGGAGCGAAAAAGCGTGACACAAAATCCACATCCTTCCCCGGAGCAGTTACGATCACCGCGAAACGATCGATCTTCTTCAGCGCCTCCATGTTCGGTTCCAGCCTCCGAACTTCATCCTCTGAGCCATACACCGCCAGATAATCTCGAGCCCCTAAGATCAACTCCGGCTTACCGCCCAGAGCCGCCACGAGCCCCGGATCAACCTTGCATTCCGACGGCGGCCGCGCCGGAAAGTCGAGCGTAAATAGCTCTCCTTCGCGTGAGACCGCTAGCATTCCGCTCTTCGTCTGAAACCGAACCGAATCTCCAGGCGCAAGCTGCGTCAGAATGATGAACGCCGATGCGAGCGTGGCGTGTCCGCAAAGATCGATCTCCACCTTCGGAGTGAACCACCGCAGATCGTACGTTTCCCCGTTCCGCACAAAGAAGGCGGTCTCGGAAAGATTGTTTTCCGCCGCGATCGCCTGCATTTGCTCATCCGGCAACCATTGCTCCAAGGGGCAGATCGCCGCCGGATTGCCCGCGAACACGCGGCTTGCGAACGCATCAACCTGATAGACCGGAATCTGCTGCGAGCTCACGCCGACACCCCCAATTCGCGGCCCAGCGTAAATCCGGGCTTATGCCGTTTGGCCACCAGCTCGCGCTGCTCGAGCAGCGCCGAAACCAATATGGGCATCGCGATCGTCGAGTCCGAGTGGCACGTCACCATGGACGCATCTTTGGCGATCTTGCCCCAGCTCTGTGCCTCTTCGAACGTGCAGCCGGAGAGCCCGCCCCAATGCGCCGCGTCGGTCACGCACTGCACGGCGTACTTGTGACCCGTCACGCCCGTATTCATGATGATCGCCGTCACTTCCGTCTGCTGCACGAAGTTCTTCGGAGTCCCGCCACCGAAATAAATCACGCCCGTTGCCTTCGACTCCGCAACGATCCGCGCAGTCTCCACCACATCGCCGATTACATCGAAAGTGAATCGATTGCCGCCCTCATAGCGGTTCGCCGCGATCCCGATTCCGATGGAGCTATCGGCCACCGCCGGGCAGTACAACGGAATGCCGGCCTTTGCTGCCGCGGTAACGATTCCATCTTCCTTGCAATGTTTCCCAAGTTCCAATCCCAGCAGATACAAAAACTCGCGCGTCGTATAAGGCCGCGTCTGATCGAGCGACGCCGCGAAGCGTCCGATCCACTGATCGTGCTGGCGAAATTTTTCTTCATCGGCCAGGACATCGTACATCCGATCGATCAGGTTTTCCGCCAGCAATACGTCATCTGTTGTCGCCGAGCCCTGATAATGAAAATTCCCGAGCGTCTCGTGCAGATCGTGAAAGAAGTTAGCGCCGGTAGACACCAGGCAATCGATCAGCCGGTTCTCGATCATTCGCACTACCAGCCTGCGCATTCCGGCCGGCACCATCGCCCCGGACATTCCCATCATGATGGTGCAACGATCCGCCAGCATCTTTTTCCAGACCTCGAACGCCAGTCCGAGTTGCTTGCCCTGAAAGGCAGTCCCTTGCATCCGCGTGAGGATCTCGGAGGCACTCGTCGCGCCTACCGGATCGAACGGCCGTGTGGGTACCGACAAGATACGCGACTTCGCGTCTTCCGGTGCATCGACGACCGGCGTGGACGGAGAATGAGAATGTTTCATCTTTTCTAGTGTACGGGGGAATTGTTACAAAAACTGCGGAGCTACTGAACGCGCATGCGATTCTTTTCGTTGAGCACCAGCTCATCGAAAATCGCCAGCACTTGCTTGCGGTACTGATAAAGACGCCGCAAGGAATCTCGAAAGTTCGTCTCGTATCGTTGTGGACTAAGCCATTTTTCCAGGAGAGGCTTGGGCACGTCAATGTCGCGCCGCAGGGTGTCGGGCGAATGCCCTCTTAGAAACAGGCCATAGAACAGCGCAGCCTCGCGTTGGGGGGCCAGCGGATCAAAATCTTCCCTCGGTGTCATGCCAAATATCTCGGCTTGAAAAAAGCCAGTATAAACATGACGCGGGGGGTGAAGCAAGGGGCAATCGTACCGAATGTTCGAATTGTTGCGGCTCGATACATTGGAACTTCACTTGCCTGTACCGATGCATGAATGGACGCTACTTGTTGATTCTACTAGCGGTTCTTCTTCTGGGAAGTATTGGTGCGTTCTTTCTTTACGTGCCGATTTTACCGGTTATGGAAGTAGTCGTTATGCTCATCGCGCTCGTGTCCATGTTCCTGTTGGGTTGGGAAGCTGGTCAGAATCAGGAAGGCTTAACGAGGGTGTCACAATGGGTGGCACGGCTCTCGCAACACTTCCGGAGCGTGTGGCACACTGAATTCAGGAGTCATCCATGAAGAGACTAATCACCGGCTTCACTCTCGCTTCTGCCCTCGCCTTCGCCGAGACTTGGTCAGGCACCGTAGTGGATGTAAATTGCAAGAACAAGGATCTCGCGAGCCACACGCGGGACTGCGCGATCAGTTGCTCTCGCAGCGGCTATGGGATCGTCACGGCTGACGGCAAATTCATCAAGTTCAATGAACAGGGCAACGCGAAAGCGCTCGCGGCACTGAAGGCCTCATCGAAAGATAACGACCTGAAGGCGAAAGTCACCGGCACCTTGAAGGACGAAGTCATCCAAGTCGAATCCATCGACTTCCAGTAGCTAGAAATCCTTCAATTTCAATTCCAAATCCGCGCCTTTCCACGCCCGCTCAAACTCCGCCCTTACCCACGCCACAGACTCGCTCTTGTTCTGCGTTTTCAAACTCTCCAGCAGTCCAAACAGGATCCGCCCGTTGTTCGGTGTCTTCCGCAGGCCCTCCCGGAAAACTGCCTCGGCGGCTGGAGCATCGCCCGACAGCAACAGCGCAGCGCCCAGCGATTCTCGAACCGGGTAATACCACGCTGGCGGTTCGTCATAAACCAGCGCATCTTGAATCTCAACCGCATGCCTCCATCTCGGTATCGCCTGCGCGGGTGAAGGTTCCATCCGTGCTTCCAGGATCGCGGCAGCGAGGTCCATCACGTCGCCCAGCTTATTCGTATCCCAAGGTATGTTGCGATCGAGGATCTTCCGCTCCTTTTCGAATTCCACCTGTTCCGGACGCGCTTCGTTGAAACGACCCTTCGAAGCCAGCGCGAGCGCCCGCGAATAACGCCACATCCCGATCGTCAGCGGGTTCTCGGATTTCGGCCGGGGTACGGCCAGCAACTCATCCCAGCGATACATTCGCAATTGCGACATGGTCACAAACACGCCGAAGATATCCGCCATGTCCGGCATCGTCTGAGCCATCGCCTGAAGGGCTTCGCTCATCTGGCGCGCCGCTTCTTTTGTGTCCGCCATCCGACCCTGCATCGCCCGCGTGTACAAGATGAATTGCAGGTTGTGCAGGTAATACATGTAATAGCTGCTCATCGCGCCCGTCTTGGCGAAATATTCGCGGTCCACCGCGATGGCACGCTCATTCACGGCCACCGTGTTGTTGTAATCGCCCAGCACCAGCCAGATATGACCAGGCATGTGCACGATATGGCCGGCTGCTGGCACGATCCCCATCAAACGCTGCGCGCTCGCAACCGCCCGCTCCGGCGTCGGCGAAGACTCCACGACGTGAATGTAATAGTGATTGGCGCCTGGATGATCCGGATAACGGTGCAATACGGACTCGAGAATGTGTTCGGCTTCCGGAACGCCCTCGGCCGGTTTCCCGTCGAGGTTGTACCAGTGCCAGCGGTGCAGCAGCATCAGCGACTCTGCATAGAGTGTCTGCGCGTCCGGGTCGTCGGGATATCGCTCGGCGAGTTCCCGCATCGAGTGAGCATAGGGCTTTGGATCCGCAAAATCAGGACACCTCGATCCGGCGGCCTCCAGCCAGTCCCGTTCCGTCTGGCTAATCCCCGGCAAATGCAATCCGCTCTTAACCGCGTCGCATGATTCCTTCAGATGGATGTCGGTATCCACATCCATGTTGATGTATGGCCCCAAAGCCATCGCCACGCCCCACCAGGGCATGGCCGCCTGCGGATCGAGTTCCGCCGCTCTCCGGAATGACCGCAACGCCTCATAGCGATTGAATCCGTAGACCAGTGTCAAACCCTGGTCGAAGAATTTCTGAGCTTCCGGACTTTTCGTCCGGATCGGATGCCGCCAGGTCCCAAGGCCCGGCAACAGCGAAACCGGCTTCTCCGCTGGAGGAGAAGCCGGGTGCTGATGCTGCGCCGACGCGAGACCTACGCCAGTGGCAACAACCAACATCATCAGAAGTGTGCGGCGCATGGAATCCGGTCGAGGATAAGTGTCTCGTGGTCTCGTCATTTGAGGGTCTCTATCATGGGTTAGCGTCGCACACCGCTTGGGCCTCTTAAGGTTTGTAGACTAGCATGACCGGCTGCGATGTGGCCGTGTGACTGGCGGCATCCGTCACCGTCAGTTGCACGATGTAGGTCCCCGCACCGTTTACGAAGTCCACCGTGACCTTGGGATTGTTCGACGTCTGCAGAAGCGCCGGGACCTTTCCACCCGGAAGAACCGAGTAGAAGTACGTCAATGGCCCCGATCCGCTCGACCCGCTTCCATCGAGCACAACGGACGACTGACCGGTGGTCAACGACGAAGGCGTCACGACTGCCGTGATTGTGGGGGCCGGACCGGGCGTCGGCTGGAATATCTGGCCGTCCGCAACGATTCTTTCCGCCATGATAGTCGCGGTGGCGTGAAACAGACTGGCTCCCGTGAGATCAAGAAGGTCAATGCTCACCGTGCCGGAGTAATGGTTGCCGCCCGGATCGAGAGTGACTTGTTCGGAGATGGTCCCCACGCCGATCACCGTGGTGTTCGTGTCCTCGTCGAAGAACCAGGTCGGGTGTTTCAACTGGTAGGTCAACGGGCCGGTTTGCGTCCACACTCCGATACAGACGTTGCCGGTTGGAGGCGGCGAGATGTCGTTCAAAGTCTCGGTTCCATCCGCATGCCAGGCATCGAATCCTTCGTCGAATACATTCGGCCCTGCGGTGTAGTAGCCGCCGTTGGGGTCGGCGAGAAAGACGGTATGCCAGTATCCGACGATGCTGGGAGCGCTCGCTTCGGGCACCGCTGCCGGGCGCGATCCCCGGAGGGTCTGTAATTTGGCTTGCATTCGTTGAAACGACTGGGTCGCCATTTGATAAGCCGCCGGGCTGGCGTTCTTGGTCTGCCCACAGTTGGCGCTGGCCGAAGCTGCTGTCAGCGCGGAAAGTACAAGGGCCGTTAAGAGGGCCCGTCCTTGCAAGTTATTCAATTTCACCTTTCTGGTCTCCTTCATGCGACGGCACTCAGTCGGCTGTCGCATGAGTGCGAGAGTAAGGCTATGGCGGCACGCCGAACAAGCGAAACGGTACGCAACCCTACGCAATTAAAGGGATTTCGCACTATTTCGTGCCTCCGGACAGGAAGAAACCGGCTTCTCCGGAGGTGGAGAAGCCGGTGCTGATGCTGCGCCGACGCGAGACCTACGCCGTAGCAACAACCAACATCGCCCAAAACCGTGCGGCGGAATCGGGTTTGGCGGCGCAATCAGCTCTTCATCGGCACCCTTCAAAGATCTGGAGGGGCATCCCGCTCGGCAGTTCTTTGGGCACCAGCTTGCAAAGGTTCTCCGGCCTAGCTCGTGGATCCAGCAAGCCATTCCGGACGAACGCAACGAGATCGTCGAATTCGTTTGGACTGAGGTCGATCGGCGAAGCAATAAGCGGATCGAGATTCTCAAGCAACGGTGCGATCGGTCCCAGGCGCCGCGCCAGGTCCGGAGCAACACCCGCCGCCGCCGGATCATAGAGCTTGGCCGACTGGATCACGTCCAGATGATGGTAGATAGCGTCATCCAACCTGCGAAAAGCGCCATCGTGGAAAAAAGCCGGCTGCAACCCGACGTTTCGCAACGGCGATGTACGGAATGCATATCGGTCCGTGTCGTCTCCTGAGATCTGCTCCGCGCCATAGTCCTCGTCCTGGTTCGGCCCGTCGAACACAACGTTGTCCGATTCCATTCCGAACGGCGGAGCCAATTGCGGCACACCGATGCGGCGATTTGTGAAGTCGCTAAACATCTCATTGGATTGGCCCGCGACGGCGTGACAGCTCACGCACGCGGCCTTTCCGAAGAACATCAATGCGCCCCGCTTCTCCGAATCCGTCATGGCATCCTGCTGGCCGCGAGCATATTGATCGATGGGCGCATTTGCGAACACCAACGTGAACTGGAACTCAGCGAGCGCCCGTGCAACCATTGAAAAATCAATTGGCATGCCTTGACCCACTTCCGGATAGCTCTTCGCAAAAAGATCCCGGTAGGGATACGAAGCATTGAGATGTTGCAGCGCAGTTTGCCGGATCGGCTCATTGCGGTAACCCGAGTCGTCCGGCGGTGGTACGGGATCACCCAATCCGTCATCGAAAAGATCGAAATCCGGGCTGATCGAGCCCCTGGTTCCGGTGTACCCCGCGGCTTCGGTCAACTCCGTAGGAGGCATATGAGCTTGCGCTATCAGAAGATGCTTCACCACCATGTCGTTTGCTGGAAACCTGGTCGTGCCTTCCGGAGGCGGGAAAAGGAACCCCTGCGAGTTGTCGAACGGATCGCCCGAAAGGGATGAGAACCGGCCGTTCCACATCAATTTCGGGTAAAACGCGTCGTTCACTAATCCGGGCGTGCGCCGCTGGTTCCGAGGTCCGAACCGATGCGGCCCGACGAAATTGTTGTTCTGGATTCCGATGGCGATCGATTGCGTGTCGCCAAAGGCTGCTTGCGGCGTGTGGCATCCCGAACAGGAATTGTCGCAATGCAGGTTCAGAATCTTGTCGAAGAACAAGAACCGGCCTAGTTCTGCCAGGGTCTGATCGACGGGTCGGCCGAGCCGCTTTTCTAGTTGCGACTCCATAGTCCCCGTAAAGCCGGCCGCGTTCAAAGCGGCGGAAAGTCGTGAATCGAGTGTGCCGTCCTGCGCCTTCCCTGGAACTTGGAAGGCGCAGATGGTGAAGAGAGCGAAGGCGATTGGTCTCATTGTTATGCCTCCGGAATATTGGCTTGACCCAACTTAGATCGGGTCGCAGTTCGGATCCTGCGATGCGATCGTACCCAGGTCGGTGAATGAGCCGTCGGCCCCGATCTTGGCGTTGAAATAAATATCCACCGTAAAGCCGGCTTGTCCGCCAGGGCTCGCTGGGATCAACTGAAAATTGTCCGGAGCCAGGAACGTGTAAGCTGCCGTGGTTGGGAAGATCGCGCTGCTATCGTATTCCTGGTCGATCCGATAGAGGAATATGTATTCGTTCCCCTTGGCGTCTGTGGCCGTGCCGGTCACCACGTCCAGGATGTCGAAATGGATCGAGCCATCCCGGTTCTGAAGAGCCGTCACGGTTGTCTTGCCTTGCCCGTTGGCGGTCAGCGTGGACTTTACCAGCGAGCACGTCTTCGAGTCCAGGGTCCAGGTGACGGGCCGTCGAGAGATCTGAGTTACCAGGATGTTGGTAAACGGTGTCGGTTCTAGACCGTCATCGGCGGCTTCCTGCATCCTCTTGTGTATCCGGGTTACTTTGTTTTCCAACGCTTTTTGCCGGAGTTCCGCCTGATGCTTAGCGGACTCCTCGGAGGAAAGGTTCGAGTCTGCAGTTTGGCCAAACGCCGTGACGGCGGTGGCAAAGATAATCACGCGAGTTAGGTTCGTTTTCATGATTGGTCTCCTTTTGGTCTCGTGCGACCCATGGTTTCCCTCGGCGTCGCACGAAGGCGAGAGTAAGGCGCGCCGGATACGCCGAACAAGCGAAACAGTACGCGACCCCACGCAATTCAGCGTATTTCGCCCTTTTGCGCCCGGTACCGGGGATCAGAAGATAAGTTTTGGGTTCGTTTTGACGACCAGGGAAGGACTAGCTGAAGAGGAGTCCAGTTCAATAACAGAAAGAGCCGGTTGCCATCGTAAGGCACCGGCTCCGGTTCTGAGCAGTTGTTGAGAGGTGGGGATCGATCATAATCGCTCCCCAGAGATCAAT
>Ga0335082_10003643_pt1 | contig 16762 bp, 14 predicted proteins | sample Lox_Sample_41_FD_206718 | JGI IMG/M metagenome (GOLD analysis project Ga0335082, IMG submission 206718) | Soil microbial communities from Loxahatchee National Wildlife Refuge, Florida, United States - Lox_Sample_4.1 | ecosystem: Environmental > Terrestrial > Soil > Wetlands | place: USA... | reverse complement strand
GCGGGCGTGCGAATCTCGCGCGCGTAGGTGCGGCTCACCGTGGTGAGGAGATCGGAGAAGATCAGCGCGCCCTTCAGGAAGTTCAGGTTGCCGTAGAACTCGATCCCGGCCGGCGTGAAGAGGTCCCAGCCGAGCCCGGTCATCGGCATATCGTAGTGCCAGAACACGCCCTGGTAGGCGAGGTTGTGGATGGTGAACACACTGGCCAGGCTGCCCACCATCGGGTGATCTCGGTAGAGGGTACGGAGGTACACCGGGAGCAGGCCGGTCTGCCAGTCGTTGGCGTGGATGACCTGCGGCTGCCAGCGCACGCCCGGGCCGGCCGCCGCGAGGCGGGTCAGGCTCTCCAGGGCCGCGCGGCAGAAGAACACGAAGCGCTCACAATTGTCCCAGTAGTCGCCGTCCGCGGTGCCGTAGAGGCTGTCGCGGTTGTAGTAGTGCTCGTGCTCGAGCAGGTACACCGGCACCCCCGAGGGGCCGTGCGCCTCGATCAGCGCGCCCTCGGCCGATCGATCGGCGAGCGGGACCCGGACGCTGGGCACGACGAGGCGCGTGTCGGTGGCGTGGACCTCGGCGCCGCGGTACTTCGGCATCATGATGCGGACGTCGTGGCCGAGGCCGGCCAGAGCTCGCGGCAGCGCCCCCGCCACGTCCGCGAGCCCGCCCGTCTTGGCGAAGGGCGCGACCTCGGAGGCGATGACCAGAATCCGGAGCGGGGTGGCCATGCTAGGGCTCCTCTTCGAGAATCGGGAAGACGAGCGCGGTGATGTGCGAGGAGATCCGCTTGAGGTTGGTCAGCACGTCCAGGTGGATCTCCGAGGTCTCGAGCGATTCGGCGAGGCCGCGGCGCAGCCGGGCCAGGTGCGAGTCCCGCAGCTCCCGCTCGCGCTGCCGCACCACCGGCCGCTGGTCCAGCACCTCCTGGGCCAGGCTCCGGTCGTTCGCCGCGAACCCGGCGATGGCGCGCTCGAGGTTCTTCGAGACCATGCCGTGGAACTCGATCAGCTCGGTCTCTCCGGTCTCCGAGAAGCGGCGGCCCTGGTAGAGCTTCTTGCGCGCGAGCTCCATCAAGTTCTTGTCGATGATGTCGCCGATATTCTCGAGGTTGCCGATGAACGAGATCAGCGCGATCTCCTTGTGGGCCATGTCGGAGCTCATCGTCTCTCGCCCGAGCCGGGTGATGAACAGCTTGATCTCGCGTTCGAGGTAGTCGAGCTGGTCGTCGCGTCGCTCCACGTCCTCCAGGAGCTCCTGGTTGTCGCTCCGCAGCACCACCATCGCGTCGCGTAGCATACCCTGGGCGACGTCGCCCATGCGCAGCGCCTCCCGGGTCGCCTGCCCGATGGCCAGCGCGGGCTGGTCCAGGTAGCGGTCGTCGAGGTACCGCGTCCGGTAGGGATTGTCCCCCCGCTCCTCCTCCGGCACCAGCGCGGTGATGACCCGGGCCGCCCAGGGGGCGAAGGGCAGGAACAGCGCGCTGATGGCCACGTTGAAGAGCGTGTGGGCGTTGGCGATCTGCCGGGCCGGGTCCGCCGCGGTGAGACCGACCAGGCTCGTGAGCGGGGTGATGAACGGGAAGACCAACGCCACCCCCAGCACCTTGAACGCGATGTGGGCGAGGGCCACCCGCCGGGCGTCCGAGGACGACCGCATGCTCGCGGCGAGCGCGGTCGCGCAGGTGCCGATGTTGGCCCCGAGCACGACCGGAACGGCGGCCACGAGCGGGAGCAGTCCCTGGTGGGCGAGCGACAGCGTCAGCCCGATGGTGGCGGCCGAGGAGGCCATGCCCGCGCTGAGGACCGCCCCCACTAGCAGGCCCAGGAACGGGTTACCGGCGAGGGCTACCAGCACCTGGCGGGTGAGCTCGTTGTCGACCAGGGGCGCGAGGCCGTCGTTCATCACCTTCATGCCGAGGAAGATGAAGCCGAAGCCGAGTACCACCTGCCCCAGGCTCTTGACCAGGCCGCGTCGCCCGAAGAAGGCCATCGTGAAGCCGAGCCCGACGAGTAGCAGCGAGAGCTCTTGGACCTTGAAGGCCAGCAGCTGCACGGTCACAGTGGTGCCGATGTCGGCACCCAGGATCACCCCGAGCGACTGCGGGAACGTGAGCAGGCCGGCCGACACGAAGCCGATCAGCATCAGGGTGGTGGCCGACGAGGACTGGATGATCGACGTCACCAGGGCACCCGAGGCCACCGCGGCCATGCGCGTGCCCGTCATGCGGGTGAGCAGGTGGCGCAGGTGACCGCCCGCGGCGCGCTGCAGGCCTTCGCCGATGAGCTGCATGCCGTAGAGCAGCAGGGCTAGGCCGCCGAAGAGCGCCAGCAGCGTCACGTCAGGGACTCAGCGGCTCGGCGACGGCCACGTCGATGTCGCGCAGATGACCGGTCTCGTTCACCGACACCACGCGCGGGGGCGAGATCTCGGAGAGCGAGCAGTTGGCGACGGCGATCCGCCAGATCGACGACAGGGGCAGGCCGAACCAGTGGGCCAGCAGCGCGCTGATGACGCCGCCGTGCGAGACGATGAGGATGTCGTCGCCGTTGGGGTGAGCGCGGCCGATCTCGTCGATCGCGCGCAGCACGCGGGCCTGCACGTCGCCCAGGGGCTCGCCCCCCGGCGGCAGGCAGAGCACCGGGTCGCGCACCCACTGCGTGTACGGGTCGCCCGGGCGCGTGCGGATCTCCTCGACCGTGCAGCCTTCCCATTCGCCGAGCGACAGCTCGCGGAGGTCGTCCACCACCGTCATCGGCAGCCCGAGCCCGTCCACCGCGATCTCGGCGGTATGGCGAGCGCGCTCGAGGGGGCTCGCGTAGACGTGGGCGATGGGTCGACGCCCGACCGCGAGACGCAGGGCCTCGGCCTGACGGATCCCCAGCGGCGAGAGCGCCACGTCCTGGGCGCCCTGGAAGCGCCGGACCGCGTTGGAGACCGATTGGCCGTGACGCGCGAGCAGCAGCCGCCTCACCGGCCGGCCTCCGCCGCGGCCGCGGCCGCCTTGAGCCGCGCCACCGTCTCGGCCTTGCCGAGGATGCTGACCACCTCGAAGATCGGCGGGCTCGCGGCCTTGCCCGTGACCGCGATGCGCGTGAGCTGCGCCAGGTCCACCAGCTTGAGCCCCAGGTCGGCGGCGAGGAAGCGGTAGAGGGCCTCCAGCGCCGCGGGGTCCATCGCCGCCTGGGCCTCGAGCCGCCTGGTCAGCAGGGCGTAACGCTCCGCCGCCTGCTCCTTCCAGAACTTGGCGGTGGCCGCCGGATCGTAGACGCTCGGCGGCATCAGGTAGAACGCGGCTTGCTCGGCCATCTCGACCAGCGTGCGCGCCCGCTCCTTGAGCGTCTCCACCACCCGGGCGAGCCAGGCCAGGTCGCCCGGGACGGGCAGCCCCGCGCGCTCCAGGAAGGGCCCGAGCTCGCGCGCGAGGCGCTCCGCGGGCAGCGCCTTGATCCACTGGTGGTTCACCCACTTGAACTTCTCGAGGTCGAAGACCGCGTCGGCCGCGCCCACGTGGGCCAGATCGAAGTGCTGGACCAGGTCTTCTCGAGAGAAGATTTCTTGATCCCCGTGCGACCAGCCCAGGCGCGCCAGGTAGTTCAGCATGGCCTCCGGCAGGAGGCCCATGTCGCGGAACGCCAGCACGGAAGTGGCCCCGTGCCGCTTGGAGAGCCGCGTCTTGTCCGCGGCCAGGATCATCGGGATGTGGGCGAAGACGGGCAGCGGGTAGCCGAGCGCCTGATAGCACAGGACCTGCTTCGGGGTGTTCGAGAGGTGGTCGTTGCCGCGGATGACGTGGGTGATTTTCATCGTCACGTCGTCCACCACCACGCAGAAGTTGTACGTGGGCGTGCCGTCGGTGCGGACGAGGATCCAGTCGTCCAGCTCGGCGTGGCTGACCGTCACGCGCCCGCGGATCACGTCGTCCACCACGGTCTCGCCGTCGCGGGGGATCGCCAGCCGCAGCGCGTGGGGCTCCGAGGCGGGCACGTTCGCGTCCCGGCAGGTGCCGGGATACCGGAAGGTCTCCTTGCGGGCCTCCGCGGCCTTCCGCAGCGCCTCGAGCGTCTCCGGCGTGCAGCGGCAGCGATAGGCCCGGCCCTCCGCGATCAGGCGCTCGGCGTGCGCGCGGTAGATGTCGAAGCGCTCGGTCTGGCGGTACCCGGGGGTCGGCGGGCCCTCGTCCCAGTCGAGCCCCAGCCATCGGAGCGCCTCGAGCAGCGACTCGGTGTACTCCTCGGTGGAGCGGGAGCGGTCGGTGTCCTCGATCCGGAGCACGTAGGTGCCGCGGTGGTGCCGGGCGAAGAGCCAGTTGAAGAGCGCGGTCCGGGCTCCTCCTACGTGGAGGTGACCCGTGGGGCTGGGGGGAAAGCGAACGCGCACCGGCTCGGGCATGAGGACCATATTGTATAGCCGATGGTAGGATCAGGGCCATGACCGAGCCCGCCAAGCCCTCCAACTTCGTCCGGGACGCCGTCCTGGAGGACCTCGAGACCGGGCGCTTTTCCCGTCCGATCGTCACCCGGTTCCCTCCCGAGCCCAACGGTTACCTGCACATCGGCCACGCCAAGGCCATCTGCCTCGACTTCGGCCTCGCCGCCGAGCTCGGGGGCCGATGCCACCTCCGCTTCGACGACACCAACCCGACCAAGGAGAGCCAGGAGTACGTCGACGCCATCACCCGGGACGTCCGCTGGCTCGGCTTCGACTGGGGCGACCACCTCTACTACGCGAGCGACTACTTCGGGCGCCTGTACGAGTGGGCCGAGCAGCTCATTCGCGCCGGGAAGGCCTACGTGGACGACCTCTCCGCCGACGAGATCCGCGCGCACCGCGGCAGCCTCACCGAGCCGGGACGGGAGAGCCGGTGGCGCGGGCGCCCGGTCGAGGAGAACCTCGACCTGTTCCGGCGGATGCGCGCGGGCGAGTTCGAGGACGGGACCAAGGTGCTGCGGGCCCGGATCGACATGGCCCATCCGAACCTCAACCTGCGCGATCCGGTCATGTACCGCATCCGCAAGACCGCGCACCACCGGACCGGCGACGCGTGGTGCATCTATCCGATGTACGACTGGGCGCACGGCCAGTCCGATTCGATCGAGGCCGTCACCCACTCGCTGTGCACGCTCGAGTACGAGGATCACCGCCCCCTCTACGACTGGTACCTCGACGCGCTCGGCGTCTATCACCCGCGGCAGATCGAGTTCGCGCGCCTCAGCCTGAGCCACACCGTGATGTCCAAGCGCAGGCTACTCACCCTCGTGCAGGACCGGCTCGTCGAGGGGTGGGACGACCCGCGCATGCCGACCCTGGCCGGGCTGCGGCGCCGCGGCTACACCCCCGAATCCCTCCGCGACTTCTGCGAGCGCATCGGGGTGACCAAGGCGGCCAACCTGGTGGAGATGGCGCTGCTCGAGCACTGCCTGCGCGAGGATCTGAACCGGCGCGCGCTCCGGCGCATGGCGGTGCTGCGGCCGCTGCGCCTGGTCGTCGAGAACTATCCCGACGGCCAGACCGAGGAGATGGAGGCCACCAACAATCCCGAGGACCCGGGAGCCGGCACGCGTAAAGTCCCGTTCTCCCGCGTGCTGTGGATCGAGCAGGACGACTTCCGCGAGACGCCCCCGCCCAAGTACTTCCGCCTCTCCCCGGGCGTGGAGGTGCGCCTGCGCGCGGCCTACGCGGTGAAGTGCACCGGGGTGACGAAGGACCCGGCCACCGGTGAGGTCACCGAGGTGCGCTGCACCTACGATCCGGAGACACGCGGGGGCGAGGTCCGCGGCCGCAAGATCAAGTCGACGATCCACTGGGTCTCCGCGGCGCACGCGGTCGAGGCCGAGGTCCGCCTCTACGACACGCTCTTCACGGTGCCGAAGCCGGACGAGGCCGACGAGCTCCGCCAGGTGCTGAACCCGGCATCGCTCGAGGTGGTGCGAGGGGCGAAGGTGGAGCCTGCGCTGGCGGGAGCCGCGCCCGAGGACCACGTCCAGTTCGAGCGCGTCGGTTACTTCGTGGCGGACTGGAAGGATCACCGGCCCGGCCGCCCCGTGTTCAACCGCAGCGTGGGGCTGCGTGACACCTGGGCGAGGATCGAGAAGGCCGCGGGCTAGTGGAAAAAGACGCCCGCGTCGATGTTCAGCACCTGGCCGGTGACGCTGTCCGACCGGCAGAACGTCACGACCTGGTCGGCCACGTCCTCCACGCTGGCCGCGCGCTTGAGCACGGAGCGCTGCCGCGCCCCCTCGGCGGTCTCCGGGCGTAGCCGGGAGGTCATCCGCGTCCCTTCCATCAGGCCGGGGGCCACGCAGTTCACGGTGACCTCGGGGGCCAGCGCCACCGCCAGGCACCGCGTGAGGTGGATGAGGCCGGCCTTGCTGGTGGCGTAGGCGATGCTGCTGCCGCCCGGGTTCAGGCCCGCCACCGAGGCGATGTTCACGATGCGCCCGGAACCGCTCGCCTTGAGGTGCGGGGCGGCCGCGCGCGCCAGCAGATAGGGCCCGCGTAGGTTGGTCGCGAAGAGCCGATCCCAGACCGCGGCGTCGAGCGCCTCGAGATCGGGGAACGGGATCGCGATGTTCCAGGCCGCGTTGTTGACGAGGGCGTCGAGCCGGCCGAACCGGCCCCTCACCGCCTCGACCGCCTTCGGGATCGCGGCCGCGTCGGTCTGGTCGAGCGCGACGCTCCACGCCCGGCGCCCGAGCCCCTCGACCGCCGCGCACGTCTCCTTCGCCGCGTCCTGGCGCTCGAGGTAGGTGATCGCCACGTCGGCGCCGCCCTTCGCGAGGGCCCGGGCGATCGCGAGCCCGAGCAGACCCGTGCCGCCGGCGACCAGCGCGACGCGCCCCTCGAGATCCATGACCGCCCTAGACTACCAGAAGTCGACCGCGTCGTGAGCCGGCCCGCGCGGGCTTGAAGCGGTCGTGAGACGGCCGTACACTCGCCCGGTCATGCCTGCGCTCCTGCTGCGGAACGTGCGACCGATGGCGGGCGCCGCCGTCGACGTGCTGACCCGCGACGGCGTCATCGAGCGCGTCGCGCCCGGGATCACGCCGCCGCCGGGCGCCACCGTCGAGGATGGGCGACAGGGCGTCCTGCTGCCCGCCTTCGTGGACGCGCACATGCACCTCGACAAGACCTTCTGGGGTCTTCCGTGGCGCGCCCACGAGGCGGGACCGACAACCCTCGAGCGCATCGAGAACGAGCGACGCTTGCGGCGCCGGCTCGCGCTGCCGGCCGACGTGCAGGCCGAGCGCCTGGCCCGTCAGGCCCTGAGCCGGGGCACCGTCCACATGCGGAGCCACGTGGACGTCGACACCGAGATCGGGCTCCGGAACTTCGAGGGCGTCATGGCGGCGCGTAGCCGGCTTCGCGACCTCGTCTCGATCCAGGTGGTCGCGTTTCCCCAGAGCGGCGTGGTCACGCGGCCGGGCACCGCCCAGCTCCTGGAGCAGGCGGTCAAGGACGGCGCCGGGCTGATCGGGGGCGTCGACCCCAGCGGCATCGACCAGGACGCCAAGGGCCAGCTCGACGTGATCTTCGGCATCGCGGGCCGACACGGGGCCGGGGTGGACATCCACCTCCACGACCCGGGCGAGGAGGGCGTCGAGCAGATCCGCATGATCGCGGAGCGCACCCGCACGCTCGGCCTCGGCGGCCGGGTCGCGATCAGCCACGCCTTCTGCCTGGGCATGGTGGACGATCGCGAGGTCGGCCGCCTCGTGGATCTGCTGCGGGAGTACCGCATCGCGATCGTGACCGCGGTGCCGGGCGACCGGCCGACGCCCCCGGTGCGTCGCCTCCGCGAGGCCGGCGTCACCGTCGGGGCCGGCTCCGACGGGGTACGGGATGCGTGGACGCCCCTCGGCAACGCGGACATGCTGGAACGCGCGATGCTCCTCGCCTTCCGCCACGGCTTCCGCACCGACGCCCTCCTGCACGATGCGCTCGACATCACCACCCGGAGCAACGCCACCGTGCTGGGCCTCGACGGGTACGGCCTCGAGGTCGGCTGCCGCGCCGACTTCGTCGTCCTCCCGGGCGAGACGCTCGGCGAGCTCGTGGCGATGCGGCCGCCCCGCTCGCTCGTGGTGAGCGGCGGGCGCGTCGCGGCCCGGGATGGGCAGTGCGTGATCTGAGACCTCATGTCGCGGCATCTGTCGCCACCTTCTTCCTGCTAGGAGCCTGCACGACCATGGCACCAATCTCCCCGGCTGTCCGCTCCGACTTCGCCCCGACCGGCAAGATGCGGGTCGGCATCAACCACGGCAATCTCGTCCTCGCCCAGAAGAACCCGACGACCGGCGAGGTGAAGGGCGTGGCGGTGGACCTGGCTCACGAGCTGGGCCGCCGGCTTGACGTGCCGGTCGAGCTGGTCCAGTACTCCTCGGCCGGGCAGATGACCGACGCGCTGGCTTCCGGCGCGTGGGACGTGGCCTTCCTCGCCCGCGAGGCGGGACGGGCCGGCGAGATCGGCTTCACCGCCCCGCACCTGCTGATCGAGGGCACCTACCTGGTGCCCGCCGGCTCCTCCGACACCCGCGTGGCCGACATCGACCGCAAGGGGATGCGCATCGCGGTCTCCGAGAAGAGCGCCTACGATCACTTCCTGAGCCGCAACATCAAGAATGCCACGCTGGTCCGTGGTGCCGGCAACAGCGCCGGGCTCGGCCTCCTGCAGGCGGGAAAGGCCGACGTGATCGCGGGCGTGCGGCAGCTGCTCCTGATGGATCAGGCCAAGCTGCCCGGCTCGCGGGTACTCGAGGACCGCTTCATGGTGATCGAGCAGGCCATGGGCCTGCCCCGGGGGCGCGACGCGGGCCTCGCCTACGCCAAGGCGTTCATCGAGGAGATGAAGGCGTCCGGATTCGTGGCCCGGTCACTGGAGAAGTCCGGCGTGCGCGGCGTGCCGGTGGCGCCGGCCGAGCCGGCCGGAGCCTAGCGCACTCGCGCTAGGTCAGGGGCACGATCGCGTAGAAGCGGGGGCGGGCACCGATCGAGCGGGTGACGTGACCCTGGCCGGTGAGATCCTCGGCCAGCAGCACGTCGCCGGGTCCCACGCGCACCACGGTGCCGTCGCCGACCTGGATCTCCGCCTCGCCCGCGAGCGTGATCGAGTACTGCCGGCGCGGCGCGCAGTGCCAGTCGAGCACGTAGCCGGGCGGCGAGACCCGGAACACGATGCCGGCGGCGGCCTGCAGCGTGGTGCCCTCCCCGTGGGCGCCCTCGGTATCCGTGAACGGCTTCATGGCCAGCGGCACTTCCTCGACGTGGGATTGCCCGTCGGCACCACTGTAAACCCGCCAGATCTTCGGCATATGCTCCCCTTCGCTCAGAAGCGCACGCGCCGCATGACAACCCGCGGCAGCGCGCGGATGACCAGCATGATCCACCGCCACACGGGCGGCGCGTAGACGACGTGGCGGCCCGCGTCCATGGCCGCGACCACGTCGCGCGCCACCGCATCCGGCTCGCCCGCGAAGGGAGGCACCGGCAGCCCCGCCGTCATCGCGGTCTTCACGAAGCCGGGCTTGACGCAGAGTACGCGCACGCCGCGGTCGCGATAGGCGAGATCCAGCCCGTCGAGAAAGACGGACAGCCCGGCCTTCGACGCGCCGTAGAGATAGTTGCTCCGCCGCGCGCGGTCGCCCGCCACGCTGCTGAAGGCGCAGATCAGTCCGCCGCCCCGCGCGGCGAGCCGGTCGGCCGCCTGCTGGCACAGGAGCACGGTGCCGGTGAAGTTGGCGTGCAGCAGGGCGCCGAGGCGCGCGAGATCCGCCGCGAGCTCGTCCTGCCCCGCGAACAGCCCGCCCGTCACCACGAGCGCATCGATCCGCGAGAGCGCGCGATCGGCCGCATCGAGGGCCTCGCCGAAGCCGTCGGGGCGCGAGAGGTCGAGCGAGGCCTGGCCCACCGGCACGGGCGCGCCGCGCGCCTCGAGATCCCGCGCGGAGAGCTGCATCTCGTCCGCGTCGCGGCCGAGCAAGAAGATCGCGTCGCCGCGCTCGGCGAGGCGGCGGGCGAGGGCGCGGCCCATGCCGCGGGTCGCGCCCACGAACGCCACCTTCACACGGGATCTCCGAAGAGGCGCACCGAGAGAGCGGAGCGGAAGCGCCGGCCCGGATCCCAGCGGTCGCGGACCGCCCGCCACTCCGGTAGGCGCGGCATCATGCGGGCGAAATCCCCGGCCCGCGTCACCGCGTCCTTGGCCAGGTACACACGGCCGCCGTGATCGATCACGATGGCGTTCATGTCGTGGAGCAGCGCCTCGGTGACCGCGCCCCGGTACGGTAGGTCCAGCGCCAGCGTGATGCCCTCCAGCGGGAAGGACAGGTACGCGTCGGAGGCGGGGCCGCAGTCCTTGATCACGGCGAGGAAGGACGCGGCGCCCGCCGCCGCGAGCCGCTCGAGCAGCGCGGTCACCGGGGCCGGACCCGCCGCGTGGGGCACCACGCACTGGTACTGGAGGAAGCCGCGACGGCCGTACAGGCGATTCCACTGAGAGACCGCGTCGAGCGGGTAGAAGAAGGCGTCGTAGGAGACGATGCGGCGCCTCAGCGTCCGGCCGTGGCTCCAGGCGTAGAGCCGGTTGAACCAGCGCATGAACAGCGGGTTCAGCAGCCACTCCGGCGCGTCGAACGGCACGCGCAGCCGGGGCGCGCGCCGGACCCGACGGGTCCCCGCCTCGACCTGGGTGGCGTGACGGCCCCGCATGAGGATGCCACGTCCGACGTCGCGCCCCTGCGCGAGGCAGTCGATCCAGCCCACCGTGTAGGGCCAGTGGGCCGCGCTGAGTCGCAGGCCCTCCAGCATCGACTCGAGGCTCCCCATCCCCTGGGTCTCGAGCACGATCCACGGCGTCTCCACCCGGCGCAGCCGCAGCGTGACCTCCACGATCAGGCCGGTGAGCCCCATGCCGCCGACGGTGGCCAGGAACAGCTCGCGCTCGCGGTCGGGTCCGCACTCCACGAGACGGCCGTCGGCGGTGAGCAGCACGATGCGATCGACGAAGCTGCCGAAAGAGCCGTCGCGGTGATGGTTCTTGCCGTGCACGTCGCAGGCCACGCACGCGCCGACCGTGACGAACTTGGTGCCCGGCGTCACCGGCGGGAACCACCCGCGCGGCACGAACACCCGCAGGATCTCGGCGAGGCTCAGGCCGGCCTCGCAGCGCAGGCGGCCGGTGACCGGATCGAAGTCGCGGATCCGATCGGCGCGCGTGGTCTCCAGCACGTGGCCACCCGGCGCCGCGGGCACCGCCGCGTCTCCGTAGGCGCGCCCGAGCCCGCGGGGCACGAGGGGCTCGACGCCCGCGCGCAGGGCCAGGTGCTCCGGTCGCTCCACCCGCCCGGGCACGATCGGGTGGCGGCCCCATCCCGCGACCGGCTCCAGCGCCGCCGACGCGGCCGGAATCAGTCGAGCCATCGGGTCAGCCACACCGGGCCCCACACCGGACCGTAGATGATCACGAGGAGCGCGACCATCCAGAGCGCGGTGTTCAGCAGCAGGGCGCGATCGTTGAGCAGGAGGTCGGACGGGTTGCCGCCCAGCTCACGCCGGTAGAGCAGGTACAGGTAGCGGAAGACGCCGTAGAGCACGAACGGCAGGGTCACCGGCAGCCAGCGCGTGTGGAACTTGGCCACCGTCTCGGGCGACATGGTGTAGAGCGCGTAGGCGGTGACGGTGGAGGCGGTTACCACCGCCACCATCTGGTCGAGAAAGCTCTCGCTGTACTCGGCGAGGATGGGCCGGTGCGCGGCCGCGTCGCCCTTCAAGGTCCGATACTCGTGGCGCCGCTTCCCCAGGGCCAGGAACAGCGCCACGAGAATCGTGCAGATCACGAGCCAGCCCGAGATCTCGACTGCGATGGCGGCCGCGCCCGCCACCGCGCGCAGCACGAAGCCCGCGGCCACCGTGAGCACGTCGAGGATCACCAGGTGCTTGAGCCAGACCGAGTAGGCGGTGAGGAGCGCGGCGTATGCGGTGGCCACGAGACCGAAGCGCAGCGAGAGCGCGTACGCCGCCACGAGGCTGCCCAGCACCAGGACGACACCGAGGGCCAGTCCCGCGGGGACCGACAGCGCGCCGCTCGCAATCGGGCGCTTGCGCTTGACGGGGTGCAGCCGGTCCTTCTCGACGTCGGCCACGTCGTTGAAGACGTAGATCGCCCCGGACAGCGCGCAGAAGACGGCGAAGGCGGCCAGCGCGGGCCAGACCAGCGGGGTGAACAGGCTCTGCGAGAAGATGAGTCCGGCGAAGACGAAGAGGTTCTTGACCCACTGGCGAGGACGCAGGGAGAGGAGCACGGCCATCCCGAGGCTCATGGCGCGGCGGCCTCGTCAGCGGCGCAGGTCAGACGCGCCCCTGAGTCCCGCCGAATCCGGCCCGCGCGAAGGCCACCGCCCGCGGCCGGCCCACGGAGCCCAGGCGGACCACGCCCACCGTCGCGGGGCGACGCTGCAGCCGCTCCTCGAGGCGCGCGCCGAGCACGCCCAGCGCGGTCATCTCACATCACCTCGGCGACGGCCCGCTTCACCGCCTCGACCACCTGATCGACCTCGCCGTCGGTGAGCTCGGGGAAGCACGGCAGGCTCAGCACCTCGGCCGCGGCCTGGGTGGCCACCGGGAACTCGCGATCCGCGTTCGGATACGAGAAGACGGGCTGGGCCGGAATCGTGCTCGGATAGTGGATGGCGGTCCCGATCCCGAGGTTGCCGAGCGCGGCCGCGAGGGCGTCGCGCTTGCCCGACCGCACCGTGTACTGGTGATAGATGTGGCGCGCGGGCGGCCGCTCCACCGGCAGGCCGAGGGGTAGGCCGGCCAGCGCGTCCGTGTAGTGGCGGGCGATCGCGCGCCGTCGCGCGTTCCACTCGGGGAGACGTCGCGCCTTCACGCGCAGCAGCGCGGCCTGCAGCTCGTCGAGGCGGCTCGAGCCGCCCAGCTCGACGTGGGTGTAGCGGCGCGGCTGCCCGTGATCGCGGAGCAACCGCACGCGGTCGGCCACGTCGTCGCGGGTGGTCAGCACCATCCCGGCGTCGCCGCAGGCGCCCAGGTTCTTGGTCGGATAGAACGACAGGATCGCCGCGTCGCCCCACTCGGCCACCGGCCGGCCCGCGTAGGAGGCGCCCACCGCCTGCGCGGCGTCGGCCACGACGGCCAGCCCGCGCACGCGGGCCAGCTCGCACAGGGTGTCCATGGCCGCGGTCTGGCCGTAGAGGTGCACCGGCACGATGGCGCGCGTCCGCGCGCTGATCGCCTGCTCCACTCGGGCCGGATCGACATTGAACGTGACGGGGTCGATGTCCACGAAGACCGGAGTGGCCCCCGCCATGAGGATGGTGGTCCCCGACGCCACGAAGGAGAACGCAGAGGTGATCACCTCGTCGCCCGGCTTGACCCCGACCGCCTTGAGCGCGATCAGCAGCGCGTCGGTCCCGGAGCCGGTCCCCAGCCCGTGCCGCGCGCCGCACACCGCGGCCAGCTCGCGCTCGAGGGTCTGGCCCTCCGGGCCCAGGATGAAGCGGCAGGAGTCGATGACGCGCGCGGCCGCGTCCATCAGCTCGGAGCGCAGAGCTTCGTGCTGCCGCTTGAGATCGATCTGCGGGATCATCAGAAGCCCGTGCGCGCCGAGGTGCCCAACTGGCCCAACCCCAGGAGGTTGATGGAGATCCGGAAATCGTTCTCGTCGTTGTGCCGCCGCACGTATTCCGCCGTGATGGCCCAGCAGCTGAAGCGCCAGTTGATGCCGACTCTGTTCTCGATGGCATCCCCCGACAGCACGTCCCAGGAGGAGGCTCCGCGGACGTCGACGTTGTTCAGCAACTGCACCCACGTCTCCGCGCGCAGGTAACGGGTGTTGCCCTGCTCGTTGAACCGCGGGCCCACCGCGATGACGAATCGCGGATAGTTCAGTCGGATGTCCGCGTTCACCTCTCGCCACCCGAGGTTGTACACATTGTACCGGGCATCGGCGTGGAAGCCGATCCTTTCGTTCGGCTTGATCGAAAGGTCGCCGTAGAGGTCCTTGAAGGGCTCGCTGTTCGGATTCATGTTGAACGTCTGGCTCAGGATGAAACGCGCCACCTCCCACCGGATCGGCTGCTCGTTGGCCCCGGACACCGTCTTGGCGTTCAGGCTGTTGGTGAGGTAGTAGGTGATCTCGTTGGCCTTCCCGAGCTGGTCGATGCCGGTGCGCCGCTCGTAGCCGGGGTCGACCCCGGTGGCGGTGCTGAACCCCGGGTCGTAGACCGGGTAGGCCTTCTGGTCGAAACCGCGGATCTCGATGATCTTCATTCGCGGCTCGATGACGTGCTGGTAGGCGGCCACGCTTCCGCTGCCGTCGGTGGTGAAGACGCGGGAGATGCGGCTCTCGGCCTCGACCCCCCATTCCACCTGGCGCCGGACCCGCGAATCGCTGACGGAGTCCTCCACCGTCTGCCCGCTCGCGATCGAGACGTGCTCGCCGACAAGGCGCTGATCGTAGTAGGTGAGCCGCCCGCCTCCGAAGGGGGTGACCGTGAAGAAGCCCCCCACCGGGATCGGCATCAGGAGGCGCGGGTGCAGGTCGGCCCGGACCCCTTCGGGGCCGAGATAGCGGAAGAAGTTGACGAAGCTCGCGTTGGCCTCGTAGAGCACGCCGGGAAGGCCGGGGAGCGGCTGACGGATGCCCGTGAGCTGGATGTCGGGGATGCGCTGGAGCTCGACCGGCGCGCCAGTGGTCAAATCCTGGTACCACTTGACGTTGCCGACCAGGCTCCACGCGTCCCAGCGCTGGGTCAAGAAGACGTTGGTCTCGGCCCGCTGGTTGGCGCGGTCGACGAGCCGGCTACCGTAGTCGCGGAAGATCAGGTCGTCGCTGGTGACGTTGGCGTTGACCTTGAAGGACAGCTGTGGGTTGATCTGCCATTCGTGCCGGAGCGTCGCCCATCCCCGGTTCTCGGGGATCTTCGGGTCGCCGCCGCGCAGGAACTCGTTCACCCCGAAGCCGGCCGCCTCGCCGCGCTGCTCGCGGGAGATGACGTAGCGGTAGTCGAGATCGAGGCCGATCCCGCGCCTCGTGAAGGTGTCGAGCGTCGCCGTGAGATCCTGGCTATCGTCGATCGCCCAGTAGTACGGGATGCGGGTGAAGAAGCCCTTGCGCGAGGACTGGCCGTATTCGGGAAACAGGAAGCCCGATTGCCGCTCGCGGCGCAGCGCGGCCGCGAAGAAGGGCACCCACGGCAGCACGGGCACGCTCTTGACCCAGAACGAGGCGTTCTGCCCGTACACGATGTCGTCGAGATCGACGGTGCCCGAGCCGAAGCGGAAGGACCAGGGCGGGTCCTCGCCCTCACAGGTCGTGAAGACGCCATGGCGCATCTCGTAGACGCTGTCGCCGGTGCGATCCATCCGCTCCGCGGATAGGTGATAGTACGGCGCCGTCACCGCGGAGCCGTTGTAGACGACGCCGGTGCCGGTCTTGAGGTTGAAGTCGACCCGGTCGCCGACGAGCCGATCGGGACCATCGTAGAAGACCACCTTGCCCTGAGCGACCGCCTGGCCGGTGTCGCGGTTCAGCTCCACGCGGTCGGCGAGCAGCCGGCTCTGGCCCCGCGTGATCTCCACGTTGCCCACCGCGATGAGCAGATCGGACGAGCCACCCACCTGCTGGAGCTGATCGGCCACCACGGTGGCCTCCTCGCCTCCGGCGCGGACGGTGACCCCGCCCGACTGCGCCCACGCCGGCGGGGCGATGAGCCACCCCGTCACCACCACCGCCGCGAGTAAGACCGATCGAGGGAGGTGTGGGCGCTCCCTACAGCCGCGTATCGAGCGAACCGGAGGCCAGGGCGGCATGAGGCCCCATGCTAGCAGCGGGCCCCCGCCCTGAAAAGGACATCCTGTCCGTCGCCCGAGGCGGCCAGGACGTCCCCGATCAGGGAGAGCGAGCCCGCCACGCACACGAGCCCGTCGGGCTCCTCGGGCCGGGCCATCGCCAGCGCCTCCCGCGGCGAGCGGGCGATGTCCACGCGCATGCCGGGCAGCAGGGCCTGCAGCACCTCCGGCGCCGCGGCCCGTGGATTCGCGGCCGCGGTGAGTACGATGCGCGCGGCGAGGGGGCGCAGCGCGGCCAGGATTCCACCCGCGTCCTTGTCGGCGAGGATCCCGATCACGAACGTGACGGGGCGCCCCGGGAAGTAAGCCCGAAGCGACGCGGCGAGCGCACGGGCCCCCGCCGGGTTGTGCGCGCCGTCGAGGATGGTGAGCGGATCGCGGCGAAAGATCTGGAAGCGGCCCGGCCACCGGGCGCCGCCGAGGCCCGCCCGGATGGCGGGCTCCCCCGCATCGAGCGCGCGCGCCGCCGCCGCCGCGAGCAGCGCGTTGCCGGGCTGGTAGACGCCCAGCAGGGCGCAGGCGACGTCGGACATGCGCCAGCCGGGCCCGGCCAGATCGAGCCGCTGCGCCTCCAGCGAGAAGCCGAGCGGGGTGACGTGCAGCTCCCGGCCCTCGCGCAGGAGCGGGACGCCCACGAGGGCGGCGCGACGCTCGAGCACCGCCTCCGCCTCGGGATCCTGCCGGGCCGAGAAGGCCACCCCGCCGCGGATGATAGCGGCCTTCTCGGCCGCGATCAGGGTCAGGGTGTCACCGAGCTCGTGCTGGTGATCGTAATCGATCGGCCCGATCACGGCGACGCGCGGCGTTCCCACCGAGGTCGCATCGAGCCGGCCGCCGAGGCCCACCTCCAGGACCGCGACGTCGACCCGCTCGCGGCAGAAGTGATCGAGCGCCAGTGCGG
>Ga0335082_10003640_pt1 | contig 16768 bp, 8 predicted proteins | sample Lox_Sample_41_FD_206718 | JGI IMG/M metagenome (GOLD analysis project Ga0335082, IMG submission 206718) | Soil microbial communities from Loxahatchee National Wildlife Refuge, Florida, United States - Lox_Sample_4.1 | ecosystem: Environmental > Terrestrial > Soil > Wetlands | place: USA: Florida... | reverse complement strand
ACAGGCCGTACTCCGCCTGGAAGTTCGCGTTGAATCCCCAGTAGTTCAGGAACAAGCCATTTCCGCTGAGGCCAAACCTCCGGAAGAGATTTGCACCTTCAAAGTTCCAGCGGTTGTGGACGGTTGCAGAAATCGAGCCGTTCCGTAGTACGTCGCCAGGTTGATCTTCTTTATAGGTGAGAGTTTCGAGCGTTCCTTCATCATCGGGGCTGAAGAAAAATCCCGCGTCATCGATGTAGTAGTCAATGGAGGTGAAGTCGGCGTCGATCGACCACAGCCAGTGCGTTGCTGCGGTACGCGCAAACTGAAACTTGCCGGCCGAACCGCCGATGCGTCCTGCTCCGGCATCCGTGGCACGCGAAAGTGCAAGAAACGTGTATGCCTGATAATTATTGTGATCCAGATTTATTGTGGCATCGAATCCGTTGGTGAGAGCGGGATACCGGGTGTCTTTGGTCGTGAGGGTCGTGATCATGCCGATATTGGAGTTCTCAAGGATATCCTGCTTCAGCCGCACGACGCTGTAATTGGCAAAAGGTTCGATCACCTCCGTTTGCCGCCTGCCGGTTGAATCGACAATGTCGGCGCTTTCCTCTTTGGTCGAAGCTTCCAGAATGCCAACCGAAAGTCCACCGCCGGTCTTGCCGGTGACCTTTGCGGCACCGAGGATCGTCACCGCCGAAGGAACCGAAACAATGTACCCGCCTCTTGTATCGACTTCCGCCGGGGAGATCGCGCGGCCGATGCGGCGCGAATAGAACATGCCGGGACCAAAGTTGTCGCCGAATGTCGTGAAGTGAAGAATCTGCGTGCCTTCGATGAAGAACGGACGCTTTTCCGGATAAAACGTTTCATAGGTGGAGAGATTCAGCACTGCAGGATCAGCCTCCACCTGCCCGAAATCAGGATTGATGGTTGCATCGAGCGTGAAATTGCTCGAGACACCATATTTAACATCAGCGCCGCCATTCCCGAGCATTTGGCCCGACGCTGAGCCGATACCTGCCGGAACGTTCCATTGTTCTTTCGTTACCACAAATGGCAGGAATGCAAGCTGGCGGGGAGTCGGCAGGTTGCGCAGACCAACGAGAGTACCGAATTGTGAGACCAGACCCGTTTCGCTCTTCGGAGAAAATGCCCACCTGTCGTTTTCCTGCTTTCGACTGATGTAGCGGAAGAAATTTACTCCGAATATATTCATGGATGAATCGGCATCGGCACTATTATACCGGAGAATGTTAAACGGAATCTTCACTTCTGCGATCCAGCCATCGGACACGATGCGGGTTTCGAGATCCCACACCGGATCCCACGAGTCATCGGAGTGATTGCCGTCGTCGTACTCCAGAATATCGACCTTGACGCCGGCAGGATTGAATGCGAACTGGTACGCGGTCTGGTGATCATGATAGGAATCGATGAAAATGTATCCATAATCCGACTCAACCTGATCGTCTCTACGGGAAAGGCGTGCAACGATCTTCTCTGGTTCTTTATCGAAAAATTTGCAGCCGAAGTACAGCGCATTGTCATCGTACAGCACGCGGATTTCCGTGCGTTCCGATTCGGGCTGACCCTCAGACGGATCGCGCTGCGTAAAACCCGCAGCCGCTTGCGCGAGCTGCCACACAGCGTCATCGAGCGAGCCGTCGATTTTCGGCGGCACGGTTACACGAACCGCCGTAACGGATTTCTGCCTGTCTCCTGCGATCACAATCGACGACAGGGACAGAAACCCAAGAACTATGACTGAGAGAGTTTTCATGCAGCGAACCGGGCAGCGTAAATGTTTATGGATACATAAAACGGCGCACACAAAGGAATCACGGAGAGGAAAATTACGGAAAGATAAAAGAAGAGACAACTGTTTTTTCTATGGTGGAGCAATCAAAGTGAGAATTCCGAAAATCTGATGCATCAATTGTGGCTCGTAGCGGAGTCCGTCACACCAAATCGACAGGAAAAATTCTTGACATTTTGACTGCAAATCCCTACTATCTTGCCGCCTTTTTCATCTTAAATCCAAGAATAAAGAGGATCTCATGTTCAGAGTGTTGTTCCAGTTCGTTTTCGTGTCCTGTTCGTTTGCACAATGGAGCCGGATTTATCCGTCGAGCGAAGGATTCACGCATATCCGCGCCGAGTCGGGTGCAAAAATTCTGTTTACGGATGAACGACAGAACCAGTCGGTGCAATATCTGACGGCAACACAGACATGGCAATCTATAAACACCTTTCCCGATTCTTCATACTCCGAAGATTTCGCGATCTTCGATTCTCTCCAATGGCTTGCGACCAATCATGGATTCTATTACTCAACGACAAACAGCGACACATGGACATATTACGGCGATTCTGTCAGGCCCGCTCCGGGGTATGCGTTCCCCAACGCCATCGCCATACTTCCTCCAAAAACTCCGGGCGGTCCCTATCGGCTTTTCGACGGGACACTGGGGATCGGTCAGTTTGTATCCGAAGACGGCGGGAACCATTGGAATGAGATTGACTCCGCCCATCTTCATAATTTTGATGTGCTCGATTTCAGTTGGGGCAGAAAAACGGATGGAACCATCCAGTTCTTTCAAATCAACGTGAGAGGTATATTTGAATCTCCCGACAGCGGAATGAGTTGGGTGCTGCGGGACTCCGCTGCATCGGGGACGATCAACGCCCGGTTATTATTTCATCGACAGACGTGGTTTGTCTTTGGCACCGTCAGCGGCATCTCGCGTCGCGACTCGGCCACCGGAATCTGGCTACCGCTATCAACTCCTCTTCCCCCGGCATTTTTTTATGACGTAACTTCTACGGACAATACCATCTTCGTGGCCTACCGGACAAAGGGCATTTGGATGTCATCGGATATGGGCGAGCATTGGGAAGTTGCTGACACGATGTGTCCGAACGGCAATGATCTCACCGGCATCAGCTCGGATGGTACGAATCTCTACATCATCGCCGATACGGCAGGTGTCTACAGTCGTCCCATCAGCCAATTCATTACCGGCGTCGCAGACCGCTCGTCTCATCCCTTCGTCTTCGAGCTTGAGCAGAATTATCCGAACCCATTCAACCCCACAACGAAGATTGTGTACGACGTATCCACGCGGAGCCGGGTCTCCCTGAAAGTCTACAATGTACTGGGCCAGATCGTCGCAACCCTGAAGGATGGAAGCGAAGAAGCGGGACGCAAATCCCTCGAATGGAGCGCTGCAAATTTTGCAAGCGGAGTATACTTCTACAAGTTGGAAGCAACGAGCATTACCGATCCTTCGAAGACGTTCAGTGAGATACGGAAGATGGCGTTGGTCAAATAAATGACGCGGAGATTTGCTCATTTGGTGGATTTGTCATTGGTTTGCGTCGATACCGAGAGAGCAGAAAGTCAAAACCCCAGCCAGTTGCGGCCGGGGTTTTGTTCTTTGTGGCAAGAGATAAATGCGGATCACATCACTTCAGCAAAATCATCTTCTTCACCGCGGAAAACTCTCCTGCCTGAATGCGAAAGAAATAGAGACCGCTCGGCAGGGTGCTTGCGTTGAAATCGATGAATTTCTTCCCCGCATCTTCGTACTCACTCACCGGAGTGGCAATTTCCCGCCCCAGGACATCACTGATCACTAATCTGACGAATGTCCTTTGCGGGAGACTGTATTCTATCCTTGTAACGGGATTGAAGGGATTGGGGTAGTTCTGTTCAAGTACGAATGACTTTGGCAACTGCGAAACGGCTGAGGGTGCATCCGGAGGCGGCGGAGGTAACTCGGTTGTCGGAACAATGCGGATGCGGCCGGAAACTCCGGGACGCATCTGTGATGCTGCACCCGAGCCGCTGAGGACTAATGATCCGCTTCCGGTCACCTTGACCCAATATCCTTTTCCGGGTTGAATCGTATCCGCGACCGTGTATGTTCCCAGATAGCCGAAGAAATGGGAGGTGATCATACCCGGAGGTATCGACTGAACGGCTGATACCGCGATCGGTGAACTAATCGATCCCACAAGATTCCATCCCGCACCGACAGGGATGGTGTCCATGGTGATGCGCTGGCCGATTATGGTGTCCGTAGCCGGACCGGGAAACTTGAGCCAATAGCCGACACCGTTTGCCAAAGTATCCCTTTGCAGATAAGTATTGTTGTAGGCAAATGCCTTTGATGTCGCGGCGGGGAAGAGTGCGTGTGCAGCCAGATTCCTGACAGTCAGCGGGACTGAAATGAGATTCCACGATGAAGAAATCCCAAGCGAGAGGGTCTTCGGGGTTGGAACAATGACACGATCTGTCGTAAACGTGAAATACGCAGAGTACGCCGCGGCATTCAGCGCCGAGTCAAGATTCACCGGATTGCCATCCTTATCTTTGGCGCTTGTTACCTTCTTTCCGGCTCCGATTGAGAATGTGTAGAGTGGCCCGGCGCCGGGGGCGGGCACATTGGGATCAACCTGGTCGGGCTGAGCAGGATTAGCAATTCTCACTATTCCTCCCAATGTGGTGGCCCCGCCGACAATGAGATCAAGCATGCTGTTCGAAGGGCCGTAATTCTGGTCGGTCCCGGTACCGAGTAAGGAAGCGGGTATCGGCGTATTCGCAAGCGATGCGGCAGAAATGTTGCCTTTCAACCTGCCGCCGCTCATGGAGGCGAAGCTCACGAGTGTTGTATCAGTGTTTTCGCTTGGCAGATGACCCGGGGGAAATCCGTTTGCAGACTCCAGCGGCTTCGATGAACTCCCGATATTTGCCATCACCCTTGCGCTCGACAGTGTCATGTATCCACTGTCGGATAAAAGACCCGGCGTGAGGGTGATATATCCCGGTCCTGCGTTGAGGACACTTGCGCTGATTGATGCGGGTATCTGGTTCTTCGGCTCCCCGTTCACATCGAGTTCACTTGCGTTTGGTGTGTACCACCAATCCAGGTCCGATGATCCGGAGTATGTTGTCGGATTCTCTGAATCGAGCACGGGGAAACTGCTCACCGTACCGATCTGCAACGAAGGTTGGTTCGTTCCGGTCAGATCCGTCAGCCCCGGCATTTCCAGGATCATCGACACCTTACCCGCCTCGATTCTTGAATTGAGGATAGGTTGGAGTTGCCCGACCGCAAGTGGCGTAAAGACCTGGGCCCACAGACGGTTTACGACGGCAAACGTATCTGCTGTCGTCTGAATCGTCAGTGAGTTGATTCGCTGGTTCTGCTGAAACTGGCATTCTCCTGCCTGTCTGAGCCCGAGCATGAGAAATAGTACCACGAGATAACGTATTGTGCACCGGAACCTGGAGAACGATGCATCGTTTCCTGCGCGGTGGCGAAAGAACATGGAAGTGCTGATCAGAATACCCATTTGTTGCCTCCTTGAGTTTAGTAGTTATGCGGGTAGGAAAAAGGTCCGCGAATGAACATTTCTTGACGATATGAAGGGATAAAAACCAGAAGAAGAGGATGAGACGGAAATTCGGCCCGACCGGAGTGTGACCGCCGATGGGAGCGAAGGAGAGGAAATATTTTATGAATGAACACTTTCTCCGAGACCATGATTGTGCCTCGAAAATGAACTCTGCATTGGGGTGAACAAAAGAACGTCAGTTACTACCGATGGTAATTGGGAAATAAAGAAAAAAATGGAAATAAAGCAACATCAGTTGATGCTTTATTTCCCCTGGAATTCCGCTTCAGATTTATGAACATGGTTTGATGATTTAGTTGTCTTGTCGAGTTACTCATCATTCAATCCCTTTCCATGGAGAATCTGGTTGATACATTTTTTTACCCTTGACTCCCGTGTTTTGGATTGTTTGGGTTGAGAAAAATAAAAGAGGTATGCTCTTTGCCGTCCGGGCGTCAAAGCATCAAAGGCAGTTCTCAAGGCAGGAACTTCATCTAATTTTTTTTGAAACTCTACGAGAATTTTGAAATCTGAAGTCTTTTTAAAATTTACCTTCAAACCGGATTTTTCCACTTCTATGGCTTCATGAATGTAAGCATTCAGGATACTCTTCATCTTAACTATTTCCCGAGCATTGGTGAAACGAATCTGGCGCGCTGCCTGAACGTTCTTCGTCTGCTGGATGAGAATACCTTTGGAATCATGCAATAAGACACCTTTGAAGAACAGAAGCGCACAGTATTCCTTAAATCCATGTATTAAGACGATGTTGCTTGCCTGAAACGTGTAACAGGGACAACCCCATTTCAGCTCTTCGGTCAGCCCGCAGCCGAGAGTGATCATTCTCAATCTCTCAAATTCTTCCTTCCACTTTTTGGCTTTGCCAAAAAAGAAATCAACCTGAGGATTCGTCTTCATAGCAGAATTCCAATAGATGATTGTATTTTTAGATAATCCGTTCTCATATTCAAACCAAACCTTCTGTTTAAGACTCAGATGCTGAGCGCGCCACGGAACCCCCTGGCGGCATAATACGAGGACGCACCGTTGTGATACACGAAGACATGGTCGTAGCGGCGATCGCCAAAGATGGCGCCGCCGAGTTTCCTGATTTCAGAAGGTGTTTTCAACCAGCTCGACGTTTTCGTATCGAAATTTCCAAGTCCCTGCAACTCCCGATATTGTTCTTCCGTCAACATCCCGATGCCCATGGCAGCTGCCATATCCATGGCGGAATCTTTTGGTTTAAACTCTTTCCTTGACTCCAGCGACTGGCGGTCATAACAAAGACTCCGACGGCCTTTGGGAGTTTCCGCCGAACAATCATAAAAAATGTATCCGCCCTTCTTTTTGTCATGACCGACAACATCCGGTTCACCGCCGGTTCTTTCCATTTCATTGAGTGACCAGAGTTTTTCAGAATTGGCTTCCAGCTTTGCTCGTATCGTCGGCCATTCAAGACCTTTATGGCGGCCCATGTTTTTCTCAAAACGGGCTTTCAATGCTTTGAGTAGTTCGTCGCGTTGTTTTGGTGATAGCTTCTTTCTATTGCTGTCAATCTTGTTCATACTTTTATCGTATCTCAGTTGAATGGGTATGTCAAGCGTATAGTCGCCTAAATTTATTCAAGAGCTCGCCAGCCGATACATTAGCGCATCGGCCGACTTTTCTATCGTCGCAAGAGGAATCGTTCTAATCATCTATTGATTAACCGAAGTGATCTTTCTGTCCGCAGGACTGGAATATCCTGCCACCACAATCAGCGTGCGTCTTTAGGGGCTTGCGGACTAGACTATCTGTAATTTAAGAGAAAGACCAAGATAATGTCAATGCGCAGATTATTCAAAATTATCAGTGATTTGCTGAAAGATTCTACCTTCTTTGTATCCGGGGGATTGTAGCGGGGGCACAATACATGTAGTACAGAAAGATCCGCGAATGTTTAAACTTAATAAGAGTACAGGAGATGTGAACTGCAGAGAAGGCACCCCTTCATATAGTGTATGGAATCACCTATTGTCTTATGCTTAAGGAATCGGCTGGAATCTCCAATTTTGTTTGAATTTCGATCACCTCGTCGGGTTTGCCACAAACGCAATGTGAATTCAACCCCGTTCGGGATATTTTTCCCCTGCAATTGACAGTCATTAAATCTCGTCGTATATTTCCGGCATCATCAGGGAGCTAATCTCCGGGAGAAGGTTCGGGTTGGCGATATAACTCCTCTCCCTACTACGTTCATTTCTCTCTTTCTCGATCACAGGAATAATTGCCCTTTCGATCCCCACTTAACTGGAGGGGTGAGAGAACACAGGGCGGATTTGATGTGATCGGTCAAACAATATCTCACGACAAATTACTTGAGAAGCTCGGTGAAGGTGGAATGGGGATTCATTTCTACCCTATTGAACCAACGAGCCCATCGGATTCATCGAAGACATTCATGGAGGTAATAAACGATTCGTGTACAATAGGATGGAGAGAAGCTAAGAGGGCAGGTCTGGGCAACCCACGCAGGATTTGATTCAGAATTGTTGAACACTTCATCCTCTATAACCTTCTACTTTCAAGAAAGGAGATAGCCGATGAAAAGTGCTATGAAGTTTTTCCTCAGGCTGACGTTATCAGCTCCAATGATCGTGGGAAGTCCCTGCCTTGCGGACACATTTACCGTAACAAACAATAACGATGTCGGTGCGGGCTCACTCCGGCAGGCAATACTGGATGCTAATGCTCATCCCGGCATGGACACGGTCGTCTTTGGCACCATGGTGCGTGGGACAATCACTTTATCAAGCGGATTACCGACGATTACTGAATCGATCGACATTATCGGACCGGGGTCGGAGAAACTCACCATTGACGGGAATTATACCGGCAGAATTTTTTTGGTGAATGTTTTTGGTCATAGTCTCACACTGATCTCGGGCCTGACCATAACGAGGGGTCGATACCCCGGTGGGGGACCGGGAATTGCGATGGAAATCGGAGACAGTCTCATACTGTCGTCCTGCGTCGTCAGTAACAACGTCGTCAGCTACAATTACGTTGGTGGAGGGGGTCTTTCGCTCTATGCAGATTACGCAAAGATTTCGGATTGTACGATCAGCGGAAATGCCGGAACGGCGGGCGGATCTGGGATGAGCGTGACTTCGGGGGCATATGTGATAATTGAGAATAGTACGATCTGTGATAATCTCTCCGGTGGCCCATATGGAACAGGCGGTGGAATTTACAATGCCGGCTACCTCGAAATCAATAACAGCACAATCAGCCACAATATGGCGAGTATCGGAGGCGGAGGAATCTATGATGTTTTCGGCCGGACATACCTGCATAATGTTACGATTACCGGCAACAGCGTGACGAATGATACGTCATCAAACGGTGCTGGTATCTTCTGTGCTTCCGGCGATACGGTATTTCTCACCAACACAATTGTTGCAGGCAATATTGCCGGAAACGGCGGGTCGCCGGACATCGCCGGCCTTGTTTATTCGTCAGGACATAATCTCATTCAGTCTGCTTCGGGTTATACGCTCGCGGGAGAGACCGCAGGCAATATCATCGGAGCAAATCCCGATCTCGATTCGCTGGCATATAATGGTGGACTCACAAGGACCAATGCGCTTAAGAGCGGAAGCCCGGCGATTGATGCCGGTGACAATACATCGTGTTTATCCACTGACCAGCGCGGCGTTGCCCGACCCCAAGACGGAAATGGAGACAATGTCGCCATTTGTGATATTGGTGCATTTGAATATGTCCCGGATCCTGATGGCGATGGTGTTTCCAGCATCGAGGAACAAGGGTCTGATGGAACGGATACTTCGTATGATGGGAATGGAGATGGCCTCCCCGATCGCCGACAAAGTAATGTCGCTTCATTCCACACTTACAATGGTAAATATTATGTAACGATCGCCTCGCAGGCCGGGACTACGATCACGGGATGCCGTGCAATACCCAATCCTTCATCCTCCGATCCACCTGGAGGATGGGATTTCCCATTTCTCTTCTTTGAATATACCATCAACGGAGTTGCAGTGGGAGGACCGGTAACTGTCCAGTTGTACCTTCCTTCAGGCATGACAACATCGAGCTATTTCAAGTATGGTTCACGCCCTGGAAGTGTTGGAAAGGGATGGTATCAATTCAATTATGACGGTCAAACCGGAGCAGTCGTGAATGACAGCATTATCACTCTGCATTTCATCGACGGCATAAGAGGTGATGATGATACCACAGCCGACGGAGTTGTCCGAGAGCCTGGAGGTCCGGCAGAAGTTGTCACGGGGGTGGCGGAGAATTCCACTGGAGTTCCCCGAGAATACCGATTATTCCAGAGCTATCCCAACCCTTTCAACCCGAATGCAACTGTGAGATATGATTTGCCAACAACCAGCCGAGTCTCCTTGAAGGTCTACAATCTTCTGGGTCAGGCGATTGCAACTCTGACAGCCGAGATCGAGCAGGCCGGTTACAAAGAAGTCCAATGGAACGCTTCAAGTTTCGCTAGCGGAGTTTATTTTTACCGCCTCGAAGCAACGAGCCTTGGCAACCCGAGCAAGACGTTCACGCAAGTGAGGAAGATGGTTCTCTTGAAGTAGAAGCACGAGTTACATTTTCCCCAACAGTTGCAGTTCTCCAGGACCCCGATCTGATGAAGATTGGGGTTTTGTGTTTCTCCCTTCTTCCTCCAAGTATCAGCTATACTCCCCCACTTAATTTGATCTATATTCCGCTACCCACGCGGATCGATACTGGACTATGGCATTGTCTGATTAGCGATAGGGAATGAAGAAGGGGTAAACGCGGAGTCCGGGAAGTGACTTGGTGTGACTGAACGTGAGCTTAACTCAATCCCCTGCTATGGTTGACACGTCAAATCTTGACAATTACGCACTAAGTACATACCCTTATTGATTTTGACCGGACTAAGTAGTAGATTTGCCGCATCATACCTCCTCCCTAAACCCAGTCTAAGTCCTCCATAGGGAATAGCTCCACAAGTTCTTTCGTGATTCTTCTCCGCCCTTTAGATTACACGCACCTTCCTTTGATTTGATTCATCCCGGTGATTGTGCCGGGCATGTATCCTTTTTCCTGCTATTCATGATTGGAGGCATTATGAATGCTCAAAAACAGATCACGTTGATTCTACTTACGCTGGCGCTTTGCTGCCGTATGTCTTTACCGGCAAGCGCGCAATGGGTGCAAAAGGAGAACACGGGGCCAACGGTCAACAAGACAATGTCCCCTGCTGGCGTCACTTCGTTCGTCCAGGAGGGTTTTGAAGGGCAACAATTTCCCCCTCCGGGTTGGACGTTGGTATTCACCGGTCCGCCGTACTGGGAGCGCTTTCCCAGAGCGAGTGGATACGGCGTAGGAACAGCATCGGCGGTCTTCCGATTCTACTACGCTCCGGTTGGAAGGACACAGTCACTGGAGCTCTCTGCACTTGGTCCAACAGTACCTGGTGATTCGCTGAGATTCGACCATGCGTACGCCACATATCAGACGGAGAATGACCGCCTGATCATTCAGACATCCACAGACGGAGGAAGCACATACGACACCCTCGTGACATTGAACGGTGGATTGTTTGGTTCCCTGGTGACTGCCCAAGCCACAACGGCGGAGTTTGTGCCCGCCGCGAACGAATGGGCAACGAAGCAATACGCGCTGCCTCCAGGAACAAACAGGGTACGCTTCACAGCGGTTAGCGCGCTTGGTAACAATCTTTTCCTGGACAATTGCACATTCGGTAACAGAGCGGCAACTGATGTTGGTGTTCAAACGATCGATATCCCGAACCCGACGCTGACGTTGCCTCAGATTCCCAGGACCACGGTGCAGAATCATGGGACAACAATGCAGACTCTCACGGTTACCATGTCGATCTCACCCGGCGGGTACACCTCGACACACACCGTTACAGGATTGGCTAGCAACGCGACTTCCCAGGTTTCGTTCGATACATGGATCCCAGCAGTTGGATCTTATAATATCAAAGCCTTTACGTCTCTCTCAGGTGACCTGGACAATACAAACGACACTGTGCGGGCAGCAATTGTGGCAAATCAGGCGCTATCACCGGTCACGAACATCAGTGCTTTCTTTCGAGACGGACAGGTCTTCGTAACATGGACCAATCTCACGACAACAAATGTGGTGTACACGCTTTACAGGTCGTCAAATCCCATTGACTTCGGATATCAACTAGCGTCGGCACAGAACCTCGGAAACGTGCGAGACAACTCCTCTCTTAACGATCGCCTTACGATGGGGAATCTGAAGATCGATTCTGCTTCACCACCGCTGACAAGCGATAAGGGACTCTTCGTTGCCACCTCGACAACTGCCGGCTCATTCTACTATGCTCTTACCACAGGTATTAACGGCCTTGAAGATACGACAATTGTCGTTGGGTCGAATTCGATTGCTTCTCCCGTGAACGAAACCGTCATGATGCCGAAGCCCGTGTGGCAAGGGGACAGAATTATTGATGGAAAGACATTTAACACCTATGTTGGGTTTGCCACGAAGGTCACCTCATCCATCTACCCGCAGATGACGAACTCCGGCACATTTCCGTTCAACTTTGCAATTGTCAAATCTGGCACCGTTTCGCCTCATCCGGTGACATTTTGGATGCATCCCACTTGTGGGGACTTCTTGGGGACGTGTTCCCCCGTGCAGGGAACTGGAGATCCGAATGAATGGGTTGTCACCATTGATGACGAAATCCCGAACAATGACGCTTACAGTTTTTATTACGGCTTCCATGAAGACTATGATATCCACTCAAACAAGAATCCGATACCTGAATCAGGGACTCTCTACAACTATACCTCGGCAAGAGTGGCTCACATCGTCAACTGGGCGATCAGGAATCTTCCTGTCGACAGCACGAGAACATATATGACCGGTTGGTCCATGGGAGCGATCGGCGCACTTTTCAACTCCATTATGATTCGGGAGAAAATTGCAGCTATCTTCATTTACTGTCCCCGGATCGAAATGAGCCAGTTTTGGATGCAACGTCTATGGGGAACCTATGAAAGAAATCTGCTGACGAATGAGGGGTATAGAAGGAACGACCGCCTGAATGCTGGTTCTCTGGTTAGCATCAATCGGTCGAATTCGCTCCCTCTGATGTTCATATTTTGTGGCAAGACCGACGTGAACGTCGGGTGGGACGAGAAAATACCCTTCTATGATTCAGTGAACGCGAGTAAACAAGGCGCGTTTCAGTTTTGGAGCATGACCGACCATATCGCGACGCACTCCAGTTCTCCGTGGCAGCCGAGCTTCCCTGACTTCTCCTTCTTCACACGTTATCGCACGAATCTCTCTTACCCGGCTTTCACCAACTGCTCGATCAACGACAACCCCGGCAATGGTGATTCCACAGACGGTGATGCGATAGGGTCCATCAATGGTCACCTCGATTGGAATGACAATATTGTCGACTCGACGTATCGGTGGGAGATCACGCTCAAGCTGAAGGATCTGTCGACAATTTACGGTCCCGACATTGCTCCTGATTCCGCGACGACGGATGTGACACTGAGAAGGCTTCAGGCCTTTCGTGTTCCACCGCACTCAACAATCAACTGGGAGAACGTCCGGAATAACGTCATCGTCCAGCAAGATTCCCTTGCATATAATGGAGGGCCCATAACCATCCCCGGAGTGAAGGTATACAAGGATTCGAGTCGGCTGATAGTCGAAGCTATCGTGATATCGGTTTCGTCCACCCTGTCCAAGGGTTGGAATATGGTGTCGGTTCCTGTGTCACCCACCAATGATTCGGTGAAAATTCTCTTTCCTTCTGCTGTCGGCGACGCATTTTCTTATAACGGTAGCAGCTATCTGATGACAAATCGGTTGAACTCAGGAGCCGGCTACTGGTTGAAGTTTGCGGGTGCGGAAGACCTGAGTGTCACGGGGGCTCCGAGCACGAACGATACGCTCAATCTGGCGAGCGGGTGGAACATGATTGGTTCAATCTCAGTACCTCTGGCAGTCTCATCCATTATGAGCATTCCGGCTCAAATCACCACGAGCAATTTCTTTGGATACAGCGGCAAGTATGAAATCTCTGATTCCATTTTACCGGGAAGAGCATATTGGGTGAAAGTCAAACAGAACGGGAGGCTCGTGCTCTCTTCATCTGCGCAGGCATCGCCTTCGAATATGATTCGGATGGTGCCCTCCGATGAGCTACCACCAGCACCGCCAGATGAGGACGTAACATCGATTGATCTCCCAAAGAAATTTGCTCTTGCCCAGTCGTATCCAAACCCATTCAACCCAACTGCGACAATCAGATACGATCTGCCAACCGCTAGTCGAGTGTCATTGACGATTTACAACCTGCTCGGCCAAGTCGTGGCAACGCTCGTGGATGGAGTAGTCATCGCAGGATACCAGTCCGCAGAATGGAACGCCTCAAACTTCTCAAGCGGCATTTATTTTTACCGCCTCGAAGCAACGAGCGTCAGTGAGCCGAGTAAGACCTTCAATCAAGTGCGGAAGATGGTGTTGTTAAAGTAAAGCCACGAGCGACATTCTCACAAGTAGCCGCAGTTTTCCAAAACCCTGATCCGATGAAGATCGGGGTTTTGTATTTTTGATTGCTTTTCGTTAACACCGCTACTCCCCTCTTGAAGCGGGCCGTTTTGTATTCCAGGGGAAACGGCTCACAGGAAAGGGATAGACGAGATAAAAGCTTTACGGGTTATTGAAAATCGGGCGACCATTTCTTACCTTATTTTTGGAATCGGCTTGGAAAAAGGAAGATCATTGTCCCTCATCATTGCAGACCATCATGCTCTTGCCGATTGCATTTGCGGCGGAGTGCTTGGGCTACAATGACATTCATAACCAGAACGACCCGTGGAGAACATCGTGAAAATAGCAGCTGCTCAATTATCGCCATTATTTCTGAACAAGAAGAAAACTGTTGAAAAAGCATGCGCTGCTATTTCAGAAGCCGGAAAAAATGGCGCAAAATTAGTTGTGTTCCCCGAGGCCTTTATTGCCGGCTATCCTGATTGGATCTGGCTTATACCCAATGGCAAAGGCGCCGAGCTGGACCAACTCTATGTCAAATTAGTTGAGAGTGCCGTTTCGATACCGGATGAGAGTACTGCCAAGCTCTGTAAAGCCGCCAGGTCGGCGAATATTAACGTCGTGATGGGAATGCATGAAATTAATTCTGAAACGAGCAGCACAAGTCTTTACAATTGTCTCTTGTTTATTGATGAGCATGGAGAGATCCTGGGCAAACACAGAAAGCTCATCCCAACCGGAGGGGAACGTCTCATTTGGGCCCAAGGAGATGGAAGCACTCTTGCGGCATACGACACTTCCGTCGGAAAACTTGCCGGCCTCATATGCTGGGAGAATTACATGCCGCTTGCAAGAAATGCCGTGTATGAATGTGGGACGCAGGTTCTCGCTGCTCCGACCTGGGACAAGAGTGCAAACTGGATAATCAGTATGCAACACGTTGCCAGAGAGGGCGGCTTGTTCGTTGTTAGTACATGCATGACCCTCAGGATGAACGACATACCTGACGACTATGAGTTCAAGAGATTATATCCAGCGGGAAAAGAATGGATCAACACTGGCAACAGTTGTATCGTTGGTCCGAATGGTGAAATATTGGCCGGCCCATCGGAAGCCGAAGAGCACATTCTTTATGCGGAGATAGATTTGCAGAAAATCGTTGCAGCCAAGCGCATGTTCGATGCGGTGGGCCACTATGCAAGACCGGATGTTTTTGATTTTAGTGTAGCAGGGAAAGGAAAATCAAAGCAGAAATAAATTCTGAGCTGCACTTCCCTTCTATGCTGACCTGAATGCTGGTAATTTCTCCCCGTGGACTGCTCCTCGTCTCCTCTTGCCAGACGATAACATAACAACAGCCCCAGGCCCATCCGGACTCAATCAGAAACCTTCAGGTTCACATCGGGCTCCGCCTAGAGGGGATTTCTAAGGCAAGCTATCCTAAACGAAAAAACCTCAACTCCTTTATGCCAATTGAAGTCCTTCCCAAAACTTGCGACTGATTGCTCGCGGCATCAATAAATTTCTACGACTTGATTATCCGACGGAAGTTCTTTATCTTACCCGACCATGAAGTCGCTGTTCTCAAAATCGGTTGTCGTTCTTCTCATCGCCCTACAGCTCTGCTCGCTCGCGGTGGTGGACGATCATCACCTCGAAGATGTTTTCGGGCCTCCGAATGCACAGCAGACCCTTACGACACATGCCTGCGGCGCGCACGAGATCCACAAGGACATTCCTGATTTCTGTCTGGCGTGCCTTCGCCAGGCAAGCGTGGGACTGGTCATTACCTCGCCGGCGCTACCTGGTGTCCTGCAGTCACTATCCTCTCCACGTTTAATTCTCGCAACACCGTTTCGTCCATCCGATTTCTACACCTACGCATCCAAACGCGGACCCCCTCTTTTCCTTTCTTAAGTCAGTTCTTCGAATGATCCTGCCTCAGAGCGCAAAAAGCGCTCGGGCATCTGTATGCTCTATGTGGTGGAAAGCATCCCGTCTTGATCTACTGACGCCGCTTTTCATCTCTTATCATTCACATCGAAGGAAAGAGAGTGTGACCAATGATTTTTCAACTGAAGAATGATGATTTCGGGATAACATCGACTATTGTGCGGAGAGCCATCGTCGTCCTGATGAATCTGATACTCACCGCAACGGTTCTTTTGGCATCCGACCGGAGGAACGATAAGCCGGCGTCTGCCGGAGGTGATGAACATCTCAAAATTTACGTCTATGACTCGGATCTTCACACGCCGATGGAACTTGTGAGGGTGGTGCTGCGGCGTGGAAAAGCGGTAGTAGCGGAAAAAGTAACCAGTCCCCGCGGGCTCGCAGAGTTCATCGATATCCAGGAAGGGTGGTATAATATTTCGGCGCACTTTATCGATTATAATGACTTCTTCGACTCGATTCTCGTCGACGATCAACATTCTGTCGATTCCATCGGCCTTCATGCCGTCAACCAGAATGAAGTGGTCATTGTCGGAGAGCATGAATTGGGAACAGCGACATTCGACTTAGGGACAGGAAACCAGGTATTCGAATCGGAGACCTACCACGCTACCCCAACAACCCAGATGACGAATCTCGTGCAGCAGAGTCTTATGGGTGCCGCCCGCGCCCCGACCGGCGAAGTGCACATCAGGGGCCAGCATGGGGAATTCACCTATTACGTCGACGGAATCCCGGTGCCGCTCGGCGTATTCGGCGGTCTGAACGACGTCGTCGATCCGAAGGTCATCGATCGAGCCACGTTCTATACCGGGGGCTTTCCTGCGGAGTATGGGGGGCAAATTGCCGC
>Ga0335082_10003639_pt1 | contig 16769 bp, 17 predicted proteins | sample Lox_Sample_41_FD_206718 | JGI IMG/M metagenome (GOLD analysis project Ga0335082, IMG submission 206718) | Soil microbial communities from Loxahatchee National Wildlife Refuge, Florida, United States - Lox_Sample_4.1 | ecosystem: Environmental > Terrestrial > Soil > Wetlands | place: USA... | reverse complement strand
GCGCTTGAAGACGACAAGCCGGTGCTTGGTATTTGCCGCGGCATGCAGCTGATCAATGCCGTACTGGGCGGCGATCTGCACGAAAACATTGAGACTGATCTGATGAGCGACATCAACCACACCCTCAATATCGACAAAAAGGATTTTCAGCACCTGGCGCATCGCTTAGAGATCGCAGCGGACTCGCAGCTGGCTAAAATCTTGGGTCAACGGCGCATCGAGGCCAACAGTATGCATCACCAAGCTGTTCGCGGACTGGGCAAAGGGCTGGTTGTTACGGCCCAGTCTGAGGACGGCGTCGTCGAAGCCATCGAGCTGCCCGGCAAGCGCTTTGTTATCGGCGTGCAATCGCACCCGGAGGCGCTGGAGGCCGAAACCGAGCAGTTGTGGCGCAAGTTGTTTGATGCCTTTGTGACTAGCGCCGCAGTCTAGGCGATGGCGGCCGGCGCCGCGGCGGGCGCTTCCTCGAGCAAATCATTAATGATGATGCGCCGCGGCGTGATCTCTTGAATCTGCGTGCGGTCGATGCTGAGCGACCCGCCGGCGAGAGACTTGAGAATAGAGCGGCTGACGTAAATTTTTTGCACATACATGGTATTTGTCTCCGTAGCGTAGTCGCTCACCTTGCCGACCTTTTCTTTACTGACTGTTACCACCTGCTTGCCGATCAGCTCAAAGTCGAGATCCATAACTTTTTTGAGCCGAACCAGTTCCTCCGGTTCGACGAGGACATCGTGATCGTTCACCACGTACCCCTGCGGCAACACGTCGCGAATATCCTGGCACAAAAGCACCAGTTGGGTTTTATCGAAGCGGTCTTGGCAATAGAACCCTTCGATTTTGAGATTGTTGGGGTTGATGATCGGCCCGGTAATGGTGGCGACAATCGAACCGGTCCGGAGCGACAGCACCGACTTATTGAGCAGACGTCCACTGAGTTGCAGCATGTTATTAGTATAACGCGGGCGCCTAGCGCTAGCCGCATAATCGGCGTATCTCAACCCTGAAAAATTAACTATTTTAATGTTTGAAGCACGTGCAAAACGCTGGTGCTTGCAGGCGCGGCGGGCGGGCGCATACAATCCGGCTACCATGCGGCGAATGAAGCAAACACTCCAAGCAAGCGGCCTGACAATTCTGGCGTGCGCGCTGTGCGCGCTCGGATTGCCGGCGCCCGCCCGGGCGGACCAGACTAGTGTACCTTCCCTCATCATTAGTCAGCTCAAAATCACCAGCACCAGCGGGCAGTTCATAACGCTCTACAACGCCACTGGCCAAACGCTGGACATGAGCAAGTACCAGCTGGAATACTTCAATAGCTACGATCTCAGCAAGGCGACCAGCAGCAGGCTGATCAGCCTGTCAGGAATCGTGCCGCCGCATGGTTATTTTATGGTCAATGACGGCGTCTACACGTTGTGCTATCAACTGAGCGTCGACTCGGTGTCGCTGGGCCTGTCCAGCACGGCCGGTATGGTCGAGGTCGTGGCCTTTGATCAGGCCAGCCCCGGCGGTTCGGTCAGCCCGGTGCTGCAGGATTATGTCGGTTGGTCCAAGGCGGCCGCGGCCGGCGCCCAGACACTGCCGACGAACACCAGCGCGTTTTTGCAACGCCAGCCTATCGATGCCAGCGGTAATCCGGCCGTGACGCTCCCGGGCGCCGGCAGCTGGCAGAGCGTGCAACCAGCCGGCAACGACATTTGCTCGTTAGTGAGCAGTGCCAGTTCATCGACCGTTATAACCGGCTTCAGCCAGTTGCTGCCGCCCACTGAGCCGGCCGCTACCATTGTGTCGGCCGGCACCTCCGGCGGTGTTACTACACCCACTGCCAGCTTACCGCCGAGCGACATCGGCTTGATGGCGCCGCAAGTCACCGAGCTTCTGCCTAACCCGGTTGGCACCGGCAACGACGCCACCGACGAGTTTATCGAACTGTACAATCCCAATAGTGTCATGTTTGATCTGAGCGGCTTTGCCCTGCAGGCCGGCACGGCCAGCCTACATAGCTATTCCTTTCCGCAAGGAACAACATTGCCCGCTCACAGCTTTAAAGCGTTTTACTCGGCGGCTACCGGCCTCAGTCTCAGCAATAGCGGCGGCCAGGTTAAATTGCTCGATCCGTTTGGCAGCTCTGTCTCAGCCACTGCGGTCTATGGCACCGCCAAAGATGGCCAAGCCTGGGCCCTGGCCAATGGCAAGTGGTACTGGACGAGCAAACTAACCCCCAACGCTGCCAACATAGTTATCCAGCCGGCTTCAGCCAGTAAAAAGTCGGCCGCTGCCAAGGCCTCAAAGTCCAGCCGTACCACCAAACAATCCAAACAGCCCAAGACCAAAGCCGCCAGCTTTAGCGATAGCTCTCAAACCGCGCCGAGCACGCCTATTCATACCCGGACGCTTGTCCTGGTTGCCGTCTTGGCGCTAGTATACGGGGTATATGAGTACCGCGCAGACCTGGCAAACCGCTTCTACGGATTTAAAAGACACCTTGGCGCTCGCCGAGGAGATCGGCCGTAACATGCGCGGCGGCGAGACGGTCGAACTAGTAAGCGACTTGGGGGCGGGTAAAACTTCGTTTGTACGCGGCCTGGCGGCGGGTATGGGCAGCCGGGATGCCGTTCGCAGCCCGAGTTTTACTCTCAGCAATATCTACCAGGCCGGGCCGCTCAGTCTGCACCACTTTGATTTTTACCGTTTGCACGAGCCGGGTATCATGCGTGAGGAGCTCGCCGAAGTATTGGCTGACCCGCAGGCCGTCGTAGCAGTCGAATGGCCGGATCTTATCCAAAAGGTCTTGCCTGATGAGCGCCTGACCGTGCGTATTAAGACCACCGGCCAGAACGAGCGGACGTTCAGTTTTTCTTACCCCAAAAAATTAGCCTACCTCCTTCCCCATAATACTTAACATGTTAACTATATGCTTATACTAACTATTCGCACCGACAAACCAGAAGCCGAAATCGGCCTGTTTGACGACGGCACCAAACTTGCCTACTCCGCCTGGCCGGCGCACCGACAATTGGCCGAGACGATCCATACGCGCCTGCAAGAGCTCCTCGATTCCCAAGGCAAAAAGCTGGAGGAGGTCCGGGGCATAGCGGTCTTTAAAGGCCCGGGCAGTTTTACCGGTTTAAGAATCGGTATCAGCGTGGCCAACGCTCTGGCCTACGGCTTGGGGGTCCCGATTGTCTCTTCTACGGGCGAGCAGTGGCTGGCTGCTGGCCTCAACAGGATAGCCGGAGGAGAGGACGAAAAAGTGGCTATACCCGAATACGGCGCTCTGCCGCACGTCACAGCTCCCAAAAAATAACGCTCGCTCTCGAGGTTGACAGGAGTTAGGGGCGAGACTACAATGCAAGCGTAAAGTCCGAAAATCAAAAAACAAAATAAAAAGGAACGATATGTCCGCGCCAGCACGCTATGGCTTAGATGATCCAGCCTTCCGAGGGCGTTTACGCCAACCGCCCGCCCGGCGTGAAGCGTGGGGCTATACGGGCCAACGACCTGCTAAGCCTGCTCTGCGTTTTGACGGCCAGATCATGGCGGGCCGGCAAACGACGCCTAAAGCCAACGGGCCATTACCTGGCCAGCATTTGCTGGTGGCGCCGCAGCCGTTCGCCAAGCCGGCCCGGCCCAAGCAGCAACACAGCGCGGTGCTGCAGCGGCAAGCGGTCCGGCCGCCGGTGCAGCCCGATCCTAGTCCGGTAGAAAAGCCGCGCCGTTCGCGGTCTCAATTGGCCCTGGCCGGTCTGGCCGCTGTCATTGCGGTGTGCGGACTGGCTGTCAGCTGGCAGACACTCCAAACCAATCACAGCGCCTCGGCGCAAGTGGCGGCGCTGTCCAAGCGGGCCGATAAAAACGGTGCTCCAAATAGCTCGTTGCCGAGCACGACCAAGCCGAGCGATGCGGCCGTTAGCCAGTATGTCGTGGCGCCGGATTTGCCGCGCTACCTCAATATTCCCAAACTCAATGTGCATGCTCGCGTGATGCAGGTTGGCGTAACCACCGACGGTGCTTTGGGCACGCCCAGCAACGTCCACGACACGGCCTGGTACACCGGCAGCGCTAAGCCCGGCCAGCCCGGAGCTACGCTGATTGACGGCCACGTCTCGAGCTGGACGACGCGCGGTGTTTTTTACGGGCTGAAAAATCTGGTGGCCGGCGACAATCTGCAAATTGTCCGCGGCGATGGCGCCGTGTTCAATTATCAAGTCGTTAAAACTGCCGTGTATCCTGCTGATCATGTTGACATGCAGGCGGCCATCACGCCTGTTACAGCGGGTAAGCCGGGCCTCAATCTGATCACCTGTACGGGCCAAGTCAACAAAAAAAGCTCCACCTTTAACCAGCGCATTATCGTATTTACGCAGCAGGTGTAGCAAAGCCGCCCGGCCGGGGCAGTTGACCGGCGGGCGTTTGGTGCCGTATATTTAAGACAGGAAGCACGTTTGAGAGACAGCGTTCGCATCCTCCTAATATTCTAAATTATTCGACTTTCAGATCAGCTCCCCGAACTAGAGAAGTGAGAGCGACGCTCGGGCTGCGAGCTTTTCTGCAGATAGAAAGGACCAATATGTTACCAGTAGTGCTCGCTATCGTAGGGCTGGTTGCTGGCTTTGGCGCCAATGCCGCCATCGGTAAGCAACGGCTCGGTTCCGCCGAAGAAAAAGCTAAAAAAGAACTGCAACGCGCCAAAAAAGAGGCCGACAAACTGGTCGACCAAGCCCGCGAAGACGCCAACAAGGCTGTCGAAGAAACCCGCAAAGAAGAGCAATCGCGCCGCCGCGAGTTAAAAGACTTGGAGCAGCGGCTCGTGACGCGCGAAGAGGCGCTCGACAAAAAGCTCGACGAGCTCGACAAGCGCAGCGAAACTCTGCGCAAAAACGAAGACGAAGTTGAGCAGCTCAAAAACGAGGTGCGCGACATCCGCGGCAAACAGCAAGAAAAGCTCGAAAAGATCGCCAAGTTGACTAAGGCCGATGCCGCCGACAAACTGATGCAAATGACCGAGCGCGACATCAAAAACGACCTGCTCGGCCTGGTTAACAAGCTGCAAAACGAAGCCCGCGAAAACGCCGAGGAACAGGCCGCGCTGATCATCACCACGGCCATGGAGCGTATGGCCAGCGAGGTTACAGCCGAGCGCACTGTCACCAGCATCAAGCTGGAAGACGACGAGATGAAGGGTCGCATCATCGGCAAGGAAGGCCGCAACATTCAAGCCTTGCAGCGCGCCACCGGCGTCGACATCATGGTCGACGACACGCCGGGCTACGTCGTGCTGTCGAGCTTTGATCCGGTCCGCCGCGAGATCGCCCGCCAAGCCATGGAGATGCTCATGAAGGACGGTCGCATTCACCCGGGCCGCATTGAAGAAGTCGTCGCCAAAGCCCAAAAGAATGTCGAAAAAGACGTCATCCGGGCCGGCGAAGACGCCGCCCGCGAAGTCGGCGTCATCGGCATTCCCAAAGAGATTCTGCAACTGCTCGGCGAGCTTAAGTACCGCACCAGCTACGGCCAAAACGTGCTCAAGCACTCGACCGAGATGGCCCACCTGGCCGGCGTCATCGCCGAGGAGGTCGGCGCCGACATCAAGACCGCCAAATACGCCGCCCTGGTCCACGATCTGGGCAAGGCGCTCACCCACAAAATGGAGGGCAAGCACCACCACATCTCCGGCGAAATCCTGCGCAAATATGGCGCGCCCGAAGAGGTCGCTCTGGCTGCCGAGCAGCACCATGACGACGTCGAGGCCACCACGGTGGAGGCGCTCATCATCCGCACCGTCGACGCCATCAGCGCCTCGCGCCCCGGCGCCCGCAACATTTCTGCAGAGAACTTTGCCGAGCGCATGAAAGACTTAGAAAACGTCGCCAATAGCTTTAAGGGCATCGAAAAATCCTACGCCATCAGCGCCGGCCGCGAAGTCCGTGTCTTTGTCCAGCCGCAGGCTATCGACGACCTCTCGGCCATCAAGCTGGCCCGCGACATCGCCACCAAGATCGAGTCGACCATGCAGTATCCCGGTACCATCAAGGTCAACGTCATCCGCGAGACGCGCGCTGTCGAATTCGCCAAGTAGCCCGCGGCGTATACTAAGGCTATGAGAACTGCGCTAATCATTCACGGCTATGAGGGCCACGCCGGCATTCACTGGCAGCAGTGGCTGCACGACGAGCTGGAAAAGCGCGGTTACAAAGTGCTGATGCCCGAGATGCCGGCGCCGGATCAGCCGGACCGCCAGGCCTGGCTGATGACGCTCCAGCAGACGCTCGCTGATGTCAATCTGGAACAGCTGACCATGATCGGCCATTCGCTCGGCGTGGTCGCGGCGCTCGATTTTATTGAGCAGGCCAGCGTCCCAGTCAACCGGCTGCTGTCTGTCGCCGGTTTTGCTCAGGATTATGGCGCCGAGTCGACCGGGCCGTTTCTGCGTCAAAAAACTCTGGACCTACAAAAAGTCCGCGCCAACCTGCGCTGGGCGGCGGTCGTCTACGGCGACAATGATCCGTACGTGCCGCAAGCCGCGCTCCAGCACCTGGCCAACGATTTAGGCGTGCAGCCGGTCGTGATTGCCGGCGGCGGCCACCTTAATACCGAAGCCGGCTTTGCCGAGTTTCCACGGCTGCTCGAGCTATTGGCATGAACATTCTCTATGTCGGCGACGTGATGGGCGAGGTGGGCGTGCAAACTGTGGAGCATAGCCTGCCGAAGTTACGCCAGGAAAGGCAGATGGACCTTGTCATCGCCCAAGCCGAAAACGTCACCGAAGGCAAGGGCATCACGCCGGCGGATTTTGCCCGCCTGCAAAAGGCTGGCGTCGATTTTTGCACCGGCGGCAACTGGACGCTCCACCGCGACGAAATTATTCCGGCGCTCAACGATCCGGCGCAGCCCATCATCAGGCCGGCCAATTATCCGCAAGGTACGCCGGGTTTGGGCTTCAAGTATGTGGGCGGCGTGCTCGTCATTAGCCTGCTCGGCCAGATTGTCGGCAAAGATGCTGACAAGCTCGTAGACAACCCACTTTTGACAATCGATAAGATATTAGAGAGTCAAAAAACTACCCACCGCACAGCCACAATTATTAACTTCCACGGCGATTATTCGAGCGAAAAAGTGGTGATCGGCCATTACTTGGACGGCCGTGTCACGGCGGTGATCGGCGATCACTGGCACGTGCCCACGGCCGATGCGCGAGTGCTACCTGGCGGCACGGCGCATATCACCGACGTCGGCATGTGCGGCGCGCTCGACGCCTCGCTCGGCGTCACCTACGAGAGTATTATAAGCCGTTGGCGCGACGGCCGAGCCACCCGAAATGTGCTGGCCACGGACGGCCTGCGGCAATTCAATGCTGTGCTCATTGAGACTAATGACGCAGGTTTAGCCGCCACGATCGAACAAATCCGCCGGATATATTAAATATAAATTAACTCCGGGGACAAACCTTTGCCTGCGCTCATGCAGGCGTTTATAATAGACAAACCATGACAAGCTTTACTGACACTGATATGCAAAGAATCCGGACCATGATACGAGAGGAGACGGACGACATACGCCAAGACGTCACGCGGACCGGTGTCTTACTGGAAAACCTTGAGCACGAATTCAAAGCTTTAGCTGAGGCAGTGAGTGACGAACTAAAGCTAATACGCCAAGTACGGGAGCATGATATACGTATTAGCCACCTTGAGGCTGACAACCATCTGATAAAAGCGACAGTTACCACTCATTCCAAGCAGCTTAAATCTCTTGGCGCCGAGTAGTAACTTCTATGCAAACAGTTCAACGGTTTGTTGTGTCGCACGATCAGCGGCGCGCCATAGTCTTGCAGAATCTTGCGTGAACCGTCCAACCTTTTCTTTTTTAGGAATTTCTTCGTCGGGGCACAGGACGCCTATAAGCACATCATCCTCGTAGCGCGTTTGGGCAGATTCGTCACTGGATACGTGTCTGTCGCGATAAGCTTTGCGAATTGCCGGACTCTGACCTCTGGTTAGCCAACGCGATAAAGCACGGTCAGTCATTTGACCCACCCGACTTTCACCAGTGCGGAGCTCACAATTATTGACATATAAAACGGTATTGGCGCCAAGTACCTCTATAGCGTAGCGAATAGGATTGCGACAGGTGGTTACGCCGTCTCCGTACAATCTACCGTTAATTCTAAGGGGCTGAGCGACTCCAGGCACAGCTGACGAGGCCTGGATAAACTTAATCATGGTTTCGTCATCAATCAAATCATCGATTTCAATATAGTCTGGATGTGCCGTATCCATCTTGGTCACACCAATATGAAAACGACTCCGATTACTACGTATAGCAGCTTGATCCAAAGCTTTGGGGCCGGTAAAAATCGTCTCTAAATAGCCAACATTAAGTGCTTGGCCGCGTACTATATTGCCCACACTTCTATTTATGAACTCTTTGCTCGTGAGCTCTTCAGGAAAGAGCGTGGTGCCCATAGCGGCTTGCCTCGCTAAGAAATAGGCTACGCTCGAGGCACCAACTGATATGCCGATTGCATCATCAAAAACTTCGCTCAGCCCTAGCTGCTCAAGTCCGGTAACCACCCCCCCAGAGAAGACACCACGCATTGCTCCCGATCCAATAGCTAATGCGGTCTTGATATCTTCATGCGCCGGGTCGCCTGCAGCTATTAGTTCTTGTTTGCGCAACAGGGCACCCGTGAATTGCTCGGTTAATTCCGTGCCAGGCTCAAGTACACACTCCGATAATTGCATGAATGAAATATTATCAAATATCTGTCTAATAACCAAATTATAGAAACTAGTAATACCCGACAGAGTTGGCTATAATCACCTCTGACCCGGGGAGTGGCGCAGTCTGGTAGCGCACCGCGTTTGGGACGCGGGGGTCGCAGGTTCAAATCCTGTCTCCCCGACCATATTGATGTCTGATTGAGGTTGCATTTGGCCTGCTCACATGATTCACTGAGAGTGATAAAGGAGCTTAGCGTGCCATGAGAATGAACTTTAATCAACCACTTGCTGCTACCCTTGCATCTGCTGCTTTGGTGGCGGCACCAAGTGCTCGGGCTGAGGGTGTGCCTGCCGCCAGCGGTCTAGACCCAGCGTGCGTATCATCATTGCTCATAGGTCCATTAACCCCGGGTATTACGAGCTACAACCTAAGTGTTGGCCCGGGCAAGCGGCCAGGATCTGCCGCGTATACCATGCTGCTTGAGCAAGATGGTAGCTTGACTACCGGAGGAGTAGATCCTGCAGCTTGCGGCGGTAGTTTAGCGATTCAAGAAACATTACAAATTCAAGCAGGTACTTACACCCAAACGCTTCCAAAGCCTCGCGTGCTGGCTATTCCGGAGTCTGCAGCACCAGTACCGGCCTCGGGCTCATTCTCGATTGTTAAAGCTTGCAAAGTGGCTCGTGATTCAGGGGCAGGCTCTCATAGGCGTGCTCAACTGGTAGCTACTGAGACTCGGACGTATAGCGTTGGCGGCGAGTCACAATCAGCCACGAAAAAACTCGGCAAGGTCAGCCTTGCATGCGGCGCGTCTAAGGGTACTTTTGAGACAAGTGTTATCTCGGGCGAGTAGCTCAAGCGATTTTGACATATCGAGTTCGGCTACACCGGCCGGCAAATTCAGAGTTGTACGAATTGAAGGTGTAAAGTTATAATTGCATAATCTCTATGTCGGGGTGTGGCGCAGCTTGGTAGCGCGCGTCGTTCGGGACGACGAGGTCGCTGGTTCAAATCCAGTCACCCCGACCAATTCTTAACTTTTGCTGTACAATCGAAGCATGTTGAATTTAATTCTTGCGGTTTTGGTCGTCTTTATGCTGCTTGTGATCAATGAGCTGTGGTGGCGGAGCCGCGAGGTGCACACCGAGTTTGGGCGCAAATTTGTGCATGTTACAGTTGGCGGTTTTGTGGCCTTTTGGCCGTTCCTTTTGACGTGGCGGCAGATTGAGGCCTTGAGCGTGGCATTTTTGGTGGTGGTGATCGCCTCCAAGTATCTTAGGCTGTTCCAGGCGATCCACAGCGTGCAGCGGCCCACGTGGGGCGAGCTGTTTTTTGCCGTCGCCGTGGGATCGGTGGCGCTCGTAACCCACGACAAATGGATCTACGCCGCGGCGCTGCTGCAGATGGCGCTGGCCGACGGCTTGGCGGCGATTATCGGCGTACAGTACGGCAACCGGTTTAAGTACCTCATCTTTAAACATCCCAAAAGCTGGGCCGGAACGCTGACTTTTTTTGTGGTGTCGCTGGCTATCCTGGCCGGGTTTAGCCAGTGGAGCGGCCAGACTTTGACGTTGAGCTACATGTTGGTAGTGGGGGCTTTGGCTACGGCACTGGAGAACGTCGCCGTGTGGGGGCTGGACAATGTACTGGTGCCGCTCCTGGTGGCGGTTATGCTGGTCAATCGTTAAAGCTAAAGCTAATGCCGTGCGCCCGCAGGGCGTTAAAGATCACCACCACGTCCACAGCCTCTTGTACGATAGCGCCGGATAAGGGCGTAAACCGCCCGGTTGCGAATATAAGCATGAGCAGTACGCTTAGGCCGATGCCGACCAGAATGCTTTGGCGGGCGATGCGGAAGGTTCGTTTAGCGATGGCCAGGGCTGTGGCAACGCGGCCGACGTCGTCGAGCATGATGACCATGTCGGCCGATTCGCTGGCTGCGGTTGAGCCGCGGGCGCCGAGCGCGATGCCGACGTCGGCCGCCGTCAGAATCGGCGCGTCGTTGACACCGTCGCCGACAAAGACCAGCGGGCGGGCCTTGATGTTTTCAAGGACATGAAGTTTATCGGCAGGCAACGTCTCGGCATGCACCTGGCTGATGCCGAGCTGCTTGGCAATAGCCTGAGCCGTAGCCTGATTGTCGCCCGTGACCATAATAAATTCTTTGATGCCAAGTTCGTGCAGCTTTTGGATGGTGGCTTGGCTTTCCGGACGCGGCTCGTCTTTGAGCGTAATTACTCCGGCCAGCTCACTGTCGATCGCCAGGTAAATCGCCGTTTGCTTGATGTCGGTCTGCTTAAAACGCTTGGGCGGCTGGATGCCCTCATCAGTTAGTAGGCTGAAACGCCCGACCAGCACGCTCTTGCCTTTGAGGCTGGCCTTGAGCCCGCGGCCGGCAATTTCTTGGACGTGTTTGGCTTTGGCAAACTTTAGCTTTTTGGCGCGGGCGGCTGCGACAATGGCATGGGCCAGCACGTGGTTGGAATTTTGCTCCAGGCTGGCCGCCAGCGCCAGCACTTCGTCCTGGCTGAATGAGCCGAAGGCCGTCACTTTGTCGACTTCGAGTGTGCCGCTGGTCAGCGTGCCGGTCTTATCAAAGGCAATGGTTTTGGCCTCGGCCAGGCGCTCCAGCGCACCGCCGGTTTTGACGATGATGCCATAGCGGCTGGCGCGAGCCATGCCGCTGATCAGGGCGATCGGCGCCGCCAGCAACAGCGGGCAGGGCGTGGCGACGACAATCACTTCCAAAAAGCGAATAGCTTGGCCGCTAAAGACCCAGACAGCCGTGGCGATGGCGTAGGCCAGCACCGTAAAGGGCAGGCTGTAGCGGTCAGCTAGGCGCACGAACGGCGCCTGTGCCGCGGCTGCGCCGCGGACCAGTTTGATAATCTGTTGGTACTGGCTGTCTTCGGCGCTGGCTGTGGCCTTGGCGGTGATGGCGCCGTCTAGGTTGACGGAGCCGCTCAAAATTTGATCGTTGACTTGTTTGCTCTCCGGCAGGCTCTCGCCGGTCAAAGAGGATTCGTCAAAGCTGGCCACGCCTTCGATGATTATGGCATCGACCGGCACGACCTCGCCGGGTTTGATAATAATCTTGTCGCCGGCGCGCAGCTCGCTGGCCGGCACATCGAGCATCTTGCCTTTACGAACAACGTGGGCCTGCTGCGGCGCCCGCGCCAGCAGGGCATCCAGCTCGCTGCGCGCCCGGTGGCCGGCGTAGTGTTCCAGCGCCTCGCCGCCGGTGAGCATCACGACCACGACGATGCCGGCCCAGTATTGGCCGAGAACGACCGATGCGATGATAGCCGTGGCGGCCAAAATGTCGATGCCGTAGGTGCCGGCGCGCACGTCTTCCCACATGTCCCAGAGCAGCGGCAACACCTCGCCGATCGATACGATAGCCAGCAGCCAGTGGGCCGCCGTCTGCTCCCCGCTCAGTTGAAGAATAAGCGCCACCACCAGTGCCGCCAGCGCTACGCTAAACAGCCTATAGTGCCGCACAAAACGCAGCCATCGCCTCATACCAACCCCTTAGCATTACTCATTCGCTTGTACCAGTATAGCAATTTATACTAAAGATCATGGAAGGGAAGCATCTCAATCGACTGGCCGTCCGGGCGACGCTGCACTGTCTGAGCGGCTGCGCCATCGGCGAGATCATCGGCACGGTGATCGGTTCCGGCCTCAACTGGAGCAACTGGGCGACCGAAGCCCTGACCATTCCGCTGGCTTTTGTGTTCGGCTACTCGCTGACCATGCGGCCGCTGCTCGGCGCCAAGCTGGAGTTTAAAAAAGCTGTACGCGTAGCGCTGGCTTCGGACAGTCTGTCGATCACCACCATGGAAGTCGTCGACACGCTCGTGATTCTGCTGGTACCGGGCGCCCTGGCCGCCGGCCCGACAACGCGGCTGTTTTGGACGAGCTTGCTGGCTTCGCTAGTGGTGGCTTTTGTAGCTGCTGTGCCAGTCAATCGTTATCTGATCGCTCGGGGCAAGGGCCACGCAGCGGCGCATCAATATCACCATTGACTTCCACTATCCGTATTACTATACTAAATATAGTATAAGGAGTATCTATGAAGGCAGCACAACTCACAGCTTATGAAGGGCTGACAGCCGTAAAAGTTCAGGACGCCCCTAAGCCTGGCGTTGAACCAGGCAAAGTGCTCGTCGCTGTTGAGGCAGCGGCCATCAATCCGTTTGACGTCAAGCTAACGGGCGGTGCCTACGGCGAGATTTTTAAAAAACTGCCAGCCACGCTCGGCAGCGACGTGGCCGGTACGGTCTTAGAAGTCGGTGACGATGTTACAGGCTTTAGTATCGGCCAGGCGGTGTACGGCATGGCCAACGGCGGCGGCGGCCACGGCTCGTTTGCCGAATTTACTCTGGTCAAAGCCGAGCAGCTGGCACCTAAGCCGGCCAGTGTCGACTTTTTGGCCGCCGCCGCCCTGCCGCTCGCTGCCGTCAGCGCCTATCAGGCGTTGGTTGATCACATGAACTTGCAGGCCGGCCAAAAGATCCTGATTCATGGCGCTGCCGGCGGCATTGGTTCGCTGGCTGTGCAAATTGCCAAAAGCCTCGGCGCCTACGTTGCAGCCACAGCCTCAGCCGCCGACACTGAGTTCGTCAAAGGCCTCGGCGCCGATGAAGTCATCGACTACAAAACACAGGACTTCAGTCAAGTAATCCACGACTACGATGCCGTCTTCGACACCGTCGGCGGCGAGACAAACGCCAAGTCCTATCAAGTGCTCAAGAACGGCGGCGCGTTCGTGTCGATGCTTGAGGCGCCAAACGAAGCTTTGGTAAACGCTAAAAACTTGCGTTACACGCAGCAATCCTCCCAGGCCACACCAGAGCGCTTACGCGCCATTGCCGAGCTTGTCGACAGCGGTCGGCTCGCGGTCAACATCGACAAAGTTTTTTCGCTCGAGCAGACCGCCGCTGCCATGGAACACCTCAAAAGCGGCCACCCGCGCGGCAAAGTTGTCATCCAGATTAAGTCAGACCAAAGTGCTCGAAAATGGCGAGCAGGCCGTGATCGTCAACAGATGGTGCCATAAAGTAATGACCAGAATCTTTTGACTTAACTAATTCTCGAAGCTCTTGATTCTCGCCAACACTGCCGACGTAGCCGCAAAGCTTCATAAAGCTCCAATCGGATGGCGAGTCGCCGACGCCGAGTACACCGGCTAGTGGAATACCAAGTCGATTTGCCACCGTGACAGCGGCGTGCTCTTTGGATACGCCGGGCGCAGTTATAACGCAGAGCGGGCTGGTAATAAAGGGGTGGTGAGTCCAGATGGCATTTACTTGTCCCGACAGACGCTCGACTTGCTTCTCTACCTTTGCTTTTGCAACATCGTTTTTGGTAAAGCTAATTACTTTTATAATCGGCTCAGATCTTGCGACCTCTGCAAGGTCATCGACAACTATCGGTTCTTTTTGCAAAATCTTGGCATGCTTGCCTATGACTTTTTGGTCTGAGCTCTTCTGCACAAAATAATCTGTTGGGCTGTAGAGTTCTGTAATGGTGTCGGCATCGGTATCATGTGCGAGATAGTCTTGGACGATTTTGGCGTCAAGCGAATTTTGCTCAACGATTTTGTCCTGGCCGAGCGGATTAACGATCAGTGCGCCGCCGTCCGTAATATGCGGATTGACGAGGTGTGCTTTTGTCACAAGATCGTCTAAGCCCGCCCTAAACTTTGCCGTGCAGAGCACTATAGGCGTGCCGCCCTCAGCAATCCGGCGCAAAGCGTTAATAACCTCAGTATGAGGCAGCGGAAAGTTGACGCCCTCGTCTTTGCCGACCATGACGCCATCGACGTCGGCGATTATGGCTTTAATGTTTGGCATGGATACTAAATAGTTTCATTAAGGACGCTTCGCTTGTGTCTGCAAGGCTGACGACACTCCGTTCGTGTCTACATAAATGCCCACCGGGCATTTATGGGGCGAACGATGGGTCTCGAACCCACGACCTTCGGGACCACAACCCGACGCTCTAACCTACTGAGCTACGTTCGCCGTAAAACAGAGGTGATTATAGCCGAGGCGCGGGCTTTTTACAACTCTTTTAGCTGCGTCAGCAAATCGCGGACGGCCAAGCCGCGGTGGCTGACGGCGTCTTTTTGGGGTCCGGTCATCTCGGCGTAGGTTTTGGTCTGCCCGTTGGGCACAAACACACAGTCAAAACCGAACAGCCGCTCGCCGCGCCGGAGCACCACCTTGCCGTTCACGCGGCCGTGCGCCAATAGCAACTGCGAGCCGTCAAAGTAGCCGATGGTGCACTGCACGGTCGCTCGTTTGTCTGTGCCGGCTAGCCGGTACAAAGCATCCTGTCCGAGCCGCTCCTCAAAATATTTAATGAAGGGCCCGGGTAAGCCCTTTAAGCTCTCCAAACCGGCCGAAACATCATCAACGACCACGGGCTTGCCAATCGCTTCGTAAGCGGCGCGCACCTTGGCCTCAACAATTTGATCAACGTCAAAGCTCTGCAGCTCATCCAGATCCAGCTTGATGTTTTCGAGCGCAAACTCGGCTGGCACCAGCCGTTGCCATTCTTCTAGCTTGCCCTCGTTACCAGTCACCAGTGTTAAGACGAGCGCGCTCACTATTTTGTTTTTTGATAGTCCGTAAAATAATAAGCGATGGCGACAAACGGGTGAATCAGCAGCATGCCGATAACCCAGAGTATCTTGGCATTGTCGGTAATCGCCTTGTTGAGGATTACACTCACGAACATGGCCACCTCAAAGATAAAAATAGCCAGCAGGATGATGATAACAAGCAAGCTAAGCGGCGGATTTAGGCCCAAAAACGCAAAGTTGTCCATAGGGCCAGTATAGCATCGTTAACGAAGTTATAGCCCGTTTTGGTCAATCATTTACTGATAAATATTACGCCGGTGGCCAACTTTAATAACTTGCACAATTTTTACTGTTCCCTCAATCACATATAGAATTCTGTAATGACCATACCGAGCTCTATACTCCTCCCGGCCCGATAATTTCTTAGACCAAGCAGGCCTAGGATTATTTCCGAGCAACTTGATACGATCCATGATTTTTTCAGCGTCTTTAGTAGGTATTTTTTTCAGATCTTTTTTAATAACAACTGGTAAAATCTGGACGTTATATTGTGCCATTTTGTTGAAGCTCTTTGAGAGCAGCTTCGTACGAAAGCGGCTGTTCCTTTTTAGCGAGCCGTGACCTGATAGAATTTATATCTTCCAAATCCTCGCTGAGCTGAGCTTGTAGCGCCTCATTCATAAGCGACGAGATGGATGTACCAGTTTCAACCGCTCGCAACTTGAGCGTTTTATACATATCTGAATCTAAATATAGCGTAGCTTTTGTAGTCATATTACCATTTTACTGTTATGACGTCATGCTGTCAATATTAGCTGGAAGGCAGTAAAAAATAGACGTCAATCTTAACATCTACTCGCGATTTCTACTTGGTACCCCGGGCAGGATTCGAACCTGCGACCTTAGGCTTAGAAGTCCTCTGCTCTATCCAGCTGAGCTACCGGGGCTTGGGGGTTAAAACTGGTGCGGGTGGCGGGGATCGAACCCGCAACTCCAGCTTGGAAGGCTAGCATGAGAGCCATTTCACCACACCCGCAACAGAGGTGATTATAGCACACTAGATGTCGTGCAGGACGGTGATATGGGCGCCGAGGCTGTTGAGGCGTTCGGCCAGGTCTTCGTAGCCGCGATTGATGGTGTAAACGTTGCGCAGCATGGAGTTGCCTTGGGCGGCGAGCATGCCAATCAGCAGCAGGCTGGCGGGGCGCAGCGCTGGCGGGCAAACCACGTCGGCGGCCATAAAGCGCGTCGGGCCGGTTATGTAGATGCGGTGCGGATCGGCCAGCTCAACTTGGGCGCCAACCTTGGTCATTTCGGTGTAATACAGCGCCCGGTTTTCGTACATCCAGTCGTGGATCAGGGTACGGCCGTGGCAGACCGCGGCGATCGGCACAAAGTAGGGCAGGTTGTCCGGGTTGAGGCCGGGATAGAGGTTAGGATGGAGCTTTTC
>Ga0335082_10003638_pt1 | contig 16770 bp, 10 predicted proteins | sample Lox_Sample_41_FD_206718 | JGI IMG/M metagenome (GOLD analysis project Ga0335082, IMG submission 206718) | Soil microbial communities from Loxahatchee National Wildlife Refuge, Florida, United States - Lox_Sample_4.1 | ecosystem: Environmental > Terrestrial > Soil > Wetlands | place: USA... | reverse complement strand
CCAGCAAGGCTTCGGTCTCTACGAATTCGGCGATGGTCTTCTTGCCCATCAGATGGCCGATGTTGTTGATGGCCACCACCATGGCCCGGTCGATCTGATCATCCAGCATGTCCTTCACGAAGCGTCCGTCGATCTTGAGCAGATCCACAGGAAGATGCTTGAGGTAGGAGAACGAAGACATCCCGACGCCAAAGTCGTCGAGCGAGAAGTGGCAGCCCAGAGCCTTGAGCTCGCGAATGAATTGCTCCGCCTTGTCGAGATTGTCGATCGCCGCGGTTTCGGTGATTTCGAAGCAGATCATCCGAGGCGGGATCTCGTACCGGGCAAAGGCGTCCCGGATGACGGGCAGAAACTCCTCGTCTTGCAGTGAGGCGCCAGATAGATTGATCGCGCACGAGTCGAGCAAATCGACGCGGCCGTTCGCGCGCAGCTTGGACAGCTCGCGCAGCGCCGTGTTGACCACCCATCGGTCGATGGCCGGCATCAGGTCGAAACGCTCTGCGGCCGGTATGAACGCCATCGGCGGGATGAGGTCCCCACGCACGTTGCGCATGCGCACCAGCAGCTCGAAGTGACGGCCACGCTTGCCCGGGTCGCCCACCTCGACGATCTCCTGCGCATACAAAACGAATCGATCCTCCTCCAGCGCCCGGTGGATTTCGCCCACCCACTCCATCTCGCCCTGGCGCTCCGACAAATCGCTGTCCTGCGGATGATAGACCTGGATACGATTGCGTCCCTTTTCCTTGGCCATGTAGCAGGCGGCGTCGGCGAACTTCAGCACTTCGCTCAGGGTGTAGCCGGCATCGCTGATGTTCACCAGGCCGATGCTCACGCCGATGCGAAACGTGCGGTCCTGCCATGGGAACTGAAAGTCGAAGATCGCCTGCCGCAGCGAATCGGCGATGCGCAGGGCATGCTCATGTGGGCAGTTCTCGAGCAAGACCCCGAACTCGTCCCCCCCCAGCCGCGCCAGCGTGTCGCCTTCACGCAGGCGTCGCTGCAGCAGCGCCCCGACCTGACACATTAGCTCGTCGCCTGCGGCGTGTCCTTTGGTGTCATTGACGATCTTGAACTGGTCGAGATCGAGATACAGGACCGCGTGATGACGATTGTATTGAGCGGCGCTGTTGAGGGCCGCACGCATGCGCTGCTCGAACTCGCGGCGGTTGATCAGGCCTGTCAGTGCATCATGACTCGCCTCATAAGTCAGCTTGGCGGCATACTGGCGCTCCTGGTTCACGTCCCGGATGACCAGGACGGCCCCGGCGATGTGGCCGTTGCGGTCGCGTATCGGCGCTGCGGACTGGTCGACCGCGATCTCGACGCCGTCCTGGCGCACGAGCAGGCTGTGGGCGGGCGCTTCCACCGCCTTGCCATCGCGCATCACGAGGTCTACCAGATCGGGCACCACCTTCTGCGTCTTCTCGTCCACGATACGGCACAGCGCGTGCAGGGGCAGCCCTTGCGCGTCGCCGGCCTTGCACCCGATCAATGCTTCTCCCGGCGGGTTCATGTATTCGATCAGGCCGCGCGTATCGGTGGTGATCACCGCATCGCCGATGGACTGCAGCGTGACCTGGGCGCGCTCCTTCTCGGTGAACAGCTGCAGCTCCGCGAGCTTGCGGTCGGTGATCTCGGTGATCGAGCCGGCCATGCGCACGGCCTTGCCCTTGCTGTTGCGCACCGAGCGCGCCCGGGAGCGAAACCAGCGATATTCTCCGGCTTTGGTCTTCAGCCGGTACTCGACATCGTAGGGCGTGTTGTCGCGCAGATGTTTCTCGATGGCGGCCAGAGTGGCGGCCTTGTCCTCGGGATGCAGATGGGACACGTAGACGGCGAAGGAATTTTGCATCTCCCTGTCGGCATAGCCGATCAGCTCCTTGAAGCGAGGCGAGAAGTACATTTCGCCGGCATCGAGGTTCCAGTCCCACAATCCATCGGTGCTCCCGGATACCGCCAGCTTGAAGCGCTCTTCGCTCAGCTTGAGCGCCTTCTCGGCGGCTTCCCGGTGCTTGAGCATGCGGCGAGAGAACAGGATGCCGAGCGGCGTCAATGTGGCGGCAACCGCGATGGTCGCTGCCATGAGAATGAGCTCGGTGGTGCGGGTTGCTTCCCCCAGCGTTGCCGAGAAGGCATCCTCCAGAGGCGTCAGGTCTTCGTTGATGGCGCGCACGCGCTGGATCAGGGGTGCCAGCGTGGCCGGGTCGGACTCGCCCGATGCGATCTTGGCATGCAGCTCCGCGGCCACCTGGATGAGCTGCTCGATGTACCCGTCCCCGCGCGCCCAGGTCCGAATGACCTTGTCGATGTAGCCCACGTGGCGAAACCGCCGGTACAGCTTCATCACGCCCGGGATATCGTCAGGGTGCGTGCGGCCTTGCAGCAGTCCCGCACGGGCGACCTCGTAATCGGGGTCGGGCTTCTCCAGCTCCAGCCGAGCCTGGCGGTCGCCCAGAGGGACGGCGATGGCCTCTTCGTACTTGTGGAAATATGATTCCGTGTGCGTGTCGGCGTAGCGCAGAAGATAGAACACCGACTGCTTCTGCCCCTTGGACCACAGGCTTTCGCCCTCGACGTACGCCCGGCCGGCCGCCAGGATCTGCATGCTCTGGTGCGCGACGATCACCATTGCCAGGAGGATCGCGAGGAAAGGCCAGATGATGAGGAGCAGGCGTCCGCTAGTGCGGAAGAGGTCCCACCATGCGATCAGCTTGAGGGCCTTGCTGCGGAGGGTGCCTTCCCGGATCAGTCTGTCGGCTAGGGGCCAGGTCATTTTGATATCCTGTTGATATCTTGTATTTTAGTTCCTGGTTTGCCCGGCTGCTGCGGCTCGAGTTCAAGTTCCTTGAAACGGATTCAACCCTCTTGCAAGAAATGTGCAATCAGGTTCGGGACCAGCGCTCGAGCGCATGCCGCCCCCGAAGCGGCCTGAGCCTGCGCTCCTCCTCTCAAGATTACTGTACGCCGCCTCTGGTAAACAGTGGGGCTCCGCGCGATTATTTACGGTTATCGCCCCGAAAGCTTGATCTAGCCTGGATAATTCATGAAGACGCCCCGGTGTGTAACCGAATACTGGTGTGACGAATCAATTGGCCAACTCTTGTGCGGTACAGAGTGTTGCGCCGGGCTACTCGGGCGCTGGCGGCCGATTTCCGGCCATTTGCGGCATGCCCATCTCGCCAATAGGCATAGCTATTGGCAGCGACGGTCGAGCCGCAACTGGCTCGGAACTCGACTCGCCATCATCCCGAGTCCTTCATGAATTATCCAGGCTAGGGGCTTCGCGCGAGACTCCCGCGGCTCTGTCGACCAGAAGCGCACCGGCCCACCGCAGTAAATAAGCGAGTCGGTGCCTGGCGTGAAGCTGCGCTTTCAACTCAACGCTACGCTCACTTGTTCCCCGACTGTGCACCGCCGCCCACGGGCTCGATGCCGGCCTTGGACGAGAGCATCATCGCCATCAACGCGCCAAGCATATTCCCTCCGAGCAGGTTTTCTTTGCTGTCGCCGCCCGAGCCGCCCACCATCACCTTGGGCACGATGTCGATGTGCCCACGCTCGACCGCTTCGGCGAAGCGCGCCATCACCTGCTGAGTAAGCTGGTATTGCGGCCCGCCGAAGGCATTGACCTGCGCCTCGGTGGCGCGCGCCTGTGCCAGGCCGACCTGCTCGACTTTCTTGGCTTCGCCTTCGCCTTCGAGGCGCAGCTTCTCGGCGTTGGCCTCCGCCTCGAGCTTTACCCGTGTGGCGTTGGCGCCTGCCTCGACCTTGATGCGCTCCGCGTCCTGCTGCGCGAAGGCGAGCGCGGCGCGGCCTTCGTTATTCTTGATGTCGATCGAGATCTGCGAAGTGGTGATGCCCTTCTGCTGCTCGGCCTTGGCCTCCGCCTCGCGCAAGGTGCGCTCCTGGGTCGCGGCGGTTTCCTTCAATTTGTAGGTCGCGACCTTCTCCTGTGCCACCTGCCGCTCGCGCAGCTGCACCAGGATCTGTTCGATCTGCTCATTGGTGCCTTTCGACGAGTGCGGCGTGCCGATCAGGACCTCCTGCAACTCGAGTGAGTAGGCGGCGAATTTGCCCTTCATGTCCACCGAGCTTTGATTCTGGATGTCGCTGCGCTGCTGGATCAGCTCGATCAGGGTTTTGGTCTGTGCGATGTTCTTGAAGTACGCCGACACCATCGGATCCAGCGTCTGCTCCACCAGGCGCTTGATGTCGCCGAAGCGCTGCACCACCAGCGGCGCCTTCTTGTAGTCGATATGGACTACGACTGAGAGCGGCAGCGTCGGCTCGAATGCATCCTTGGTAATCAGCGAGACTTCGGTCAAGTTCTCGTCGAACTTGTGCTCGCGCGTGACTTCGACGCTCCACTTGAGGATGAAATTGGTGGTCGGCACCATCATCACCTGACCCGCGTAGGTGTTGAACGCGTACTTGCCCGGCAGCAGCGGCTCATGCCACACACCGCGATAGCCACGGCCGACCAGCTCGCCGTGCCGATACTCTTCGCCCGACATGTCCAGCCCCTGCTTGCCGACGTAGGAAACTACGACGCCGACGTAGCCCACCGGTACGACCGTTTTGTTGATCAGCTCCACTGTGGCGAACAGACGGTTGATGTAGTAGGTGCCGTCCACCAGCACCTGGTATTGCCGTCCGCGCAGACCGCCGGCCTGGAGGAACTTCTCGATGTCCTGAAAGTTGTTGTGCGAGACCTCTACCGAATCCTCTCCGACGGTCGGCGCGATGATCTCTCCGGAGGGCAGAGACGGACCGTCGTGCGCGGTGACCACGCCGACCTGATCGGCTTCATCCTTGATCACGATCGGCACGAAGCCGTTGCGCTCGTGAATCAGCTTGGTCATCGCCTCAAACAGCAGGCGCTCGGCTTTGTCGAGATTGTGCGTGAGCGTGCCTTCGTTGGTGAGCACCACGAACTGCGCTAGATTCAATGCATAGGTGCCCTCGCGCAGAATCTTGCGCTGCGGGCCCTTCTGTCCGCCCGCCTGCAGGAAAGCGCGCACGTCCTCGAAATTGTTGGCGATCGCATTGGCAGCCAGCGTTTGCGACGGCGGCAACGCCTGGCCGTCGCGCGCGAACACGTACCCGATCTTACCCTGCGAGATGGTCACCAGCGGCACGCTGTGCACGCGGTACTGAAACGGGAAGAAGAAATGGAAGCCGCCACGCAGCGTGTCCGGTTGAAAGCCGGCTTCGCCGTGGAGTGCGATCAGCCCCTGTTTCACCGAGCCGCTGGCGCTCCACAACTTCTCGACAACGCCGACGCGGGTGTTGGGAATGTAGCGCACCATGCCCGATATCAGCAAAACGATCATGCCGAACAGCAGAGCTGTGCCGGCGAAAATGAGCGATGTGAGAGTTAGATCCATGTGATGCCTCCGGTTTGTTGCGGCGCTTGTGGAGCGAGGCGGGGAATACGGCGTGGGGAGAATGTCAGAGTGCTTCGTATTCGAGGCGACTACTCCAACTAGACGAATAACGCGCGACCGCGATTCGGGATGACATCCGGGTAGCGTATTGCAGGTGCTTGTCTTTGAACCATTTCCACGTCCAGGCCGGCTACAAGCAGACCACCCGATTGCGCCCTGCTTGCTTGGCTTGGTAGACCGCTTCGTCGGCACGCCGGATCATCTGTTCGAGCGATGTGCAGCGATCCGTGGTGACCCCCACACTCACGGTGATCGGCACGCGCACGCCGTCGGCACGCAGCTGAATCGATTCCACGGCCTCCCGCACCCGCTCGAAGGCGATCGGCGCATCCTGCGGCTGCTTGATCAACGTCAGGCAGACGATTTCCTCGCCGCCGTAACGTCCAACGAGATCGCCCGTGCGCAACGTGTTCTGAATGGCGCTCGCGATCGCTCGCAGCGCTTGATCGCCGACCTGATGACCATAAGTGTCGTTGATGCGTTTGAAATGATCTGCATCGACCAGGGCCGTCGCCATGGTGACATTGCCGCGGCTTGCGTTGGAGTAGAACACGTTGCCCACCTCGAAGATGTAGCGGCGGTTGTACAGTCCTGTCAGGAAATCACGGGTGGCCGCTTCGCGGATCTGGCGCACGTAGCCGATCATGTTGGTGTTCTGGGTGACACGACAATAAAACTCTTCCACCTGAAACGGCTTGGTGAGGAAGTCGTTCGCTCCGCTCTTGATCATCATCGCCGACAGGCCAGGCTGCGCGCCGTCGGACAGTCCGATGATCGCTAGATCTTCGCGACGGTGATCGGTGCGAATCGCCGCAATCAGCTCCATGCCATTCATGACCGGCATGTTGAAGTCCGCGAGGACCAGGCTCACGTCGGGATGGCGCTCGAGCAGGCTCAATGCCTCGCGCCCATGCGCGGCGATGAAAGTCGTGTAGCGGTAGTTGTCGAGCAGCCACTTGAGATAGCCGCGGAACGATGAGGAACCGTCCGCGACGATGACTTTGACTTGATGGTTTTCCCGCAGCCGTGCGGCGAGGTAGGCGACATGCTCGAGGTCTGCGGGGTTGCGCTTGACCACGTAGTCGACCACGTTGCCCGCATGCATCTGCTGGCGCATGCGCTCGTCGATCGAGGCGGCGAGCGCGATGACCGGGATGCCGTGCGCGCGGACATGCTCCACGATCTCGCCATGGGGAGCATCGGGCAGTTCGAGGTCGAGGACCGCGCAGGCGAATCGCTCGCCGCCGAAGGCCAGCAGCGCTTCGGCCTGCTCCAGTGAAGCCGCGGTTTCAACCCGCATGCCATTGATCCGGGACAGGTAGCCAACCAGGGCCTGGCGCAGCGGCAAGCTATCCTCTACCAGCAATACGGTATTTGGCGCTTCAGCGTCCACTGTCTGGACGAGTCGAGCGAGCTTGCTCATGGGTTCCTTACGGCATTTCAGCCGCACGTGATTGCTGTTGGTCGACCGCACGACCTGAGGTAGGCTTTCAGGTTACGGCCGGCATTTGACAAGCTTTAGCCCCCTTGTCGCGTGGCGAGGTGCCTGTCATATTGACTTTGCGCTACCATGCTCGCATCGGAACGAACGGGGATGTTTCTAAAAAGGCAGCAATGCCCCTGAAAGAGGGTAGGGAGGCTGAAATGGAAGACGTCAAGATCACTAAGGTCGGCGATACGTACATGATTACCGGGCCGGACAAGGCTGCGGTCGAGGCTGCTGCGCTCGAGATGAGCAGTCAAGGCGCGCGCATCCTGTCCAAAGTCGAGCCGATGGGCAGCAAGTGGGTAATCACGTGCCAGGATCCGAAGGACCGCCGCAGCGAGTGTCAGGTCATCAAGCTCGGCATGCAGTTGATGATCAAAGGTCCGACCGAGCAGGTGGTTTCGGTCAAAGCGTACGAACTGGTTCGCGCAGGGGCACGCCTGGTCTCCGCTCCATCCGAGGCAACCGGCGGCGGCTGGGTAGCGGTCTGTGACGACGTCGAACAAATCCACAAGTGGTGAGCTGGTAGCGTAGAATTCAATCGAGTCGAGGTGCAGCGTCGGCGCTGCGCCGCACGTCTCTTTCAAGAAGTGGTTCTGCAGTCTTCCCCTGATCGAGCTCTCCGGCGTCATGCCGGACGAGTTCAATTCGAAATTGGAGCTCCTCAAGATGTTCGATATCGCGCTGGGCTTTGTAGGCGTAGGCACGATGGGCGGCCCGATGGCTCTGCGCCTGCTGGAGGCAGGCGCCAAACTGTCGATCTACGACACCAGCGAGACGGCGGTCAGCGGGTTGGTGCAGAAAGGCGCGGCGCGGTGCGCCTCCCCTGCTGAGGTCGCATCAACGGCGGAGATCGTCCTGGTCAGCTTGCCCACGCCCAAAATCGTGCGTGAGGTAGCGCTGGGCGACCGCGGCGTGATAGCGGGTTCGCGTGCCAAGGTATTCGTCGACCTGTCGACCACCGGGCCTCGGGTTGCTAGTGAAGTAGCGCAGGGGCTTGCAGCCAAGGGTATCGTGGCAGTAGACGCGCCGGTGAGCGGTGGGCCCACCGGCGCACAGAAGGGCACGCTGGCCATCATGGTGTCATGTCCCGCCGAGGTCTTTGCGCGCGTCGAGCCAGTCCTGGGGCGGTTCGGAAAGGTCTTCCATGTGGGCGAGCGTCCTGGCATGGGGCAGACCATGAAGCTTGCCAACAATCTGCTGTCGGCCACGGCGCTCGCGATCACATCGGAAGCACTGGTGATGGGCGTCAAGGCCGGGTTGGATCCCAAGGTGATGGTGGATGTGATCAATGCCGGCAGCGGCCGCAACAGCGCGACGCAGGACAAGTTTCCGCGCTGCGTGCTGCCGCGCAAGTTCGACTTCGGTTTCCCGACCGAGCTCTTGTACAAAGATGTGAAGTTGTGTCTGGACGAGGGCGAAGCGCTCGGCGTACCGATGCTGGTGGGCAATGCGGTCCGCGAGTTGCTCGGCGTGGCGAAAGCGGTACAGGGCCCGCGCGCCGACATCACCACCCTCGTGCGTTGCGTTGAGGCGTGGGCGGGGGTGGAGGTGCGTGAAACGGGTGAAAAGGTGAAGAAGTGAAAAGGTGAAGAGTTAGACGCACATATTGTGCGCAACAGATAGTTCCGCATCGTGCCCCGTCCCCGGCCTGGACCTCCCTCCTAGGGGGAGGAACCGGGCGGACCTTCCGCCTTCAACCCTCAATGCCTTGGGTAGGGCGGCGATCTCGGGCGTTTCAGCTGATCTTTCCTGTTCACCTTTTCACCTTTTCACCTCTTCACCTCTTCACCTAATTTGGGCTCAACGTCCAGCCGCACGATCGATCCGGCAAGCTCCGGACGCGCGGCGGGATAGCGCTTCAACACGAGCGGATCGTGGCCGGGGACCACGTGATTCGGTGAATCGGCGAGACGTTGCAACTTCTTGTGCCCCTCCAGCATATCGCCTACATTGAACACCACCGGGAACGGGCGGCCCTGCTCCATATTCGCATACAGATGCGACGCATCCGAGGCGAGCACGACCCAGCCGCGCTTCGTCCACACGCGAGCGACCTGCAGCCCCATGGTGTGACCACCGATGTGATGCACGCTGAGACCTGGTGCGAGCTCCTGCGTGCCGTCGTGGAATTGCACTTTCCCTGCGTAGAGCCGCCTCACCATCGCGACCACGTCCTCGGCTTCGAATGGATAGCGCATGACGTTGTGGCACATGTAATGGCCGGTGCAGTATTGCATCTCGCCTTCCTGCAGGTGATAGCGCGCTTTAGGGAACAGCGAGTGGTTGCCGCAGTGATCGTAGTGCATGTGACTGATGATCACATCTTCGACATCCGCCGGATCGACGCCGATCGTTTTCAGACCTTCTGCCGGATGGCGCACGATCTGGCGCTTGCGCTTTTCCGCGATGTCGAGGTCGAAGCCGGTGTCGAGGACGAACAGTCGCTGATCGTTCCTGATCACCCAGATGAAGTAGTCCAGCGGCATGGACACATCGTGCGGATCGCCGCCGATGAAATTTTCGCTGGCACGCCGCTCGTGATGGGCGTAGCGGATCGCGTAGAGCTCATAGGGTTGCGGGGATGACATGCTGGGGCTCTCCTCATACTAATCTTTCTTCGCCAGGAAGATGATGCCGCAAACAACGCCAGCGATACCGGCTACGACCGCTGCGCCGATGTATGCTCCCTGGCTGCTTCCCCCATTCGATGCCAGAATCGCAAACAAAACCGCTAATATTATTCCTGCGATGAAGCCGCCGCCATAGTACGTTTTCTCTGCAGTTGACAATGACATTTTTAGTCTCCTTAGTCGGGTCGATCAAACTAGCGACAATGTCAATCGGTGAAATACGACTATCTCTTGCCTACACCATATAGATAGTGCTGAGGGACTTTCACCCTCCAGGACTCGCAGCCCTGCTGGGCGCTCCGAGGAAATTGAAACGCCATCTTTCATCAGGGAGCACTGTATCGCTGCTCCCGTGGCTGGTCAATCGGCAGCGAGCGCAGGGGTTACCCATTATCGGTCGTTTGCCGGTGGCATATCCTGCTTCCTTACCCTGCGGGATTCTTGCAACAGAAATTCTTCGTCGAGCGGCGAGAGGTCAAACCGCTGGCTCGCCTGATCGATAAGCTCTGGAGTCCAGGATCCTTGCTCCGCCAACCAGGTGATGGCGCGCCGCAACGCTTCGCCTTTCGGCAGGAGAGGTGGTAGAGGCATCGCGATCTCGGGTCAAGGTGCCATGAGGGTCAGCGGCACCAGGGCGGCGCGAACCGGATTGAGTTCAATGTAGCACATGCAAGTGAGCACATAGCCGGCAAGGGCCGTATGCCAGCGGACGGCTATGGGCAGCTCTCTCAAGCAGCGGCCAGTAGACCTTTCAGATAGCGCAGATCCTCACCCAGCCGCTGGTCGATGTCGCGGAACTTGGTCGCGTGCTGGGTCAGGTCCTCGCCGACGAAGCCAGTGGACGTCATCGGTACTTCGAAGAAGTTCTCGAACGAGATGTAGCCGTCATAGCCCACGGCGCGCAGCGCGGAAATGATCTCGGGCCACGCCACCTGGCCTTCGGTCATGGAGGCGAATATCCAGCGCCAGCGGTCTTGCTCGCGCACCCAGGCGATGTTCTTGGCGTGTACGTAGTCGAGGTAGGGGCCGAGCAGCTCCAGGCCCATTTGCCAGGATTCGCGTCCCTCGATGATGAGATTGGCCGGGTCGTAGTTGACGCCGATAGTTGTCGGCCCGAAATGCTGTACCAGGCGATACGCGAGGCTCGCGCTCGGGGCAATGGTGCTGAAGTGCGTTTCGATGATCGCTTTGACGCCGGTACCGGTAAGCGCCTCGGTCATCCGTCCTAACGCATCCACAGTCTCCTGATAGAGCTCGCGATAGTTGCGCGAGCCGTCGTAGATGACAGGGCCCGGCCGGTAGCGCGGACAGTCCATGACGGCGCACGCCTCGGCAAAACGCCGGTGCTGGTCGAGGTCCGCAAGCGGCTCGCGGCCAGTGAGGCAGGAGACACGCAGGCCGTGGTCTTCCACCAGCCTACGAATCTCTGCCGCGCGCGCCACCAACTCCCCCGGGGCGATGTGGTAGTCCGGGTGCACCCGCCACTCGACAGCGTCGTAGCCGTGTGCGCTCAATTTCTCGACTACCTGGCGGGGTGTCAGCTCGGGCAGCACCGCGGTCTGTACGCTGAACTTCATCCGTTGCCCCTTTCGTCGACTACGATCTAGTCTATCGCGTTCAAAAGCGGTCGCCTCAAACTTCGCAGTCGAGCGCAGGTTTACGATATAGTAAATGAGGCAAGCTAGAGACGGGAGAGCCATCATGCCCGACCGCAAAACTGGACCCGACCACGCCCGGCTCGACCGTGTCGTCGCCGACGCACGGCGCGCTCGCGAAGAGCGCGCCAAGGGCTATCGCGAACAGGCACTCAAGATCTATCCGTGGGTATGCGGACGCTGCGCGCGTGAGTTCACCCATACCAATCTCCAGCTGCTGGAAGTACATCACCGCGACCACAATCACGACAATAACCCGGCGGATGGCAGCAACTGGGAGCTCCTGTGCACCTACTGCCATGAGAATGAACATCAGCGGTTCCTCACCGAACAGGGCAGGGACCCAGAGTCCCCTTCCGCCGGCGGACCAAAGCCGGCTACGCATCAGCCGTTCGCCAGCCTGAAGGCCTTGATCAAGACGAAGGATCCAAGCTAGTGTCCGGTCCCATTAGTTCCTTCGATTGCGGGCTTCCGCAAGCTTCGCTGTTTGCAAAAGCGCGATATGCTAACGGTAATATGCGCAACTACGCCGGGAGCATGTATCGTACGCGTTGAGTGATTGACGGGGATCTACAGTCAGAGCCGGGATTCGTAACCATCACCAACAGTCGGCTGCTGACTCGCAAATTGGGAGACCCCCGCAAAATGGGAGACCTTTAGTGAGACCAGATCATCTGTTCGCCGACAAGCTCGCCCTGCTGTCTATTCCGCTGTTCCTTTTTCTGGGTTGCAACTCGCTGGAGCCGCGCCCTGGCAGCGTCCAGGACGAAGCTCTGCGTTCGGGCCGCCAGGCTGCTTCGTTTCCGGCGGCGCCCGAAGATTACTTTCACGACATGGACAAGGGTGTCGCGCTCACTGCCGGCGAGATCAAGGGTCGCAATATGTGGATCGTGTGGACCGGAGGCAACGACCGCTTCTGGGATCAGATGTCCAAGCTCACGTTCGGTGCCTTCGATCTCCTGAAGACGTTGTCCTCCTACCCCGGGTCGCCTTACAGCCGGGACAATCGCTGGAGTTACTTGGGGCTCGTCAACGAACCGTGCTTCGACAAGCCCACGGCACCTGATCCCGATCGCAAGGGGCTGTGGCTGGACCAACGTCGCGCGGATTGCGCCCCGGATCCTTTTGCGGACGAAACGAAATATCCCGGGGTGAGGATCGGTGCACGCGGCAAGACCCTTCCAGTCGGCTCTTATTACGGCTATCCGACCGGCATCGTTGGCCTGCGTCTGTTCCCCAATCCCGATTTCGATGAAGCCGCCGCGCGTCGATGGGATCCGGTGCGCTACTACACCGACCGCAGCTACTACGAGGATAAGGATCTCGTTCGCCCGTACCGGGTAGGAATGTCCTGCGGGTTCTGTCATGTCGGGCCAAGCCCGCTCAAGCCGCCAGCTGATCCCGAGAATCCGAAGTGGGAGAACTTGAGCTCTACCGTTGGCGCGCAGTACTTCTGGGTCGATCGCATCTTCGCCTGGGAGGCCGACCGGAAGAACTTCGTCTTCCAGTGGTTGCACGCCGCGCGTCCGGGTACCCTGGATACTTCCCTGGTGTCGACCGACAACATCGACAACCCGCGCACGATGAACGCCATCTACGGCGTTCTGCCGCGCCTGCAGATTGCCAGTCGCTGGGGCAAGGAGGAGCTTGCCGGCGGCGCGCTGAACAACAAGCAGTTCAACGATTACGTGAAGGACGGGCCGCTTACGCAATTTTTTCAGCCGCCCAACACGGTTTGGACTCCGCATGTGCTGAAGGACGGGTCCGATTCGGTCGGCATGCTCGGTGCGCTGAATCGCGTCTACTTGAACATCGGTCTGTTCAGCGAGGAATGGCTGCTGCACTTCAAGGCGGTCGTAGGCGGCAAGCCGATCACACCCATCGAGATCGCGGTCGCCGAGAGAAATTCCAGCTACTGGAAGGCGACCGAGGCGCAGACGCTCGACATGGCTCTGTTCCTGGCCAAGGCGGGAACACCGGATCGCTTGAAGGATGCGCCCGGTGGCGAGAAATATCTCACCAATGATCAGACGGTGTTGAACCGCGGCAAGGTGGTGTTCGCAGAGCGCTGTGCGCGTTGCCACTCGAGCAAGATTCCCACTCCGGCGCCGGGACTCGATCCAGCAGGATGCGCGGGCCCGAGTTATCTCGCATGCTGGAATCGCTATTGGCGCTGGACCAAGACCGACGAGTTTCGACAGAAGATGCGCGAGATCGTCCTGGCCGATGACTTCCTCGACGACAATTACCTGTCGACCGAGGTGCGCGTTCCGGTGACACTGCTGCAGACCAACGCCTGCAGTCCTCTGGCGACGAACGCCATTGCCAACGACATCTGGGATAATTTCTCCTCCAAGTCTTATAAGGATCTGCCCTCGGTCGGCACCATCACCGTGTACGATCCTTTCACCGGGGAGCCCCGCCCCTATACGATGCCAGCCGGAGGTCGCGGCTACACGCGCCCGCCATCGCTCATCTCGCTGTGGTCGACCGCGCCGTTCCTGCTCAACAACAGCCTGGGCCCGTTCAGAGAGAGCCCATCGGTCGAGGCACGGATGGAATCCTTCCAGGGCTCCATCGAGCAACTGCTCTGGCCGGAGAAGCGTAAGAAGGACTCCGTCCTCGGAGATAAGGTGCCCGGTGTCATTGACCGCACCGACAGCACCAGCTATCTCGGCATGCCGGCCGGCTATCTGCCCGAGGCGCTGCGTCCCTTCCGAACGGCGCTGCACAGTGCGCTCCCTTCAGTCGTTACCGCGTCGGGAGACGTCAAGATCGGACCCATCCCCAAGGGCACACCGGTGAATCTGCTGGTTAATCTCCAACTCCTGCCGGAAACCAATGACCCGGCAAAGCGCTTGGAGCACGACCAGAAGCTGGTCCAGCTCCTGAAGGACATCAAGCTGGCGCTTCTCAAACTTCCGGAGAACCCCACGGACGAGGATGCGGTGAAAGTGTTTGGCGATCGCGTGGGGCGCGAGCTGCTCGAGCTCAGCAAGTGTCCGGACTTCGTGGTCAACCGCGGGCATTACTTCGGCACCGATCAGTTGAAGGAAGACCCGCAGGACCAGGAACCGGGGTTGAGCGATGACGACAAGCGTGCGCTGATCGAATTTCTCAAGACGCTATAGCGGCCTCGGCGGGGTAAACAGCTCGATGACCGATTGCCGGCAAAACGGCATGATCCGGAGGTAAGAGTGGCCTACACGGTTGCACAACTCATGAGTTTGTCCCAGACCCAACTCGACGACATCTTCACCAATAGTCCTGCAGGTGACATTCCCGACGGCAAGGCGCGGGGCACGGCGATCATTGCGCCGGGAACGCCGTACACCCCGCCGGTGGCGGAATTCATCAACCACTTCGGCTGGCAGGGCAAAGTGTTCGATGCTAAGAACGGCGTCCTGCGCAACATGATTCTCCCATTCGGGCTCAACGCGATCATCGCCAAGGTCTACAAGGGAACGAGCTGGCTCGACGGCAAGGAGTGCATTGTCCTCGATTACTCCGAGACTTCGCTCGTCGCGCACTGGGTCCGCGATGAGATCCGTCTGATCCAACCGGGGCTGTACCTCGGAAAAGTGTACTGGGACCAGGAGCGGCTCATCGATTTCACCCTGGAGGTGTGACGCGGTGAATGCGATTGCCTGGCGGTAGGGGTCCGGTAGAGATCGCGTTCATCACAATCCTGTTCGCACAGAAAACTTCATCGAGCCGGGACTCGATGCCTTGCGTATGATGCGGCTGTCCAACTACGCGGGTGGTATCGAGCGACTACGGTGAAGGTGAGCAAAGAGTCATGAGCGAGGCGAAAAGCGCGATGAACCGGGAGGACACCGCAGCGCCTGGGCAGCCGCTCCGGCGAGCGTTTCTGCGCGCTGGGCTGCAGCTGGGAATCGCCGCTTCGCTGCCGGGCTGCAGCTCGGTGCGTACGCAGGCCATGGCGCCGCCGGCACAGGGTCTGAGTTGCAAAAGCATCGAGATCGAACCGCCGCGCGAGTTCGATTACATCGTCGTAGGGTCTGGTGCGGGGGGCGGTCCACTATGCGCCAATCTCGCGCGCGCCGGGTACAGCGTGCTGCTGCTCGAGGCCGGCGGCGATCCTTTGAAGGACAGCAACGGGGACGAGAACTTCCACTACTCGGTGCCGGCCTTTCATCCACAAGCCTCCGAGGATCCGCGGCTCGCGTGGAACTACTACGTGCGGCACTACGCGGATCGGCAACGCCGGGCACGCGACAGCAAGTACCTGAAGGATCGCGACGGCGTCCTCTACCCGCGCGCTGGTGTACTGGGCGGGTGCACGGCGCACAACGCAATGCTGACGATGTGCCCTCACAACAGCGATTGGGACAGCATTGCGCGGCTGACCGGCGACGACTCCTGGGCGAGCTCCAACATGCGCCAGTACTTCGAGCGCATGGAGCGATGCCGCTACGCGAACTGGTTCCTTGATCCAAACAATGCAGCGCGCCACGGCTTCGCCGGTTGGCTGACTACCGAGCGACCCGACTTCGAGTTGCTGCTGCAGGACCCGCGGTTGTTAAAGACGACCCAGCGCGCGGTAGAGCAGGCCCTGGTCGAGCAGCAGGCGGCGCTCGGCAAGACGTTGCGCCTGCAATTCGATCCCAACGACTGGCGCGCGGTGCAGGCAGCCGATGAGGGTCTGTTCATGCCGCCACTGTCTACGCTGCATGGACGCCGTCGCGGTACGCGGGACTACGTGCGGGAAGTGGAAGCGGCCTGTGCCGGTCGTCTCACCGTGCGCACCGAAGCATTGACCACCCGCATCCTGTTCGATGCGAACAATCGCGCGACCGGTGTGGAATATCTGCAAGGTGCCAGCCTCTATCGGGCCGATGCGCGCAGCGCCGCCGCCGGACCTGGCCTGCCGCGCGCCGCCTTTGCCGGACGCGAGGTGATCCTGTGCGCGGGTGCTTTCAACAGTCCCCAGCTGCTCATGCTGTCCGGCATCGGTCCGCGCGCGGAACTGGAGCATCTCGGCATACCCGTGCGAGTAGACTTGCCGGGGGTAGGCCGAAATCTTCAGGACCGCTACGAGGTCGGCGTGGTCAGCCGGATGAATACACCGTTCGCCATGCTTGCTGGCTGCACCTTCGATTCGCCGCCGCCCGGCGGGGCGGAGGATGACTGCTTCAAACAGTGGCGCGGCGGTAAAGGCGTGTACACGACCAACGGCGGAGTGCTCGGCATCATCATGCGCTCGACTCCTGACGTACCGGTCCCCGATTTATTCATACTCGGACTTCCGCGTTCCTTCAGGGGCTACTATCCTGGTTACTCGCGCGAGATCCTGCAGTATCGGGATCGGTTGAGCTGGGTGGTGCTCAAGGCGCACACGCGCAACAGGGCCGGACAGGTCACTCTCAAGTCGGACGATCCGCGCGACGTGCCTGATATCGATTTCAACTATTTCGCCGATGGGGACCAAGCTGATCTGCAGGCGGTGGTGGACGGCGTGGAGTTTGCGCGCCGGCTGAACCAGCGCGCGCAGCGGGAAATCGGCAACGAGTTGATCCCGGGCC
>Ga0335082_10003637_pt1 | contig 16773 bp, 18 predicted proteins | sample Lox_Sample_41_FD_206718 | JGI IMG/M metagenome (GOLD analysis project Ga0335082, IMG submission 206718) | Soil microbial communities from Loxahatchee National Wildlife Refuge, Florida, United States - Lox_Sample_4.1 | ecosystem: Environmental > Terrestrial > Soil > Wetlands | place: USA... | reverse complement strand
CGACGAGGTCTCCCACAGTGTCGGTCACCGGGACGCCGTCCTCGTCCCACGCCGCGCAGTCCACCCCCGCCAGTCGGCCGCCGATACGCCCCGCTCGCACCGGGGCGTACTCGTTGGAGCCGACGAATGAGCCGCTGATATCCGTCCCGCCGCTGGTCGAGTCGATCCGCAGGTCCGCGCTGACGTGCTCCATGACCCAGCGGTAGCCGTCCGCCGGCAACGCCGACCCGCTGACCATGAGATGCCGTAGCCGGCTCAGGTCATGCTCCTGCCGGGGCGAGACCCCGGCGTTCGCCGAAGCGGTCACTACGGCGGCGCCCATAAGCATGACGTCCGCCCGGGTGCGTGCTGCGACCTCCCAGACCGCGTCTTTAGGGTGGCTGGGACTTCCTTCGTACAGCACGATGCTCGCACCCTGGAGGAGCGCGCCCAGTTGCATGTTCCACAACGCCCAGCCGGTGGACGAATAGGTGAACATACGTTCTCCAGGACGCAGTCCGCAGTACAGCCCGGACCATTTCGTGCCCTCCAGCGTGATCCCGCCCTGACCATGGACCAGGCCTTTGGGCAGCCCGGTGGTGCCCGAGCTGAACAGCACCCACAGCGGGTGGGAGAACTCGACCTGTTCGAAGACCAGCGGTTCGTCCTGGGCCAGCACTTCGTCCCACGCTGTCGAGCCCTTCGGATGCGGGCGGTCGCTGAAGGCGTAGGGGACATGGACGAACCGTTCTAGCGCCGGGAGCTTGTCGCGCAGTTGCGCGACGACGTCGCTGCGGTCGATCACCTTGCCGTTCCAGTGGTACCCGTCCGCGGCAATCAGCACGCTCGGCTCGAGCTGCGCGAGACGCCCGATGGTGCCGTCTGCGCCGAAGTCCGGGGAGCAGCACGCCCACACCGCCCCGATGGCCGCAGCGGCGAGGCAGCCGATCACCGCGTGCTCGGTGTTCGGTAGGTAGGCAGCGATCCGGTCACCCGGGCGCACGCCGGCCCGGCGCAGCCAGGCCGCCGCCGCCGCCACCGATCGGCGAAGGGCCGCGCGGGTGATCTCGCGCGCCGGTCCGCCGCCCTCCTGGACGCACAGCAGCGCCGTGGCGTCGTCGGTCCCGTGGCGCAGTGCGTGCTGGGCCCAGTTCAGCCGGGCGCCGCTGAACCAGCGGGCGTGCGGCATCGGATCGGCGGTGCGCACCGTCGTCCACGGCGTCGAGAACTCGACCTCGTAGTAGTCGACGATGGAGCTCCAGAACCGGTCCAGGTCTTCCACCGACCAGGCCCACAGGGCCTCGTGGTCGGGGAACGGGCGCCCTTCGCGGACTTCCAGCCAGTTCAGGTACTCGCGCAGTGCTGACCTGTCGATGCGGTCCGCGGTCGGGCTCCAGAGCGTGTCGGTCATCTGCGCCGCCGCACCGTGCGCGCATCGGCGGCGGCGGCTGCCAGCCGGGGTGCCATGGGTCGACTGTAGAGGTGCCTGGCGGCGATGTGCACCTATCCAGCGCCAGTTGATCGTGCGTTGAGATGTGTGCGACAGAGTGGTGGGCTAAACGGAGAACGCAGCCCTGCGATATCCAGGGTCGTCTTGAGGAGGCCGATCGATGAAGCTCGCTCAGTACCTTCCGAACTTCCGCGGTGAGGTGACCATCAAGGAACTCGTGAAGCTGCAGTAACCGTTCGTCATGATGACCGACTCCCCGACCGGCATGCCGGTCATCGCCCGGGGCAAGTTGTTCCGGGGCATGACGCTGATTCCTGGGTACGGCACAGTCGGACGCAATCCCAAGGATTGCATCCCGCCCCGGATGTCCCCATCCGGCCGGATCTCGCGCACCGTCCAGGGCTCCCCGGTAGGCGGCGAGAAGTTCGCGCGCTCCCGATCGGGCAATTCCCGGAGGATCCACTGCGGATCCTCCGGATGTTCAGCGGGCTGGGCGTTCATGGCGTCATGGTGCGGCCCGACGCTGGACGGATGCCACAGCCGCCACCGTCCGTAACGGGAGCCGGAGTGCCGGCAGGCAGCCCCGGCCCGTAACGTTCGTTCCACGAGCCGAGACAAGCAAAGGCCGCTTACCCCTTCTGACCTGGAGCCGGTGAGCGGATTCGAACCGCTGGCCTGCCGTTTACAAGACGGCTGCTCTGCCTGCTGAGCTACACCGGCGGGGAGACTCTGTGCATGGTAGCCGGCCTGCGGACAGGCGAGCGGTTTCTCAGCGGCCGGCCGGCCGCGGGCGCAGGGTGTCCCGCAGGGCTTCCAGGGCGGTGAAGCGGGGAGTCCAGCCCAGATCCTGCTTCGCCTTGGTCGTGTCCATGATCGCCGGGTGACTGGCCGCCTCCACCCACTGGGCGGCGGGCGGCAGGAACGGCAGCGCGGCGACGGCACGGGCCGCCAGTTGGGCTGGTCCGGCGGGTAGCGGCAGCGGGATCAGGCCGAACTCGCGGGCTACGTCGGCGGTGCTGAGGATCCCGTCGGCGGCGACGTTGTAAGCGCCGGGCGGCCCGGCGCCCAGCACGCAGCGCAGTAGCGCCTGGCCGAGGTCGTCCTCGTGCACGAACTGCAGCGGCAGCAGCGGGACGAGCACGGGCAGCGGCACCTTAGACCGCCCGATCCGGCTGGCCAGAATGCGGCCGAGCGGCGCGAGCGGGCCGGGCAGTTGGTCCTTGGCGCCGACCACATGCGGCCCGAGGACCACCGGCGGCCGCAGCAGGTACAGCGCGGGCCCGGCGGCGCCTGCCGCCTCGGCCTGGAGCAGGTGCTCGAGTTCGGCCTTCTCCTGCGCGTAGAACAGCCGGGCGGCGGGCCGCACCGGCCACTCCTCGGTCATCCCGACCGGGTTGTCGCGGTGGAAGCCGTAGGCCGCCACCGAGGATGCGTAGACGAACCGGCGGGCTCCGGCCTGCGCCGCAGCCCGGAAGGCGTTCAGCGTGCCGCCGACGTTGACCGCGCGGATCGTCTCGGCGGACGCGCCCCCGGTGACCAGGAACGCCAGGTGCACCACCACGTCGGCGCCCGCGAACGCGTCAAGCAGGGCCCCTTCGTCGCGGACGTCGCCGAGGCGGTACTCCAGCTTGGTCCAGCCGTAGGCAGCCGGGTCGAACGGGCGCCGGGCGATGCCCACGATCCGCGTCACCCGGTCCTCGCTCTGGAGCAGGGGGATCAGCCCGAACCCGAACGTCCCGGTCGGGCCGGTCACCGCGACCGTCAGCTCGCTCTCCCCGCTCACCACCCCAGCGTGCCACACGAGTGGATGCCGCGTTCATGTTGTTCCGGCGGAGCTCCGCTTTGCTTGCTGATCATTTTGGTACGGGCGCGGGCCTCGATCATGATGTCCGTGCGTTGCCGGCGCACTTCGGTGACCGGTGTTATACGCCCGCCGGTCTGGCCCGCCTCGGTCATACGATGTGGATGCCGCGTGCAGCTCCAGCGGCGGCAGCGGCATCCATGTCGTTTAGGGCTCGGTGCCGGGGGGCCAGAGTGAATGAAGGAATGTTTGGGACGGGTGGGGGTACAGGGTGCGAAGGCTGGGGATAGCGAGCCGAGGGCGCGGGGCCTTGGGTGGGCGTGGGCGCGATGGGCGCGGCCTACCGCCTGGGCGCGTCGCGCGGGCTGGCGGGCGTCGCGCGGGATCGCGGGTGGGAGCGGGGCTGATCGGTGGGTGGCGGGGCGGGTTAGGGCGTGGCGGGGCGGGAGCGGATGGCGGCGACTTCGTAGAGGGTGATGCCGGCGGCTACGCCTGCGTTGAGGGATTCGGTGCGGGCGGCGATGGGGATGCGGACCAGGACGTCGCAGGTCCGGGCGACGATGCGGGACAGGCCGCGGCCCTCGGAGCCGATGACCAGGACCAGCGGGGCGGTGGCCAGCTCCAGGTCGCGGACTCCAGTGTCGCCGGCCGCGTCCAGGCCGGCCACGAAGAGGCCGGCGTCCTGGTAGGAGGCCAGGGTGCGGGCCAGGTTGGCGGCGCGGGCCACCGGGACCCGGGCCAGCGCGCCCGCGGAGGCCTTCCAGGCGCCCGCGGTGACGCCGGCCCCGCGGCGGGCCGGGACCACGACCCCATGGGCGCCGAACGCGGCTGCCGATCGCGCCACCGCCCCCAGGTTGCGCGGGTCGGTGACGCCGTCCAGGGCGACGATCAGCGGCGGCTGGCCGGCGTCGGCGGCCCGGGCGAGCAGGTCGTCGGGGTGCGCGTAGTCGTACGGCCGGACGCGGAGCGCCAGGCCCTGGTGCAGCGCGCCGCCGGTGAGGCGGTCGAGCTCGGCCGGGCCGGCTTCGAGCACGGCCACGCCGCGGTTGGCGGCCAGCTTGATGGCCTCGCTGATCCGCTCGTCGTGCTGCACCCGGGTGCCGACGTACAGGGCGACAGACGGCACGGCGGCCCGCAGCGACTCGACCACCGGGTTGCGGCCGGCGACGAACTCGGGGGCGTCCCCCGAGCCGCGCGGCGCGCGGGCGGAGGGGCCGGACGAGGGCGCGGCACCTCGGGCGGCACGCGCCGGGGAGGCGGCGGACTCATCGGCGCGGCGCGGGCCGCGGGCGGGGGCGGTGTCGTCGGCGCGGCGCGGGCGGCGGGATCCCGCGGCGGCGGCCGCGCGGCGCTGGGCGGGGTGGCCGGGGCGCATGGCGGCGGGCGGGGTCGGCCCCTTGCCCTCGAGCGCGCGGCGGCCGTAGCCGCCGGTGCCCGGGCGGGGCTTGCCCTTCTTGGTCCTCCCCGAGCCGGAACGGCCGGATCCTGTGCTCACCGCTTCAGCTCCCATCGCGGGCCTTCCGGAGTGTCCTCGACACCGATGCCGATCTCGTCCAGGCCGTCCCTGATCGCGTCGGCGGTGGCGTAGTCGCGGCGGGCCCTGGCCGCGTCCCGCTGCTGCAGGGTCAGCCGCACCAGCGAGCCGAGCACGTCGCGCAACCGGTCGCCGGCGCCGGGCCCGGCCGAGCCTGCCCCATCCGCCCACGGCGGCGCGAGCGGGTCCAGGCCGAGCACGTCCAGCATGGCGCGGGCCTGGATCAGGCTGGCCCGGACGCCCGGCTTGTCCGCGGCGGCCAGCGCCTGGTTGCCGTCCCTGATGCTGGCGTGCACGGCGGCCAGCGCGGCCGGGACGCTGAGATCCTCATCCATGGCCGAACGGAACGAGGTCGGCAGCCCGGGCGCCCCGTCGTCGTCGGTGGCGCCCATCAGCACCTCGCTGGCCCGCAGCACGAAACGCTCGATCCGCTGATAGGCGGCGGCCGCCTCCTCCAGCGCGTCCCCGGAGTACTCGAGCAGCGAGCGGTAGTGCGCCTGGACCAGGTAATAGCGCAGCTCGGGCGCCCGCACCCGGCGCAGCACGTCGGTGACGAGCAGCGAGTTACCGCCGGACTTGCTCATCTTCTCCCCGGCCAGCCCGAGCAGCCCGTTGTGCATCCAGTACCGGGCGAAGCCGTCGCCCGCCGCGCGGGACTGGGCGATCTCGTTCTCGTGGTGCGGGAAGATCAGGTCCATCCCCCCGCCGTGGATGTCGAAGGTGGCGCCGAGGTACCTGGTGGCCATGGCCGAGCACTCGAGGTGCCAGCCGGGGCGGCCCGGCCCCCAGGGTGTCTCCCAGGACGGCTCGCCCGGCTTGGCACCCTTCCACAGGGTGAAGTCGCGCGGATCGTGCTTGGTCCCGGTGTCGTCGGCGTCCTCGGCGGGCCGCATCGCGTCCAGCCGCTGCCCGGACAGGGCTCCGTACCCCGGGTAGGAATGCACGTCGAAGTACACGTCCCCGCCGCCGGGGTAGGCGTGACCGCTCTCGATCAGCCGCCGGATCAGCACGATCATCTCCGGGATGTGCCCGGTGGCCCGCGGCTCGACGTCGGGCGGCCGGCAGCCGAGCGCGTCGTAGGCCCAGGTGAACGCGCGCTGGTTGCGTTCGGCCACGATCCACGGCGGAACGCCCTCGGCCTGCGCGGTCCGCAGGATCTTGTCCTCCACGTCGGTGACGTTGCGGCAGAAGGTGACCCGGTACCCGGACGCCTCGAGCCAGCGGATCAGCACGTCGAAGACCACGCCCGAACGCAGGTGGCCGATGTGCGGCGGCGCCTGCACGGTGGCGCCGCACAGGTACACCGACACACGGCCCGGCGTGAGCGGCGTGAACTCGCGCACCGCGCGGGCCGCGGTGTCATGAAGGTGCAACGTCACGCTGACAAGGCTAAGGGATACGGCGCGTGCCGTCTCAGCTGGCGGGAATCAGGAGGGCGGTGGCGATCGCGGCGATGCCCTCGCCCCGGCCGGTCAGGCCCAGTCCGTCGGTGGTGGTGGCGGACACGCTGACCGAGGCGCCGGACAGCGCCTCGCTCAGCACCTTCTCTGCTTCGGCCCGGCGCGGCGCGACCCGCGGCCGGTTCCCGATCACCTGCACCACGACGTTGCCGATGACGAGGCCGACGTCGCTGATCAGCCGGAACGTCTCGCGCAGCAGCGCGACGCCGGACGCCCCCGCCCACTCGGGCCGGGAGGTGCCGAAGTTCGCGCCGAGATCGCCGAGCCCGGCCGCGGACAGCAGCGCGGTGCAGATGGCGTGGGACGCGACGTCTCCGTCCGAATGGCCGTCCAGGCCCGCCTCGCCGGGCCACAGCAGGCCAGCCAGGTACAGCTCACGCGAGCTGGTCAACGGGTGTACGTCAACTCCGATCCCCACGCGGGGAACAGCACCAGGCACTAGGTAGCGAGAACCTCGTCGAGCAGGGCCTCGGCCTTGTCCTCGTTGGTCTTCTCGGCCAGGGCCAGCTCGCTCACCAGGATCTGCCGCGCCTTGGCGAGCATGCGCTTCTCGCCCGCGGACAGGCCGCGTTCCCTGTCCCGCCGCCACAGGTCCCGGACGACCTCGGCGACCTTGTTCACGTCACCGGAAGCGAGCTTCTCCAGGTTGGCCTTGTACCGCCTGGACCAGTTGGTCGGCTCCTCGGTGTGCGGCGCCCGGAGTACCTCGAACACCCGCTCGAGCCCTTCGGCGCCCACGACATCACGCACGCCTACCAGCTCGGCATTGTCCGCGGGGACGCGTACGGTCAGGTCGCCCTTGTCGACCTTGAGGACCAGATAGGTTCTATCCTCGCCCTTGATGGTGCGAGTCTCGACCGCTTCGATGCGAGCAGCCCCGTGATGGGGATAGACGACGGTATCGCCGACCTTGAAAGACATGTGGCAAGTACCCCTTCCGCTGAAGACCATCTTACCACGTCGGGCGGTGCCGATAAAACGCCCATGGGGGTAAATATGCAGGTCAGTACGGCTATCGCTAGTCCGCACCCACACCGTTCAGCTGGCCGTGCCGATCCTGGCACCGCCACTCAAGGGCTTACTGCGTTGTCACCAGTCTACCCGAGGAGGCGAAATGAGCCTGGCATCTTACCGATTGAGGCGTGCTGCGCGTCCGGGAGTCATACTGGTCATACTGAAAGCCTGAGGACGCAATTCGCGCCGGAGGTAACGGTGAATCCTGGCGGCGGATCGAGATGGGACGAGCCACCGCTCGACATCCAGATCCCGGATGACGCGCGTGAGCTCGATCGTGACGTGCTGGCCTACCACCGGGAGCTGCGCGCCAAACGCCGCCGGAACCGCCTGCGCCGGCTCGCCGGGCCGTTCGCGCCCTCCGCCGCGCACGGAAGCGTCATGCCGCTGCTGGCCAGCATCCTGGCCGTGTGCCTGGTGGCCGGGGCGATGCTGTCGGTGGCCACGTTCAGCCCGGCCACCACGCCCGCCGACCGGACGACACCCAGCCCCGCCAGCTCGATCCGCGTCTCGCTGGGCCCGAAGGGCACGACCGCCATTCCGGTACGCCCGTTCGTGACCAGCGTGTCCACGACCCGGGCGAGCCGTTCCGCCCGCCCGTCGGCCTCGTCGAGCAAGACCAGGCCGAGCGTCGGCACCCCGCTTCCGGGCTCACCCGGTGCCCCGCGTTAAGCCCGGCGGGCGGCACCGCTACGATTGCCTTCCGTCCGACGGGAGTGAACCGAGGAGGGGGTTATCGTGACGCGCTGGAAGCGCCGCATGCTGTTCGGCGCGCTGGCCGTGCTGGCGCCGGCGCTGGCTGGCTGCGAGGCCGGCTTCAACGCGCCCACACTCGAGTTCCACCCGGCCGCCTTCGGCGCCTACGCGTCCAAGAACGGCGTCTCGATCTCCAACGCGTTCGTGCTCGGCCCCTCCCTCCGCGGCCCCGAGGTGGCCGGCGGCCGGGCCGGGCTCTTCTTCTCGGTCAGCTCGCAGAACGGGGACAAGCTGATCTCGGCCAGCGCGCCGGGCACCGCGTCCGCCGTGCGGATCGCCGGCGGCTCTGTCCGCGTGCCGGCCGCGGCGCCGGTCAACCTGACCGGCCCGGTACCCCAGGTAGTGCTGGCCGGGCTGGCCAGCCCGCTCCAGGGCGGCGACCTGGTCACGCTCACCTTGACCTTCGCCAAGGCGGGCACGATCGCCATGACCGTGCCGGTCCAGCCGAAGGCCTACGAGTACGCGACGTTCTCCCCGCCGCCCATCCCGTCGCCCGCGGCGGCCAAGAAGAAGGCGAAGGAGCCGGCCAACCCCACGGCTACGCCCTCGCCGTGACCGGGGCTCCCGGCCCGGCCCGTTCGGGATAATCAGCGGCGGGTCAGGCGGCCGACTCGAACTTGTACCCTAGCCCGCGCACGGTCACGATGTGCCGCGGCCGCGCCGGGTCCCGCTCGATCTTGGCCCGGAGCCGCTTGATGTGCACGTCCAGCGTCTTGGTGTCGCCCACGTAGTCGGCGCCCCAGACCCGGTCGATGAGCTGCATCCTGGTCAGCACCCGGTCCGCGTTGCGCAGCAGCACCTGGAGCAGCTCGAACTCCTTCAGCGGGAGCTGGACCGTGCCGCCCCTGACGGTGACCACGTGCCGGTCCACGTCCATCCGCACCGGGCCCGACTCCAGCGCCGTCTCGGCCACCTCGTCGGCGTCGCCGCGGCGGCGGAGCACGGCGCGCATCCGGGCGACCAGCTCACGCGAGGAGAACGGCTTGGTCACATAGTCGTCGGCGCCGAGTTCCAGCCCGACCACCTTGTCGATCTCGCTGTCCTTGGCGGTCAGCATGATCACCGGCACGTTGGACTTCTCCCGCAGCGACCGGCACACCTCGCTGCCCGGCAGGCCCGGCAGCATCAGGTCGAGCAGGACCAGGTCGGCGCCGGTCCGGTCGAAGGTCTCCAATGCGTCGGGGCCGGTCGAGCAGACCGCGACCTCGAAGCCCTCCTTTCGCAGCAGGTACGAGATGGCGTCGCTGAACGAGTCCTCGTCCTCAACAACCAGCACGCGTGTCACTGATTCCTCCTAGAACTCCTGGGGACCTAGGGAAGCTCACGCAGCACCGGTGCTGGCATGGTCGCTCCGCAGCGGTATGGACAGCGTGAAGGTGGATCCGGCGCCCTCGACGCTGCGCACGGTCACCTTGCCGTTGTGAGCCGCCATCACGTGCTTGACGATGGCTAGCCCGAGGCCGGTACCCCCGGTCGCGCGCGACCGCGCCGGGTCGACCCGGTAGAAGCGCTCGAAGATCCGCTCCAGGTCACGCTCGGGGATGCCGATGCCCTGGTCGGCCACGCTGAGCTCGGCGTGGCCTTCGGGGGTCTTCCTGATGCTGACGACTACGCGGGTCTTCTCGGGGCTGTAGGCGACCGCGTTCTCCAGCAGGTTCCGCAGCGCGGTGACGAGCAGGTCCTCGTCGCCCATGACGGACAGGCCGCGGCTGCCGACCGACGCGAGCGTGATGCCGCGCGCGTTCGCCCGCATCCGGCAGCTGTCCACCGCCTCGGCCACCACCGTGTCCAGTTCGACCAGCCGGGGGTCGGGCACCGGCTCGACCGCCTGGATCCGGGACAGCGTGATCAGGTCCTGCACCAGGTTGGTCAGCCGCTGCGCCTCCTGGCGCATCTTGCTGGCGAACCGGCGGACCGCTTCGGCATCGTCGGCCGCGTCCTCGATCGTCTCGGCCAGCAGGGCCAGCGCGCCCACCGGGGTCTTGAGCTCGTGGCTGGTGTTGGCGACGAAGTCGCGCTTCACCTCGTCGACCCGCCGGCTCTCGGTCTGGTCCTCGGCCAGCAGCAGGACGAGCCCGCCGCCGCCGATGGTGGCGCCGAGCGGCGCCACCCGGACCGCGAAGCTAGTCGTCCGGCCGCCCAGCCTGGGCACCGGGACCTCGAACTCGCCCTCCCGGATCTCGCCGTCCCTGCGCACCTGGCGGGCCAGCGCGGCCAGTTCGGTGACCATCAGGCGATCGCCCTTGACCAGGCCGAACGCCCGCGCGGCCGCGCTCGCCCGCAGCACCCTGTCGTTGCTGTCGAGGACCACGGCGGAGGAGGAGAGCACGGAGAGAACCGACGCGATTCCCGGCGGCAGCCTGGCCGGCTGCTGGGCCGCCCGCAGCCGCTCGCCGCGGGCCCGCCGCGTGCTGGCGCCGGTGCCCGGCGACCTGGCTCTTATCGCCACGCGGCTCCCGCCAAAGGCGATGACCAGTGAAGACTCACATGCCTCATGGTATGCGGTCGGCGTGCGCGGGCAACAGCGCGAAGGGGCCTCACCCGGGCGATATTCGAGGGTTGTTCACCGTGCGGTAAACATCCCTTAATGTCGGATTTACCGGTTATCGGCCTTGGTTCTTGACCGCCTCGGCCGCCTCCGCGGCGGCCTCCGGGTCGAGGTAGCTGCCGCCCCTGGTCACCGGCCGGAACGCGTCGTCCAGCTGGTAGACAAGCGGGATGCCGGTCGGTATGTTCAGCGCCGCGATGTCGGCGTCGCTGATCCCGTCCAGGTGCTTGACCAGCGCGCGCAGCGAGTTGCCGTGCGCCACCACCAGCACCGTTCCGTCCTGCCCCAGGTCCGGCACCACCGCGTCGTACCAGTAGGGCAGCATCCGCGCCATGACGTCCTTCAGGCACTCGGTCCGCGGCCTGGCCTCCGGCGGCAGGTCCGCGTACCTGGCGTCGGCGGCCTGGGAGTACTGGTCGTCGTCGGCGATCGGCGGCGGCGGCACGTCGTAGGAGCGGCGCCACAGCATGAACTGCTCCTCGCCGAACTCCTGCCTGGTCCTGGCCTTGTCCTTGCCCTGCAGCGCGCCGTAGTGCCGCTCGTTCAGCCGCCAGGACCGTTTGACCGGGAGCCAGAGCAGGCCGGCTTCCTCCAGGGCGATGTTGGCGGTCTGGATGGCACGGGTCAGCACCGAGGTATGCACGACGGTTGGCCTGAGGCCCGAACGGGCCAGCAGCCTGCCCCCGTTGACAGCCTCCTGCGCCCCGGTGCCGGAGAGCCCCACGTCCACCCACCCGGTGAACAGGCCCTTGGAGTTCCATTCGCTCTCGCCGTGACGGAGCAGCACCAGCGTCCTCATGTGAGGCAAGCCTAGCGTGGGAACAGGCCGCCCCTCGCCACGGTTGGGTATGGACGTGCAGCCCGAGCTGAGTCCCAGTTTCAGCCAGCAGGGTCGTGCCGGCGGCGCCCCCCGGCGGATCGCGACGATCAGCGTGCACACCTCCCCGCTCGACCAGCCGGGCACCGGCGACGCCGGCGGGCTCAACGTCTACGTGGTCGAGGTGGCCAGGCAGCTGGCCCGGCGCGGCATCGAGGTGGAGATCTTCACCCGCGCGGTCTGCCGGGACACCCCGCCCGTGCTCGAGCTCGCACCCGGGGTGCTGGTCAGGAACCTGGTGGCCGGGCCGTTCGAGGAACTCGACAAGAACTCGCTGCCCGGGCAGATCTGCCCGTTCAGCTTCGGCGTGCTGCGCACCGAGGCCGACTTCGCGCCCGGCCGGTACGACCTGGTGCACGCGCATTACTGGCTGTCCGGCCAGGTCGGGGCGGTGGCCGCGTCACGCTGGCGGGTGCCTTTGGTGCAATCCATGCACACCCTGGGCAAGGTCAAGAACCTGGCCCTGGCCCGCGGCGACTGCGCCGAGCCCGCGGTCAGGATCCGGGGCGAGGGCGAGGTCGTGGCGGCCGCCGACCGGCTGATCGCGAACACCGAGGATGAGGCGCGGCAGCTGATCGAGCTGTACGGCGCCACCCCGTGGCGGGTCGAGACGGTGTCTCCCGGGGTGGACCTGTCGGTGTTCCGGCCTTCGGCTTCTGTTGCTTCTGTGGCCGGCGTCCGGCGGCGGCTCGGGCTGCCCGCGGACGCGATCGTGCTGGTCTTCGCGGGCCGGATCCAGCCGCTGAAGGGCCCCGACGTGGTGCTGCGCGCCGCGGCGTCGCTGCTGCGCCTGGCGCCGGAACTGGCCGAGCGGCTGGTGGTGGTGTTCGTGGGCGGGCCGAGCGGGTCCGAGGTGGGCGCGCCCGGGCGGCTCGACTGGCTGGCTGGTGAGCTGGGGGTGGCCGGCCGGGTGCGGTTCGAGCCGCCGTGCCCGCACCGCGACCTGGCCGACTGGTACCGGGCCGCCACGCTGGTGGTGGTGCCGTCACATTCGGAATCGTTCGGCCTGGTGGCGCTCGAGGCCCAGGCCTGCGGCACGCCGGTGGTGGCGGCCGCCGTGGGCGGGCTGCGCACCGCGGTACGGGACGGCTTCTCCGGGGTACTGGTGGAGGGGCACGACCCCTCGGCGTGGGCTTCTGTGCTGCGTGACCTCGTGATGTCGCCCCGGTGGCTGGCCGCGCTGTCGCGGGGGGCGCTGGCGCACGCGTCCGGGTTCGGCTGGCCCGCGACCGCGGACCGGCTGGTCGAGGTGTATACCGGGGCCATGGCTTCTGCTGGTTCTGTGGTGCGCGCGTGAGTTCGGATGCCGCGGGTGTCATCGAGGCGGCGCTGCGGTCGCTGGAGCTGGGGTTCGAGCAGCCGCGGCCCGGGGCGTTCCTGGTCAAGCTGGAGGGGCAGCACAAGCTGGCCACCATGACCTGGCTGGTCGTGGGCGAGCACAGCCTGGGCGTGGAGGCCTTCTTCTGCCGCCAGCCGGACGAGAACCACGAGGCCTTCTACCGCTTCCTGCTGGAGCGCAACGGCCGCATGTACGGGGTGCACTTCACCCTGGACCAGACCGGCGACGTGTACCTGACCGGGCGGCTGCCGCTGTCCTCGGTCTCCGCCGACGACATCGACCGGCTGCTGGGCTGCGTGCTCAGCTACTCCGACGAGAACTTCGACGCGGCGCTCGAGCTCGGCTTCGGTTCGGCCATCCGGCGGGAGTGGGCCTGGCGGGTCAAACGCGGCGAGAGCCTGGCCAACCTGCAGGCGTTCGCGCGGTTCGCCGACCCCGACCGCTGACCGCGGTGACTGGCGTGGCTTGGTTTCTATTGGATTGGCCGCATTGCGGGTACATTGACGACCGTGAACCGGTTGGGTGAACTCGAGCGTGCCATCATGGACGTGCTCTGGGATACGGATACGTCCCTCACCGTCCGCGAGGTCAGTGTTAGGCTGACCGAGCGTAATCTAGCTCACACCACCGTCATGACGGTGCTCGACAGGCTCGCGAAAAAGGGCTTCGCCAGGCGGGAGCGCGATGGGCGCGCCTGGCGTTATTGCCCCGCCGCTACCCGCGAGACCTACGTAACCGAGCTGATGCTGACCGCACTGGACCAGACCGGTGACCGGACGGCGGCATTGACCCGGTTCGCACAGTCCGTAACGGGCGTCGAAGCCGAGGTGCTGCGCGACGCCCTGGAAGTGATCGAAGGTAGCGGCGAGGGAGATGACGGGAATTGAAGACGCGGCGCTGCTCGCCGTAGTTGCCATCGCAAGCGCACTCGGCGCTTCTGCCCTGCCCCGGGCCCGCTGGCCACGGCGGTGCCCGGCCGCGGCCATCCTGCTGTGGCAGGCCCTGGGCCTGGCCTCGGGCCTGGCCGCCGTCGGCACGCTGATCGGGCTGGCCCTGCCGGCCAGCCAGGGCGGCCTGGTGCTGTCCGTGCTGCGCGCGGCCGGCCTGCTGCGCGACGGCGAACTGCTCGGCCTGTCCAGGATGTTCGGCCTCACCCAGGCGGACGGCGCGCCGCCGGTCCTGGTCCTGGTCGCGGTCCGGCTGGCCTGCCTGGCCGCCGGGCTGGTGCTGCTCGCCTCGCTGTGCTGGGTGCTGCTCGCCGCCTCGGTCGCGGCGCTGCAGGCCAGGCGGCGGCAGCGGGCGCTGCTCACGCTGCTCGCCCACGGCGACCCGAAGGTGCCCGGAGCGCTCGTCGTGGACTACCCGAGCGCGGCCGCGTACTGCCTGCCCGGGCTGCGGTCCCGGTCCAGGATCGTGGTCAGCGTCGGCGCCCTCGAACTGCTCGGCCGGGGCGAGCTGGCCGCCGTGCTGGCGCACGAGCGGGCCCACCTGCGGGAGCGTCACGACCTGGTCCTGCTGCCGTTCACCGCGCTGCGGCGCGCCTTCCCCAAGTCCGCCACCTGCACCGGCGCGCAGCGGGCGGTGGCGCTCCTGGTCGAGATGCTGGCCGACGACCGCGCGCTGCGCGGCGGCCCGGCGCGCGAGCTGGTATCCGCCCTGGTACGGTTCGGCACGGCCGGGATATGCCCGGCGCCCGCGGGCGCGCTCGCCGTGGCCGAGGGCTCCGAGGGCGAGGTGGCCGCGCGGGTCACCCGGCTGATCCAGCCGTCCCGGCCGCTGCCCGCCGTCGCGGTCATGGCCGTCTGCCTGGCCGCCGCCCTGCTGGTGGCCGCGCCGGTCACGCTGCTGATCGTCTGAGGTCTGGCTTACCAGGCTTGGCCTGGCTTACCAGGTCTGGCTTACCAGGGCCCGTAGGGGCCCGAGCTGGTGCCGCTCCTGTTCTTGGGGAAGCTGCGCACCTTGGGACGGACGTCGGCCAGGTAGATCGCGGCCGCGACGAACGCCGCGACCGGCAGGATCGAGGTCGGGCCCACGCCGTAGACCGCCCCGGCCAGCCCGATCACGGCGGCCACGCCGAGGATGATCAGCCACAGCGGCTTGGTCTGCTTGCCGCTCGCCACGAAGGCCTGGCTCGGCCGCGTGATGGCGTCGATGAAGGCCCAGGCCTCGACGACGAATGCCGCCAGGCCCAGGGCGAGGAAGAAGTAGGTCAGCGGGGTATACGTACCGAACACGAGATCACGCTACCTAATCGGAGGCACTGTCTGGTCTGTTCTTGGATACAGTCTGCGCGTCGCCTGCCGGTTGCGCTCCCGCTTTGGCCTCTGCCTCGGCCTCTGCCTCGAGGGCGGCTTCGAGCACCTCCGCCTCCGCACCGGGCGAGCCGACGGTCAGCTCGGGCGGGCCGTCCGCTTCCGTATCGGCCCCGGTCGTCGCGTCCGCCGCGTTCTCCCGCCGGAACGACTCGTAGATCTCGACGAGCACCTGCTTCTGCCGTTCGGAGAGCTGCGGGTCCGCCAGCAGCGCGGACCGCACCCCCGAGTCCGCCGGGCGGTCTTCCAGGATCCCGGCCTGAACGTAGAGCGCTTCCGCGGAGATGCGGAGCCCCTTGGCGATCTGCTGCAGGATGTCCGCGCTCGGCTTACGCAGGCCGCGCTCGATCTGGCTCAGGTAGGGGTTGGACACCCCCGCCGACTGGGCCAGCTGGCGCATTGAGATCCTCGCCTGCTCCCGCTGCTCCCGGATGTACTCGCCGATCGAGTTGACATTCACGTTACGCATGGCCTCATTCTACCCCCGGTGCTTGCAACTGCAAACGCCCCAGCAAGCACCTTGGCCACTGTTGGGCCGGCGCGTGGCGGAGCGGGAGCGGGTGGCGCGGTCTGCGAGTTTGGGCGTGGGGGTCAAGGGTTGCGGGTGGGGATATTGAGGAAGGCGCGGGCTTCGGCGGGGGGCATGGGGGGACGCTGGGCGTGGCGGGCCAGGTCGGCGGCTCGCTCGACCAGTTCGGCGTTGCGGGTGACGGGGCGGCCGCGGGAGAAGGTCAGCGTGTCCTCCATGCCGACGCGCAGGTGACCGCCGGCGCCGAGGGCGCCGAGCATCACCGGGAGCGTGGTCCGGCCGATGCCGGTGGCGGACCAGGTCGCGCCGTCGGGTAGCGCCGCCACCGCGGCGGCCAGCGTGGCCACGTCGCCCGGCATGCCGCCGGGGACGCCCATCACCAGGTCGCAGTGCACGTGGCCGCCGGCCGGCGGGCCGAACTCGGCCAGCAGCCGGCCCAGGGTCGCGATGTGGCCCAGGTCGAACAGCTCGAACTCGGGGACGACCTGGCGCTGGATGGTCAGCTGGTAGAGGTCCTTGATGAAGGGCCACGGGTTGCTGAACACGTCGTCGCCGAAGTTGACCGTGCCGCAGGTCAGCGAGCACGCGTCCGGCGCGGCGTCCAGGACGGCGAGCCGGCTGGCGAAGCTGTCGGTCACCGCGCCGCCGGTGGACAGCTGGACGATGAGGCCGGTGCCCTCGCGCAGCGCGGCCACCGTGTCGGTGAGCCTGCCGACGTCCAGCGTGGGCCGGGCCGCGTCGTCCCTGATGTGCACGTGGATGACCGCCGCCCCGGCGGCCTCGCATTCCTTGGCCGTGACCACCAGCTCGGCCAGGGTAACCGGGAGGGCCGGCGCGGCTGCCTTGTCGGCTTCGGCGCCGGTGGGCGCGACCGTGATCAGGGTGCTGCTAGCTGCCATGGTTATGGACACTACAGTCAGCTGGCCCGGCTTAGCTGGCACTGCCGGCCGCGACGGCCAGGTGCTGCCGGGCGAAAGCCAGCGACTCGGCCAGGTCCGCCATCCGGTCCTCCCTGGTCGGCGCGCGGTTGGTCTTCACCTCGACGACGACGGCACCGGGGTACCCGGCGGGCGGGAGCAGGCTGAGCAGCTCGCCGCACGGCTGCCCGCCGCGGCCGGGCACCAGGTGCTCGTCGGGCACCGGGCCGGCCGGCGAGCCGGTGCCGTCGGCCAGG
>Ga0335082_10003636_pt1 | contig 16774 bp, 18 predicted proteins | sample Lox_Sample_41_FD_206718 | JGI IMG/M metagenome (GOLD analysis project Ga0335082, IMG submission 206718) | Soil microbial communities from Loxahatchee National Wildlife Refuge, Florida, United States - Lox_Sample_4.1 | ecosystem: Environmental > Terrestrial > Soil > Wetlands | place: USA... | reverse complement strand
TGGGGCAAGGCCGCTTCGGGGCGCACGCAAGGGATCGCCATGGCGTTCAGCTTCGGCACCTACGTGGCGCACGTCGCCGAAGTCGAGATGCAGGGCTCGACTCCCCGCTTGCGCCGCGTGGTCTCCGCGGTCGATTGCGGCATGTACGTGAACCCGGCGATCATCGAGGCGCAGATCATGAGCGCGGTCGTCTACGGCCTGTCGGGGATGAGGTCGGCGATCACCATCCAGAAGGGGCGGGTGCAGCAGACCAACTTCCACGACTACGAGGTCCCGCGCATGAACGAGGTCCCGATGGTGGAAGCCCATGTGGTGAAGAGCGGGGAGAAGCCGGGCGGGATCGGCGAGCCGGGCCTGCCGCCGCTGGCGCCGGCGGTGCTGAACGCCATCGCCACCGCCACCGGAAAGCGGATCCGCAAGCTGCCGCTGAGTGCGTAGGCCCGGGGACTTCGGGCTGCACTAGAATAGGACTATGTCCATCGCCACCGACACCAACAGGCTGGCCGAGGAACTCGACCTGGTTTCCGAGTCGGTCAACTCGGTCGAGGAGCTGATGAGCATCATCGTGGCGCGCCTGCGCGAACGGCTTCCCCGCTACGACTGGGTCGGTTTCTACATGGTCGAAAAGGGCAAGGGCGGCAATCCCGACGTGCTGGTGTTGGGGCCTTACATCGGCGCTGCGACCTCGCACAAGCGCATACCCTTGGACCAGGGGATCTGCGGAGCGGCCGCCAGCAGCGGCCAGACCGTGGTGGTCGATGACGTCAGCAAGGACCCGCGCTACCTGGCTTGTTCGGTCGAGACCAGATCCGAGATCGTGGCCCCGGTCTACGTGAAGAACCGGGTCGTCGGGGAACTCGACATCGACAGCCACACTCCCGCCGCATTCAGCGCGGACGATCGCCGGCTGGTCGAGCACTGCGCCGAACTGGTGGGCCGCTACCTGGAAAAGACCGCGGTATGAAGCAGGTGGTCGCCGGGCTTTTCCTGCGCGACAACAAGATCCTCGTCTGCCAGCGCACCCGCTACCAGCCCATGCCCCTGAAGTGGGAGTTTCCCGGCGGCAAGATCGAGACCGGCGAGCAGCCGCACGACGCCCTGGTGCGCGAGATCGAAGAAGAGTTGGGTGTGGTCCCCGTGGTCGGCCCCGAGGTCGCGCGCATCCAGCACAATTACAAGAACGGCGGAGCGGTGAACCTGCGCTTCTATCTGATCGAGAAATACAAGGGAGAGCTCGACAACCGCATCTTCCGCGACGTGCGCTGGGTGGAGCGCTCCGAGCTGTCCGGATACGACTTCCTGGAAGCCGACCTGGAACTGGTGCGGGACCTCGCCGCCGGGAAGATCATCTAGAACGGTCACTGCGCCCGCAGGGTGATGAACCAGCCGATGGTCAAGCTCACCATCACCACGGTGGTCGTCCAGGCGATGATGTTGAACAGCCGGGAATTCGTGTGTTTCCCCATCAGCTCATGCTTGTTGGCCAGCAGCAGCATGAATATCAAGACAAAGGGAAGCACCATGCCGTTCACCACCTGGGACAGGATGCTGATCTTCACTAGGGGGATCCTGGGCATGAGGATGACACCGGCGCCAAGGGCGATCAGGATGGTGTAGAGCCAGTAGAAGAACGGCGCTTCACTGAACTTCTTTCCTACCCCGGACTCGAAACCCAGCCCCTCGCAGACCGCGTAGGCGGTGGAGATGGGCAGGATCGAGGCAGCGAACAGGGAGGCATTGAAAAGGCCGGCCGAAAAAAGGATGTAGGCATAATCTCCGGCCAGCGGGCGCAGCGCCTGGGCGGCGTCGGCGGCGCTTTCCACGTCGCGGTGGCCGTGGGCGTAGAGGGTGGCGGCGCAGGCCACCACGATGAACCAGGCCACCACGTCGGTGAAGATGCAGCCGGTGATCACATCCAGCCGGGAGATCACATATTGGCGCGCGGTAACCCCTTTCTCGACGATCGAAGCCTGGAGGTAGAACTGCATCCAGGGAGCGATGGTGGTGCCGACCAGTCCGATCACCATGTAGAGGTAGGGCGCGTTGTCGAAGGCGCGCGCCGTCGGCGGGCGCACCGTGGCGATGGCCGCTTCCCTCCAGTGAGGCCCGGCCAGCACCCCGGCCAGGATGTACGCGAAGTAGAAGAACGACGCGGCCAGGAATATCTTCTCGACGCTCTTGTAGGTCCCCTTCACCACCAGGAGCCAGACGATGACGGCGCAGACCGGCACGCTGACGTAGCGGGGGATGTTGAACAGTTCCAGGCTACTGGCGATGCCGGCGAATTCGGCCACCACATTGCCGAAGTTGGTGACCACCAGCCCGATCATCAGCAGCACGGTGATGCGGAGCCCGTACTCTTCGCGGATGAGGTCGCTGAGGCCCTTGCCGGTGACGGCGCCCATGCGCGCCGACATCTCCTGCACCACGATCAACGCGACCGTGATGGGGATCATGGTCCAGAGCAGGACGTAGCCAAACTGCGCGCCGGCGGCGGAGTAGGTGTAAATGCCACCGGCGTCGTTGTCGACATTGGCGGTGATGAAGCCCGGGCCCACCACGGCGAGGAACAACAGGATCCGGGTCTTCCAGTGTCTCAGTTTCCACATGCCTGGCTTCGCCAACGGGATTCACAGCGCGAGCCAGAATAAACGCGGACGCAGAATCGTGCCAAGAAAATGAGGTTAAAGTTTGCTGCGCAGCAGGCTGATGATGTCGTCGGCGGTGATCACGCCGGTCATGCGGCCCTCATCGTCCACCACCGGCAGGGTGAGCAGGTTGTACTTGTCGAACAGTTCGGCGACTTCTTTCTCGTTGGCGCCGGCGTGCGCGGATACCAGCGGCTCCATGGCGAGCTGCTTCAGCGGGGTTTCGGGGGGCGAAACCACGATCCTGGCCAGCGGGACGGCACCCTCGAGCCTGGCGTCTTCCCCCAGCAGGTAGATGGTGCTGACGCTCTCGATGCCTCCCTCGAACTGCTTCAGGGTCTCGACCGCGTCGGAGACGGTGGCGGTTGCGCCCATGGCCAGGTAATCGGTGGTCATGCGGCCGGCGGCGGTGTCTTCGCGGAACTCGAGGAGTTCCTCGACCTCCTCGCGCTCCGCGGGCTCCATCTCACCCAGGATCTCTTCGGAGGTCTCCTTGGGCAGGTCGCCCAGCAGGTCGGCAGCCGCGTCCGGGTCCATCTCCTCGACGATGTCGGCGGCATGCTCGGGTTCGAGCGACTCGACGATCTTGACCTGAAGCTTGGGGTCGATCTCCTCCAGGGCCTCGGCGGCGACGTGCTCGTCCAGGGTCTCGAAGACGGCCTCGCGCTCGGCGGGAGCCAGTTCCTCGACGATGTCGGCGATGTCGGCCGGGTGGAGCCTGGCCAGGCGCTCGTGCTCGATGTTGAGTTTGACGCGCCGCGCCGGATCGGTCTCGATCAGGTCCACGAACTCCCAGGGGATGACCCTGGGCGGGATGCGGTTGACCATGGCGCGCAACGCAGACGCCGGAACGATGCCGCGCAGCAGGCGACGCAGCGCTCCCCGCGCGCCCACATCCACGCCGGAGAGCTTCAGATCGAGGTGGGAGTTGGAATGGTCCTCGAGCAGATCGACATCGTTGACCCGCACCACCTTGCGGCCGTGCACGTCGATGATCTGCTGGTCCAGCAGGTCACGGGAGAGCAGCAGTACGCCTTCGCCGGCGCCGAACGGCTGCCACTCGGAGGACGGGGAGGAAGCCCGCAGCCCCTTAAGGTCGTAGCTGGCGATGAGCTTCGCCGGGAGCAGGAGGTCACCGCCGCGGGTCTTCACGATGATCCCCGCGACCCGGATACGGTCGTCGCGCGGGGAAAGCACCACGTCACGCACGCGCCCGCTCACCTGGCCGGTGGAGTCCAGCACGGATGTTCCCAGCAAGTCGGAGAGTGCGATGGTGGACATTCCAGTCCGGAGAATACCGAATCGCGCCGGTGTTGTCAGTCGCCACTTTTCGCCGGCGCAACCAACGCTCGGTCCAGCGGGCCCGGCCCCCGCCGCGCGCCGCTGCTGATTGACAATTAGGCGCGCCCTAGGCAAACTAACGGATTCCCGGTGAATGCGTCCTGCTCTTTGAAAGGGTTCCCGGGAGACACTCGCTGCATCGTTCGTGGACGGTAAAGCTTCTTGAAGATGACCGGGAACCGGGTCTCCTACACGCTCGATTCGACTTTAGATAGCGTGAACAAGGCGGAAGAGATCTCCGCGCAGCTCGCCTCCAAGGCGGGCTTCGATGAGGACCAGTGCCAGCGGATCTCGATGGCGGTGCGCGAGGCGGCGGTGAACGCCGTGCTGCATGGCAACGCCTACGATCCGAAAAAGAAAATGACGGTCACCTACGAGAATACCGGCGGGGAGCTGGTGATCCGGATCGCGGACCAGGGGCGGGGTCTGGACCTGGCGAACATCCCCGACCCGCTGGCGCCGGAGAACTTGCTGAAACAATCGGGCCGGGGAATCTTTCTGATGCGCGCGTTCATGGACGACGTGAGGTTCCGCGCGCTCAATCCGGGCAGCGAAGTGACCTTGATCAAGAAAGTGGCGGGCGGCGCGTCCGCCACCAAGGAGGAATCCAAGTGACCATGAAGGCCAGCACACGTCAGATGGACGGAGTCACCGTGGTGGACCTCAGCGGGCGCATCACCCTCGGCGAGGGCAGCGTCGTTCTGCGCGACACCATCCGCGACCTGGTGGGCAAGGGCAGCAAGAAGATCCTGCTCAACCTCGGCGACGTCACTTACATCGACAGCTCGGGGATCGGCGAGCTGGTGAGCGCGTTCACCACAGTGCGCAACCAGGGGGGCGAGCTCAAGCTGCTCAACCTCACCAAGAAGGTCCATGATCTTCTCCAGATCACCAAGCTGTACACCGTGTTCGACGTGAAGGACGACGAAGCCACGGCCATCGCCGCGTTCACGAAATAGCCTCCGCGGGGCCCGCCCGCGGGCCCCCTCTCGCAGCGCGGCTCGGCCGCTCCGGCCCGCGTCCCCGCGTCGTCATCGCCAACCGCTGTTAGACTCTGGTCATGCCCAGAATCACTCGTCTTGAGCCCTCGCAGGTGGACGATGACGTCCGCCAGATCTTCGACGCATTCATGAAAGAGCGCGGGAACGTCCCCAACATGTTCCGCACGGTCGCCCACCGTTCCCTGATCCTGAAGACCATGATCGCGCACTTCAAAGCCATCATGGGCAGCGGGACGGTGGGGCCAAAGCTGAAGGAATTGCTGTTCGTGCGGGTGTCGCAGATCAACCACTGTGACTATTGACTGGCCTCGCACAGCGTCCTGGCAGGACGCCAAGGCTGGAGCGAGGAGCAGGTGAAACACTGCGGAGATTTTCGCAGTCGTTCCGACTTCACCCCGCGGGAGAAGGCCGCGCTGGCGCTGGCCGAGCGCATGACCGAGGACCCCTGCGCGGTCGATGATGGGCTGTGGGCGGAGGTCCGCCGCCATTTCGACGAAGGCGAGGCCGTCGAGCTCGCCGCCGCCATCGCCTTCTTCAACTACTTCAACATCTTCAACAATGCGTTGCAGATGGAACCGACCAAGTGACGACTCCGAGTGGGGCGGCTAGACCGCGCCGCCGTCACCCGGACGTGCTTTAGCGGCGAAGGATCTCGCGCACGGTCGCCTGCGTCTCACATCACAGACAGAAGCGTTCCGCGGGCATACATTTCTGGCCATGCGGACTCTGGCCATACTCCTGTTCGCCACCAACTGTGTCGCAGCCTGCCTTCCGTTCCAGGAGGCCCCGAAGAAACTTGGCTCCACGGTCTGCATCACCGGCCAAGTCCTCAGCGTGAATCGCAGCCCATCCGGCACCGCCTGGTTCCTCAACTTCTGCGAGGACTACAAGACCTGCCCTTTCTCCGCCGTGGTTTTCGCTCGGGACCTCCGCGACGTCGGCGACGTCCGCATGCTGGAGGGCAAGACCATCGAGGTGCAGGGGAAGGTGCAGTTGTACCAGGGCGTGCCGGAGATCATCATCCGCGACGCACGCCAGTTGAAGGGTGAAGCCACCAGGCTTCCGCCCATCCCCAAGGGGTTCGACGTTGAGAAAAAGGGCCGCTTCAGCGCCGGACACGCGAAATCGAAGTCCACGCGCACCACCAGCAGCACCGACGTCCAGCAGCGCTGAATCAGAAGGGCGAGTCGTCTCCGGCGGAAAGGCCGGCGCGCAGCTCTTCCAGCGGATACTTCGTGCCCCGCCACACCACCCCCCCATGCCACAGCGTCAGGAAGGTGGAACGCAGCAGGATGAACACGAAGGCCAGGGTGCTGATGGGATGTGCCAGGAAATAGATGGGGGAGATCTTCGATTTCGTCGACATTCCTACATAGATGCCGAAGATCATGAACACGGCGACGCCGTAAGGCAGCCGGGCCCAGCCGTGGGCAAGCGCCAGGCCGGCGAAGGGGCCCAGGTTCAGCACGCCCAGCAGGACCGCCGCCGCCAGCGCGCGCGGCCAGCGGAACTGCATCAGGGCGAACATGTTCTTGGTCAGGTTCCGGACCACGCCCATCCCGCCCTGGGCCCAGTGGATAGAGACCAGGTCTTTACCGAAGACGACGCGCTGCGCGAAGCCATGGTCCTTGATGGCCTCGCCCAGCTTCATGTCGTCGATGACCGCCAGGCGCAGCTTCTCGTAGGTGCCGATCTTCTCGTAGGCGGGGCGGCGCACCAGGTTGAAGGCTCCTACCCCCATGTGATCGCGCGCGTCGGGATCGGCCACCTTCCACGGCCGGTGCCCGAAGGTGAACAGCGCCTGGAAGAAGGCCACCATCATGCGCTCCCCCGGGGTCTTCAGCTCCATGGTCGGGAACAGGATGAGGTGGTCGGCCTTCTCTTTCTCGGCGTAGAAGATGGCGCGCCGGAGGGAGTCCGCGCGGAACACGACGTCGGCATCGGTGAACAGGACCCAATCGCTCTCGGCCTGTTGCGCCGCCAGCCACATGGCGTGGGTCTTGCCCAGCCAGCCCGAGGGCAGTTGATCGACGTGGAGGACCCGCAGCTTGCCTCCCCGCTGGCCGGAGGCGACGCGGTCCATGACCTCGCCGGTGTCGTCGGTCGAGCGATCGTTCACCGCGATGATCGAGAGCCTGGGATAGTCCAGCGCCAGAAGCGCGCGCAGCGTGGCTTCGATGTGCTCCTGCTCGTTGCGCGCTGGGACCACGACGGTGACCGAGGCGCTCTCCGGCCGCCCGTCCCATTCCGCACGGGCGATATCGGCGATGCTCGGCATCCCCAAGGTGGCGTCGAGCAGGCGGTGCAGCCACACCGCCGCCAGCACTACGCCCAGGATCCACGCAAAGGTATGCATCAGTGCCCTGTCCCGCTTTGATTCGCCAGCACTTGCTCGGGACGCAATTTCGGCGCGTATCTCATTCCCGCGAACAAGATCGCCGCCGACAGCCCGATGGCCAGCACGCCCGCCAGGAATCCGGTCTGCAGGTTGGTCTTATCGGAGATCCAGCCGATCAGCGGAGGCGATGGCACGTCGCCCAGGATGTGGATGACGATCAGATTGAGTGCGATGGCGCTGGAGCGCACGTGCGCTCCCACCGAATTGACCACCGCGGCATTCAGCGGCCCGGTGTTCAGCAGCAGGAAAAACTCCGCCACGATGATGGACGGGAACATGGTGCGGCCGGTCAGATAGATGGCTCCCAGCATCAGGGGCAAGGCCGCCGCCATGCCGACCGCCGAGACCAGGTAGTAAGCCGTGTAGGTACGACGCAGCAGGCGGTCGCCCAGCCAACCGCCCGCCATGGTGGCGACCACGCCGTTGAAGGCCACGGTAGCGCCGAAGATCAAGTTGGCGCGATCGAGCGGGATGCCCCGCATGCGCGACAGGAACGTCGGCATCCACACCTGCATGCCGCCCAGGGCGAAGGTCATCATGGCCATTCCCAGGCTGGCGGTCCAGAAGGCGGGATTGTGCAGCAGGACTCCGACGATGGTGTCGCGCTCCGCGGTGGCCGCCAGGTGGTCGGTACCGCCACGCTCCGGCTCTGGAACCATCGCCATCAAGCCCGCCAGCAGGAATCCAGGGGCTGCGGCCACGTAGAACGGCGTGCGCCATCCGTAGAGATGTCCGAGATAGCCGCCCAGGATGTATCCGGCGGCAGTACCGACCGGGATGGCGAGGTAGAAGACGGAGAGCATGCGGCCGCGCTTGTGCTCCGGAAAGAGGTCCGCGATCAAGGCCGGGGCAATGGTGGCATAGCTGGCTTCGCCGATGCCCACGATGGCGTGGCGGACCAGCAGCGTGGAGAAGTCGTAGGTCACCGCGGTCAGCAGCGTGGCCCCGCTCCAAACGGCGATGCCGATCACCACGATCATCCGCCGTGCGTAGCGGTCTCCCAGCATCCCGGCGATGGGGGCGAAACACATGTAGGCGAGGAAAAATGCGCTGGTCAGGAAGCCGAACGTCCGGTCGCTCTGGTGGAATTCCTGCTGCACCAGGGGCTGCACCGCGAACAGCACCGAGCGGTCGATGTAATTGATGAGATTGATGGCGGTCAGCAGGGCCAGCGTGGTCCGCGGGTAGAGCTTAGGCGCCATCCGAAGTTCGCGCACTATATCACGCGAATGTGCCCACCTTGTTTCTGGACTTGGTACTTGGTACTGAATACTGGGTACTAACTCTTCGGTCTCGGCCAGCGCGCCTCGACCACCGTCCCGATGCCTCCGCGAGGACGGAAGTCGCCCTTTACCACCACCCACTTCGGCTTGCAGGCTCGCGCCACATCCTCCAGGACACGGTTGACGATGTTCTCCTGGAAGATGCCGAGGTTTCGGTAGGACAGCAGGTATTCCTTCAGCGACTTCAGTTCCAGGCAGCTCTGGTCTGGAACGTAACGAATGGTCAGCACGCCAAAATCAGGCAGCCCGGTCTTGGGGCACACGGAGGTGAACTCAGGAATATCGATGACGATCTCATAGGCGGGAAACTGGTTTGGCCAGGTCTCGATGTCCGGAAACGGGTGATCGAGGCCGGCCTTGGCGTGTTCCGGGGTATACCGCGGCAGCTTGCCCATCACTTGATTCTAATCGGCGGAGCGCAAAAAGCGGGAATATGGCCGCCCGGCCGGCCTCGGTGAGAGGTTACTTGCATCCCAGCGACTCCGGAAGCCAAGGCCGCATCTAACCGAAATGACCCCTTTTCCAGACAAAATAGCCTCTTTTGGAGTCGAAACCAGGCTTTTGACGCTCTGTTGCCACCCGGAACCAAGACGGTTAACTCCGGCGGGGACCAGCAGCGCCGGGGGGAGGAGTTGGCTATACTAAACGGTTTGAATGCCCTAATCGTGCCCGGATGACGGGCGAGGTCTTATTGTGAAGAATCATCGCTTAATGCTGGTGATCGCCGGGATCGTGGCGGCGGTCGTGGTGCTGGGAGCTTTCGTGTCCCTGCGCCGGGGTGAGGTCCAGATCCGGGCGGAGCATGCCGCCCGGGGACCGATCGCCAGCCTGATCACCACCAACGGAAAGATCGAGCCGGCGGACAATTTCGAGGCCCATGCTCCCGCCGCGTCCACGGTCAAGCGGCTCCTTGTGAAGGAGGGCGATCGCGTTCGGGCCGGGCAGCTGCTGCTCCAGCTCGACGACGCCGAAGCCCGGGCCCGGGCGGCCAAGGCCCTAGCCCAGCTCAAGGCGGCGGAGGCCAACCTTCAGGCCGTGGAGATCGGCGGCACCCGGGAAGAGGTTTTGACCAGCAAGCCGGAATTGGTGAAGGCGCAGACGGAACGCGATGCGGCCCGGCGCAATCTAGACGCCATGCGCCGGCTCCAGGAACGAGGGGCTGCTTCTCCGGCGGAGGTCGAGGCGGCCCAAGCCCGGCTGCAGACTGCCCAGGCCCAACTCAGCGCCCTGCAACAAAAGGGTGGCGCGGGGCGTTACTCCCCCGCAGAGGTAGCGAGGGTCCAGGCCCAGGCCGAGCAGGCGAAAGCGGAGTACGCCGCCGCCGAGGACCTGCTGCACAGCTCCAACGTCACCGCTCCCCGGGACGGGGTGGTCTACTCCCTGCCCGTCCGGCAGGGTGGCTTTGTGAATGCCGGCGACCTGTTGACCCAGGTTGCCGACCTGACCACCGTGCAGGTGCGCGCCTTCATCGACGAACCGGACATCGGGCGCCTCGCCACCGGCCAGCCCGTCTCGGTGACCTGGGAGGGCCAGCCCGGAAGGAACTGGATCGGGAGAGTCACGCGCGTCCCGACCACGGTGATCGCCCGCGGGACTCGGACGGTCGGCGAAGTTGCCTGCGCCGTGAGTAACCAAGACCTCAAGTTGCTGCCCAACATCAACGTCAACGTAGCCATCACAACCGCCAAGCGGGACGATGCCTTGCTCATCCCACGTGAAGCCGTTCACCAGCATGACAGCCGCAGGTTCGTATACGAAGTGGTCAACGGGGGACTGAAGCAGCGCTACGTGGAGACCGGGGTGTCGGACCTGACCAGGATCGAGATCACCAGCGGTATCAAAGACGGTGCCGAGATCGCCCTCAGTTCGGTCCGCGGGATCACCCTGAAAGAGGGGATGGACGTCAAGGTCGTGCCGCGATGAGGCGGCTCTTGGGAGCTCTTTGTTTGGTTTTGCTTCTGGCGGTCGCGGGGCATGCCGCATCGCCATGGGAGGAGCTGCTTTCCGCGGGACGCGTCGATGAAGCTGTCAAAGTGTTGAAGGCGCAGACCGTCACCAGCCCTCAGGACGGAGAGGCCTGGCACCTGCTCTGCCGCTCCTACTACGCCAAGGCCCGCTGGGACGACGCCATCGCCGCCGGCAAGCGCGCCGTCGCCCTCAAGCCGGACAGCAGCGACTACCACCTGTGGCTGGGGCGGGCCTACGGGCAGAAGGCTGAGAGCCTCGGTTCCTGGCACTGGTGGTCGGCTCTAAGCTTCGCCGGCAAGACACGGACCGAGTTCGAGCGTGCGGTCCAACTGGACGCCAACAATGTGGGCGCGCGCTCCGACCTGGCGGAGTTTTACGCCGAGGCTCCCGGGGTGGTCGGCGGAGGCAAGGACAAAGCCCGCTTCCAGGCCGGGGAGCTGGCCAAGCGGGATGCCGCGGCCGCCCACTGGATCCGCGGGCTGCTCGCGGAAAAAGACAAGGACCTGAAGACCGCGGAGCAGGAGTACCGCGCGGCGGTCACCGCCAGCGGCAACGACGGTGGGCGCTGGCTCGACCTCGCGTCTTTCTACAAGCGGGTCAACCGCGCCGACGACATGGCGAAAGCCATCACCCAGGCCATCACTGCGGAGAAGAAGCGCAGCGAGGTCCTGGTGGACGCCGCTTCCATCCTCTTCCAGTCTGGGCGGGACCTGCCGGCCGCCGCCGACCTTGTCCGTCGCTATCTCGGTTCCAGTGCCAAGACCGAGGAAGCTCCCGCCTTCCAGGCGCATTACCTGCTGGGCAGCATCCTGGAGAAACAGGGAGACAAGGATGCGGCGCTCTCGGAATATCGCGCCGCCCTGGCGCTCAACAGCGACTACTCCGACGCGCTGAATGCTCTCAAGCGCCTCGGGCTGGATTGATCCAAGAGCATCCCGGCAAGCGCCGCCGCTGCCTGACGACCCCCGACTGCTGACTGCTATACTCGCCTGCCGCTCGATTCTCCGCGGCTTTCAGGTGGTGCTATGAACACATTCTTGCGATGTGCAGTGGTGGTCTTGTCATTATTGAGTATGGCGGGTGCGGAACCCATCTCGTTTCGCCGCGCGATCGAATTGGCCAACAAGAACAGCGGCGCCAGTGCCATCGCGTCCGCCGAGCTGGTCCGCGCGCAGCAGTCCTACCTGGAATTGAAGAACCTTTACTTGCCGCAGGTGACCGCTGGATCGGGCCTGGGATATTCGGCGGGCTTTCCCTTGAGCCTGGAAGGCGCTGCCCCCTCCATCTTCAACGTCAACACGCAGCAATATGTGCTCAACCTGCCGAACCAATCTCTCATGCACGCCGCCCGTCTGGACTGGAAAGCGGCTGAGTCGCAGAAACAAGACACGCACGACCAGGTGACGCTGGAGACGGCGCTCACCTACATCCAGCTCGACCAGCTCACCAGCGCCATCAGCGTCATGCGCCAGGAGGAGCAGGCCGTGGCGCGCTCCCTGGACATCACTCAGCAGCGGGTGCGCGAAGGCGTGGACAGTGAGCTCGAACTCACGCGGGCGCAGCTGAGTGCCGCCCGTCTGCGCATGCGCATCGCCCAGGCCCAGGGCGCCGCCGATGTCCTGCGCCTGCGTCTCGGCCAACTGATCGGCCTGCCCGGCAACTCGGTCGAGACCATGCCGGAATCCATCCCTGACCTGCCGGCCCCGCAAGATCCTGATCCGGTCGCGAAGGCGGTGGCGGTGAGCCCGGCCATCAAGGCGGCGGATGAGCAGGCTCAGGCCAAGCAGCTCCGCGCCAACAGCGAACATCGCCAGTTCCTGCCCACGATCGACTTTGCCGTCCAGTACGCCGTTCTCGCCCGCTTCAATAATTACGACGAGTTCTTCCTCAAGTTCCAGCGCAACAACGTGACTGCCGGGATCAACATCCGCTTTCCCTTCCTCAACTTTTCGCAGCGCGCCCACGCCGAAGCCGCCGATGCCGACGCGGTGAAAGCGCGCCGCCAGGCCGATGCGGTGCGCGACCAGGTCTCCACCGAGACCATGAAGCTTCGCCGCATGGTGCAGCAGCTCTCCGCAGCGCGCGACGTGGCCCAGCTGGAGCACCGCCTGGCCCGCGCCGACGTCGATGCCGTGCAGGCCAGGATCGACGCCGGCGCCGCCACCCTGCGCGACCAGGAGAACGCTCGCGCCGCCGAGCACGACAAGTATGCCGCCTTCATCGACGCCAGCTTCCAGCTCCAGAAGGCCGAGCTGCAACTGCTGCGCGCGACCGGCGAATTGCAGGAATGGGCCCTTTCCGCCAAATGATCCCATTCCTTCATCTCGGCCCGCTGCGACTCGGGACCTACGGCCTGATGGTCTGGTGCGGCCTGGTCTGCGGTTATGTTGCGCTCCAAGCGGACATGCGACGCCGCAAGCTCCCGGGCGATCCCATGAACATGATCCTGCTGATCGGGATCGCCGGGCTCGCCGGCTCCAAGCTCTACCACCTGCTGGAGCGTCCAGCCGAGTTCTTCGCCCATCCCCTGCGCATGTTCTTCAGCGCGTCGGGTTTTGCGTGGTTCGGGGCTCTTCTGGGCGGACTGCTGGTCATCGTGCTGTTCGCCCGCCGCTATCACATCCACATCCTGACCCTGCTCGACGCCTGCGCTCCGGGCGCAGCCATCGGCTACGGAGTAGGCCGGATCGGCTGCCTGCTCTCCGGAGACGGCGATTACGGTATCCCGACTTCCCTGCCCTGGTGCATGCGCTTCCCCAACGGACTGGTGCCCACCAGCGAATGCGTCCACCCGACGCCCATCTACGAATTTCTGGGCGCGATCGTCATCTTCCTGCTGCTGTGGCGAGAGGCTAAGCGTTCCGCCCAAGGCGAGCGCCCGCGCGGATGGATCCTGGCCGAATATTTCATCCTGACCGGCGTCGCCCGCTACCTGGTGGAGATCATCCGCATCAATCCGCGCGTGTGGCTCGGCATGACCAACGCGCAGATCGCCAGCGTCGCGTCAGTCGTTGCGGGGATTCTGATGCTGCTGGCATTGCGAACGCGCCCGACTCAGCCAGCAGGCGGGTAGGCTCCCATCGGCCCGCGCCTGTTATCATTTTAGAAAGCGAATGAACCACGCAGAGTCCTGGAGAGTCGCGCTGGAGGCGCTACGCGCCGACAAGGTGAAGGCCGCACTGACCATGATCGGCGTCATCATGGGCAGCGCCTGCATCGTCATGGTGGTCACCGTCGCCCTGACCGGCAAGAAGTACATCATGGCGCAGATCGAGGGCGTGGGCTCCAACCTGGTGTACGTGCAGGTGCTGGCGGGCGGCGCCGGCCAGACCACCCCCCTGGCCGACCAGCTCTCCGTGCAGGACATGCAGGCGGTCCGCGACAGCATCCCCGACGTGATCCACGTCGCCGGCACCAACGACCAGCTGTTCACCATGCCCATCAATGGCAAGGAGCGCGCCGTCAGCCTGATCGGCGTCACCCCGGAGTTCCAGGAGATCCGAAACCTAGAGATCTTGCGCGGGCGCTACTTCGACCCCGTGGACATGGAGTCCTACAGCAAGGCCGCCCTGATCAGCGAGCCGCTTTCCAAGGCCTACTCGGTGGACCCGGTGGGGCAGACCTTGAAGGTCGGCGATCTGACGTTCACCATCATCGGGGTGTTCCGCGAGCGGGTCGCGACCTTCGGCCAGTCCGAGATCACTCCCGACTCCATCATCGTCCCGTTCCCTATCCTGAAGTTCTACATGGGCGAGACCTACGTGCGCACGCTGTACGCGCAGGCGGCCCAGCCCGAGGATGTGCCCTTCGTCACCCGGCGCGTCCGCGACGTGATCCGCAGCCGGCATCGCCCAGAAGCCACGTACATGGTCGAGAACCTCACCTCATTGCTGCAGGCCGCGGCGAGCATCTCGCGCACCCTGACCATTGTCCTGCTGGTGGTTGCGCTGATCGCGTTGACCATCAGCGGCGTGGGCATCATGAACATCATGCTGGTCACGGTCACCGAGCGCACACGCGAGATCGGCATCCGCAAGGCGGTGGGGGCGCGGCGACGAGAGATCCAATACCAATTCCTCCTCGAAGCCTTCCTGATCAGCGGCACGGGGGCCATCATCGGCATCCTGATCGCCACCAGCGTCCCGGTCATGATCCAGCCCTTCCTGCCGGGCAACCTGCACGTGCCCATCTCCGGCATTTCCGTGGGGCTGGCGTTCCTGGTGACGTGCACATTCGGGGTCCTGTTCGGATATCTTCCCGCCAATCGCGCGGCCAGCCTGCAGCCGACCGAGTCCCTGCACTACGAGTGACCGCTTGAAGCTGACCGTCATATCGCCGACCTATAACGAGCGTGACAACCTCGACCGCCTGTTTTCCGAGCTTGAGCGGGTGCTGCAGGGCCTCGATTACGAGGTGCTGATCGTCGACGACGACTCCCCCGACCTCACCTGGCAGAAGGTGGAGGAGATGGCGCAGACCCGTCCCTATCTTCGTGTGCTCCGCCGCATCGGCAAGAAGGATTACTGGTCGGCGATCGTGGACGGCTTCAAGGCTGCCTCCGGCGACGCGGTCGGCACCATCGACGCAGATCTTCAACACGATCCCGACATCCTGCCCAGGATGTTCGCCGAGCTTCGGTCGGGCGCCGACCTGGTGATCGGCAGCCGCTACATGCCGGGCGGCGGAACCAGCAACTGGAACTGGTTCCGGCGTCTGATGTCGGAGACGGCGAACCTGGCGTCCCGGGTGGTGCTGCGCGCCAAGGTCGCTGACCCCGGCGCGGGCATCTTCATGCTCCGGCGGGCCGACTTCCTCAGGATCGCCGACCGGCTGAACGGGCGCGGCTACCGCATCCTGATCGACATCATCGTCAACCTGCGGCCCAAGAACATCAAAGAAGTGCCCTACACCTTCCGGCCGCGCCAGGTCGGAGAGTCGAAGATGTCGATGGGCATCGTGCTCTCGTATCTTCGTTTGCTGCTACGCCTGACCTTCACCCGTCGCGCCTGATCGCCCGCGCTGCTCGTCTGCTTCGGCGCGCCAGGTGAAGGCGTAGACGACCAGCACCACCACCATCGGCTCGACCGGATGCCGGAAGTCCACCTTCACGTGCGTGATGTAGTAGACGGGGAAGAAAGTCAGCAGCAGCCAGATATACGCCCATGCTGCCGGCGACTTATTGCGGAATAGTTGAAGCAGTCCTTTAAGCATCATCAGAGTCAGGAAGGTGCAGAAGAATGCGTTGGGGATGGCCGTGGGCTCGTCGCTCAGAAACTCGCGGCTGAAGCTCCAGAATCCAGTCCAGATGTAAATGAACCGTCGCCCGGTCATGACTAGAAAATGCGCCCGATGGGTGCGCAGGTACTCCAGGGACCGCTCTCGCCGCTCCTGCTCGTATCCCAGTTCCCCGCGCTTCTGATACTTCTGCCACTCTACCTCGCTGGTGGTGGGGTGCTCGCCCGGGGGCTCCCAGTCGCGCGATTCGGCATTGCCGGTGCGGAATTCCAGCCAGAAGCGGTCGAGGATGGGCACGAACTTGCCGAACACCCGGTAGTTCCTTGCCGTCCACGGCGCGATGACTGCGACAGCGACCACCGCTGCCAGCACTGCACGAGTGAGCCACGGCTTCCCTTCCTTCCAGCGCCGATGGATCACCCACAGAGTGAGGAATGGCACAGATTGCAGGAACGCGGGAAGATTCAGACCGCTGAGTCCCGCCAGCAGCCCGTACAGTGCCCACTTCCCGTATCCGCTTGCGTCCGCCAATCCCAACAGGACCATGAAGAGCAAGGCGCCCAACAGCGCCGAGAGCGTGTAGTTCCAGATCCTCACCGCGGAAAAGTAGATGGCGAACGGGAACAGCGCCCACGCCCATCCCGACCACACCGCCGTCACCGCACCCGCCGTCCGGCGTGCGATGGCGTACACCGGAATGCAGGTCAAGACCGACAGGACGCTGTTGATGGCGAGGATGACGATCGCCGATGTCGCGGTGAACACGCCGAAGACCTTGAACACTCCCGCCACCATGAGCGTGTACACCGGCGCGATCCACGCGGTGGGCCCGGTCGGCCCATAGAGCGGCGAGCTGAAGCCCTGTCCCAGGGCCAGCGAGCGCGCGACTTTCCCGACTTC
>Ga0335082_10003635_pt1 | contig 16776 bp, 16 predicted proteins | sample Lox_Sample_41_FD_206718 | JGI IMG/M metagenome (GOLD analysis project Ga0335082, IMG submission 206718) | Soil microbial communities from Loxahatchee National Wildlife Refuge, Florida, United States - Lox_Sample_4.1 | ecosystem: Environmental > Terrestrial > Soil > Wetlands | place: USA... | reverse complement strand
GGTGAGGGCGCCCGCCGCCCTCGTCAGGCGGACCGGAACGGCGAGATCCCCAGCAGCGCCTCGACCACCCAGGAGAGGAAGGTGAGCACGAGCGCGAGCAGCAGCGCCTGGAGGAAGCCCAGGCCGTAGCTCGACATCACCACCGCGACCCAGATGGCCGCGTAGAGGAGCCAGGGGAGGAAGAGGAACCAGAGGAACTTCGCGAGCGTCAGGTAGTAGGCGACCGACAGGACGACGGAGACGACCACCGCGCGCGCGAACGTGTTCTGCGGGTTGCCGTGCGCCACCCACCCCACCGAGAGCCACAGCACCCCCGCGGAGAGGACCAGCCGGACGACGAAGGCGAGCAAGGGGGACCGCATCATCCAAGCATGCCACGGCGCCGCGGCGCGGTCGCGGGCGGATGGGTAGGGCGACCGGTCAGGGCGGTGGCGAGGCCGCGCCCATCCGTGCGCCGAGCGCGAGCAGGAACGCGCCCGCCACACCGGCGGAGAGGGTCGAGCGCCGGCGCTTCAGGCGCTCCGAGAAGAGGAGCCAGAACGGCCAGGCGAACACCGCGAGGGGCACCAGTGCCGTGAGCGGCCTCCACGCGCCCGTCCAGCGGCGCAGGAGGACCGTCACCTCCTCGGGGACGTTGCCGTACCAGGCGGGCAGGAAGAGCGCCCAGATCAGGTAGCTCCACACGGGCCGGCCTGCCCCTCGGCCCGCGCGGCCGCCGCGGCGGCGAGCAGGGCGAGGGCCGCGAGGGCACGCCCGGAGAGCACCGTGCGCTCCTCAGCGCTTGACGGTGAGGTTCTCCTCTGTGGTCTTCCCGGCCGCCACCGTCACGCTCTTGTCCGGCGCCTTGAGGTGCGAGTTCCACACCGCGAGCTTGTAGGTTCCGGGCGGGACGTCCTTGATGGCGTAGTGGCCCTTCGCGTCCACCGCGGCGGCATAGGGGTTCGGCGCCACGAAGATGAAGCCCAGCATCTCGGGGTGGATGGAGCAGAGCTGGGTGTACGCGCCCTCCTCGGCGAAGGTGTGCGCGCGCTCCTCGTTCTGCTTGAAGGACCCGAGGTTGTAGGCGTCGTTGTCCGGCGAGTAGACGTTGTGGGCGACGGTGTCGTGGTTGAGGAACTTGACCGTGTCACCCTTGGTCACGACCAGGACCCGGGGGAGGAAGGTCATGTTCTTCTGGTCCATCGACACCGTCCTGGGAGCGGCGGCCGCCTTCACGTCCTTCAGGTAGACGACGGTCTCGGCGGCGTACTTGGGCGGCGTGACCTCCACCTTGCCGCTCACCGTCCCGCCCTCGGCCGCGGCGGCGAGGGGGACGGCGCAGGCGATCGCGGCGGCGGTGCACAGGACGCTGTTCGTCATGGCGGCTTCTCCGGTTGTCGAGGTGCGCTGCGGGAGTGTCAGATCGCCCATGCCAGGAACAGGGCGATCGACTCGAACTCGTTCAGCTCGCTGGTGGGCGTGGAGTCGGCCTTGGGCACGGCCACGAGGTTCCCCCAGTCGGCGTTGCCGCCCTGCCAGCGGAGCGGCGCGCCGCCCGCGTCGGAAGGGAACCCGTTCGCCCACTCGAAGTTGGCGACCCGCACCGCCTTCACGTTGGCGCGCAGGAGGAACGCGATCCCGGGCATCACGTAGACGGCCGCCTGGCCGCGGATGTCGGCGGGACCCTAGCGGAGCGGGTTCTCCGAGGGAGACGCCTCCGTCGGGTAAGGACCCATGAAAGGTGATGGTGGGACTGCAATGCGCCGGGCTGCGCGGTGCCCCCGCGCCGTGGGCGCGGGTTCCTCGCGTGGCGGGAAGCTGCCAGGGGCGTGCCGCGGCCGTATGATTTCGGGATGCCTCCACTCCGAACGCTCCCCGTGACCGAGGAGCTCCTCCGGGCGCTCCCCAAGACCGATCTCCACTGCCACCTCGACGGCTCGCTCCGGCTCGAGACGGTGCTCGAGCTCGCCGAGCGGCAGAAGATCCGGCTGCCCGCGGACACGCCCGAGGGGCTCGCCCGGGCCATCCGCATCGGGCAGCAGTGCGACTCGCTCGAGGACTACCTCACCGCCTTCGACATCACCCTGGCCGTGCTCCAGACCGAGGAGGCGCTGTACCGCGCCGCCTACGAGCTCGCCATCGACTGCTCGCGGGAGAACGTGAGGTACCTGGAGGTGCGCTACTCGCCGGTGCTGCACACCCGCACCGGCCTCAAGCCCACCACCATCGTCGACGCGGTGCTGGAGGGGCTCCGCGCCGCCAAGCGCGAGACCGGCATCAAGTCGCACGTCATCATCTGCGGCATCCGGCACATCGACCCGACCACCTCGGTGCGGCTCGCCGAGCTGGCCGTCGCCTACAAGAACCGCGGCGTGGTGGGGTTCGACCTGGCGGGCGCGGAGGAGGGCCACCCGGCGCGCCGCCACCAGGAGGCCATCGCGCTCATCCTCGACAACAACGTCAACGTCACCATCCACGCCGGCGAGGCGTTCGGCCCCGAGTCGATCGCGCAGGCGCTGCACGTGTGCGGCGCGCACCGCATCGGCCACGGCGTCAGGCTGCGGGAGAACGGGGATCTCCTCAACTACGTGAACGACCACCGGATCCCGCTGGAGATGTGCCCGTCCTCGAACGTGCAGACGCGCTCGGTGGCCGACGTGAAGAGCCACCCGCTCAAGTTCTACTTCGACTTCGGCCTGCGGGTGACGATCAACACCGACAACCGGCTCATCACCGACACGACCATCACCAAGGAGCTGCTGGTCGCCCACCGCGAGCTGGGCTTCACGCTCGACGACCTCGTCACGCTGCTGGTGCAGGGGTTCAAGAGCGCCTTCCTGCCTTTCCGGGAGAAGCAGGACCTGCTCCGGCGCGTCAACTCCGAGATCGCCGAGGTGGTCGCGCGGTTCTCGGCGCCGCGCCCGGTGGAGGCGAAGGGCGCCTGAGCGTCGAGGCGCCCTCCCCGCGCCGGGGCCGCTCCGCACGGGCGCGCCCGGGACCGGTCCCCGCGCCCCACCCGCGCACCGGTGCACGTGCCCCCGCGGCTCGCGGCGCAGTAGAGTGGTGGCGTGACCGCTCGGCTCCGCTACCGCTCTCCCGTCGGGACGCTCACCGTCGAGGCGGGAGACGAAGGCGTCTTCGGCGTCACCTTCGGGGACCGGGGGCCGTCGCACGCCGGCCCGTCGGCGCGCGCCCGCGGCCACCTCGATGCCGCGCGCGCGGCGCTCGACGACTACTTCGCCGGCCGGGCGCCGCCGCTCCCGGCGCTGGACCTGCGCGGCTCCCCCTTCCAGCTCGCGGTGTGGCGAGAGCTGGTCGCCATCCCCTGGGGCGAGACGCGCACCTACGGCGAGATCGCGGCGCGGCTCGGTCGGGCCGGCAGCGCACGGGCGGTGGGCGGGGCCAACCACGACAACCCCGTCGCCATCCTCGTGCCGTGCCACCGCGTGGTGCAGGCGAGCGGCCGCCTCGGCGGCTACGGGGGCGGCCTGGACGTCAAGCGCTGGCTGCTCGCGCACGAGACGGCGCACGCGCCCGCGCTGCGGCGCGGCTGAGCCGCCGTCCGCGCGCCTGCCAGGAGCCCCGCATTCCGGATGGGGCGCCCTGCGGATCGGCGGCCACGCCCGGGCGGCGGCGGGGTATCGATGGGTCCGGGGAGCGGCGCGTCGCCGCCCATTCGAATCGCCCCGCACGGAGTCCACCCATGGCGAAGCTCCTCGCGATGATCCTCGCCGGCGGCGAGGGACGCCGGCTCGACCCCCTCACCCGCGAACGCGCCAAGCCCGCCGTCCCCTTCGGCGGACGCTACCGGATCGCCGACTTCGTCCTCTCCAACTTCGCCAACTCCGGCATCCTCAAGATGAAGGTGCTGGTCCAGTACAAGTCCGAGTCCCTCAACGCGCACATCCAGCGCGGCTGGCGGCTCACCGCGCTGCTCGACCAGTACGTCGAGATCGTCCCGGCGCAGATGCGCGTCGGTCCGAAGTGGTTCGAGGGCTCGGCCGACGCCATCTACCAGAACCTCAACATCATCACCGACGAGGAGCCGGAGTTCACCTTCGTCTTCGGCGCCGATCACGTCTACCGCATGGACGTGCGGCAGATGCTGGAGTTCCACCAGGCCAAGAAGGCGGAGCTGACCATCGCGGCCATCCCCATCCCGGTCGCCGAGGCGGCCGACTTCGGGATCATCGAGGTCGACTCCGACGGCCGGATGATCGGGTTCGAGGAGAAGCCCAAGCAGAACCCGAAGACCATCCCGGGCGACGCCGCGCGCTGCCTCGCCTCCATGGGGAACTACCTCTTCACCACCGACGCGCTGGTGCAGGAGATCGTCCGCGACGCCGGGGACCCCAACTCGGCGCACGACTTCGGCAAGTCGATCGTGACGTCGATGTGCGGGCGCAAGCGCGTCTACGTGTACGACTTCGCGAAGAACGTCGTCCCCGGCCAGAACGAGCGCGAGCGGGGCTACTGGCGCGACGTGGGCAGCCTCGACGCGTACTACCAGGCGAACATGGACCTGGTGGCGGTCGACCCCACCTTCTCCCTCTACAACGACCGCTGGCCCATCTACACCATCCAGCACAACCAGCCGCCCGCGAAGTTCGTGTTCGCGAACGTGAAGGACGGCCGGGTGGGGCAGGCGACCGACTCGCTCATCTCCGAGGGGTGCATCATCTCCGGCGGTCAGGTGAACCGGTCGATCCTGTCGCCCAGGGTGCGCGTCAACAGCTACGCCAACGTGGACGACTCCATCCTCTTCGAGGACGTGAACATCGGCCGCCACTGCAAGCTGCGCCGGGTGATCGTCGACAAGCACGTCGAGATCCCCTCGGGGGCGACCATCGGCTACGACCTGGAGAAGGATCGGCGGCAGTTCCACGTCACCGAGAGCGGGATCGTGGTGATACCGAAGGGGATGCGGATCGATCCGGCGCGGTGACGGGGGCTGGCGCCCCCCTTGCTCGACGCGCGCGCCTACCGCCGGACCAGCCGCTCCGCCTTGTTGAAGGCGATCTGCAGGTCCACCGGCTTCTCCAGCACGTCCCAGGCGCCCAGCTCCAGGAGCAGGTCCCGCAGGTTCTGCTCGCCGCCGAGCGCGCTGATGACGAGGATGGGGATCCGCGCCGTCTTGGGATTCGCCTTGAGCTGGCGGATGACGTCGCGGCCGTCCAGCTTGGGCATGGCGACGTCGAGCAGGATGAGGTCCGGCAGCTCGGTGGCCGCCGTGACCAGCGTCTCGGCGCCGTCGTGCGCCACCATCGCTTCGTGCCCGCGGTTCTGCGCGTAGGCGAGGTAGAGCTTCGCGACCGACGGGTCGTCCTCGGCGATGAGGATCCGCAGCGGGGCGGCCGTGGTCATCGGGACCGAGGATACCGCTCCCCGCGCAGCGCGCAATGGCCGCGCGCACCTCCCCGGAGATCGGCCGGAAAAAGGGTCACCGGCCGATCCGGTAGGTCCACTTGACCATGGCGGTGTCGGTGGTCGGCCCGACCCCGAGCGCGTGCGGCCGCAGCGAGGCGGGCTGCTGCGCGGAGTCCTCGTACCCCAGCTCCCGCTGGTTCCGCGTGTAGACGAGGAACAGCGTCGAGCCGAGCCGGTACTCCCAGCGGAGGACGACGTTCACCGCGAGCGCCACGCTCCGGAAGTCGTATCCGGGGACGGCATCCGCCGGCCGGAGCGACCCGGGCGTGATGGTCCCGCTCGCGCCCGGCGTGGCCGTCCAGAACGGCCCGTAGTGGCCGTCGCTCGTGAAGAGCTGCGCGTACGCCTGGAAGGTCAGGCGGGGCGTGAGGACCACCTGCTGGCGGAACGTGGCCGACAGGTCCGGCGCGTGGAGGTCGGCGAAGAGGTACGCGCCGCCCCCGTCGTCGACCCAGCGCGCGCGGAAGCGGTTCTGGTCGAATGCCAGGTCCACCCGCGTCTCGAGGCGCGGGTGCGGGCGCAGCACGAAGGCGACGTTCGCGCCCCAGAACGTCACCGGCGCGAGCGGCCCCGCGACGAGGGTCCGGCCCATCCCGGCGCCGCCCTCCGCGTGGAAGGGCCCGTTGAGATCGCTCGAGAACCAGCACTGGGCGCCGTAGTCCGCCGGACGCCGGTAGGGGACGCCGGGTCGCGGCGAGTCGAGCGCGGAGGTGCCGCCGTAGATGCCGCCGGTGAAGGCCGAGCGGTCGATCTCGCGGACGTCCCAGGGCGCGGAGTCGACCGCCGCCACGCACCCGAAGCTGTGGAAGCTCCGGAGCTGGAAGTCGCCACCGGCCCACACCTGGTTCCCGCGGCCGTACCAGAGCCCGTCCGTGGTCCAGTGCGTCTCCGCGCCGACCTGGAGGTCGACCGAGTGGAACGGCCCGACGCCGCTGGGCCGGACCCAGTGCAGGATGGCGCGCCCCAGCTGCTCGTTCTGCGTGCGCTGGTAGCCGAGCGCGTTGAGCTCGAGCCTGGGCGACTCGTAGTACCACTGCCCCTCGAACCGCCACGGCTCGCCGCCCTGCCTTCCGCCGGAGACGTAGCCACCCCACCCCAGGTCGCCGTGGCGAAAGACGGTGCCGTCCGGCACGACGCGCAGGGGTGCGCTCCCGAGCCACTGCGAGCCGCTCGCCTGCCCGCGCAGGAACCAGTCGCCGTCGAGCGAGCGGACGTTCCAGTCGGCGGCGAGGGCGTTCCCGGCGAGCGCGTCGCAGCGCGGCGGACGGAGCTGGGACCCGGTCACGACGCCCGGGTCGGCGAAATCGGTCCGGTCGTTGGTGCGGGCCGCCTCCGCGGGCGTGCACGGCGGCCCGGCGACGATCGCGCTCGTCCCGGCGAGGCCGAAGGAGCGCGTCGGCGCGGGCTGCCACCGCGCCACGCCCGCGAAGAGGTTCCGCGGAACGGGCGCGAGCTGGGGGTAGGCCGAGACCGGCGCGAGGTGGAAGGGCTCGGTGGGCTCGAGCCGCACCTGCCGCGGCGGCGCGTTCTCGGCGTCACCGAGCGGCCACCCGGCGCCCGTCACCAGGGACTCGAGGACGCCCACCTGCACCTCGTCGCCCGCCTTGCCGGTGAGCTTCGCCGCAGCCAGGATGGGCGCGTCGAGGCCGATGCGCCGCGAGTAGAACACCTGCTGCGGCGAGGGGCGATTGCCGCTCCCGCCGGCGACCGACTGGAAGAGGTCCATCCCCTGGAGGAAGAAGGGGCGCTTCTCCGGGAAGAACGGTTCGAACCGGGACAGGTTCTGGATGATCTGGTCGGCCTCGACCTGTCCGAAGTCCGGGTTCACGGTGGCCTGGAGCGCCAGGCCGCGGCCGAGGGAGGTGCGCAGGTCCACACCGATGTCGCCGGAGGGCTCGAGCAACCGCGGCTGCGGCCACCAGGCCTCGGAGAGCTGCGGGCGCGCCGTCACGCGCGCGGCGAGGTAGGGCGACACCTCCAGGTCGTTCACGGGCCGGAGGTCCTCGAGCCCGGTGAGCACCCCGAGCCGCGAGGCGACGCCGCGCTGCGCCCGGCGGATGAGGACGCTCGCGATCTCCTCGTGCCGGCGGGCGATCACCCGCTTCACGGCGAAGCCCCAGGCCTGCGAGGGGGCGTTCGAGAACCGCAGCGCGGCGAGGGGGATGGCGAGCTCCGCCGTCCAGCCGTCGCGCGTGGTCGCCACCGCGCCGTCCCACACCGCGTCCCAGTCGGTGGTGAGCTGGTCGTCGTCGTAGAAGATGCCGTCCTCCTGGACGCCCGCCGCGGTGAGCGTGAACTCGTACGCGGTCCGCCCCTGGTGCACCGAGTCCACCACGATCGTCACCGAGTCCGAGTAGGGCGGGTGATCGCGGCGCCCCAGCGACCGGACGATGCCGCCGGGGTCCGGGTCGTGGCAGACGACCCCCACGTACAGCGCGTGATCGTCGTAGAGGACCTTCACCTCGGTCCGCTCCGAGGGCGGCGCACCCTCGGCCGGAAAGAGCTGGACGAAGCCGTCGTAGGCGGGGGCGGCCGCCCAGGCGGGCTCCTCCAGGCGCCCGTCGAGCACCACCGGCCCCGCGGCGCGCACCGCGACGAAGGCGCCATCCGGAGCGGCGGCGCGCGCGCAGGGGGAGGCCGCGGCGAGCGCCAGGGCGGCAGCCCAGCGGGTGCTCATGGAGGACGGATCCTGCACGCGCCCGGGTCGAGCGTCTCGCCATATCGCACCGGGGCCCGGCCCCGCCCCATCGTCGCGCGGGAGAACGCGACTGGGGCGGTGACCGGCGGTCGCGCATGGCATATAACGCCGCGATCATGAGAACCCTCCCCGCGCTTCTCGCGGCGGCCGCCCTGGCGGTCTCCGCCGCCCGGGCGGATGCTCCCGGCTCCGCTCCCCGGGACGCCGCCCCCTCCGTCCCGTTCGAGATGTTCCGCCTCCCGAACGGGCTCACCGTGGTGCTGCACGTCGACCACACCACGCCCATCGTCGGCATTCACGTGCAGTACGATGTCGGCTCCAAGGACGAGAAGCCCGGCCGGACCGGCTTCGCGCACCTCTTCGAGCACCTCATGTTCCAGGGCACCGAGCACCTGCCCAAGGGCGTCGCCGACCGGCTGGTGGACGCCGCCGGCGGCGAGGGGAACGCCTCCACCTCCGAGGACACCACCCAGTACTGGGAGCAGGTCCCCTCGAACGCGCTCGAGCAGATGCTCTTCGTCCAGTCCGAGCGGATGGGGTTCCTCCTCCCGGCCATCGACCAGGAGAAGCTCGACAACCAGCGCGAGGTGGTGCGGAACGAGCGCCGCCAGAACTTCGAGATGCGCCCCTACGGCCTCGCCTTCAAGGCCATCCTCGAGAACCTCTGGCCGGACGCGTTCCCGTACCACTGGTGGACGATCGGCTCGCACGAGGACCTCCAGGCGGCGACCCTCGAGGACGTGAAGGAGTTCTTCCGCACCTGGTACGGCCCGGAGAACGCGGTGCTGGTGGTGGCGGGCGACGTCGATCCCGCCGCGACGCGCACCATGGTCGAGAGGTGGTTCGGGTGGATCCCCGGGAAGGCCCCGCCCGTGCACGAGCGCCCCTCCCCCGCGCCGCTCCGGGAAGAGAAGCGCGTCACGCTGGAGGACGACGTGCAGCTCCCCCGCCTGTACGTGGCCTGGCAGACGCCGAAGCTGTTCGCCCCGGGCGACGCGGCGCTCGACGTGCTCGCGCAGGTGCTCACCGACGGGAAGAGCGCGCGGCTGTTCAAGCGGCTGGTCATGGACGAGCGGATCGCCCAGAGCGTCATGGCCGCGCAGATGAGCCACGCGCTCGCCGGCGGCTTCCTGGTGGTGGCGACGCCGAAGCCCGGCGTCGACCCGGAGCGGCTGCTGCGCGAGATCGACGAGGAGATCGCGAAGGTGGCGAAGGTCCTGCCCGGAAAGGCGGAGCTGGAGCGCGCCCGGAACAAGATCGAATCGGGCGCGGTCTTCGCCGTCGAGCCGCTGGGCGGGTTCGGCGGCCGCGCCGCGATGCTCGCCAACTACTACCTGCGCACCGGGAATCCCGGCTTCCTCCCAGAGGACATCGCGCGGTACCGTGCCCTCTCCGCCCAGGACGTGAGCGACGCCGCCCGGCGGTACCTGGGCGCCGGGCGGGTGGTGCTCACCGTGGTGCCGCGCGCCGGCGCGAAGGCCGCGGGCGCCGGGGGCGCGCCGAAGGCCGCCCCGGGCGCCGCCGCCGGGAAGGGGGACGCTCCATGAACCGGATCGCGCGCATCCGCTCGCTCTCCACGCTCGCGCTGCTCCTCGCCGCCTGCGCGGTCTCGCACCCGCCCGCCGCCGCGAAGCCCGAGGCGACGGTGATCTCGGTCGTGCCCGCCGCGACGCCCCCCGGCCCGGACCGGACCCACGTGCCGCCGAAGGGCCCGCCGCCCCAGCTCCGCCTCCCCGCGCAGACGCACTTCACGCTGGCGAACGGCCTCCGGGTGCGCCTGGTCGAGTCGCACCGGCTCCCCATCGTCGCGCTCAACCTGGTCTCCAACGCCGGCGCGGCGCACGATCCGGCCGACCGGCCGGGCCTCGCCAGCATGACCGCGGAGGTCATGACCGAGGGGACCCGGGGTCGGACGGCGACGCAGATCTCGGACGAGATCGGCTTCATCGGCGGCTCCCTCGACGCCAGCGCCGGGTTCGACGCGGCCTCGCTGGTCGGCGCCTCGCTCTCGCGCGAGCTGCCCAAGCTCGCGGACATCTTCGCCGACGTGGCGATGAACCCGACGTTCCCGCAGCGCGACTTCGCCCGCGTCCAGGACGAGCGGCTCGTCTCGCTCCTCCAGCAGCGGGATCAGCCTCCCGCCGTCGCCGCCAAGGCGTTCGCCGGGGTGTTCTGGGGGAAGCACCCCTATGGTCACTGGGCAGGCGGGACCGAGGAAGCGGTGAAGGCCATGAAGCCGGCCGAGCTGGCCCGCTTCCACGCGCGTTACTGGACCCCCGCCAACTCCGAGCTGATCGTGGTGGGCGACACCACCGAGATCGAGCTGCGCCGGGTCCTCGGGCCCACGCTGGGCGCCTGGAAGCCCGGCAAGGCGCAGCCTTTGCCCGCCCCGGCGGCGCCGGCCGGCGCGCTCCGCACCGTCCTGGTGACCAAGCCCAACGCGCCGCAGTCGTACCTCCTGCTGGGCTCGCCCGGGCTGCCCCGCTCCTCTCCGGACTACGTGGCGGCCCGCGTCGCCTTCGAGGTGCTGGGCGGCGGGATGTCCTCGCGGCTGTTCCGGAACCTGCGCGAGGCCAAGGGCTACACCTACGGCATCGGCGCGCGAGAGGAGGCGCGGAAGCTCGGCGGGACGTCGGTCATCGCGGGGAGCGTCAAGGCGCAGCAGACCGGCGAGGCGATGAAGGACCTGCTCGCCGAGGTCGGCAAGCTGCGCGACGACCCGGTGCCTGCGGCCGAGCTGCAGGACGCGAAGGACGCGATCGTCCTCGGGCTGCCCGCCGAGTTCTCGACCGTGGGCGGGATCGCCGGGAAGCTCGCCGAGACCGTGGTGCACGCGCTCCCCGACGACTACTGGAACCGGTTCGCGAACGAGGTCCGGGCGGTGACGGCGGAGGACGTGCAGCGCGTGGCGCGGCGGTACCTCGATCCGGCGAGGCTCACGATCGTCATGGTCGGCGCGCCGGAGGTGGTGACGCCGCAGCTCGACGGGATCCCGATCGGCCCGATCGAGGTCCGGCCGCCGCCCGCCGCCGGACCTGGGCCGAAGCCGGCGAAGGCGGCGCCTGCCGCGAAGCCTGCGGCAGCGAAGGCCGCGGCGGGGTCCAAGTAGAGGATTCGGGAGCGTCCGTCCGCATGTCGGTCCCCCACGATAGAGTGGCAAGGGACCGGCTCCGGCCGGACGCTTCCATGGCCGATCTGCAGAACGAGTTCTCCTGGTCCAAGTCGCGGCACGAGAAGTTCGCAGAGTGCCGGCGGGCCTACTACTACGCCTACTACGGGAGCTGGGGCGGCTGGGAGGCGGATCCGGGCTCGCCGGTCCGCGAGCTGTACGTCCTGAAGAAGCTCTCGTCGCGCTGGCAGTGGGCGGGCTCGGTGGTGCACGAGTCGCTCCGCCAGATGCTGAACCGCGCCCGCGTCACCGGCGACTTCCTCCCCGTCGACCGGCTCCTGCAGCGCACGCGCGAGCGCGCGCGGTCGGAGTGGGCGGTGTCGCGCGACAAGAGCTACTGGCGCGAGGCCTCCCGCATCACCGGGCTCGTCGAGCACGAGTACGGCGAGCCGGTGGCGAACGAGGACTGGAAGCGGCTCTACGACCAGGTCGTGGACGGCGCCATCCGCGCCTTCTACGAGAGCGCCGCGCTGGAGGAGATCCGGCGCACGCCGCGGGAGCGGTGGCTCACGGTGGACGAGCTCGACTCGTGGGACTTCGAGGGCACGAAGATCTGGGTGGCGGTGGACTTCGCCTACCGCGACGCAGAGGGCCGCGTGCACGTCCTCGACTGGAAGACCGGCAAGGAGCGCGGCGTGGACCACACCCAGGTGGCCATCTACGCGCTCTACGCGGCGCGGAGGTGGGGCGTGCCGGTGGACGGCGTGGTGGGCGGGCTCGTCTACCTGGTGGGCGGGGGCGGCGCGGAGCGCATCTCGGCGGCCGCCGACGCCGCGGCGCTCGACGCCTGCACGCGCGACATGCGCGAGTCGATCGCCGCCATGAAGGCGGCGCTCGCCGACCCGGCGCGGAACCTGGCCCGCCTGGACGCCTTCCCGCAGCTCGAGGGCCGCGATCCCTGCCGCCGCTGCCCGTTCCGGCGGCCCTGCGGGCGGATGTGACCCCGCGCCCGCCCGCCGGTCGGTCCGCCGCGCGTCGCCGTCAGAGCGGCTTCGCCAGCCGGACCGCGGCGAGCCGCCGGCCGCCGGGGAGCGGGACCCGCGCCGCCCGGGCGCCCGCGAACCCGTGCGCCCGGTAGAACGGCGCCGCGCTCGCCGCCGCCACCGCGAGGAGCCGCCGCACGCCGCGCCGGCGCGCGAGCCGCTCGACGGCCGCGACCAGCGCGGAGCCGACCCCGCGCCCCGCGTGGCGTGGGGCGACGAAGAGCGCGGTGAGCTCCCCGCCGCGCAGGCCGGCGAACCCCGCGACGCGGCCGCCGCGCTCGGCGGCGAGGAGGGTCTCGCCGCCCGCCGCCATCGCCCAGCGATCGTAGAGGGCGGGGAGGCTCGCCCAGGCGGCGAGGTCGGCGCGCGCGTGAACGCCGGGTGGGACGGCCAGGACCGCCGCGCGCCGCACCGCCGCGAGCGCGCGGGCGTCGTCGAGGCGGGCGCGGCGGATGCGCACGGGCGATGCGCCCCTCGGCCCGGCCCCCTTCACCCGCGCCGCGGCGCGAGGAGCGGGTCGTTCACTTCTCGTCCTTCTCGACGAGGCCATACCGCGTGAGCTTCTCGTAGAGGGTCGAGCGGTGGAGCCCGGCCAGCTCGGCGGCCCTGGCGACGCTGCCGCCCGCCTCGCGGAGGAGGTCCTCGAGGAACCGCCGCTCCCAGGCGTCGCGCGCGCGGCGGTAGCGCCCCTCGGCCCCGGCAGCGGCGGGCTCGGCGGCGGCCTGCGCGATCTCGGGCGGCAGGTCGGCGAGGGTGATGGCCGGGCCCTGCGCGAGGAGGAGGCCGCGCTCGACGGCGTGCTCCAGCTCGCGGATGTTGCCGGGCCAGGCGTGGTCGAGGAGGGCGCGCATCGCGGTGGCGTCGGGCATCGCCTCGGGGCGGCCCAGCCGCAGCGCGTGCTTGCGGACGAAGTGCTCGACCAGGAGCGGCACGTCCTCGCGCCGCTCGCGCAGCGGCGGCAGGCGCAGCGGGACGACCCGCAGCCGGAACCAGAGGTCCTCGCGGAACCTGCCTTCCTTCACCAGACGGGCGAGGTCCTCGTTGGTGGCCGCCACCACCCGGACGTCGGCCTTGCGGCTCTTCCGGCTGCCGACGGGGATGTACTCGCCGTCCTGCAGCACCCGCAGGAGCTTGGGCTGGAGCTGCGAAGGCAGCAGCCCGATCTCGTCGAGGAAGAGCGTCCCGCCCTCCGCCTCCGCGAAGAACCCGGCGCGCGCCTGGTCCGCGCCGGTGAAGGCTCCCTTCTCGTACCCGAACAGCTCCGACTCGGCGAGGTTCTCCGGGATGGCGCTCATGTTGAGCGCCAGGTACGGCCCGGCTGCCCGGCTCGACATGGCGTGGGCAGCCCGGGCGAGGAGGTCCTTGCCGGTGCCGCTCTCGCCCTCGATGAGGATGGGGACGTTCGACGGCGCGATGCGCGCCAGCATCGCCACCACGTCCTTCATCGGCTGCGACTTGCCGATGATCCCCTGCACGTCGAAGGTGCCGGAGAGGGCGCTGCGGAGCTTCGCGTTCTCGCGCCGGAGCCCGGCGTGCTCCACGGCGCGCGCCACCACCAGCTCCAGCTCCTCCGGCTCGAAGGGCTTCTTCAGGTAGTCGAAGGCGCCGGCCTTCATCGCCTCGACCGCGGTCTCCACCGTGGCGAACGCGGTCACCAGGATCACCGGGATCTCCGGGACCTTCTGCTTGAAGCGGCGCAGCCCCTCCAGCCCGTCGATGCCCGGCATCCGCAGGTCCGTCACGATGCAGTCGAAGTCGGCGCGCTCGACGGCGGGGAGCGCCTCCGCCACGGACGCGAAGTCGAAGACGTCGTAGGAGCGCGCCAGGGTCCGCTTCATCATCGAGCGGGCCGAGTCGAGGTCGTCGATGACCATCAGGTTCGGTTTGGCGTTCATCGGCGGTCTCCGCCGGCCCTGGGCCGGGCCGCCTCCGGCGTGCCCGCCTCCGCGCGCGCCGCCGGGAGCCGGACGCGGAAGGCGGCGCCTCGTCCGGGCGCGCTCTCCACCTCGACCGACCCGCCGTGCGCCTCGGCCGCCTGCCGCACGATGGCGAGGCCGAGACCGGTGCCGTTCGCCTTGGTGGTGAAGAAGGGCTCGAAGACGTGGGCGGCGGTGTCGTGGTCCATCCCCGGCCCGCTGTCCCGGACCTCGACCACCACCGCGTCGCCGTCGCGCCGCGCCCGCGCCACGAGCCTGCCGCCGCCGCGCGGCTCCATCGCCTGGATGGCGTTCACGCACAGGTTGAGGAACGCCTGCCGGAGCAGCTCCGCGTCCGCGAGCACGTCGGGGAGGCCGTCCTCGATCTCGACGGCGCGCTCCACCCTGGCCTGCGCCGCGGCCGGGCCGACCACCTCCACCGCCTCGCGGAGGATGGGCTCGACCGGCTGGGCCAGCGGGCGGACGCTCCGTGCCCGCGCGAACACCAGGAACCGCTCGATGAGCCCCGCGGCCCGGCCCACCTCGCGGCGGATGGCGTCGACGTCGGCGCGGTGCGGCTCCGCCTCCGGCATCTCGCGGGAGACCACCGCCGCGTACCCGCGGATCACGTTGAGCGAGTTGCCGATCTCGTGGGCGAAGCCGGAGGCGATGCCGCCCAGGGTGGCGAGGCGGTCGGCGCGCAGCACCTCCCGCGTCTTCTGGGCGACGCGCTCCTCCAGCTCGGCGATGAGCCGGTTGTTCTCGGCGCGCCGCTCCTCCAGGCGCCTCGACATGGCGTTGAAGTCGCGGACCAGCCCGGCCAGCTCCTCCTCCTCCGGCTCCTCCAGCTGGATCCCGCGCTCCTCCGCCAGCGTCTCGGCGGCGGCGGCGAGCCGTACCAGTGGCTGCGTGACGCGGCGGATGAAGATCGCGGCGAGCACGTGCCCGAGGGCGATCCAGAAGGCCGCCACCAGCGCGGCACCCCAGGCCAGGCCGCGGGCGTCGCCCACCACCGCCTCGTGCGTGAACTCCACGCGGACCGCGCCCACGATCTCGGCGCTGCGGATGATGGGGGCGGCGGCCACCAGCCCGTCGGGCCGGAGCAGGCGGGCCAGCGTCACCACCGGCGACTCGGGCGGCCGGAACTCGGACGGCGGCGGGCCGTCGGGGCAGGGCGCGGAGATGCGGCTCGCGCAGGCGATGACCTTGCCGCGCCGGTCCACCATCCAGGCGCGGTCGAGCTTCTCCTCCTGCCGGAGCAGCGACATGACGATGGGGCGGAGCGCGTGCTCGCCGTCGCGGACGACGCCGTCGCCGGTGACCCATTGCGACGCGCCGGCCGCCGCCGTGGCGGCGAGCGAGCTGCCCTCCACCTCCAGGAGCTGCTGTCCGCGGACGACCTCGCGCCACAGCGCCACGGCGGTGACGCCGGACATGGCGAAGATGATGACGCCCGCGATGAGGACGAAGAGCTTGAGGCGGAGGGTCACGCGCTTCCCCGGTTGGGTGGATTCTCGCACGGCCGGAGCGGCCGCGCTCGTCCGGCCGGGGCTAGGGCGAGGGCCGGCGGGCGGCCGGAGCGGCCGCCGGGGCCTGCTCCGGAACCCCGGCCACTCCCCCGCGCAGCGCGGTGGGCAGGGGCGCCCCGGCGAAGGCGTGGCACGAGGTGCAGACCTGCCCCCGGGTGTGGCCCGCCGCGCGCGGATGGCAGCCGGCGCAGCCCGCCGCCGTCGCGCTCCAGGTGTGGGGCCGGTGGCAGTCGACGCAGGTGGCGTGGCCGCGCCGGGCGTGGAGGCCGCCCTTCGCCATCTGCGTGTGGCAGCGCGTGCAGGAGACGAGCCGCTGCCCCTCGGGCGCGTGCGGCTTGTGGCAGGCGGCGCAGGGCATCTCCATGGCGCCGCCGTGGTCGGCCATGGGGGCGTGGATGCCCTGCGCGGTGTGGCAGCGCATGCAGTCCCGGCGCGTCGGCCGGAGGCCGGGCTCACGGGAGAGGAAGTCGTGGCAGGCGAAGCAGTGGAGCGCCTGCATCCCCTTCACGCCGACGGCGTGGCCGGGGTGGCACTCCTGGCACTTGGCCGCCAGCGGCTCGAAGCCGTGCATGCTCGCGGCGTGGCAGCGGACGCAGGCGATCCTCTTCTCCTCGTAGTGGAGGCGGTGCCCCCGCGATCCGCCCACCTGCGGCCACTGGGGATCGTGCGAGAAGTGGCACGAGGCGCAGGCGCCCACCTCGACCGACGCGTGCTTGCTGGCCGGCGACTTCCCGGCGAGGAAGGAGCGGAGCATGGCGACGCCCTGCGCCGCGGTGGCGTGGTGGCACTTCTGGCAGGAGACCTGGCGGTGGCTGCCGCCGGTCCAGAGCGCGAACTCGGGGCTGGCGCGGTGACAGGAGGCGCACAGGCGCGGATCCTCGTCCACGAACCGCTTGAAGCGCGCGAAGCCCCACCCGCCGCCGAGGACGGTGAGCGCGGCTCCGGCGAGGAGCGCGTTGCGGGCTGCGCGCGAGAGCTTCAAGGGCGCGCCATTCTAGCGGGGACCGTGCGCACGATCCCAGCCCCGGAGAACCAAGGGCGAAGCGGAGGGCCAGGCGGATGAGCCTGGCCCGGA
>Ga0335082_10003633_pt1 | contig 16778 bp, 12 predicted proteins | sample Lox_Sample_41_FD_206718 | JGI IMG/M metagenome (GOLD analysis project Ga0335082, IMG submission 206718) | Soil microbial communities from Loxahatchee National Wildlife Refuge, Florida, United States - Lox_Sample_4.1 | ecosystem: Environmental > Terrestrial > Soil > Wetlands | place: USA... | reverse complement strand
ATACCGCTAACATGTTCGGCTTTTGGGATTGGGTTGGCGGGCGCTACTCCATGGATTCGGCCATCGGTCTTTCGACGATGCTTGCAGTCGGTCCGGACCACTTCCGCGCGATGCTCAATGGTTTCCATCAAATGGACGAGCACTTTCGCACGGCTCCATTCGAGCGCAATTTGCCGGTGCTCATGGGCCTATTGGCTGTTTGGTACAACGACTTCTTCGGTGCCCAGACTGTCGCGGTGCTGCCCTACGAGCAGTACCTGAAACGATTTCCAGCTTATCTGCAGCAGTTGACGATGGAGAGCAATGGCAAGCACGTTACACTAGATGGCAACAAAGTCGCCTACGATACCGGCCCGATCTATTGGGGTGAACCAGGCACCAATGGCCAGCACTCGTTCTACCAGTTGATCCATCAGGGAACGAGGCTCATTCCATGTGACTTCATAGCATTCAACAAGACGCTTAACCCGCTTGGCCGGCACCACGACATGCTCCTGGCGAACGTGTTCGCTCAGACCGAAGCGCTCGCCTTCGGTAAGACGCCCGAACAGGTTAAAGCTGAGGGCACGCCGGATTGGCTTGTGTCCCACCGAGTCTTCGAGGGCAACCGTCCGTCGAACACAATCCTAGCCGAGCGGCTCACGCCGGAAACGCTCGGCAAACTCGTCGCCCTTTACGAGCATTCCGTCTTTACACAGGGCGTGATCTGGAACATCGACTCTTTCGACCAGTGGGGCGTTGAATTGGGAAAAGTACTGGCTCAACGCATCATCCCGGAACTCGAGAGCGAGGCGGAGCCCGCTCTTGCCCATGATAGTTCAACCAACAATCTGATTCGTCGGTATCAAAAACTTAAGGAGGCGTCATGAAAACGCTCGGCGTTAACGAACAACAATTGGATAAAATGAAAACACATCCCGGTTTCATTGCGGCGCTGGATCAAAGCGGCGGCAGCACGCCCGGCGCGCTGCGTCTTTACGGAATCAAGGAAGGCGCATGGTCCAACGAGGATCAGATGTTTGCTGTCGTGCACCAGATGCGCACGCGCATCATCACCAGCCCCAGCTTCACCGGTGAGCGGATTATTGCCGCCATCCTGTTCGAGAACACGATGGACAGAGACATCGAGAGGCGCCCTACGGCGGATTATCTTTGGAACGTGAAACGTGTTGTGCCTTTTCTGAAAGTGGACCAGGGTCTTGCAGCCGAGAAGGACGGAGTCCAGTTGATGAAGCCCATGCCCGTGCTTGCTGCGCTGCTCGACAAAGCCAGAGCGAAGCGCATCTTCGGAACCAAGATGCGCTCGGTCATCAAGCAAGCCAATGCAGCCGGCATCAAGAACATTGTGAGCCAGCAGTTCGAAGTAGCCGGGCAGATCATCGCCGCCGGCCTCCTGCCGATCGTCGAGCCGGAAGTCGACATTCACTGCCCGGAAAAGGCCAAGGCTGAAGAGTTGCTAAAATCGGCTATCCTCCATCAGCTCAACGAACTGCCGGTAGATCATTGGGTGATGCTCAAGCTCACGCTGCCGGAGCAAGACGATTTCTACGCCGATTGCATCAGACATCCCAAGGTTGTGAGGGTGGTTGCGCTGTCGGGCGGTTATTCGCGGCAAGACGCCAACGACCGCCTGCGCAGAAATCACGGTATGGTGGCGAGCTTTTCGCGGGCGCTGGTAGAAGGGCTGTCGGCCCAGCAGTCCGATGCTGAATTCAACGCCCTGCTGGATGAATCCATTCAGAGTATCTTTGAGGCGTCCAACACCTAAGCAGGCAAGGATCGGAGCATCGGATGACGGGGTTGGACCACGCTAACGGTCCGAGAATTATGACCAAGAGGGATTTAATATATGGACAAGGGTATCGTTAAACTTGCCCCTTCGATCCTCTCGGCTGACTTCGCCCAATTGGGCAAGCAAGTGGGCGAGGCGGAGCAGGCCGGCGCCGATCGCATCCACGTCGATGTCATGGACGGACACTTCGTGCCCAACATTTCGATGGGTCCGGTGGTCGTGCAGTCGTTGCGGCGGGTGACGCGTCTGCCGCTGGAGACGCACCTGATGATTTCGGATCCGGACTTTTTCCTGGACGACTTTAGCGAGGCCGGTTCCGATTCGCTTCTTGTCCACTGGGAGGGCAACAACAATTTGCATCGAACAGTACAGCGCGTAAAGGCGCTCGGTAAGCGCGTCGGCGTCGTCATCAATCCGGCAACGCCTGCTTCGGTGCTGCAGGAAATCCTGCAAGATGTAGATCAGGTGTTAGTCATGACGGTCAACCCGGGATTTGGACATCAGCATTTCATTCGCACGACGTTGCCAAAGATTCGGCGTGTCCGCCAGATGATCGATGAGATCAAGCCCGGCTGCGAATTGGAGGTTGATGGTGGCATCGATGCGACGACTGCGCCACTGGTAGTTGATGCGGGAGCCAACGTTCTGGTCGCCGGATCGGCGATTTTTAATGCAAGAGAAGGCATAGCGGCAGCCATGGAGCGGCTGCGGAGCGTGGCGGGAAAGTGACGAGTGGCAAGTGACGAGTGGTTTTCCCCTCGACACCCGACCCTCGGCACTTTTGCAGTCGAAGAGTCTAACAATCCGTTCCTGAGAAAGGAGTTAGCTATGCAAATCGGCATGATTGGTCTTGGACGAATGGGCGCGAACATGGCGCGGCGGCTTCTGAAAGGCGGCCATCAATGCGTGGTTTTCGATATGTCGCCGAAAGCGGTCCAGGAGTTGGTCGCGGAAAGAGCTGTGGGCTCGTCTTCGCTTGCGGAGTTTGTGAAGAAACTCACGAAGCCGCGCGCTGTCTGGTTGATGGTTCCCGCGGCGGTCGTGGACAAAACTATCGCCGATCTCCTGCCCCATCTTGAAGCAGAGGACATTCTGATCGACGGCGGAAATTCCTATTACATAGACGATATCCGGCGCGCCAAGGAACTCGCGCCGAAGGGAATCCACTATGTGGACGTGGGAACGAGCGGCGGCGTCTGGGGACTGGAACGAGGTTACTGCATGATGATCGGCGGCGAGCAAACGATTGCCAAGCAGCTCGATCCAATCTTTGCGACGCTGGCTCCAGGCTTGGGCGAGATACCACGCACGCCCGGGCGTGAAAAGGCCGGAGGCACCGCCGAGCAGGGTTATCTGCATTGCGGTCCAAACGGCGCCGGCCACTTCGTCAAGATGGTCCACAACGGCATTGAGTACGGCATCATGGCCGCCTACGCCGAAGGGTTGGGGGTCCTGCGCTCCGCCAACGTCGGCAAGCAAAAACATGAGATCGACGCCGAGACAACGCCGTTGCGTGACCCGGAGCATTATCAGTACGACCTCAATCTGCCTGACGTCGCCGAGTTATGGCGGCGCGGCAGCGTGATCGCCTCGTGGTTGCTGGATCTAACGGCGAGCGCGCTGGTGACGGATCCGGCGCTCGCGAAATTCGCCGGGCGGGTTTCTGACTCGGGCGAGGGGCGCTGGACAATCAAGGCCGCCATCGACGAGGCCGTGCCCGCTCATGTCCTAACGGCGGCGCTCTATGAGCGTTTCAGCTCCCGGGGCGAGGCAGATTTCGCCGACAAACTGCTCTCGGCAATGCGCTATGAGTTCGGCGGACACTTGGAAAAATCCGCCAAATGAGGAGGAACATATGAGTATTTCCCATTCGGATGCCCTGGTCTTTTTCGGTGCTACAGGGGATCTCGCTTACAAGAAGATTTTTCCGGCGCTCCAGGCGATGGTAAAACGCGGCCATCTGAACGTGCCGGTCATCGGCGTGGCCAAGGCCGGTTGGAATCTCGATCAGCTCCGCAAGCGGGCACAAGACAGTGTCGAGAAGCACGGCGGGATTGATCCCGCAGCTTTCGACAAACTCTGTGGTTTGCTGCGCTATGTTGACGGCGACTATAACGACCCCACTACGTTTCAGTCCCTGCGTAAGGAGCTTGATTCAGCGCAGCACCCGGCGCACTATCTCGCCATCCCGCCTGTGTTGTTCGCGACCGTCGTGGAACAACTGGCCAAAGCTGATTGTACGAACGGCGCTCGCGTCATCATTGAAAAACCGTTCGGTCACGATCTCCTCTCGGCGCAAAAGCTCAACCAGACTTTGCTCGGTACGTTCGACGAGAAGGCGATCTTCCGCATCGACCATTACTTGGGAAAACAGCCCGTGCACAGCATGGTCTTTTTTCGCTTCGCCAATGCGTTTCTGGAACCGTTCTGGAATCGCAACCATGTCGAGAGTGTGCAGATCACCATGGCCGAAAACTTCGGGGTCCAGGGGCGCGGCGCTTTCTATGATCAAACGGGAGCTATCCGCGACGTAATCCAAAATCACCTTTTCCAAGTCTTGGCCAACCTGACGATGGAGCCGCCGGTGAGAACCGACAGTGAATCCATACGGGACGAAAAGGTGAAGGTCCTGCGCGCAATCCCCCCACTGGAGCCGGGAAACGTTGTCCGTGGGCAGTTCCGCGGCTATCGGAGTGAAAACGGTGTCGCTCCAAACTCACAGGTGGAGACGTTTGCTGCGCTACAACTGGAAATCGATTCTTGGCGCTGGAGAGGCGTTCCCGTCTACATACGGGCGGGAAAATGCTTGCCGGTGACCTGTACGGAAGTCCTTGTACGAATGCACCAACCTCCGACGATGTATCAAAGCTTCGATCTGAACTCTAACTATTGCCGTTTTCGGATCAGTCCCTGCGTGACGCTTGCCTTTGGCTTGAATGTCCTGGCGCCGGCTGAGGAGACTGACGAATCCGTGGAACTTTTGGCGAGCCACCACCCCGATGCAGACGAAATGGATGCTTACGAACGGGTGCTCGGCGATGCGATGGCTGGAGACGCGAGCCTGTTCGCTCGGGAGGACTATGTCGAAGAGGCGTGGCGGATCGTTGATCCTGTGCTAAAGGCGGACACTCCGGTCTATGGTTACGAGCCAAGTAGCTGGGGGCCGCGTGAGGTCGATCAGAGAGTTTCACCGGTGGGGGGCTGGCATAACCCGATAGTGACGGGCTGAAAGTATGGAGTGTGGAGTTTGGAGCACTATCTGAGAAAGTCAAGTCGAGCGATGGAGTATTGGAATAAAAAACCAACTGAATGTGAATCCTCGCACTGCGCAATGCCACAGGGTCTCGGGTTTCAGGTGTCAGGTGTCAGGAAGGGAGTGTGACGGCGATATGAGCAGCGCAAGACCGCCGCCCTAGGGCGAAAATGTTCAGTGACATTCGAAGGATGTTTTTAATTTATTTAAACAGACCAAAACAAGGAGAATTTGTTATGTCTAAATTTCGAGCCGTTTCCAGGATCGCTCTATTTCTAGTCTTGGCGCTTGCGACGACCGCTGTTCCTGCGCAAAGCCCCGACCCTTCGGGGAAAGTGTCGATTGAAACCACTTCCATCGCCGCCGGTATTGGCGTGAGCTGGGGTGATGGAATACTTAGTTTCAAAGGGAAACAAATCCATTTTTCCGTCGACGGCTTGACGCTGGTAGATTTTGGCATCAGCAAGGCGAGCGCGGTCGGGGAGGTTTATAATTTAACGGACCCGTCGAAGTTCGAGGGAAATTATCTGGCTGGCGAAGCCGGCTTCGCTCTGGCCGGGGGCATGGGGGGTATATCGATGCGCAATCAGAATGGTGTGGTCATCGTCCTGCGTTCTGTTTCTCAGGGTGCAAGATTGCAACTCGGGCCTAGCGGACTGAGCATTAAGCTAAAGTAATAAAGCCCGCCGCATCCTGTGGTTGGCGACCGGAAAGAACAAAGTAGCAGCGCTCGCGCGGTTGCGCGAGGGCGATGCGGAGATTCAGCCGGTCGGATTCAGGGGCACGGTGCTCTGGTTCTCGCTGACCGCGCGGCGGCAGACCAATCTAACCACAAAGAGCCAAGCGCGGCAAAAGATGTAGGGGCGGGTTTCAAACCCGCCCTCCTTTGTGGCCTTCGTGATTTTTCGTGTTGAGGAAAAGCCAACGGGATAGCTACAAGGAGAATATATGCGCGTTGGAATTGCCACCGATCACGGTGGATTTAGTTTGAAGGAGGAACTGCTCAGCCAGCTTCGCGCGGCGGGGCATGAGGTAGTCGATTTCGGCGCTCATCGCCTCAGCGAGGGCGATGACTATCCCGACTACGTCGTTCCGCTGGCACTGGCCGTAGCTGCGGATAAAGTCGAGCGTGGCGTAGCGATCTGCGGCAGCGGCGTAGGCGCGTCGGTGTGCGCAAACAAGGTGCGGGGCATCCGCGCGGCGGTAATCCACGACCACTTCTCTGCTAAGCAAGGTGTCGAGGACGATCACATGAACATTCTTTGTATGGGTGGCAGGACCGTAGGGCCAGCCGTCGCCTGGGACTTGGTCGAGACATTTCTCGCCGCCAATTTCAGCCAAGCCGAGCGACACCTGCGGCGCTTGGGCAAAGTGGCATCGGTGGAAGCAGGAAAAATCTAGTCAGAGGGACGAGGACAAAGGCACCAGAAACCTGAAACAAGACCCTCGACCCATAATTCAGGAGAGAACCATGGCAGACGACAAAATGGATGAATTAGCCATCAACACAATTCGCACCCTCTCGATAGATGCGGTACAGCGGGCCAAGTCCGGGCACCCAGGCACGCCGATGGCGCTCGCGCCGCTGGTTTACACGATCTGGAATCGCGTCATGCGCTTCGATCCGCAGGACCCCATCTGGCCCAACCGCGATCGGTTCGTGCTCTCCAACGGTCACGCTTCGATGCTGCTCTGGTCCGCGCTCCATCTCACCCGCACACAGGCGGTCAATGCCGATTACGAAATACTCGGTCAGCCTTCGGTTTCTCTTGATGATATACGTCACTTCCGCCAGCTTGGCAGCAAAGCCCCGGGGCACCCCGAGTATCATTGGGTCTCGGGCGTTGAAGCCACGACCGGTCCACTCGGGCAAGGCGTTGCCACAAGCGTCGGAATGGGCATCGCCGAGAAGTGGCTCGCCGACCGTTACAACCGACCGGGCTTTGGGGTCTTTAACTACAACGTCTATGCCGTTTGCGGGGACGGCTGCCTGATGGAGGGAATTGCGTCGGAAGCAGCATCACTGGCCGGTCACCTGTGCCTCGACAACCTTTGCTGGATCTACGACAACAACCACATCACCATCGAGGGAAAAACGCGCATCACTTTTACGGAGGACGTCGAGGCGCGATTTTTGGCCTACGGCTGGAACGTTCTGCGTGTCGGCGACGCCAACGATCTCGAACGCATCGAGCACGCCCTCGAGATTTTTCGCAAGACGAAAGACCGCCCGACATTCATCGTTTTGGACAGCCATATCGGTTACGGCTCCCCGCATAAACAGGACACTGCTGCAGCCCACGGCGAGCCTCTTGGCGACGATGAGATCCGCCTCGTGAAGAAGTTCTATGGCTGGCCCGAAGACGCGAAATTTCTTGTGCCTGACGGCGTTTACGAACACTTCGCGGCCGGGATAGGAGCCCGCGGCGCGGAAGCCCGGCGCAAGTGGGAAGAACTCTTCGCTGCCTATCGGGCTAAGTATCCAGAGCTCGCAACGGAAATCGAGTTGATGCAACGGCGCGAACTTCCGCCCGGCTGGGACCGCAATCTTCCCGTTTTTCCAGCCGACCCCAAGGGCATCGCGGGACGGGACGCTTCAGGAAAGATGCTGAACGTTCTTGCTCAGAACATCCCTTGGTTGCTCGGGGGTTCAGCGGATCTTGGACCGTCGAACAAGACTACTCTAACGTACGAGGGCGCTGGAGACTTCGAGGCCGATAACCCGGCAGGGAAAAACTTGCATTTCGGTATCCGCGAGCATGCGATGGGCGCAATTGTGAACGGGCTCTCACTGTCTAAGCTCCGTGCTTTCGGCGCAACCTTCTTCATCTTCAGCGACTACGCGCGGCCGGCGATCCGGCTATCGGCGTTGATGGAGCTCCCTACCATCTTTATCTTCACACACGACGCGATGGGCGATGGCGAAGACGGACCGACCCATCAGCCGGTAGAGCATCTGGCGTCATTGCGGGCGATTCCAGGCCTAGTCACTCTGCGGCCCGGTGACGCCAACGAGGTCATTGAAGCCTACCGCTACATCATGCAGCTACGTCACGAGCCCACTGTACTGGTACTGTCGCGCCAGCCCCTGCCGACGCTAGATCGGAAAAAATACGCGCCGGCATCCGGAGTCGCATCCGGGGCCTATGTGCTCGGTGACGCCTCAGGTGGGAACCCGGAAGTGATTCTCATCGCATCGGGTAGTGAAGTCAGTCTCGCTGTGGAGGCCCACGAGAAGCTGGTCGCTGACGGCATCCGATCGCGCGTTGTATCGATGCCGTCCTGGGAAATATTCGAGCATCAAACGCAGGAGTATCAGGATAACGTCCTGCCACCGCATGTGACGGCGCGGGTGGCGGTGGAACAGGCATCGACGTTTGGATGGGAGCGATACATCGGCAGGACGGGCCGCATGATCGGCATGAAAACCTTCGGGGCTTCGGCTCCGCTTAAGGAACTCCAGAGAAAGTTCGGCTTCGAGCCGGACCGGGTGGTTGCGGCTGCGAAGGAGCTGTTGAGCAGAACGTAGGGCATGCGGTTCTCTTTCCCACGTGTACGCGCTGTCTCTTAGCGCGCAAGGGAGCAAACACCATGGAATACGTACTTGCATTAGATCAGGGAACGACGAGCTCCCGGGCGATTCTTTATGATCGAGACGGCACGATTCGCAGCATCGCGCAGCGGGAGTTGGAACAGATTTACCCGCGCGCCGGTTGGGTCGAGCATGATCCGGAGGAGATTTGGGCGTCGCAGATGAGCGTTGCCGTAGAAGCGCTGAGTCGAGCCAACAGCCGCCCCCGAGACCTTGCCGCGCTTGGTATCACCAATCAGCGCGAGACCACGATCGTCTGGGAGCGCAAGACAGGTAAACCCATACACAATGCGATTGTGTGGCAAGACCGCCGCACCGCGCCGATCTGCAAAGAACTTTGGGAGCAAGGTCTTGAAGAAATGATCAGACAGAAGACCGGGCTGCTGATCGACGCTTACTTCTCCGCAACCAAGATCATGTGGATTCTCGACAACGTGAAAGGCGCGCGGGAGAAGGCAAATGCCGGAGAACTGGCTTTTGGAACCGTTGACAGCTGGTTGATCTGGAACCTGACGAGCGGGAAGTTGCACGCGATCGAAGCCACCAACGCCTCGCGTACCATGCTGTTCAACATACATGAGGGCACATGGGACCGAGACCTGCTGGATGCCGTGCGCATTCCCGGTTCTCTGCTTCCCGAGGTGCGTTCATCGAGCGAGAATGATGCTCAAGTCTCGACAAGTCTCGCGCTCGGTGGCGTGCCAATCACAGGAGTGGCCGGAGACCAGCAGGCAGCATTATTCGGACAAGCATGTTTCCATCCGGGTATGGCCAAATGTACCTACGGCACCGGCGCATTTCTGCTCCAGACTCTCGGCGCAGAGAGTAAACAGTCGAAGAACCGCTTGCTGACCACTGTAGCGTGGCAAAGGGGAGACAAACTTGAATATGCGATGGAAGGTAGTGTCTTTGCCGCCGGTTCGGTTGTCCAGTGGCTGAGAGATGGATTAGGGATCATCAAAAGTTCGGAGGAAGTCGAAGCCCTGGCGTTGAGTGTCCCGGATAACGGGGATGTATATGTTGTTCCCGCGTTTACCGGCCTTGGAGCACCGCACTGGGATCCGCTTGCCCGCGGCACGATCATCGGAATCACCCGGGGAACAAAACCCGGACACATCGCGCGAGCGGCGCTCGAAAGCATTGCCTATCAGGTGGCCGACCTCTTAGGCGCCATGCAAGAGGATTCCGGCATTCCCATTGAAGTCTTGCGAGTGGATGGTGGAGCCGCCCGGAACGACACTCTTTTACAGTTCCAGGCGGATCTCCTGGGCATACCGGTTGTGCGATCTGCCAGGGCGGAATCGACGTCTCTAGGGGCGGCATTTCTGGCGGGTCTCGCTGTTGGCTTCTGGAAGAATCTGGAAGAGCTTCAAACGCGCTGGAAAGTAGGTAAGGAGTTCCGTCCCAGCAGAGCAAAAAAGGAGATGGAAAATCTGCATCGCCGCTGGCATCAGGCGCTCGAGCGAGCAAAGGCATGGATCGAGCCCGAAGGCAAAATGGCCGGGAGCGTGCCGGCAGGTGACGAGCAAAAAGATGGAAGCATCACAGAGAGGAGGACGAAATGACGCGAGCGCAAATGCTCAATCAACTCCATTCGCACACTGCTGAATGGGGCATCATCATCGTTGGCGGCGGCGCCACAGGAGTGGGTGTCGCGATCGACGCTGCTTCGCGCGGCTATGACACGCTACTGCTCGAGGGCAGTGATTTCGGCAAGGGCACATCCAGCCGAAGCACCAAACTGGTGCACGGCGGCGTCCGCTACCTCGAACAGGGAAACGTCTCGCTCGTCATGGAAGCTTTGAAAGAACGGGGCATTTTGCACCGGAATGCCCCGCATCTCGTGAGTGACCTCGAGTTCATCGTGCCGAACTACGACTGGTGGGAAGCGCCCTTCTACGGCCTGGGACTAAAGATTTACAACATCCTTTCCGGCAAGTATGGATTCGGTCCGTCTAAAGTTCTTTCCCGGGAAGAGACTCTTCAGCGCTTGCCGACAATCAATCGGGACGGTCTCCGCGGCGGCGTGGTTTACTACGACGGCCAGTTCGACGACGCTCGCCTGCTTATAAATATGGTGGCGACAGCGGCGGAACAAAGCGCGACGCTCATCAACTACTGCCGCGTTACCGGATTGAAAAAGGATAGCGATGGCTTCGTCAATGGCGTTATCGCTCGAGATGAGGAGAGTGGCCACGAGTTCGCGGCGATGGGCAAAGTCGTCGTCAACGCGACTGGCCCGTTCACGGACACTCTCCGCAGGCTGGCAGATCCGTCAGTCCAGGCGATGATTTCACCCAGTCAAGGAGTTCACTTGGTGTTCGACCGTTCATTTCTTCCGGGGAGCTCGGCGATCATGGTGCCCCATACGAGCGATGGCCGCGTTATGTTCGCAATCCCGTGGCATGGCCACACCCTTGTGGGCACTACCGATACGGCAATACTGGAACCGTCATTGGATCCTTCTCCCATGGAAGAAGAGATCGAGTTCATTCTGAAAACTGCCGGTCAATACCTGTACAAAGCGCCCACCCGCAACGATGTGTTGAGCGTGTTTACCGGTATCCGACCGTTGGTCAAAGCCGCCAATGCAAACAACACCGCGGCGCTCTCGCGTGATCATACCGTACATATCGATGAGTCGGGACTGCTGAACATTGCCGGCGGCAAGTGGACGACCTATCGAAACATGGCCGAGGATAGTGTGAACCATGCCGCAATTCTGGGAAAGCTGCCGGAAAGAGAATGTGTCACCAGGCAGCTCAACATTCATGGCTTTCATCCACAAGCGCAGAAATTCGGCCAACTCTCTTTCTATGGTTCTGACGCCCGTGCCATTCAAGAGCTGATGGAGAGCAAGCCTGAGCTGGCGCAGCCCTTGAGTGGAGCCCTGCCTTACGTTGGCGCCGAGGTTATTTGGGCAGTTCGCCATGAAATGGCGCGAACAGTGGAAGACGTGTTGTGCCGGCGAACACGTTCCCTCTTCTTGAACGCGAAAGCAGCCATAGAGGCTGCTCCAAAAGTCGCATCGCTCATGGCTCGTGAACTCGAATACGATTCCAATTGGGAGTCGAAGCAGCTCGTAGCCTTTGAGCGGGTTGCCAGGCATTTCAGTCTTGAGAAAGAGCTCGCGCGCAGCGGATAAGCCATGAGTGTCATCCTCGAGCAAGCCATTGGCGACGAGATTTCAGCCGCAGTGAAGCGTATTGAGAGCACGGGACGGAGTTCTCCTCTGGGAGTGACCCTTTCTCTTGAAGGGGCAAACTTTAGCGTGTACTCAAAGCACGCTACAGGGATCGAGCTGCTCTTCTTTAATTGCGTTGATGATGCTCGGCCCGAGCGTGTGATCCGCATCGATCCGTCGACCAACCGCACCTATCACTACTGGCACGTATTTGTGCCGGGCGTGAAAGCGGGGCAGATATACGGCTATCGAGTTGAGGGAGCGTTTGATCCTCCGAGCGGAATGCGTTTCGATCCTGCCAAAATCCTCATCGATCCATACGGACGCTCCACGGTTGTTCCGCAGAACTACAGTCGTGAAGCTGCCCGAGAGAAGGGCGACAACGCCGCGGTTGCAATGAAGAGCGTGGTGGTGGATCCCCACGCGTACGATTGGGAAGGCGACATGCCGCTCCACCGGCCGTCCGCTCGGACCATCATTTACGAGATGCACGTGCGCGGCTTCACCCGCCATCCGAGTTCCGGGGTCGCCGAGAAAAAACGCGGCACCTTTGTCGGTCTGATCGAGAAGGTTCCGTATCTCCAGGAACTCGGCGTGACCGCAGTCGAACTGATGCCGGTGTTCCAGTTCGATGCTCAGGATTCTCCGCCATGGCGGGTCAATTACTGGGGTTACGCGCCGGTCTCATTCTTCTCGCCGCACCAGGCGTACAGCTCGCGGCAGGACCCGCTCGGCCCATTGGATGAGTTTCGCGACATGGTTAAGGCGCTGCATCGGGCCGGGATCGAGGTCATTCTCGACGTTGTGTTCAATCACACCGCGGAAGGTGACCATAACGGGCCAACGCTGAGTTTGCGTGGCCTGGACAACATCACTTACTACATTCTCGATCACGATCGCGCGCGTTATGCCAACTACAGCGGCACCGGAAATACGCTGAACGCCAATCATCCTATCGTCCGCCGGATGATCGTGGACAGCCTCCGTTATTGGGTCGAGGAAATGCATGTGGACGGATTCCGATTCGATCTAGCGGCGATCCTCGGGCGGGGTGAATCAGGCCAATCGATGCCGAATCCGCCAGTATTGTGGGACATTGAATCGGACCCGGTGCTCGCCGGGACCAAGCTCATCGCCGAGGCGTGGGACGCGTCCGGCCTGTATGAAGTAGGCAGCTTCATTGGCGACAGTTGGAAGGAGTGGAATGGACGCTTCCGAGATGACGTGCGGAGCTTCTTTCGTGGGGAAGAGCGCTCTGTCGGACGTTTTGCTGACCGCTTGCTCGGTAGCCCGGCAATTTACGGTCATAAAGAACGCGAGGTTGAGCAGAGTGTAAATTTTGTCACGTGTCACGACGGTTTCACACTGAACGACCTCGTGTCTTATAACCAAAAGCACAACGAAGCGAACGGCGAAGGCAACCGGGACGGCGGCAACGACAACCGTAGCTGGAACTGCGGCGTTGAAGGTCCGAGCGATGATCCCGCCGTGGAGCAGCTCAGAAATCGGCAGGTGAAGAACTTTTTGACCATCACGATGCTCTCTGCGGGTATGCCCATGATGCTCATGGGCGACGAAGCGCGGCGCACACAGCGGGGAAACAATAATGCCTATTGCCAGGACAACGAAACCAGCTGGGTCGACTGGACATTACTTAAGAAGCATGCGGATGTGCGTCGGTTCGTAACGCTGCTCAATGTGCGACGGGTTTTGCGAGAGGTGGAACCCGAGCGCCAGCGCGTGAGCCTGAACCAACTCCTCCGGGGGGCGAACCTGGTCTGGCACGGCGTGAAACTTGGCCAGCCGGACTGGGGCGAGTCTTCCCACAGCATTGCGTTTACCGTGGAAATCCGAAGGGAAGGGCTGCTCTTTCACGTGATCGTGAACGCCTATTGGGAGCCGCTCGCGTTCGAGCTGCCGCGGGTGGATAGGGCAGGCGAAAACCCATGGCGCCGCTGGATCGACACTGCCCTCGACTCTCCGCACGACATCCTCCCGTGGGAGAAAGTGGAGTCGGTTCCCGGCTATGCCTACCGGGCTGAGCCGCGCTCTGTGGTCATGCTCTTTGCGGGAGTTTGATGGAAAGAACGAACGTGATTGGTGTCGGAAATTGGAAGCAACCCCTACGGACGGCAATCTGAACTGGAGATATCAATTCCAGGTCAGCATCGCGAAGTCGAATCGTGATGGTGAGTGCCAACAATTTAGCAATTGCTAGCCCATTAGCACCACACCATTGGCAGGTGGATTGGTTTTACGCTCCTCGTTTTTCCATTTGTCTTCTCGTTCAACTATTTGCGACGCAACGAGTATCCCTTATCTGTCGGCACAGCGATTGCTTTTGGATCACGCGTATCGACTCGTAGGGCGCTGAACCGGGGTTGGTCGTCGCCCGCCGCGTTTATCTCGGAAGACGTGCGGGCAGAAAGAACTTAACAGTTGAAACAGGCTGGGCTTCGTCCTTCCAGAAAGTCTAGGAGGCCTCATGTTTAATTCCCCAGGTGCTTCCTCCAGAGTTCTCGAGACCATCGATGAGCGCCTGATGCAGTGTGGCGTCAGCCGGCGCGCGTTCCTGAAGTTTTGCTCGTCTCTGATGATCGCCGCGCCATTCGGTCTTCAGATCACGGATAAGAAAACGCCGGAAGCCGTGGCCGCAGAACTCGGAAAAGTTATTCGTCCGCCCGTGATCTGGCTTGCATTTCAGGACTGCACGGGCTGCACGGAGACACTTCTTCGGACTTCGCAACCGGACCTGGGCGATCTGATTCTGAACATCATCTCGCTCGAATACCACGAGACGTTAATGGCCGGTTCGGGAAAGCAGGCCGAAGAAGCGCTCGCGGAAGCCGTGCAAAAGTATTCCGGTAAGTACGTCTGCGTCGTTGAGGGCTCGATACCCACCCGGGACAACGGCGTTTACATGAAGCTCGCCGGCCGGCCGGCCATGCAAGTCCTCGACGATGTTGCCGGAAAGGCTGCGGCCATTATCGCCATCGGCTCCTGCGCCTCCTGGGGAGGGATTCCGTCAGCCGATCCAAATCCGACGGGTGCGGTTGGCGTTGCTGATCGCCTCCCGAAGAACACGATCGTTAACATCCCGGGATGTCCGCCCAATCCCTACACGCTGCTCGGGGTAGTCCTGCAATTTGCCAAGTCCGGCACTCTGCCGGAGCTCGACGCGGAGAGGCGCCCGAAGTTCGCGTTTGACCGCGACATCCATGAGCATTGTCCACGAAGGGCGCACTTCGATGCCGGCCGCTTCGTAAAACAATTCGGCGACTACGGCCATCGTGAAGGCTGGTGTCTGTATGAGATGGGGTGCAAGGGACCTGAGACTCATGCAGGATGCTCGACGCGACATTTCAACGAGATTCCCGACGTGTGGCCGATTGGGATCGGCGCGCCTTGCATCGGATGTACGGAGAAAAGCGTTGCGTTCCGCATGCCGATGTTCCAGGTCGTACAACTTCATACCCGAGCCGAACCTCCCACAACCTATGCACCGATAAGCGCGCCGCAGGGCGTAGTGAGCCCGCTGGCGACGGGTCTCGTCGGAGTGGGAGTCGGCGCGGCTCTGGGGGCTGGTTACGTTGCCTCGCGTAAGTTCTCTAACACACCCTGCGACGAGGGCGTGCCCGGCTCGAATCCGCCTAGCGATTCTGGAAGGCCAGAGGAAAACCAGAACACGGATTCGAAGGCATCAAAATGAGCGCCGGGATCAGTCGCCGCCAAGCCCTTCTGAGGATCGCCGGAGCGGCGGGAGCCGTCACGGCAGCAGCGGTGATACCCGCGGCAGCCGCTGAAGAGCATCCGGCCTACCCTGTGGCTCCGCCTGACGCTGTTGGCATGCTCTACGACAACACGGTCTGCACCGGGTGCAAGGCGTGTATGACGGCCTGCAGCGAGGCCAATGGCCTGCCACCGGACACGGAACTTTCCGGTGGCCTCTGGCACGCACCGCTGGATCTCAACTCGAAGACCAAGAACATCATCAAGCTCTACGAGGAACCCGGCGGGGGAGACTTCGCTTTCGTCAAAAGGCAGTGCATGCACTGCCTCGATCCGGCATGCGTGACGGGTTGCCCGTTCGAGGCCCTGGAGAAGAATGAATGGGGCGCCGTTACGTGGGACAGTACGCGCTGCATCGGCTGCCGCTACTGCGAGGTGGCCTGCCCGTTCGAGGTCCCGAAGTTCGAGTGGGACAAGTGGAACCCCAAGGTCGTCAAGTGTGAGTTCTGCTTTGACCAACGGCTGAAAAACAACCAGGAACCTGCCTGCACCGCGGTGTGCCCCACGGGAGCCGTAGTCTTCGGCACGCGGGTGGATCTCCTGGCCAAGGCGAAAGAGCGCATCGCGGCCGCGCCGGATAAGTACTTCGAGCAACGCGTTTACGGCGAGCATGAGGCCGGAGGAACTCAGGTGCTTTATCTTTCCGGCGTCGCATTCGACAAGATCGGCCTCCCCAAGCTCGGCTCGACTTCCCTCGGTCACTACGCCACCCAAGTCACATCAGTGATCTACAAGTGGCTTTCGGGGCCGATTCTCGTGGCGGGGATTCTGTGCGGTATGATCAAGCGAAATTGGAGCCGCCATGAGGCGGAGAGACCTGAACGCGAGAAACGAACAGGCCTCCCCGATCAGCTATGAACACCTACGATACAAGCGGCTCTACACTCGTCAACCACTGGCAGCGCGGCGTGCCCGTGTATCGCGAGCCGGTGGTTACTCCCACGCTTGTTTTCTTCGGGGCGCTGGCCGCTCTTGGACTCGTTCTCGCGGTCGTGCGGCTCTGCTCTCCGCTTGGTCCCTTTTCAGGCATGAACGATCTCTACGCCTGGGGAATCTGGAAGACCTTTAATGTATGCACCCTTACTGCTCTAGGTTCGGGACCCTTGGCAGTGGGCATAGCCGCCTGGGTCTTCAACCGGCAGAAGCTCCATGTGGTTATGCGGACGGC
>Ga0335082_10003629_pt1 | contig 16790 bp, 12 predicted proteins | sample Lox_Sample_41_FD_206718 | JGI IMG/M metagenome (GOLD analysis project Ga0335082, IMG submission 206718) | Soil microbial communities from Loxahatchee National Wildlife Refuge, Florida, United States - Lox_Sample_4.1 | ecosystem: Environmental > Terrestrial > Soil > Wetlands | place: USA... | reverse complement strand
CGTCGGCGACCCCGCGGTGAACAAGAAACTCTCCGCGGATCGCGCTGCGGCGGTGGCAAAGGGCATCGAGGATCTTGGCATACCGGCGGAGCGTGTCCGCAGCGCCGGCTACGGTGAGGAAAAGCCAGTCGCGTCCAATGACACCGAGGACGGGCGCGCGAAGAACCGACGGGTCGAGATCATCGTCACGAAACGCTGATGCGGGTGGGGTCAGACGCAGACTCTGATCCCCGTTCTTCTCGATGTGTAGGCGACCCCGGACCTTGCCTTCGCCGGCGCGCGGCCGTAAAGCGTTCGATTGGCTGCGGCCGGGCTGATGCCCGAAACTTCGCAAGCGAACTTAGCCTCCGGCGCAACGAGCTGCTGACGCTAAATGGGCCTCACAGCGCGTTGTCCCTAATTTTCGATCCTTTATGGTGGGTCATGACGTTCAACTAAAGTGAGTCGGCCAGGCGGTGCAAGGCCACCCTCGGTGGCGTATTCAACACTTAATACAGGAGCACTTCATGTCCACGATTCTAGATTCGCTCTCTTCGTCGTTTGGCGCCGATATGGTGTCCGGTCTTGGCAAGGCACTCGGCGCGGATCCCTCCGCAATCACAAAAGGCCTCGGCGTTGCAGGCCCCTTGCTCCTGCAGGGGGTGTCGAAGATGGCGGGCTCCGCCGGCGGCACAGAGTCGCTTATGAAAATGCTGCCACAGGAGAGCAGTGGCCTTCTCGGCGGCTTGGGCAACATGTTGAGCAGCCTGATGGGCGGTGGCGCAGCGGCGAGCGCTACGGGCGAATCCAGCGTGGCGTCATCGCTGCTGGGGCCGGGAGTGAACGGCATCGGGGGGGCGCTCTCGCGCACGCTCGGCTTCAACGTGACACCGTTGTTGGCCATGGCGGCCCCGGCAGTACTCGGCGCGGTGTCGAAGGCGATGAAGACCGACAACGTCGACGCGAAGGGCTTGGCGCCGATGTTGAAGGCGCAGCAGGAAGCATTCACGGCCGATCCTGCCAACCGCGAAACCGTGGCGCTCGTTTCGTCGGCCATGGAGGCGGGCAAGAAGGCCCAGGCGACGATTGGTGCCTATGGCGAAAATTGGTCCAAGGTAGCGAGCGCGCCGGTGGCCGCGATGATGATGGTCGCCACCGCGGATCTCTCCGGGCCCATCGGGGCGATCCAGGAGGTTCAGGCCGCCAGCAAGGCCTTGCTCGCCGCGGCGGCTCGCGCTGCGCCGGACTCGGTGCTCGCCGCGGCACTCGGAGGCGGCTTGAACGTCGAGATGCTCAAGGGCGTCAAGGAACTGGCACCCACCAACGACAAGTTGATCGAGATCATCAGGGCAGGCACTGCGGCAGTGGCAGCCAAGTCCCCGGGTGAGGTGCGCGAATACAAGGACGCGATCCTCTCAGTCGCCAAGGCCACGGCCGAGGCCGCCAAGGACGGAGGGTTCCTGGGAATCGGCGGCACCACCGTCAGCAAGGATGAGCAGGCGTCGCTGGACGCGATCGCGGCCGCACTGGCTTGAGCGAGGGCAAAATGGACCAACAACTCGCCTCGATCTTCTCTCGCAACTGGTGGGTGCTGTTGCTGCGCGGCCTGGTCACCATCGCATTCGGCGTCCTGATTTTGTTCCAGCCCGGCGTCTCGCTCGTCACGCTGGTGTTGCTGTTCGGCGCTTTCTCGATGGCGGACGGCGTCCTTGGCGTTTGGGGCGCCATCGCAGGACGTAAGAAGAATGAGGACTGGTGGGCTCTACTTCTATGGGGGCTCGTCGGAATCGGAGTCGGTATCCTGACTTTCGCAGCCCCTGGCGTCACTACAATAGCGCTCCTATTTTATATTGCCATATGGGCGATCGCCACGGGGGTTCTTCAGATCGTAGCCGCGATTCGCTTGCGAAAGGAAATCCAGGGCGAGTGGCTGCTCATCCTTGCTGGGCTTGCCTCGGTCGTGTTCGGCGTTCTCCTGATGGCGCAGCCGGGATCTGGTGCCCTCGCCCTGCTCTGGCTGATCGCCGGCTATGCCGTGGCCTTCGGCGTCATCCTCGTGATCCTGGCGTTGAAGGCGCACAGATTCGGTTTCGAGGTCGCGCACTTATGAAATCGCGCGCGGAGATTAGAACGCTATGATGATTGCATCGCAACGACTGAAGTTCCTATCCTTGTTCTGCCTCGGCATCCTGGCCGCGGCGCCGGCCATCGCCGCTGAAAACGGCCGGCCGAACATCATCGTCATCCTCGCCGACGACCTCGGCAACGCCGATCTCGGTTATCGCGGCAGCGACATCAGGACGCCGAACATCGACAAGCTCGCGAAGGAAGGCGTGCAGCTCGAATCCTTCCATGGTATGCCGGTGTGCACCCCGGCCCGCGCAGCGTTGATGACGGGTCGGTACCCGATGCGCTATGGCCTGCAAACGCTGGTGATTTTCCCGAACCATGGCTACGGCTTGCCGACTGACGAGCGGACCCTGCCGCAGGCGCTGAAGGAAGCGGGCTATCAGACCGCGATGGTGGGCAAGTGGCACCTCGGTCATGCCGACAAGAAGTACTGGCCGCAGAACCGCGGCTTCGATCATTTCTACGGCAACCTGGTCGGCGAGGTGGACTACTTCACCAAGATGCGCGGCGGCATCGTGGACTGGCAGCGAGACGGGAAGTTTTTGCAGGAGAAGACCTACTACCTGCCTCTGATCGGCGATGCGGCGGTCAAGATGATCGAGAAGCAGGACAAGAACAAACCGTTCTTCCTGTACTTCGCGTCGCTGGCCCCGCATGCACCCTACCAGGCGCAGAAGGCCGATGAGGATCGCTATGCATCCACGATCAAAGACCCGACCCGACGCACCTATGCAGCGATGATCACGTCGCTTGACGACCAGGTCGGCAGAATCGTGGCCGCGCTGGAGAAGAGGGGCTTGCGCGAGAACACGCTGATCATCTTTTCCAGCGATAACGGCGGACCCCGCAACGCAGTGGTTGCAAGCGGCGCGCACTCCAAAGAGGAGCGGCTCGCGAGCGGCGTCACTCAGGCGTCGCTGCCGGCGAGCAACGGTGATCTGCGTGGCGGCAAGGGCAGCCTGCACGAGGGCGGCGTCCGTGTGCCGACCATCTTCAACTGGCCCGCCAGGCTCGAGCCGCGTGTCGTCAACGAGCCGCTGCACATGGTGGACATCATGCCCACGGTACTTGCGTTGGCCGGCGCCAGGGAGAACGCGCCCGACAAACCGCTTGACGGCAAGGACATCTGGGCGACACTCGCCGAGGGCAAACCCTCGCCACACGAAGACATCCTGGTGAACGTCGAGGCGTTCCGCGGCGGCATCATCAAGGGTCAGTGGAAGCTGGTGAAGATTGCGTTGTTGCCGGGCAAGACCGAGCTCTTCGACCTGATCGCCGATCCGGGCGAGAAGGACAATGTCGCCGAGCAGAATCCGGAGGTGGTCCGCGATCTGGAGAGTCGCCTGATGGCATATGCCAAGCAGCAGAAGATGAGCGAGTGGATGAAAGCGCAGCCGGATTACCTCGGCGCACAAGGGAAAACGCTGTTCGATCCGGACTTCGACATCGACGATGGCGGGTTGCCGCACCTGAAGCCAGTCCTGCCCAAGAAGTAAGCGGTCTATGCCCCGCGACGTACGCGGAAGAGCAATCCAGAGACTCAGCCGCGACGGCCGGTGTGGTCAGTTCAGGCAACATGGAACGCGCAGGCCGTAGTGAGAAGTGCATCCCGGAACTCGGTAATTGCGCGTTGCCGCCACGGTCCTTATGAGGAAACCAATCCCTATATCGGTAACCGGACGAAGGTTATCCTTCATGAGCTTTGGGTCTCTTGGGTCAAGGTTGCATGTAATGAATCCCAATAAGTCGCCCCTGTGAGCCGTGACTCGGTTTTGATTCCAGCCTTCGACATAAATCAATTCGCTGCCCGCGTATGGCTCTTTAATCCACCTCATGTAGAAGCTGGATGGGTTTCTTGAACTTGAGCAGGATGGTTTCCTCGGGAAGAAGCTCGCCTGCAACTCGCTGCTATTTTGGAACACGGCCGTGTAGCTGGAACTAACATCCATTTAGTTCTTTGACTCGCGCGACCGGACGCTTCGCGACACTTTAGACGCGCGGAACATTTGCGCCCTTGACCTCAATCAAAGATGATGAGATTAACGTCGGGATTCGACCAAGGTCCAATTCCCAAAGCGTGCCCAACGGCATAGATTTTGCAACATGACAGAGGCGCATCTCGATGCAGGCTCGAAGGGCGGGGCCGGCATCGTGGTCTACGTCGTCGAAGACGATGAGTCGGTGCGCCGCGCCTTCGTGCGCCTGCTGCGGGCGGCCGGAATAGAGCCACGCCCCTACGAATCGGTGCAGCGCTTCCTGGCGGACGTGAGCGACCAACCGGGTGCGTGTATATTGCTCGACATGGCCGTGTCCTGCGAGGCCAGTGTCCAGCTGCGCGAGCGCGCGCTGATCATGCCGTTGGTCGCCGTATCGGTACGCGATCACGAGCCGGTACGCCGCAAAGCGCGCAGCCTCGGTGCGAAGTTTTTTCTACCCAAACCGGTAGAAGGTCAGGCACTGGTGGATGCCATCAAATCGGTAACCAGCGCCAAAAACGATACCGATTCGGGACAAAAGAAAAGCACTTGAGGGGACTCGCAATGGAACTTCCTCGACGCACACGAGGCGACGAATTGCTCAAGCCGGGCGAATTGACCCGCATTCGAGAGCGCCTGCGGATTCGCGCGCGGGAACACGACCTATCTTCGGTAATCGCCTGCGCCTTCGATCATCGTACGCGGATGCTGCCGTTCATCTTCGCGGACACGCGAATGATACCCGCCGGGGTCCGAGCCATAGGCTCGGCCATGGTAGACGCCGGATTCGACAAGACCCGGATCGTGCTGCAGCAGTGGAACCGCAATTTCCGCCCCTCGCAAATGCAGCTCGACGGCAGGATCCCCGACCTGTTCATGGTCTCGAGCATGAGCCTGCATTCCGAGCGGTGCATGGATCTGATCCGCGACGCCCACAGGATCAACCCTGCACATCGCCCGCTGATCATCGCCGGCGGTCCACATGCTGTCTACGAGCCCTATGACCTGTTCAGTGCCGACCCCACACGCCCGGGTAGCGCCGATGTCGTCGTCACGGGCGAGGAATTCGTCCTGCTGAGCCTCATCGAAGTGCTGCTGTCGACACGCGCTCGCGGCGAATCGCTGCGCTCGGCATTCGTTCGCGCGCGCGACAGCCGCGCGCTCGACGCTGTTCCCGGTCTCGTCTATTCCCGCGGTGACAAGAACGGAGTTCCCGAGGAATTAGTGGACACGGGTATTCAACGCCTCGTCGGGGATCTCGACGAACTGCCGCACCCGGTACTCGGGTACCGGCTCCTGGAGCCGCCGAGTCGGCACGCAACCCTGAACAGACGCGCGATGCCGGTCAATGAGGTGCGACAGCGCAGTCCCATCAGTTCGCTCGTCCTGACCTTCGGCTGCAAATTCGCCTGCTCGTACTGTCCGATCCCCGCCTATAACCAGCGCCAGTATCGCGTGAAGAGCGGCGAGCGGATCGCCGAGGAAATGTGGCGCCTCAACCAGGACTACGGTCTTCGCCACTTCTTCGGCGCCGACGACAACTTCTTCAACGACAAGTCGCGCACGCTCGACATCGTCGACCAGCTCGCCCGCGCGCAATTCGACGGCGTGAGGCTCAGCCAACAGGCGCGATGGTATACGGAGGTAACGGTCCACGACACGCTGCAGATGAAGGAACACCTACCGCTCATTCGCGAGTCGGGCTGTCGCGCGCTGTGGCTTGGCGTCGAGGATCTGACCGCGACGCTGGTCAAGAAGGGCCAGAGCGCCGATAAGACCACCGAGGCATTCCGTGCGCTGCGCGCTGCGGGCATCTGCCCGATGCCGATGATGATGCATCACGACACGCAACCGCTCTACTCGCGCGGGTCGAACTACGGGTTGCTGAATCAAATCGAGCTGCTGCGCAAGGCCGGTGCCGTCTCCATGCAGGTTCTGATGCTCACTCCCGCGGTAGGCTCGAAGTTACTCGAGTCGACCTACACCAGCGGGCAGGTGTTCAAGAGCGTAGGCAGCAAAGCGGTGCGCCCGCACATGCACGATGGCAACTACGTGGTTGCGTCCAACCACAAACGCCCCTGGCAAAAGCAACTCACCATGCTTGCGGGCTATTTGTACTTCTACAACCCGGTTTGGCTCATCGTCGCGCTGATCCGCGACAAGACCCCCGTTTCCAAAAGGCCCGCTTACATGCAGATCATCGGCATGATGGGACTGGTGATGACCCTCGTTCGCACCTCGGGCTGGGCCATGCGCCTGATGTTCGACAGGATCGAGCGCCACTCCCATCCACCCGTAAGTGAAATCCCCATGCGGAGCATCGACGGTGCGCCGGCAAGCCATGACACAACGGTCACATCTATTCAGATCCAGCGTCCCTCGATCCGGCATCCCGCGCCACGGCGCAAAGATCGCGGCCAGGTGACTGCATGACCAACTTGCTTGCCACGCTGGACCGACTGTTCAGGAGCTAACCAGCCAGGACGCGACGCAAACCTTCGATGCTGATGATATGGACGTGTTGACGCTCTACTGCGATCAGTACGTTCCTTTGGAATTTCGAGAAAATTCGGCTGACCGTCTCGAGTTTCAACCCCAGCAAGCTACCGATCTCGTCACGCGTCATCCGAAGAATGAACTCCGACGGCGAGTAACCGAGTGCGCTAAACCGCTCGGAGAGGTTGAGCAGGAAGGCGGCGACTCGCTGCTCGGCCTCCATGCTGCCGAGTAGCAGCATCATACGCTGCTCACGCACGATCTCATGTGAAAACATCCGATGCAGCTTACGCTGCACGCTGCGCGCCTCGGGCCCCAACTTCTCCAATCGATGATATGGCACTACACAGACTTCCCCGTCGCCCAGCGCTATCGCGTCGCTCGCGTGGCGGCCCGAAGCGAGTCCATCCAGCCCGAGCATTTCGCCGGGCATGCATAAGCCGGTGATCTGCTCCCGTCCATCTGCGAGCAATACGACCGACTTCACGAAACCGGTCCGAACCAAATACACCGCCTCAAACATTTCACCCGAGCGATACAGCGCTTGCCCGAGCCGCAAGCGCCGGTTGCACAGTATTACCGAGGCAAACTCTATGAGAAGACGATCCGAAAGGCCGCTTGGCAGAGACAACTCGGGCATGCGGTAACTGGAGCACGCTGAACTCTCGGCCTCGGCGGCGAGCCTTCGAGCCTTGATGGGGGAAACAGCTCGAAACCCCTGGGGCTTCACTTCCGGCGTTGCTGCAGCTTGAGCTGGCATTTCATTGTCTCCCCGCGGTTAGTTGCGTTTCAGCTGATCGAGGAAGGCCGATCAAATTGCCTGCAACTAGGGAACCGAGTGTTATTCTGGCGCGAGCGCTCCCACTAGCTCTGCAAAGCTAGCCTGGATGATTCATGAAGGACTCGGGGTCGGGCTGCGACACGTTACCGCTTGCGGCAGTTTGCGGGAGCAGCCCGCCGCCGCCCGTCCCCGCCCCACAGCAACACACTCGCCGTGGGCCGGGCGGCATGGCAAGCCGAGTTCCGGGCCAGTTGCGGCTCGACCGTCGCTGCCAATAGCTCCGACTATTGGCGAGACGGGCATGCCGCAAATGGCCGGAAATCGGCCGCCAGCGCCCGAGTAGCCCGATGCAACACTCTGTGCTACGCAAGAGTTGGCCAATTGACTCGTAACAGCAGTCATTGTCTACACATCGGGGCGTCTTCATGAATTATCCGGGCTAGGGCCTCGCGACATCCGGAACCGCCGCTTACCGTCCGTCTCGCTGTGTGTTCTCCTCCCCGGGCTGGGGCCGAACGCCCTTGCCGTTGGCCTCAGCACTGCACATGCTGCTGACGACCACAGCGCCAAGAGCGAGGCCCACGCACTCGCTTGCGTACATAGGCTAAACCGATTTTCCTGCTGGTTTCTGTACGCTAGCGCACATATAGCGCCGCCTGGGCAAGTTTGACGGCTCACCAAGGTTCGGTGGTCACAGCGCTACATGCGGTGGGGTTCGAGGAGGTCGAGACCGGGACCTTCAGCATCCTGTCGGGGCGTGGTATCCGCCGCAGCCTCTGGCACACCTAGAGGTCGTCTACCGTCAATCCCGCAACTTCACCGTCGATGATCGCGCGAGCAAAAGCCAGCGCAGACTCCAGCGCCTCTTCAGCATCATCAAATAATCCATCCTCGGAGGGTGGCTCGAAGAACTTGGTCTTCCGATCGGCGGCCCGAATACCATCCCTCGCGATGCTGAGGGAGACAATGAAGCGGCGTGTCCCAACCACTTCGAAGGCGCCCACGCTAATCGTCATTCCCCGATATTCGATCTGCTCTAACACCATCCTCGCCCCTGAGCGAACATCGGTGACACTCCATCCGCCGCTTACGGCAATGTGATGTGCTGATCGTCGCAAGTGATCAGGGTCATTGTTATGCATCGGAGGACGGGGTAACTTGACTTGGGTCAAGGCTCGGTGAACTAGATTTCTGGGGTTTGAGGGCTCACTCAACAGCTAACGACCGACTAGCGCAAGCCGTCGATGCTGACGATGCGTGTTCACCGTCGATCTGGATCAGCGCATCTTCCTGGAATTTCGGGAGGAATTCATTTGTGGCAAATCTCTTGGGCGGGACTTGCGTGCCCGTACTCTGAACAAACCGGTAGCGCACATACACCTCCACTCCCGAAGGGTTAAAGTACCGTTGGAGCTCGCTCGCGGCGTGACCGAATGGACCCGCAGGCTTAGCGAAGCCCATTTCGTGGAGCGCGCGATGACTCGAATCGTTGTTTCCCTGATGCAGGTAACAATGTTCCTTGTCGCGACCCTGGATGCCTTGGCGCAGACCGCTCCGGCGAAGCCTGCCACGAGTCAGGCAGGCAAACCCACTCCCGGTGCGAAACTCAAATAGACCCGGCACCTGAACGTCACCGCAAAGCCATGGACCGGCGACTTCGACAAGATGCTGGAACGCCGGATCATCCGCGTCGCCGTTCCGTACTGCCGCTCGCTGTACTTCGTCGACAGGGGCCGCGAGCGCGGCGTTGCCGCCGAGCTCGTCCGCGATGTGGAGCGCTGGCTCAACGCGAAGTACGCGAAGCGGCTCGGCAAGCGCCCCCTCACGATGTACCCGTACCCCGGAGCATCGGGGGTCACCTTCTCCAGCGGATCCATCAACAGGTTCACGATGTAGGGCACGCTCGGGTAAGACTTCGAATCGCGGCTGCACGCCGAAGCTAACGAGTTGGCTCTGAGCCTCGACCTTGGCAGATCAGGCGCGATACGCGTATCGTTGCGCACCATGACTGGGCGCTCTACTTCTAACAACAAATTGAAACCTGCAAGATGAATCCCGCTGCGTTGGTACTTAGACAACGATATGAGCCGCCCACGTAAACGCCGGGTTTTGCGCGTTGTCCTGGTTGTGCTGACGGTCATGTTGGCGCTGATCGCAGCTGTAATTTTCGGCCTGCCCGCGCTGCTCGATACGCCCGCGGTGAAGGCTCAGATCGAACACAAGCTTTCCCAGGCGGTCAACGGGAAAATAAGCTGGGACGCGCTGCACATCCGGCTCCTGCTCACGCCACGCGCTGTTCTGCGCGGGGCGGCGGTAAACATCCCGGGGCAGGTCAACGCGACCGTGGAGCACGCGGAAGCGCGGCTGCGTCTGCTCCCGCTGCTCCTCGGACGTGCTGAGATCGCTTCGGTATCGATGACACGCCTGGCCGTCCGGATCGACATCGCACCGTCTTCCTCACAAGAAAAAGCCCCGGCAGCACCAGATGCGGTGGCGGCTTATCGGTCCGCGATCGGACCGCTGGCGGAGAGCTTGCGCAAGTTTGCGCCGGACACGAGACTCGAGATCGATGACGGGAGCGTAGAGGTCTGTGCACCAGACATGCCGTCGGTCCAGTTACGAAATGTCTCCGTGCGGGTGCAAACCGGGGTTGGTGGCGCAGACCTGGAAGCGAGTATGGCGGGCAACTTTTTCGGCGGTCTCAAATTTGCCGGCCGACTGGAGTTTGCCGACCTCGCCGGGCGCTTCAGGCTCGATGTCACCGATGTCAGACCGCAGCCCTGGCTGGATCTCGCTCTCGCCAACGCCGGGGTCGCGATTGGCATACCTGCTGCAGAGCTGCATGTACAAACGCGCACCGACGCCAAGACCGCCTTGGAATGCGACTTTCAGCTCAGCGTCGCGTCGATACAAATCGCGCGAGCAGAGCGCCGGCTGCAGATTCCCGACAGCAGCCTGGAAGGCAAAGCAGTGGCGCATGCGCGCGAATCGGAGGTCGCGTTGGGACCTTTGCGATTCGGGTCTCTCGTGCCGGCGGCGCAAGCGAGGTTGCGAGTCACCAATGATGCAGGCAAGCCAGAGCTCGCGCTCCAGATTCCGCATCTCGATCTCAGGGCCCTGCGCGAGGCGGTCATTACACTGGTCGGAGACTACGGTGTGGTTCGCACGCATGCGCCGCGCATTCGAAGCGGCGAAATCAGCGATCTGCAATTGCGCGCGAAGGCTGAAACCTGGGACACCCTGTTCGCTCTCGAGCACCTCGGCGTGAGTGGAACGCTGGCAAACGCGGTAGTCCTTGTGCCGATGCTCGAACGAGAGGTAACGGGGCTTGGGGGACATGTCGAGCTGGCAGACGCGATGGTCACGCTCACGACCGCGAGCGCGCAACTGGGGCGCAGCAGGCTAGCCGACGGCGCCGCCCACTATTCGTTGCGCGACAAGGGCGGGTCTGCAAGCATTGGCTTCGATCTCGATTGCGCCCAAGGCTTGGACCTCGCTAAAAGCGTCGTGCCGAAGGCCGCTCACGACGCATTGAAGGACTTCGAATCCGCGAGCGGCAGACTCAAGGGCAACGCGACATTGGCATTGGCACATGGAGACTGGAAAGCGTCTATGGATATAGGGCCCTCTGACGCCGCGGTTCGAGTGCGTCACTTGCCATGGCCGGTGTCGCTGCATGGAGGGCGGGCTTCGGGTTCACCTGATCGAGTCAGCTTGAGCGGCATTCGCGGCGCGCTTGGCGCTTCCAGTTTTGCAGATGTCGCGGCACAGCTGACGCTTGGACGCAAACCGCGTATCAACTCGGCGAGCGGGCGTGTCACGCTATCGCTCACCGAGCTATACCCCTGGATGCGGTCGCAGAAGCAGCTGGCCGAACCATTACATGACATCGCGTCTATCACCGGGAACGCGCGCGTCTCGCTCAATGCGCTGACCGGGCCGGTCGATCAACCCTCAGCTATCGCCTACGATGTGAGCGTGCAACCCGAACACGTCCGTGTCGTGGTGAACCAGCTCCCCGGCCCAGTCACGATCAGTGGCGGTGCGGTGAGCATTGATCCGCGTACCATCAAGTTCGATCGGGCAGAGGCGCAGATGCTGGATGCGCGGGCGGTGCTTTCCGGCACGGTCCGCGACTATCACGGCAAGCGTTTACAGGTCTCAGCCGCTGTCAGCGACGGTACCGTCGGCGAAAAATCCATGCACTGGATCTGGCAGCGAACGGGCGCTCCGGTGCGGCTGGAACCCAAGACCCCGTTACGCTTGGCCGTCGAGCGCGTGACCTGGGGCCCGGACCAGGCGCTCGATGCGCAGGCACAAGTGCAGTTCGACGCGGGCCCGAAGGTCACGGTGACGGCGGCGTGGCAACCGGGTGTAGTCGATGTCCGACAGCTTCACATCAAGGACGCCATCACCGACGTCACGCTCGGTCTGCAGTCTAAGGAACGGCTCCTGCACGCTAGATTCTCCGGGTCGCTGTTCATGCACAGCTTCGATGCCATGTTCAACCTTAAGCGCGAACACGTCGGCCATGCGAGTGGAGATATGCGCCTTAGCCTCGATTTGGACCGTCGCGGACGCACCAGTGCGAACGGTTCCTTGCAGGCCGATGCGATGGACCTTAGCCAACTACTCGGCCAGCCGGTCAAGCTGGACCACATCGACGTCACTGCCGATGGATCGGTTCTGCGTATCAAAGAAGCAGTGGTGGGCTGGGCAGAGCAGGTAGCGACGATCAAGGGCGAGGTGAAGCGCGGGGAGCGCGCGCCGATTGTCACCGCAGAGATCGATTCGCCGGGCATCCTGCTCGACGCGCTGCTACCCGCGAACGAAGAGACCGCCGAAGAAAAGCCACCGGACTCTGAACAGAAGCCAGCTAGTCCGGACTCAGGAAAGAAGCCGGCTCGTGCACGCGGCACACCAATCTTCCCGGGCTTGTGGCCGCTGCCCGTCACAGGTCAGGTCAAGGTGCGGGCGAAGTTCATTGAGTACCAGAACCTTCACGTTGAGCCCGTATCCGCTGACCTGACCCTCGCGGAACGACAGATACGGTTCGAGCAGTATGACGCACAGCTTTGCGGTGTCTCCTTCCCGTTGCGGGTGGATTTTGAGCCGCGAGACATCACGGCATCCGTGCGCATCATCGCACGGCACCAGCAGCTCGAGGACACCGCGCGCTGCTTTAGCGATCACCGGGTACTGATTACCGGGGATTTCGATGCCAGCGCAGATCTGAAGACCCAAGGCGGTTTCGGTGAGCGTCGAAAGAACCTGCAAGGAACCGTGCACTTCGAAGCTCGCGATGGCCGTGTGATGAAGTTCGCGCTACTGGGCAATATCCTGGCGGCAAAGAACGTTGTCGGTCTATTCAAGGGTGGTGGACCGCAGCTTACGAAAGAGGGATTCAGCTATCGCAAACTGGCGGCGAACGGGCATTTCGAGCACGGCCGGTTCATCATGGAGGAAATCAGCTTCGACAGCCCCGCAGTCGGGTTGGCCGCGACGGGCTGGATTAGCCTGCTCGACCGCAAGACGCACCTGGACGTGCTGGTTGCCCCGTTTAGCACACTCGATCGCCTGGTGCGGGCGATTCCAATCGTCGGCTACATCATCGGTGGGACATTGACCAGCGTGCCGGTCGGCGTAAGCGGGGATATCCGCGATCCGCGGGTTGTGCCGCTCGGGCCGCGCGCGATCGGCTCCCAGCTCACCGGGATCTTCACTCGCACGCTCAAGCTGCCCGCCAAGCTGCTGGCCCCGTTGACCACAAGTGAGGAACCCAAGGCGTCACCGACGGAGGAGTGACGACTCGCATCGACGTCGTAATGCAGCCCCGAGCGGGAGTAGCAGTGCGCTTGGCGAAAGTCACTGCATCCTGTTGTGCGCTCGGAGCGAGGCCCTGTAACCGTGCATGGGGTTAGACCATGGTCCAATGTGCTGCGGTGCGAGTTTGGGTTCTAATGTCGGCTCCGCAGGCGTTCAACAGAAGACCTCTGATGAAATCCACTTTCGTGATCGCCATGGTTCTCACCATCCCGTTGTTTGCGGTGAGCGCTTGCCAAAACCAAATCCAGCGCCGGGAGTCCACTGCTGAAAGCTTCCGCGAGACGGAGGCAGGCCTGCAGGCCACGCGGGCGCAGATCGACAAGACGTTGGGTGCATTGGACAAGCTACTGACCGCGCCGCCGCCCGAATTAGAGATTGCCTATGCGAAGTACTCGAAAGAGGTCGACGCGATGAACGCTGTGGCTAAGGAAACCGGCAAGGATGCCAAGGCACTGCAGGCGAGAAGTGCGGATTATCTGGCCAAGTGGCAGAAGTCTCACGCTGATATTCAGAGTCCCGAGCTGCGCAATGCGAGCGAGCTGCGGCGCGGAACAGTCATGAGCCGTTTCGATGGCATTCAGAAGTCCTATACAGAGGCCCGGGCCGCATTCGTTGCGTTCATGGATAGCTTGCAGGCAGTGCGGCAAGTTCTCGCGAACGATCTCACGCCCGCTGGAGTGCAAAGCCTCGCAGCTACCGATGTCGTGAAGAACGCCAAGGCCAATGGCATGGCGATGGCGAGCAATCTGGACGCGTTGAAACTGCAATACTCGGTGCTGGCAGAGGTGCTGGAACCTGCGACCCCGATAGTGGCTGAGAATCCGGCGACGCCAAAGGCTACTCCCGAGACCAATAGGCAGTGATCTTGGTACGATTCCCCCGATTTTGCCGCCGGGGCTGGGGAGACGCTCTGTCTGCTTGCCGCGAATGAACAAATCCCGGGGGACTCAATCTTGTGTATTGCATTACGGCTGCTGAGCATCGCGCTCTCGCTGTGGCTTATCGGCTTCGCGTGCCCGGCCTTTGCGCAAAACCAGCCGAATCGAATTCGGATCGAATACGTTCCCCCAGGCAACCCGGCGCACCAGCAGTTGTACGAGCTGATGCGGGAGCGGCGAATACTGGAGCGCTTCCAACGATTCTTGAGCTTTATCCGCTTGCCGCAACCGCTTTTGTTGAAGACGGCGGGCTGCGACGGCGAGTCGAACGCCTGGTATGAGCAATCGGAGCACTCAGTTACGGTTTGCTATGAGTACTTGTCCGATCTGTATCGAAACGCACCGAAGGAGACGACGCCAGCCGGTGTCACGCCGCAGGACGCTATTACCGGCCCTGTGATCGAGGTATTCCTGCACGAGACCGGCCATGCGCTGTTCGATATGCTGCAGATTCCGGTCCTGGGCCGTGAAGAAGACGCCGCGGACCAGCTCGCCGCCTATACGCTCGTCAGCCTGGGGGAGGACATCGCACGCAACACCGTCGGCGGTGTCGCGTACATGTATGCGCAAGACGCACAACGGGCTACGATCAAGCAAAGCTCGTTCGCGAACGTACATTCTTTGGATGTCCAGCGCTTGTACAACGTGCTCTGCATCGCGTACGGATCGAATCCGAAGTTGTTCGCCGATATCGTCGAGAAGAAATATCTACCCGAGGATCGGGCGGAGGGCTGCGAGGATGAATATAAGCAGGTCGACTATGCCATGCGCACGCTGTTCAAGCCCTACATCGATCCTGAGCAGGCCAGGAAGGTGCGCGCGGCGCACTGGCTCGGGTCCCCGACGCGCAAGCGCTAAGCCGAAATCGACGAGCGGCTTGCCGCAGCGCACGTCAAATGGACTAGCTGCGATCTGACTTAGCGCGCGCCGACGACTGCTGTGACGATGCGCGCAGCACCGCGTAGCCTGTGAGCGCAGCGAGCAGGGAGCCCAGGATAATGCCGATGCGGCCATCGCCTCCGGCTGTGATCGCATCTTCATTGAAGGCGAGGGTGTTGATGAACAGGCTCATGGTGAAGCCGATACCGCACAACAGTGCGGCGCCATAGACATGCAGCCAACCCGTCTGCGCGGGCAGTTTCGCCAGCCCGGTTTTGATCGCGAGCCAGCTCAGCGCGAACACGCCGAGCTGTTTTCCTAAGAACAATCCGACGGCGATACCCAGAGGCACGGGCTGCAGCAACGTCGCCAGAGATGCGCTCGCGAGCGGCACGCCGGAGTTCGCAAATGCGAACAGCGGTAATATTCCATACGCAACCCAAGGATGGAGATCATGCTCCAGCCGCCTGAGCGGTGATGATTGGGGTTCCTGGTTTTCGCCGAGCGGGATGAACGCCGCGACGACAACGCCGGCGAGCGTAGCGTGGATGCCGGATTTCAGCACGGCTGCCCACAGGATCACGCCAACCACGATATAGGGCGCGGTCCTGCGCACGCCGCTCACGTTGATGACGCCGAGTATCGCGATACAGGCGCTGGCGACACCGAGCGACACAATGGAGACCTTGTCCGAATAGAACAGCGCGATGATGACGATGGCCGCCAGATCGTCGATGATCGCCAGAGTGAGCAAGAACAACTTCAATGCGCTCGGCACGCGATTGCCCAACAGACTGAGCACGCCGACGGCGAAAGCGATGTCGGTCGCGGTGGGAATAGCCCAGCCGGCTTGCGCGGGCGTATTGATTCCGGTGATGGACAGGTACAAAGCGGCCGGAACCGCGATGCCGCCCAGGGCTGCCAGCGCCGGGAGCACCACCTGCGAGAGCTGGGACAGCTCGCCTTCGAGCACCTCGCGTTTGAGCTCAAGCCCGACGAGAAGGAAGAACACGGCCATGAGGCCGTCATTGATCCACAGCAGAAACGGCTTGGAGATCTCCAGGGGACCGAGCTGAATCGCTGCCCGCAGGTTGAGAAAACCAGTGTAATACGTGTCCCAAGGTGAGTTGGCCACGCACATCGCAGCCGCACCGGCCAACACGAGAAGAATGCCGGCGGCCGCCTCCAGCCGCAGGAACTCGCTGACGGCCGTGACCCCCTTGGTGATGAACCGAATCGGCTGCGCCCGCGCGCCTCGTTTTCCAGCCATCGGTTACGCGATCTTTGCCAAGTACCGGAGCAGATCGGGGTGGTGCATTTGTGTTCTCGTAGGGCGATCGGTAGCGCAGCTTATTCCGTTTTGTCCGTATACAAAGTGACCAGACGTGCGACCAGCACCGACAGGTACAGCACGCCGGTGATGGCTTCCAGAACTGCGAGCATGCGAGCGACACGCGCGGCGGGGACGATATCCCCGTAGCCGACCGTGCTCAGCGTGACGAAACTGAAGTACAGGGCGCTGAAGGGATCGATCGATTTCTTCGCTCCTGAATCCGCGGGCAGCACGAAAGCGTCCGGCACAAGAGAGCCGATCAGCAGATAAGCGAGCGACCACAATATGCCCAGTAGCAGATAGGTCGCTACGCCGGCCGAAAGCACTTGCGAGTCGACGCGCGGGGCACGCAGCACGAATTTGAGCAGCGTCCCCGTTACCAGGATCAGAAGCAGGATGCCCAGGACCAGGAACACGCCGGGTGCGACCAGATCGGGACGGTAATGATGGAC
>Ga0335082_10003628_pt1 | contig 16795 bp, 13 predicted proteins | sample Lox_Sample_41_FD_206718 | JGI IMG/M metagenome (GOLD analysis project Ga0335082, IMG submission 206718) | Soil microbial communities from Loxahatchee National Wildlife Refuge, Florida, United States - Lox_Sample_4.1 | ecosystem: Environmental > Terrestrial > Soil > Wetlands | place: USA... | reverse complement strand
AAGAGCCAAGAGCAAAGCGCTAAGCGCAACGCAAAAAATCTTTATCCTCATAGGCTAACCCTCACCCTGACACTCTCCGAGAGGGCGAGGGAATCGGAATCGTTAAAACCGAAATCATTTGATGACTTTGTCGTCGGTCGCACAAGCAGAATTGCTTCTTTCAACTATCTTGCTTTTTCTTCGCCTTTTCCCAACCCTCGCCCTGAGGGAGAGGGAAGGGTGAGGGCTCGCTCGTACGCTTTACCCGCCGCCCGCTTGACCAGTGTGCGCACGATGGCGCGCTTGTATTGCTCCGAGCCGCGCAGATCGCTGGTGGGACTGCATTCTTGCGAAGCGACACTGCCGGCTTCTTGCGCTAAATCCGGCGTGATTTGTTTTCCCGTAACCAACTCTTCGGCGTTGCGCGCGCGCACGGGTGTCGCGCCAACACAGCCGAGCACGATGTGCGCGGTTTGAATCGTTTCACCGCCGCTTTCTAATGTAAGCCGTACCGCCACACCTGCTGACGGCTTATCGACAACGGAGCTGCTGGAAAAGCGGATATATTCGACGCCTGAACGCGCCGGCAGCGGCGGAATCATCACTTGCGTCAAAATTTCATCTTCAGCCAGGCTCGTCGTGTAAAAATCGACGAAGAGTTCTTCGATTGGAATTATGCGCTGTCCATCCGGCCCGGCGATTTTCGCTTTGCCATCTAATGAAATAAAAATCTGCGAAAGATCCGTCAGCGGCTCTCCTGAGGCGAGATTGCCGCCGACCGTACCCATGTTGCGCACACGGATGTTGGCGACTTCCCTTTCGGCTGCGCAGAGAACCGGAAACTTCTCTTTCACCAGCGGCGAAGTTTCGATCTCCCGGTGGGTCACCAGCGCGCCGATACTCAAACCCTCTGTGGCCTCGTACTTGATGCCTTTGAGCTCGGAAATCTTTTTGATATTGACCAGGGCCTTGGGTTGATACAGCCCTTGCTTCATGAGAATCGTGAGATGTGAGCCGCCGGCAAAGACCTTGGCGTCACTGCCATGTTGCTTGAGCAGCGCGCAGGCTTCGGCGATGGTCTTTGGTTCGAGGTAGTCGAAGTTTCTCACTCTATCGCTCTCTCTTCTCTCGTGTTCAACGTTCAAGGGTTCAAGGTTGGTTCGAAAACTTTGAACTTTTGAACCTTAAACTTTGAACCTCAGATATACTTGACCTTATCGACGCCGGGGATCTCGACTTTCTCAAAGCGCCAGCGCTCTTTCATCGGGGCGGTCGCGTCGATTCCCAAACCGGCGGTAACCCGCGCCTCCGGACAAGACGGGTCCAGCGTAGAGCAGGCGATCCGTGGAATGATGATGGCGTCCTTGTCTGCCTGGAAGCGCGTGGCCATCGCCCAATCCACCTGCATCGGATCGAAGGGATCGATGTCGTCATCGACCACGATCACTTGCTTTAGACCGATGCCCATCGACAGCAACGCCAGAATCACGTTGCGCCCTTCGTTCTCCGCGCGCTTTTTGATCGATACCACGACGTGATGACGAAATGTCCCGCCTGGAGTCATGTTGACACCCCGCACCTCAGGAACGACCTTCTTCACTTCGCGATAAACCACCGCGGCATTACCGTATTCTATCAGCGTGTGGTTTTCCGTGACCGGCATGCCGGTGAGCGCCGTTTGCCAGATCGGGTTCTGCCGCATGGTAATCGCCGTGACTTTCAATACCGGCGCTTGCTTCGCCTCGCTGTAGCAGCCCGGGTATTCACCGTAAGGCCCGTCAGCGACGCGCTCGCCGGGAACGGTCGCGCCTTCAATCACCACTTCGGCGCACGCCGGAACTTCGACGTCGATGCTTTCGCATTTGGTTAATTTCACCGCAGCGCCGCGCAGCCCGCCAGCGACATGGAACTCGTCGATGCCAAAAGGAACTCTCGCTTGCGAGCCGACGACGATCGCTGGATCGACGCCGACGGCGGTGGCGACTTCCAAGCCCCTTTTCTTTTCCTCGGCCATCAAGATCATCCGGCCAAGGTGATGATCCGCCGGCGCCCAGAGGGATAAGCGGTCCTTACCGAGTACCAGCATGCGGTGAATCGAAAGATTACGTATGCCGGTGTCAGGATCTTTGCCGACTTGCACTCCGATGGTCACGTAGGGACCGCAGTCTTTGCTCGCGTGGGTCACGATGGGAAGTTTGCTCAGATCAATTTGATTCCCGGTCCATTTGATCTCTTTACACGGGGCGCTCGAAACGATCTCCGGCGGAATACGCTTGTCTTCCAACGTAAGATAGCGTTCGAGCATTTGATCTTGAGGCACGCCGAGCCCCAAAGCGACCAGTTTGCGGGTCGCGAAGAGTCCGCCCAAGACGCGCCAGCCCGCAAAGCCTTTGACGTTTTCGAACAACAGCGCCGGCCCTTCGATATCGGAAGTCTTGCGCATGCCCGCGGCGATTTCGTACTTGACATCGACCTCATCTTTAACGCGCAGCAGCTGCCCTTGGCTCTCGAGATGCGCCAAAAATCCTCTGAGATCTTCAAACATGAGACAACCTCTAAGATTCAATTGGAGTAATGGAGTAGTGGAGTGATGGAGCGTTGGGCCGAAACTCCGGAACCCATTACTCCAATAATCCAACGCTCCATCACTCCAACACCTTTATCAATGATTGCGCCGTTACTTCAACCGCAGCAGCGGCAATACATCCTTCATAAACCGCTCGATCTGGCCGATCTGATTACGCGAGGTGAAGCGCAAGACAGGCGTGGTGAAACCCATGTCGATCCATTCTTGGATCAATCGGGCGCATTCTTCGGGCGGACCGTGAGCCAACCAGACCTGCAACATCTCTTCCGTCGGATATGCCGGCGTGTAGTAGTTATCAAAGTAGTATTTCGATTCGTCATAAGCCCTGCGCTTGTCGTCATTAATATTGACCATGCCATGAATTGCGATCTCGAAGTTATCAAGACTCTTACCTGCTTCTTCGGCGTACTTTTCTATCAAATCGAGGCGCCGGGCCATCTCCTCCGCCCGCACAGGCACACTGATGTAGCCGTCGCCTAAGATCGCTACGCGCCTCATGGCACGTGCGACACCATCGTCGCCCACGACGGCGCGGTCGGGGCTCACTGCGATCCAGATGGGGCACGGCTTTTGCGCTGGCTTGGGCACGATGTGATAGCCTTCGAGTTCATAGAATTTTCCTTGGTGATGGACTTCCGTCTCGCTCCATATTTGGCGTAACAGCTTTATTCCTTCGGTTAAACGACCGACACGCTCGCTTCTCTGCACGCCGAAGGCTCTCATTTCTCCTTCGTGGCCGCCGCCGATACAAACTCCAAGAATGTTTCGCCCCTTGGAGAGCTGATCTAAGCTTGCCCACTGAATGGCGAGCAGCACCGGCTGGCGTACAGGGAAGCTCGCCAGGCAGATGACGCCGAGACGAACCTTTTGCGTCCGCGCGGCCGCTGCGCTGAGCATGACGATGGATTCAATCCGCGGCTTGTGAATCAAACTGTCGCCGAACCAAACGGACTCGAAGACACCTGACTGTTCCGCCAGAACCGCGGCCTCTAAAATGCTATCGATAGTTGTAAGCCCGAAGAGCACTCCGCGATTCGGCAGGCTCAATCCGAGTTTTGTAGACAAATTACGCATCTTCGTTCATCAACAGCAACGGTGTAAAAGAACCCCAAGTGCGTGTCAAGCAAAGATCCGAATGATTTTTCAATAGAAACTCAAGCAACAATTCTACCGCCGTCATGCCCGCGTACGCGGGCATCCATCAGGTTGGCCCCGCTTCATCCAAGAAAGAAATAACCTAGATTCCCGCTTTCGCGGGAATGACGGGCAGCGGTGTGCCGACCTCATCATCGATTCTTTCTGAGCAGTAATCTGGCTTGACTTGAATGGGAGTTTGCGAGCATAGCATAGGTATCGCGCTCGCCTGAGAACGGCAAGCGTATAGCCTTTCTAAATCTGGAAAGCCGAGGTTTATCACTATGCCAAAGGATCTACGAACCTACATGGACGAATTGTTGGAGAAGCGGCCCAAGGATGTCGTCGTCGTCGACCGCGAGATCGACCCTCGCTACGAAGCCTGCGCCATCGTTGAGAAGTTCGAACGGGAAAACAAATTTCCCCTTGTGTTCTTCAAAAATATCAAAGGATCGAAGATCCCGCTGGTCATCAACCTCGGCGCCACTTACGAGCGGCTCGCGCTCGCTTTGGGATCACCGACCGTCCCGCAAATGGTTAGAGACCTGGCGCATAGAGAGCACAATCCCCTTCCGGTGAAGGAAGTCTCCCCGAAAGACGCGCCGGTCAAGGAGGTCATCTTGAAAGGCAATGATGCCGACCTCGATCTGCTACCGATCCTGACCCACAACGAAGGCGACGCCGGCAGCTACATCAATGCAGCGGCGCTGATCTGCAAAGAACGCGGCAGCAATGCAGTCAACGTCGGCATCTACCGCAATCAAAAGCAGGGCAAAAGACAGCTCGGTCTGATGATCAATCCGGCCAATCACGGCAACTATGTCCGCGCCGAATACGAAGACCATAACGAGCCCATGGAAGTCGCGCTTGCCATCGGCCACCATCCCGCGTTGAACATGGCCGCCGTCAGCAAGCAGGCCGGGGTCGGCGCAGAGCTGGAAATTACCGGCGCGTTTCTTGGCGAGCCTTTGGAGGTGGTAAAAGCGGAGACGGTGAATCTCATGGTGCCGGCGCGCTGCGAAATCATCATCGAAGGCATCGTGCCGCCGAAAAAACGCCAATACGAAGGTCCCTTCGGCGAATGGCCACACTACTATTATAAGGAAGGTGAACAGCCCTATATCGAAGTAACGGCGATCACCATGCGAAAAAATCCCATCTACCAGAGTATCCACAGCGCGCACTTCGAGCACAACATCATCGGCGCGGCGCCGCGGCTCGGGAGTTTACTCCGGCGCATCCAGGAAGCCGTACCCAGCACGACCGGAGTCAACATGCCGATCTCGGGAGCCGCCCGCTCTCACTGTTACATCTCGGTCAAGAAACGCGCCGAGGGCGAGCCGAAGCAAGCCGCCTTGGCGGCCTTCGTGACGGATCCGAACATCAAGCTCGTCATCTGTGTCGACGACGACGTCGATGTATTCAACGAGACACAAGTTCTTTGGGCACTGGCCATGCGCTTTCAAGCGGACCGCGATCTGGTGATCATTCCCAACATCATCGGCTCGCACCTAAATCCCACTGCCTACGGATATAACCGCCTGGAAAAGGGTCCCATGGAGACGAAGCTCATCTTCGACGCCACCAAACCGCTGCCGCCGTATGATTTTCCGAAAGAAGCGCAGGCGCCGGACGAAGTGCTGAAAAAAATTGATCTCGCGCGAGATACCCGCGGCTATGAGCCTGGCAAGGATGATAAGATAATCACCGGTAAAGCCTAGCCGACGATTCCCATAGGGGGGTGTGCCAGAAAAAATTATCACCACGAAGGACGCGAAGATCACGAAGGGAATACTCATTAAAAAAAGTTAAGAGATTTGTTATTTAAAATCGTCTTCGTGTCCTTCGCGCTCTTCGTGGTAAATAACATCAGAACCCGTTGAGGAGAAAAACTATGAAAAACCGTCTTTATCAGACATCCATTTCACTCCTTTGCGCCGTGCTCCTGTTGGCGCACACAGCGGCCTCTGTCTCCGCCCAAACTCAAATGGAAAAGCTCCGTGTCGCCTACACGGTCATAGCTCCGACGCAACTAAGCGTTTGGACCGCCAAAGAAATGGGCTTCTACGCGAGGCATGGGCTCGACGTTGAACTGGTGCTTCTCGTCGGGGCGCCGCTCGCCGTCGCCGCACTGGTGGGCGGAGAAACCCCCATCGTCCACGCGGGAGCTTCCGCGGTCATCGCTAGCAACTTGGCGGGTTCCGGCGCCGTGCTTGTTGCCGGTTCGGTCAATCGGTTTCCCTATGTGCTTTTTGTCACGGACCAGATCAAGCGAGTGGAAGACCTCAAAGGCAAGAAGTTCGGCGTGAGCCGCATCGGCAGTGCTGATAATGCCGCGGCCATCACCGTTTTGGACAAACTCGGCGTCAAAGAGAGCGACGTAACCTACGTGCAAGCGGGCTCGATTCCGGCGCGCCTTGCGGCAATGCAGACCAACGCTCTTCAAGCGACCCTGCTGCAAGCGCCGGAAACCTTAAAAGCAAAAGAAATCGGCCTGCGCGCTCTGCTGGATTTTACCAAGCTCGATGTAGAATGGCAGCAAAACGGCGTCGCGGTTACCCGCGACTATATCAAGAAAAAACCAGATACGGTGCGTCGATTTATGCAGGCTTACGTAGAGGCCATCCACTACAATCTGACTAATCCCAAGGGCGCGCAAAAGGTTTTGCAAAAATATCTCGCGATTAAAGATGAGAAATCGGTTGAGGAGGCCTATAACGAGATCGTCGTCAAACTGACGCGCCGCGTGCCCTATCCGACGGACTCTGGAATCCAACTTTACCTGGACCAATTAAAACAGAAGAATCCGAAAGCCGCGCAAGCGAAGCCTTCCGACTTCACCGATGTAAGTTTTTTAAAGGAGCTGGAGTCGAGCGGTTATATCGATCGGCTGTATAAATAGAAATCCGTTCAAACAGTTCAAGTCGTTCCAATCGTTCAAGCCGTTAATTCTTGTAGATCACCACGCGGAGATCTTTACCCCGTCCGCCTTCCGGACACGCGCTGATGCCAACCAGGCAATCCATTTCGGAGCGGAGATCCATCATGTCTCCTCCGGGGCGTGGCCGCGTCATCGAATAGCGCATGGTGCCGGTCTTGGCGTTGATCACCATGGTCTGAAAAACGTTGAGCGGGCTCGGCACGTCTTCTTTCAGCACGCCATAAGGTTTGAGCGCTTTGGCAAGGTTCTCCCAACAACCATGTTTTGGCGCGACCACTTTCTTTCTCCCCAACCTTTTCCACACGCCCCCATAAATCTTGAAAATCTCATCGCCCCATTTTTTGTAGAAAGAGGTGCTGCACATCCCCTTTTCCATGTCATGGGTGCCGCGGTAAGTATCTTTGACGATGGTCTGCAAGACGTTATTGTATTTGGAAATAAGAACGTCACCGGTGGTCACATAAATCTTACCTTGATCCACTTTGGTGCGCGCCTGATCGAAGCGCTCTTTGACATTGTGCAAATTGAATACGACATAATCGGCGGTAGATTCGCCGATGACGCGAATGATTTGGCCTTTTTTTACCGGAAAGGTTCTCCCCGTATTGCTCTTGATGACCGACTGACTGATGATTGTCACTATTTCCTCCACAATGAAATTTTCGGGCGCGTCCAAGTTAGCCGAATGGGCTGCGCAAAAGCAAGGCAACGTTACCGCGGCGTCATTGATAAAGCGCTTTGATGAATCCGCTATCGTCCAATGCCTTGACGAAACTCTGATCGACGAACACGTTGGGATCGGCGCCCTTCGCTTTCGGATTATCTTTGGCGAGGAATTCGAGAACGGTTTTTACGCCGAGCATCGAAGGGTACGGAACGGTGTCGAAATATTGCGAAGCATACAGGTGATATGAGCGCAGCAAATAGCCTTCGTTTCCCCGTTCGATGCGCATTTTCTTCATCAATATTTTCACGCTCTCATCTTTGTTCTTTTTGTAGTAAGCGATCCCCTCGACGAACGCCTTAATAAACCGGCCGGCCAAGTCGCGGTGCGCGCGCAGATAGGTGCGTGTGGCAGCGATCATATTCTGGAGATAGTGAATGTCCATGGCGGCGGGATCTCCCAGTGTTTTAAATCCACTGTCCTCCGCCATAAAGAAACTTGGGTCTTGAAGCATCGCGCCGTCGATGCCGCCCTTCTGGAGGCTGATCAGCATGATCGGCGAAGCTCCCACTTGCAGGACCTGTACTTCCTCCGGAGCGATTCCCCACTTTTTTAGCATCAAGAGAAGCGCGAGGTGACCGGATGAGCCAAGACCGGTAACACCAATTCGCTTCCCTTTGACTCCCTCCGGAGTTTTAATATCCGATCTGACCATGAGCCGCTGAACCCCTTTGTTGTTCCCCGCAGCGATCATCACGACATCGGGTCCTCCCAGCGCGGCGCTGATTGCCGCTCCTCCGCCGGCGGTCGCAAATTGCAGATCGCCTGCCAAGAGAGCGCTAACCGACCGGCTCGCGCCGCCTCCCACGAGAATGATCTCGGAGTCGATGCCATACTTTTTGAAGAATCCTTTTTCCTCTGCCACCCATAGCGGGCTGTTGGCAAGGCTGAGCGCAGACAATCCGACTCGCACCCGGTCCGCCGCGTGCAACGGAGAACCCAGAATGAGAACTGCGGCGATCAAGGTTATGAATACACTCCCGGCCCTTGTTGCGATCTTGAAAATGCGTATCATCGACTCTCCTTAAACCGAAATCTTGAACCTTAGGGGGAGCACTATCGCTTTGGACGTGTGCCCCTGGCGTGAAATTTAGAACCGACCGTCCCTCTCCAACTTCTTCACGATGCTATCGTCTACCAAGTCCTCAGCTTTAAGTCGGCGGATTTTCTCGTTGGTCGTGCCAAGCAGGCGAATGACGTTTCGGATGCCTTCTACGCTAGGATAAAGTTTCTTTTCATAGAGTCCAACCATGCTTTGATAACCCTCTTCGGCGTCTTCGACACGTGGCAACCGCATTCCTTTGGCGAGGATTTTTATGACATCGGCTTTATTCCCGGGGTTGCGAATAAAAGCCACGGCGTCAAGAAGGCCTCTAAATACACTTTCTACGGTAGCGGGCGCCGAGGTCATAAAATTGCGGCGCGATATGAGCCCGGTTCCTTGGTATGGAATGGGCAGTTTTTCGACATCGGCTAGGACGCGGTATCCCTTGTTCTGTAAGTTCTTGCCGTGCGCATATCCCACGAGCACCGCATCGACGGTGCCGGCCATAAAGCCTTGTACCATGACGGACTGATCGCCTAGCGACCTGAACTGTATTTTGTCCCGCTCAGGCACGAGTCCCCAGTAGTCTAGAGTTAACATGGTAAAAATCCATCCGCCGCCGCTCAGACTGTTGACGCCGATACTTTTGCCCTTTAGTTCCATGGGGCTGCTTATTTTGGAATTGGCGACGAACATACCGGTCAGTCTGTTGACGAAACCGGCGACAAAAACGAGATCAGCTCCTTCCGCAATCGCCCCGAGATTGGCCGCTGACACTGATCCCCAATGGAACTGCGTCTCGCCCGAACTGAGCGCAGCCATGCCGACGGGACCGTTGCGCACCTGCACGAACGAAACGTCGACACCGTACTTCCGAAAAAACCCATGTTCCTGAGCGACGTAAACCGCGCCTTCTCTCTCGCTAACAGATCCTGTTGTCATAACCACTTTAGCCAGTGGCGCCGCTCCGTGAGCGGGCTGGCAGATGAAAATGGAAAGAAAGAAAACCAGAATGAGCAAAACAGTCAATCGAAGATTCATTTTTAAAAGGCTCCCTAAAACTGGAATCACTACAGGACTGAGAGGCGGAGCACAAGTTCGATTGCACGTAAAATAGGTAGAGCAGAGACTCCGGTCAAGTACAAATTTAACGGCTTGAACCATTTGAACGTTTTGAACGCCTTGGACCATTCATGCGAATTGTGCCCCGCCCCTACTTCTGGTAATGAGACTCGGTTGGAACTCGGTCCAAAGGAGGTGCTCATGAGGAAGGCATTTCACGTCATTACCTTAGTTTTCTTTTGCGCGGCGGCGTGGTTCTCTCAGTCCGCCGCCCAGGACAAAAAGCTGGAAAAGATTCGCATCGGTGGCGGCGCGGTGGGCGCGCCGCAAATGACGATGTGGTTTGCCAAGGAAGCTAACCTCTACGAGAAGCACGGCCTCGCAGCCGAGGCGATCCATATCCCAGGCAGCTCCATGGCCTTGCAGGCGATGCTCGCCGGCGAGTTGCCGATCATTCAGCTCGGCGGCACCGCTTCGATGCAGGCGAATCTCGCCGGCGCGGATACGGTCATCGTCGCGACGATTCTGAAAAAGTTTCTGTTCTCCATTTTCAGCCGGCCGGAGATCACCAAGATGGCCGATTTGAAGGGCAAGCTCTTCGGCGCCACGCGCTTCGGCACGCTCTCCGACTTCGCGTCGCGTTTCGCTCTGGAAAAGAATGGTCTCAATCCCGAACGAGACATCACCATGGTTCAAACCGGCGGCCAACCCGAAACCGTCTTAGCGCTTCTCACCGGCAAAGTACAAGCGGCGGCGCTTTCCGTTCCCGCAATCCTGAAGGCGAAGAAAGCGAACATGCGCGAGCTTCTGGATATGGCTAAACTGGAGGCGACGATCCACCAGAACGGTGTGGTGACGACCCGAAAATATCTCAAGACGAACGAGGACACGGTGCGCCGTTTTCTCAGGGCCTACATCGAAGGCGCCGCCCTCGCCAAGAAGGACAAAGCATTCGCAACGCGCGTAATGGCCAAATATCTCGGTACCAACGACCGCGAAATTCTCGATGACGCCTACGAGCGTGTCACCCTTCACCTCGAGATTCCCCCGTATCCGACTGTGGAGGGAGTTTCCGTGCTGCTAAAGACCTTAGAAAAAACCCAACCTAAAGCCCTGACGGCAAAGCCGGAAGATTTCATCGATTCACGGTTAGTCCGCGAACTCGACAAGAGCGGATTTATCGATCGGTTGCGGCAGTCCGACAGCTAACGAGACAGCAAATCTTTAACCCCTTCGCCCGCGCCTGGTTTGCTCGCCTCCTTGCGGGCGCGCTCGATGGTATCGGCTGCCTCGCGAGCGAGCCGTGTCATGTCGATGGTGGTGAGTTTGCCGTCACGCTTCAGGAACCGTCCGTCGACGATGACCGCATCGATGTTGGAGGGCTGGGCGGCCTGCACGATCATGTGCGCCGGGACCGTGAAAGGCATCATGTTCACATCGGTCGTGCGCACAAGGATTAGATCAGCGCGTTTGCCGGGAGTGAGCGAGCCAACGCGATCGGCGATGCCGAGCGCGCGAGCGCCATCGATGGTTGCCATTTCCAACACGCGTTGAGCCGAAATACCGAACTCGTTTTTCTCGCGCCCGTTCTCAATGTTCTGGATCGCCTTCATGATCGCGAACATGTCGGCGTTGCCGCAAAGGATCGTAGTGTCCACCGACAGGCTGACGGGCACACCCGCGCGAAGGAAGGCGCCGGTCGGAGTGATACCAAAACCGGTCCGCAGCTCCGTATACGGACTGAGGCTCACCGGAGTCCTGGTCTCAGCCAGCAGCTTCAGATCCTCGGCAGAATGATTCGTGGCGTGCACCAGCAGAACGTCTGGGCCGAGGAGTCCTGCCTTGGCGAGCGTCTGGATTCCCTGGCGCTGCTTCACTCGCTCGGCGCTGGTGCCCATGTGGCTGGTAATGGGAATACCGTGGTCACGAGCGAAGCTCCATTCTTTGCGGCAGATTTCGATGGAATTATTCTCAGGGCCGCGCGGGGCGATGCCTAGCGTCATAAGAGAATCCTTGGCATCGCTGAACCACTGTTTCTGGACGCGCGCAACATCTTCAAGCGGCAGGGTCGCATCGGCCGGCGTCTTGCGCGAATAGCCGTAGGAAAAGCGGGCGCGCCCGCCGACCTCCTTGTGTACCTTGATCTCGGCATCGGCATATTCCGGGCCCAGCAAATTGTGCGACCAATTGTTCACCGTGGTAATGCCGGAGGAAATCGCTTCGGCAAGGGCGAGGCGCACGCCCCGTGCGTTGTCCTCTTCGGTAAAGAACTGCCCGAGCAGACGGCTAACGTAATAGTAACCGGTTCCTTCCGTGGACCCGGCCATGTTGCGCGCCACCGCCCCCCACATGTGCCAGTGCGTCTCAACGAATCCCGGCAAAACGATCATCGTGTCTGCCTGAATTATTTCCGCTCCCGGCGCCGATAGACTCCGGCCAACAGCAACGATGGCTCCGTCGCGGACGTGGATATCACCGCCACGGATTTCACCGAGCTTCGGATCCATCGTCAGGATGCTGGCATTCTTGACGATTAACTCGCGACGCGCGGGAAGTCCGCCCGCCGGCGCCGACCCGGACCCCGACTGCGCGAACAACGGCTGGCCTCCGGCCGCGAACCCAGCCATTGCAGCCGCCATCGTTCCGAGTAATGTACGCCGGGTGATTTTCAGGTCATCGCTCATGGTCCGTCCTCCATTGCCGTTGATGTCTTCGCGCGAGCCGCTGGCTATCTTGTTCCTCTTACCAAGAAAAGGAATGGATAAAAACCGTCGCACGAAGAACTAATGAGCGGTTCAAGATAAACCTGATTTTCAAAGAGGGATTTTTCTCCGCAGGACTTTAACTCTTCAGCGCCCAGGCCGTGCCGGTCCATTTGAGCCTTGTCTGAAACCACCGCCAAAAAACTCTGGAAAGAAAAACTTGATCGACAATGCGCCATTGGGATATAGGCTAGACAAAAGGACTGAGAGAAGAGTATGGACACGGTTCCGAAGAAAAAGGTTTCTATTTGGATCAACGGTGCCGAGCATACGCGGGAGGTAGAGCCGCGGCTGCTGCTGGTTCATTTCCTCCGGGACGTCGTAGGGCTAACCGGCACTCACATCGGTTGTGAGACCAGTATCTGCGGGGCATGCACGGTCATGCTCAATAACACGGCGGTGAAGTCTTGCACGGTCTTGGCGGTCCAGGCTGACGGCGCTAATCTTCTGACGATCGAAGGGCTGGCTCAGGGAGAGAAACTCCATCCGCTCCAGGAGGCCTTTTGGGAATGTCACGGACTTCAGTGCGGTTACTGCACTCCCGGGATGATTCTTTCAGCACACCAGCTTCTGCTGCGGAATCCTGCTCCGACAGAGGACGAAATCCGCCACGCGCTTGACGGCAACCTCTGCCGCTGCACGGGCTATCAGCACATTGTGGACGCGGTCCAGGTGGCGGCAAAAAAGATGAGTCGGAAGGCACGATGAGCACCCTCACTCTTGCCCTCTCCCGCAAAGCGGGCGTGGGATCGGAATTAACTCTCGATCAAAAATCCGAGACTCGGAACTCGAAACCCGAAACTGGAGCGAAGCGATGCCTGTCAGTAAGCTTGTAGGTGCCAAGATCAAGCGGCGTGAAGACCCGAGAATGATTCGCGGTCTCGCTCAGTACGTGGATGATATCAACCTACCGGATACGCTCCACGTCGCTATTCTAAGAAGTCCCCACGCGCACGCGAGGATTAAAAGCCTTGAGACGGATGAGGCGCGCCGCCTTCCCGGGGTCGTCCTCGTTATCACGGGGCCGGAGATCAGAGATCAGATCGGCACTCTGCCGGTCAGCGGCGGCAACGAAACGCTACGAGTTCCCAAACATTACGTCCTCGCAGTCGAAAAAGTATGTTACGTCGGCGAGGGAGTTGCAGCCGTAGTCGCCACAGATCGCTACACGGCTCGGGACGCGCTCGATCTGATTCGCACCGAATACGAGCCTCTACCGGTAGTCTCGGATCCCGAAATGGCCCTTGCTGCTGGGTCGCCGGTTATCCATTCAGAGTGGCCGGACAACGTTGCTTTTCGTTCGGAGCAGAAGCAGGGAAACTTAACCAAGGCCTTTAAAGAAGCGCACAAAATAATTAAGCAGCGCCTCGTGCATCAGCGCCTGGCACCCATCGCCATCGAGCCGCGCGGGGTCCTGGCCCGTTATCTCTCCACAGAGAAGGAACTCACGGTCTGGTCATCAACACAGATTCCACACATGCTTAAAAGCCATCTCGCCAAGATGCTGAAGCTGCCGGAACAAGAGGTGCGCGTGATCGCGCCGGAAGTGGGCGGAGGGTTCGGCAGCAAGCTCAACGTTTACGCCGAGGAGGGGTTGTTGGGTTACCTAGCTGTGAAGCTCAACCGTCCGGTCAAGTGGAGCGAAGGGCGCAGAGAAAACATTCAAGCGACCATCCACGGCCGCGGCCAAGTGGGGGAAGTCGAAGCCGCGGTAAAGAAAGACGGGACGATTTTAGGGCTCAGGTATAAAGTCATCGCCGATATCGGCGCCTATCATCAACTTTTCACGCCGGCCATTCCGCCTTTTACGGGCCTCATGCTTTCCGGCTGCTATAAGATCCCCGCCATCAGCATGGAACTCACGGCGGCGTTTACCAACAAGATGGCCACGGACGCTTACCGCGGCGCGGGACGACCCGAGGCGACCTACGTGATTGAGCGGATGATCGACCGCGTAGCTCGAGAGCTGGGGATCGATCCCGTCAAAGTGCGAAAGAAAAATTTTCCGAAACCTTCGGAATTTCCCTTCAAGACCGCCACCGGCTTGGCCTACGACAGTGGCAATTATCAGCCTGCGCTAAACAAGGCGCTCAAACTTGCCGGCTATGAAAAATTGCGTCGCGATCAGAAGCGGCTCAGGACGCAGGGAAGATATCTGGGAATCGGGCTATCGACTTACGTTGAGATCTGCGCCATGGGACCGAAGGGAATGTGGGAGTACGGCAAGGTGCAGATGGAGCCCACAGGGAAAGTGACGGTCTTGTCCGGCGCATCGCCGCACGGACAGGGACAACAGACTTCCTTTGCGCAGATCGTCGCGGATGAACTGGGCGTCGAGCTGGACGATATCACGGTGATCCATGGAGACACCGCCGTTGTGCCCAAAGGTATCGGAACCTTCGGCAGCAGAGCGACGGCGGTTGGAGGGATCGCCATCTATCAAGCAGCGCAAAAGGTCAAAGAGAAAGCACGAGAGTTCGCCTCTCATCTCTTGGAGGTGGACCCCGACGACCTGAACTTTGCGGAAGGCAGATTCAGCGTCAAGGGAGTGCCCAAAAAGGGATTGACGATCCAGCAAATCGCGCATGAAGTTCACCAGGTTGGCAGGCTTCCTAAAAACATGGAGCCCGGCCTTTTCGCGGAATCGCAGTTTGAGCCATCCAACTTTACCTTTCCGTTCGGCACCCACATCTGTGTGGTGGAAGTCGAGCCACAAACTGGCAAGATTGAAATCAAAAAATACGTCGCGGTGGATGACTGCGGTAAAGTCATTAATCCTCTCCTCGTCGATGGACAGATTCAAGGAGGAATCGTCCAGGGTCTCGGCCAAGCACTGTTTGAAGAGGTAATCTATGACGAGGCCGGCCAGCTCCTTACCGGCAGTTTGATGGATTATGCTCTACCCAGAGCCGCAGATCTGCCGCGTTTGAATCTGACCCGGACAGAAACTCCGACTCCAGTCAACCCGCTAGGGATCAAAGGAATCGGAGAAGCGGGAACCATCGGTTCCACGCCGGCGGTGGTGAGCGCGGTAGTGGATGCGCTGGCGCCCTTTGGAGTCGCACATATCGATATGCCGCTCACGCCCCAAAAGATTTGGAGTCTGTGTCAAGGGAAAAAGGCGGCGATCATAGGAGGGCGAAGATGATTCCGGCTTCTTTTGATTACATCACGCCAGGAACTTTAGACGAGGCCGTGCGCGCTTTGGCCGCTCATGGAGAAGAGGCGAAGCTCTTGGCCGGCGGACATAGCCTGTTGCCTCTCATGAAACTCCGGCTCGCCAATCCCAAGTTGCTCATCGACATAAGCAAGATTCCCGGCCTTAGCGGTATTAGCCAACAGAATGACAAAATCATCGTGGGCGCGCTCACCACACACTACCAGATAGAAAGCTCGGCCCTGGCGCAGAAAAAATGCCCGCTGCTGTCACAGACAGCTCGTGTGATCGGTGATGTCCAGGTGCGCAACCGGGGAACCATCGGCGGCAGCCTGACCCACGCCGATCCCTCGGCCGATTGGCCGGCGGCGATCCTCGCGCTAGGTGGAGAGCTACACCTCAGCGGGCAAAAAGGCGATCGGCGGCTTGCGGCTGAAGAATTTTTTCTCGGTCCGATGACCACGGCCATCGAGCCAACCGAGATCTTGACGGAGATCAGCGTTCCGGTCTTCTCGCGGCGTTGCGGCAGCGCATACCTCAAGATGCCTCAACAGGCCTCTGGCTTTGCTACCGTTGGCATCGCCGTCTGGCTGAGAGTCGAGAAGGGCCGTTGTGAGGATATCGGCGTCGGCGTCACTGGCCTGGATGCGAAACCCTTTCGCGCTCACGCAGTCGAGGATCGCTTGCGCGGAAATAAGTTAACGCCGAAGTTAATCGAAGAAAGCGCGTCTCACGTTGCAGACGGCGCCGAACCGCTGGAAGACCTTCACGCCTCCCCACAATTTCGCGCCCACCTGGCGCGAGTCTACACAGCGCGCGCAATTCAGGAAGCGGCGAAGCGAACGTCGGGCCGTTAAGATTTCCCAGGCACGGCCCGATGAGTCGCGCATCGGCGGGGCTTGAAGCGCGCTTGATTACTGAATTTAATTTTCAGTACATGCTTAATTGCATTGGAAACCGCTAGATCCGGGAGGCGACAACATGGAAACGGCAAAAATCTACCGACACGATCGAGAGCAACCTGTCCAAGGTCCGGCAGCGCCGGCGCTCAGCGCGTCAGCCTTACCGCAGAAACCCAAGCTGCTGGACCAAGCCCGTCAGGCGATACGAACACGGCATTACAGCGACAAAACTGAAAAAGCTTACGTCCATTGGATCAAGCGATACATATCCTTTCATAACAAGCGACATCCAACCGAGATGAGCGAGAAAGAGATCGCACAATTTCTTTCAAGCCTAGCAAGCGAATGGCGCGTGAGCGCCTCCACGCAGAACCAGGCGCTGAACGCTATTTTGTTTCTTTACCGCGACGTGTTGCGAAAAGAGGTCGGGTACATCGACGGTGTTATTCGTGCGAAACGACCGCACAGACTGCCCGTGGTTTTGACACGACAGGAGATTAAA
>Ga0335082_10003624_pt1 | contig 16801 bp, 12 predicted proteins | sample Lox_Sample_41_FD_206718 | JGI IMG/M metagenome (GOLD analysis project Ga0335082, IMG submission 206718) | Soil microbial communities from Loxahatchee National Wildlife Refuge, Florida, United States - Lox_Sample_4.1 | ecosystem: Environmental > Terrestrial > Soil > Wetlands | place: USA... | reverse complement strand
TGAATCCTGAGCGCCATCAAGCTCCGCGAGGCGGGATTTGCCGACTTCACTGTCTACGAGAAGGCGGACTCGGTCGGCGGCACCTGGCGCGAGAACACCTACCCGGGCCTCTCCTGCGACGTTCCGTCCCATCTCTATTCCTACTCGTTCGCGCTCACGCCCGAATGGAGCCATCGCTACGCGCCCGGCCCCGAGATCCGCGCCTACTTCGAGCGGGTCGCGCGCGACTACGACGTGGTGCGGAGCATCCGCTTCGGCGAGGAGGTCACCGATTGCACCTTCGCGGACAAGCGCTGGCGGATCGAGACGGCGCGCGGCCGACGCGACGTGGTGGACGCCGTGATCGCGGCGACCGGCGTCCTGCATCACCCGCGAATTCCCGAGATCGAGGGGATGGCGAGCTTCGCCGGCGCCATGTTCCACAGCGCGCGCTTCGACCACTCGGTGAAGCTCGACGGCGCGCGCGTCGGAATCGTCGGCACCGGCTCGACCGCGGTCCAGATGGTCTCGGCGCTCGTCCGCCGCGTGGCGAAGCTCGCGCTCTTCCAGCGCACCGCCCAATGGGTGATGCCGCAGGAGAATCCCGCGTACAGCCAGGAGGAGAAGGAGGAGCTGCGCGCCGATCCCGCGCGTCTCGCCGGCCTGCACGCGGATCTCTCGAAGATGTTCGGGATCTTCGCCAACGGGATCGTCGACGCGGAGTCCCCGCAGATGAAGATGATCCAGGTGGCGTGCCTGGCGAACCTCGAGGACAACGTGCGCGACCCGGTGCTGCGCGAGAAGCTCCGACCGAACTACCGCGCCGCGTGCAAGCGGCTGGTCATCGCGCCGGACTTCTACCAGGCGATCCAGCAGCCGAACGCGGAGCTCGTCGCGGAGGGGATCGAGCGGATCGAGCCGCGCGGGATCCGGACGCGGGACGGCCGGCTCCACGAGCTCGACGTCCTGGTGCTCGCGACCGGCTTCCACGCCGACGCCTTCATGCGGCCGATGCGCATCGCCGGACGCGACGGTGCGACGCTGGACCGGCTCTGGAGCCCGCGGCCCCAGGCCTATCTCTCGATCTCGATCCCCGAGCTCCCCAACTTCTTCATGCTGAACGGGCCGAACGGCCCGGTCGGCAACTTCTCGCTGATCGAGGTCGCCGAGCTCCAGCTCGGCTACGTCCTGCAGCTGCTCGAGCGCCTGCGCTCGGGAGGCTGTCGCGAGGTCGCTCCGACGCGCGCCGCGATGGAGGCGTTCGAGGCCGAGCGGGAGGCCGCCGTTCCCAAGACCGTCTGGGTGACGGGCTGCCGCAGCTGGTACCTCGACGACCGCGGAATTCCGGCAGTCTGGCCCTTCACGTTCGATCGCTTCCGCGACGAGATGCGCGCGCCTGCGGAGACGGCCTTCGAGTTCCGCTGAGGCCGATCCGCCAAACACGCCCAAGGAGATCCCCGCGATGAATGAGACCCGCGCTCGGTTCGAGGGACCCGTTCCCGGCGATCCCTTCCTGGTCGGGATCGGAGAGCCGGCGGCCTCGGGATACCGGCGCGAGGAGTGGCTCGCGTCGGGCGACGCGACGAGCTACGCGCTCCGCGGCGCGCGCGGCGACGACGGCCGCTGGGACGCCGAGCGCGCGGCGCGCGCGCCCTTCAAGACGCGCATCGTCGTGCTCCGCCCCGAAGATCCCGCGCGCTTCGACGGAACGACGGTGGTCGAGTGGCTGAACGTGAGCGGCGGGATCGACGCCGCGCCCGACTGCTTCTTCCTGCGCCGCCACCTGATGCGCGAGGGCTCGGCCTGGGTCGGCGTCTCGGTCCAGAAGGCCGGCATCGACGGCGGCGGGCTCGTGCCGGGCATGCCGCTCAAGCAGGCAAACGCCGCGCGCTACGGCTCGCTCGCGCATCCGGGAGATGCCTTCGCCTTCGACGTCTACACGGAGATCGGGCGCGCGCTGCGGGAGCCCGGATCCGGCCCGCTCGGTCCCCTCCGGGCGCAGCGCCTGATCGCGATCGGTGAGTCGCAGTCCGCCGGCTTCCTCGTCACCTACGTGAACGCCGTCGACCCGATCGAGCGCTGCTACGACGCCTTTCTGATCCACGGGCGGCCCGGCGCCGGCGCGCGGCTCGACGGCGTGTATATCCGCGCCGTCGCCGATCCCGCCGACCTCGAGAAGGTCGGCGAGCTCCGGGCGGAGGGTCACCGCATTCGCGAGGACGTGCGCGTTCCGGTGATCACCCTCCAGAGCGAGACCGACGTGGTGACCCTCGGCGGCGGGCGCGCGCGGCAGCCCGACTCTGCGCGCTTCCGCCTCTGGGAGCTCGCCGGCGCCTCGCACTTCGACACGTACGGCCTCGTCGCCACGCACGTAGACCGAGAGGGAGTCCCCGTCGAGGAGCTCGCCGCGAGCCTCACGCCGACCGCGCAGCTCATGGGCATGACCGCGGCCTCCCCGGTGAACTCGGGGCCGCAGCAGCACTACGTCCTCAACGCCGCGCTCGCGCACCTCGCGGGCTGGGTGCGGGACGGAACGCCCGCCCCGGAGGCCGCGCGCCTCGAGTCGACGGATCCGATCGGGACCCAGCTCGTCCGCGACGAGCTCGGCATCGCGCGCGGCGGGATCCGGACGCCGTGGGTCGACGCTCCGAGCGCCGTCCTCTCGGGCGACTCGCCCGGCGGCGACGGCTTCTCCTTCCTGTTCGGGAAGACGGTCCCGCTCGACGCGGAGACACTCGCGCGCCTCTATCCCGGTGGGCCGGAGGAGCACGCGAAGCGGTTCGACGCCGCGACGGCGGCTGCCCTCCGCGCGGGGTTCCTACTCGACGCCGACGCCGCAGAGATCCGCGCGCTCGCGCGACACGGGCGACAGCCATCGGGTTGGAAGGCGTGACGTCGCGCCCGGTCCATCCGCGGCACGGGGTCCATGATCCCACGAGCTCGACGCCGCCTCGCGCGTGCGGCTCGATCCGCCGCACGAGCACGATCGACATGCTTCGGCCGGACGGGCTCCTCGGCGACGTGGTGCTCGTCGGCCGCGCGCGCGATCTCGCGACGTCCGAGGCGGGCGAGGCAGCCGTGGTCGGCGAGGCGGGGTTCCTGGCGCGCGTCGCCTTCATCGCGGACCGGACGATCGCGGGGATCGCCACGTCGCCGCCCGAGCCCGGCGCGGCGGCGCTCGTCGGCGTCAAGGCCTCCTCGGGCTTTCGCGCCGAGCTCGACCGCGCGCTCCCCGCGCACCGCGAGACGCGCTCGCTCCTCTACCTGCTACTCGACGACCTGCCCGTCGCCGCGCTCGTGTCCGGCTACGCGATCGGCGCGGGGGGCATGCGCATGCCGGCGCGGCGGCTCTCGTTCCATCCCGATCTCTGCGCGGGCTGGCGGACCGGCGGCACGATGCTCGTCGGGATCGAGAAGGAAGGGCACATCCCCTCGGCCACGGGGCCGCCGGCGCCGAGCCTCGCGCGCGGCGACGATCCCCTCGCCTGGCACGCGACCCCGCCGCTGCCCCCGCACTCGATGCGGCGCCATCGCCGCCTCGACCTCCGGTTCGACAGCGGCGCAGCGCACAGAGCCGAAGGGCACGATTGCCGCGTAGCGAGCCAACGGCGAGCGGCGAGCGGAGCAGACGACCCCGATTCCCGCGTAGCGAGCCGAAGGCGAGCGGCGAGGTCACCAAGCTTCCTCGTCGACGTGCTCTTCCGCGACAGCTACGTGGATGCGGACGGCTGCGAGACGATCGTCCACGAGTACGCGGTGCGCGCGGCGATCGACCCGTCGTCGCTGCGCGTCGAGGACGTCGAGGCGGAGGCGCGCGTGCTCCCGTGGGTCGAGTGCGAGGCGGCGGCCGCGAGCGCGAAGCGCGTCGTCGGGAGCCCCATCGCCGGCCTCCGGCCGCAGGTGCGCGCCGAGCTCACTGGCCCGTCGACCTGCACCCATCTCAACGACACGCTGCGCTCGCTCGAGGACGTCGCCGCTCTGGCCGCCTGGCTTCGGGAGAGCGAGGTCCAGGAGAGCGCCTAGGCGGCCGATCGAGGGTCCCTGGCCCACGCGACTCCATCCTGTGCCGGATGCGACGCATGTGCGATGCTCCTCCCCGCAAGGCGGACCTTCGAATGTGCGGATTCGTCGCGGGGCTCCTCCGACGCGGGCTCGATCCGAAACGGCTCGACCGCGCCCTCGAGGCGCTTCATCACCGGGGGCCCGACGCGGTCGGCAAGTGGATCTCCCCCGATGGGCGCTGGTTCCTCGGCCACACCCGCCTCTCGATCATCGGTCTCGAGAACGGGGACCAACCGATGGCGGACGCGAGCGGCGACGTTCGACTCGTGGTCAACGGGGAGTTCTACGGCTACCGGGTCATCCGCGAGCGCCTGCGGGGCGAGGGCTGCGCGTTCGCGACGGACTCGGACAGCGAAATCGCCCTCCACCTGTACCTGCGCGAGGGGATGAAGCTCGGCCGCCATCTGCGCGGCGAATTCGCGGCAGTCATCGCGGACCGCCGCAGCCGCGCCATGCTCGCGATCCGGGATCGCTTCGGCATCAAGCCGCTCTTCTACACCGTGCACGAAGGCGACGTGTTCTTCGCCTCCGAGATCAAGGCGCTCCTCGCCCTCGGGGTTCCGGCTCGGTGGGACCGCGAGGCGGTCTTCCAGGAGACCTTCTTCTTCCGCCCGCACGCGCGCTCCCTCTTCACCGGGATCCACACCGTTCCGCCCGGTCACTACGCGATCGCACAGGAGGGTGAGGTCAGTCTCTACCCGTACTGGGATCTCGCGTTTCCGACGGCGGCGAAGCTCGCAGCCGACGAGCGCTCGGACCAGGAGGTCGTCGCCGGCTTTCGAGAAGTGCTCGACGATGCAGTCCGCGAGCGGCTGGTCGCCGACGTCGAGGTCGCCGCCTATCTGAGTGGCGGGATCGACTCGTGCGCAGTCCTCGGGCTCGCCCAGCGGCACATGGATCGGCCGATCCGGGCCTTCACGATCGGCTTCGAGGACCCCGTCTACGACGAGTCCGCGCTCGCGCGAGCGCAAGCCGAGCGCTCGGGCGCCGCCTTCGTTCCGGTTCCGCTGACGGCGCAGGCCCTGGCGGATGCTTACAGTGACGCCGTCTGGCACGCGGAGACCAGCTTCATCAACGGCCACGGCGTCGCCAAGTTCCTGCACTCGCGCGCGGTGCGCGACGCGGGGATCAAGGTCGTCTTCACCGGCGAAGGCTCGGACGAGATGCTGGGCGGATACGCCCCGTTCCGCCGCGACGTCCTTCTCCACAACAGCGCTCGGCAGGACCCGGCGACGGTCCAGCGGCTGCTCGCCGAGCTGCGCGATGCCAACCGGGCCGTCCCCGGCCTGGTGGCGAGCGAGGAGGAGCCTCGCCCGGAGCTCGACACCGTTCGGCGGCGGCTCGGCTGGATCCCGTCATGGATTCTCGCCTTCTCGACGAGGGGGCAATCGACGGCAGAGCTCTTCAGCCGGGAGATGGCGGCGAGCGTCGGGGGAATCAATCCCTACGAGCTGACGTTGAGTCGGCTTCCGATCGACGAACGCGTCGCGGGACGCGATCCGCTCAACCAGGCGCTCTATCTCTGGGCGAAGATCCACCTGCCCAACTTCATCCTCACCTTCCTCAGCGACCGCATGGAGATGGCCCATTCGATCGAGGGACGCGTCCCTTTCCTGGACCACCACGTCGCCGAGTTCGCCGCGGAGATTCCCATCCACATGAAGATCCAGGGGATGCGCGAGAAGCACGTGCTTCGCGAAGCGTGCCGCGACGTCCTGATCGAGCCCGTCTACGATCGCCAGAAGCACCCCTTCACGACGCCTCCCGCGAAGCTCGGCGTGGACGATGCGATGCTCGAGCTCTTCGGCGACGTATTCGGCTCCTCGCTGCTGGCCGAACAGCCGCTCTTCGACCCGGCGGCGGTTCGCCGGCTCTTCCGGAGCCTTCGCGAGAAGACCCCGGCCGAGCGCCTGGATCTCGAGGGCGCCATGCACCGGGTCCTCAGCCTGACTCTCATGCACCAGCGCTTCGGGATGTCGAGCTGAGCGACGGCGGTTCGTCACCCGAGAGGTCCACCCGCCCTTGTGCGACGGGGATCGGGTAGCATCGCTCGAGTGGCTCCGGGCCCCGCCCGGTCGCACCCAACGCGCCCCTCCAAGGAGAGATCGAATGACCCCGCAGGACGCGATCCAGCTCTTCGCCAAGACGCTCGAGAACCTCGACAAGTGGCTCGACAAGGCCGGTGAGTACGCCAAGACCAGGGGCTTCGAGGTGGACGTGCTCGCGCAGTCCCGGCTGGCGCCGGATCAGTTCGACCTGGTCCAGCAGGTGCAGTCGGGATGCGACCAGGCGAAGTACGCAGCCGCCTACCTCGGCGGCAAGCCGGCGCCCTCCCACCCCGACAACGAGAAGACGATCGCCGAGCTCAAGGATCGCATCCGCAAGTGCACCGGCTTCCTGGCCACGGTTCAGGAGAAGGACCTGGCCGGCGCCGAGCAAAGAAAGGTCGCCCCGCCCTGGCTCCGCGGGCGCTGGCTCACCGGGCGCGACTATCTCGCGCACGTGGCCGTCCCGAACTTCTTCTTCCACGCGACCATGGCCTACGCGATCATGCGTCACAACGGCGTGCCGCTCGGCAAGATGGACTACATCGGCTCGATGCCGACGCGCGAGGCGGACGCGTAGCGGATTGAGCGCGGGCCGGGTCGGACGGCCGCTACCCTCGGCGCGCGTCCGCGGAGGGACTCATGCGCTTCGGGTTCTTCGGCATCAACCTCGGCGCGTGCGCGCGTCCGGATGTCGCCGCGCGCACCGCGCGGGCGCTCGAGGATGCGGGCTTCGACTCGGTCTGGACGGGCGAGCACGTCGTCCTCCCCGATCCGCAGGAGCCGCCCTCGCCGTCTCCTCCCCAGGCTCCCTTCCTCGACCCCGCCGTGGCGCTCACCTGGGCGGCGGCGCACAGCCGCTCGCTTCGCCTCGCGACTGGCATCATCATCCTCCCGCAGCGCAACCCGCTCGTCCTCGCCAAGGAGATCGCGAGCCTCGACGTCCTCTCGGGCGGCCGCGCGGTGCTCGGCGTGGGTGCCGGCTACCTCCACCAGGAGTTTCGCGCGCTCGGCGTGCCCTTCGCGGACCGCGGCGCGCGCACCGACGAGTCGATCGACGCAATGCGCGCGCTCTGGACGCTCGGGAAGCCCGAGTTCCGCGGCCGCTTCGTCTCGTTCGCCGGAATCGACGCGCAGCCGCGGCCGGTGCAGCGCGGCGGGGTCCCGATCGTCGTCGGCGGATCGAGCCCGGGCGCGCTGCGCCGCGCGGTGCAGCGCGGAAACGGCTGGTACGGCTTCGCGATGGATCCGGTCGCCACCGAGCGCGCGCTGGGCGGACTCGAGAAGGCGCGCAGCGCGGTCGCGCGTCCCGCGGCGCTCGGCGCGCTCGAGATCAGCGTGACGCCGCCGCCCGGCCTCGATCCCGACGGCGTGCGGCGCTACGCCGACCTCGGCGTCGACCGCCTGGTGCTCCTTGGCATCGCGGCGGATGAGGAGCGCGTCGAGCGGCTGATCGGCGAGGCGCAGGCAAGGCTCCTGCCGGCAGCGCGCTGAAACGCGGCGCGCTCGCTCAACCTCCCCGCGTGGCGCTGAGCTCGTCCGCGGCGATTCCGCGACGTTTTGGCGAGGTTTCGCGCGCGACGCGCCCAGGCGATTGAATCGGCCGCGGAAGCTGCCGATCTTCAACCGGGTGCGAGACACAGGTGCGAGACACGGCTGGGGGGCCGAGCGTCCACGTGATCGCGCGAATCGCTCAATGGGAAGAGCTCAACTTCCTGCTCACGAACCGGATCCCGCGGCGCCTGGCGACGCGGGCCCTCGGATGGCTCTCCCGGATCGAGAGCCCCTTCGTGGTCGACGCGTCGCTGCGCGTCTGGAAGCTCTTTGCGCCGGACCTCGACCTCTCCGAGGCTCGCACGCAAGAGTTTCGCAGCCTGCGCGAGTGCTTCATCCGCGAGCTTCGACCGGGAGCGCGGCCGCTCGAGTCCGACCCGGGCGTGGTCGTGAGCCCTTGCGACGCGGTCGTGGGCGCGTGCGGCCGGATCGACGACGACGTCGTGATCCAGGCGAAGGGGCTCCCCTACCGGCTGGCCGACCTCCTCGGTGACGAGGCGCTCGCCGCGCGCCACCGCAACGGGGAGTTCGCGACGCTGCGCCTGCGGTCAACGATGTACCACCGGTTCCACGCTCCCGCCGCCTGCCGGCTCCGCGAGGTGATCCACATCTCCGGCGACACGTGGAACGTGAACCCGATCGCGCTCAAGCGCGTCGAGCGGCTCTTCTGCCGCAACGAGCGCGCGGTCCTGCCGCTCGAGCTCGAGCGGCTGGACGGCGCGGTGACGCTCGTGCCGGTCGCCGCGATCGGGGTCGCGAGCCTGCGCCTGCACTGCCTCGGGACCACGCTCGGCCTCCGCTCCAGGGGGCCGAGACGCACCCGCTGCGACACGAGCTACGAGAAGGGCGAGGAGCTCGGCTGGTTCGAGCAGGGCTCGACGATCATCGTGCTAGCGAGCGGCGCCCTCGCGCTCGCCGACGGGGTCCGCGAGGGGCGCATGCTGCGCCTCGGCCGGCCCTTGCTGGTTGCTTCGACCGCGCGTCCGCCGGGACGCTCCGACCGCGCAGGGAGCGCGGACGCGGGCGGAATCGCGGCGGAAGGCGCCTAGAGAGGAGGAGACGACCATGGCGACGAGCATCGGCTTCCGCGACGCGCTTCGCGAGCAGCGCTGGGACGACCACCGCCTGTATCACCACAGCCGCGTGAATCAGAGCCTGCACCTCTTCAGCGCGTGCTGCTTCCTCGCGTCCTACGTTCTGCTCTTCTTCGACCCGGTGCTGGCGGTGTGCATCGGCTGGCTGGCGGCGTGGATCTCGCGGCAAATCGGCCACTTCTTCTTCGAGCCGAAGGGATACGACGCAGTGAACGCGATGAGCCACCGCGAGAAGGAGGACGTGAAGGTCGGCTACAACATGGCTCGCAAGGTCGCACTCCTGGCCGCATTCCTCGCCGCGCCGGTGGCGCTCTACCTCTCCTCGCTCTTCGGCCTGATCCGCCCGTACACGGAGCCCCGCGGCTTCCTCCACGACCTGAGCATGCTCTGGCTCGGGGTGGGCGCGGGAGCGCTGGTCTTCCGCACCGTCCAGCTCTTCTTCATCCGCGACCTGAAGACCGGCGTGGTGTGGTTCACCAAGATCCTCACCGACCCCTTCAACGACGTGCGCACCTACTGGAAGGCACCCTACTACCTGCTGCGCGGCCAGCTCATCGACCCCGAACTAGGTTCGTGAGGACGCGCCGGAGGATGCGGCGCCCGATGGCGGCGTCGGTGAGGACCCCATCCCACCACCACCAGCCGTCGGCGGCCATCTTCTCGGCGGCGCGCTCGATGCGGTCGGCGACCTCGGCGAAGTCCTCGTCGCGGTAGGCGTGGCTGAAGATGAAGCGGCCGCTTCCCACCCACGAGAGCGCGAGCCCCTCGGCGCGCAGGTAGAACTGGAGCATCCAGTTGTAGCGCGCCGGCACCGTGAAGAGCGTCGTCCACACCGACGTAAGATTCGCGAAGCGGACCGGGAGGCCGCGGTCCTCGAGGCCGCGATTCAGCTGGGCGGCCCGCCCGTCCCAGCGCGCGTCGAGCCCGGCGTAGCTCTCGCGCAGCTCTGGCTCGTCGAGGCGCTGGAGGAACTCGTTCATCGCCGCCATCACGTACGGGTGCGCATTGAACGTGCCGCGCGCAAAGAGGATGTCCGAGGGACGATCCTCGCGGTAGCGCTTCATCAGCTCGCGGCGGCCGCAGACGACGCCGACCGGAAGGCCGCCGCCGAGGGTCTTCCCGTACGTCACCAGATCTGCCGACACGCCGAAGTACTCCTGGGCGCCGCCGCGCGCCACCCGGAAGCCGACGAAGACCTCGTCGAGGATCAGCGCGATCCCACGCCGCGTGCACACGTCGCGCAGGCGCGCGAGCCAGGCTGTGTAGGCCGCCTTGTCGTAGTGCCCCCGGCGGCTCGAGCTCACGAGGGTGGCGTCTCCCGGGGCCGGGGCGTTGGGGTGCAGCGCCTGGAGCGGGTTCACGAGCACGCACGCGATGTCGCGGCGCGACTCGAGCACGCGCAGCGTGGCCTCGCTCTGATCGGCGAGCGTGTAGACGTCGCGCACGTCGCGCGGGTTCCCGACTCCCGGCTGCACCCCGTCCCACCAGCCGTGATAGGCGCCGCAGAAGCGGACGAGATGGCTGCGGCGGGTGTGGTAGCGGGCGAGCGCGACGGCCTGCATCACGGCCTCGGTCCCCGACATGTGGAAGGAGACCTCGTCGAGCCCCGAGATCTCGCGCAGGCGGCGGACGTTGTCGACGACCACGGGATGATAGGAGCCGAGCGACGGGCCGAGAGCCGCCACGCGCTCGACCGCGCGGTCGATGCACTCCTTGTAGAAGTCGAGTCCGAAGACGTTGACGCCGTAGGATCCAGCGAGGTCGTAGCTCCAGTTCCCGTCGAGATCCCGGAGGCGCACGTCGGCGGAGGCCTCGTGCAGCACGCCCACGCGCAGCCGGCGTCGGAGCTGGGCGCGGTACTGGTAGGGAACGCGGTAGGCGTCGATGAACGCCAGGTCGGAGAGCCCCTCGCGGAGCTCGTCGCCGAGCTCGAGCGTGCGCGGCGCCTTCTCCGCGAGTCGCGTGGCCAGGCGCGCGAGCCCGGCCTCGCGCTGCGCCGCCACCTCCTCCGGGCAGCCGTCCGAGCGAAGGAACTCGCCAGCGTCGTACGCGTCGTACGGAAGCCAGCGCGCCAGCCGCCGGGCGATGCGCGAGTGGCCGGCGAGCGAGGGGTGCTTGGCCCGCGAGAGCGCGAGGCGACCGCGAAGGAGACCCAGACGCACGGGAGCGGGGCCTCCTGCCACGCGCTCGCTCATGCGCCAGCCCCGGCGTCGTCGCTGCGGAGCAGGCCGGCGAGCAGGCGCTCGCTCTTGCGCCGCCGCCGGTACGCCTCGGTGTCGAGGATCGCCGAGTAGGGCTCGCGCACGTCGTTCGCCTCGGCGAAGGCGCGCGCCTGGCGCCCCATGCGCGCCCGGGTGTCAGGATCCATCAGCTCGCGCATGGCGGCGAGCAGCGCCTTCGGGTCGCCGCCGGCGACGCGGAAGCCCGTGACGCCGTCCTCCATCAGCTCCTGCGGTCCGCCCTTGTCGGAGACGACCACCGGCAGCCCCGAGGCCTGCGCCTCGAGCGGCGCGTTGCCCCAGGTGTCAGTCGTGCTCGGGAAGAGCTTTGCGTCGGCGGACGCGATCGCGCGAGACAGATCCTCACCGGCGAGATAGCCCGTGAAGGTGACCGGCAGGCCCTCGAGCAGCGCCTCGAGCCGCTGCCGGTAGGGCCCGTCGCCCACGAGCACGAGGTGGGCGTTCGCGCGTTCGTCGCAGAGCGCTCGGAAGGCCTCGGCCATGAGCTCGAGGTTCTTCTCCGCCCCGAGGCGCCCCACGTAGAGGAACTTCACGCGCGCGTCCGCGTCGGCGAGGCCGAAGCGCGACCAGAAGCCGGGCGTTCGGTGGCGCGGGTTGAAGCGCTCGAGGTCGACCCAGCGGTCGAGGACCAGGAGCTTGCGGTTGCGGAGCCCACGCTTGTGCAGGAGCTGCGCGATGAAACGCGACGGCACCACCACCTCGTCCACCGAGTGGTAGAAGAGGATCATGTACTTCCACGCGAGCGCCTCGAGGCTCACGTCACGCGTGTACTCCTCCACGTACTCGGGGAAGCTCGTGTGGTAGGTCGAGGCGGTCTCGAGCCCGAGGAGCTTCGCGGCGAGGAGCCCCGTCGCTCCGATCGTTCCGGGCGTCGAGATCTGCACCTTCGTGAATCCGCCCTCCTGCGCGAAGCGCAGGAACTCGAGGAACGGGAGGATGCGGATCTGAAGCTCGCGGTACTCGGGGAGGTCGAAGCTCGCGATCGACGGGAAGATCGCGAGCCGGCCGCGCGCGACCAGGTCCGCCACCTCCGGGTCGCGGAGCTTCTCGGCGCGCTCTCCCTCCGAGAGGCAGGTCGCGACGGTGAGGTCGATCGCGCGCCACTCCGCCTCGCGGATGATCTTGCGGATGGTGAGCGCGACGCCGTTCACGTCGAAGAAGGTGTCGGTCACGAGGAGGAGCTTCTCCGCCTCGTGCAGGTCGAAGGCCCGGCGCACGTCGCGCGTGAGGAACTTGTCCGAGCTCTGGTGCGCATAGGTGACGAAGTACGGCAGCGAGACGAGGAGGTTCGAGCTCACCAGCGCGATCGCCGACTGGATCGCGCGCACGACGTCGCCCGAGCGGTTGCCGCGGATCCGCTCCACGTAGCGCGCGAAGAGGCGGTCGAGCAGCGTGCTGATGATCAGGAAGATCTTGTCGTCGGTGCGCTCCGCCGCGGCGATCCGGGCGCGGAAGGCCCGCTCGCCGAGCAACCGCTGGGCCTCGTCGAGCAAGATGCGCTCGAACGACGAGTCCCGGCGCAGGAGCCGCCCGAGCGGCTGGCCGAGCGACCCGCGCAGCGCGACGCGCAGACGGCGGGCCGCCCGCGCGTGCAGCGGCGTCGATTCCTTCTCGAACGCGAAGCCGAGCAGCAGGTTGATCGAGTCGCTCATCCGCATCGGCTTCGCGCTCGCGCTGCGGTGGCGGCTGTGCTGGCCGTCGTAGAGGAGCTTCACCAGGGCGTGGGCGAGCGTCACCGGGCCGCCGTGCATGCCGCCGGCGCGGGTCAGGCGCCGGCGGATCGAGTCGACGACGTCGTTCGGCCGCGGCCGCTCGCCCAGGTAGGTGAACTCCGTCCAGGTGCGGCCCGGGTTGATTCCCGAGTGATCGTCCGAGCCGCCGACCTCAGCCTTGCGCCACGGCGTCGGCCCCTTCGGCTCGAGGCCATGCTTCTCGGCGAGCTCCCGGATCTTCTTCTCGTCGAGGCTCGCGAGCAGGCGCGCGGTGAGCGCGTTGCTCGACCGGGAGCGCGTCCCGTTGCGCACCTCCAGGCAGTTGAACATCAGGAGCGCGCGCTCGAGGTGCCAGAGCGAGAGCGCCCCCTCGCGCCCGTACGGGCGGTTCTGCGTGCTCATGAGCGGATGGGTCATGAAGTACGCGATCTGGCGCCCGTCCAGCACCCCCACGGCGATGCGCTCGTCGAGGTAGGCGACCATCTCGTAGACGTTGCGCCGCAGCCGATCGATCTCGGCGAACTCCGCCTCGGAGATGTTCGCCGCCGTCACGTGGATGTTGCAGCCGTCCTCGGGGAAGGTGGCGGTCATCTCGGCGCTGATGAAGACGTCCTCGAGGCCCGCGTCCAGCATCACCTTCACGCCGTCGATCGAGTTGTGATCCGTAAGCGTCACGAGATCCATGCCGCGCGCCTTGAGCAGGCGATGGTTCTCGAGGGGATCGGAGTACGACTCCGGGATCGCGAGCGAGTTGGAGGCGTAATAGTCCGTCACGTTCGATGCGTACGAGTGGATGTGGAAGTCGACGCGGCCTTGTCGGCGCCGCGGGAGATCCGCATCCGGGATGGTCAGGTCGTCTCGCATGGGCTTCCTCCCCACTCTCCGATGGGCCCGCGGCGGACCGGGGGAAGGACCGCCAGGCGCGGTTCGCATCCAACTGAAGCAACTCCTCGTCACCATTCGAGGCGCAGCGCGTGGAGAAATGGAGGGGATTTGGGCTCGAATTTCGTACGGGGCGTCGGCGCGAGGAGGCGCCCGGGATGGTGTGGCAAATCGGTGTCGGGTCGTTGAGGTTTTGCGGTCGACGTCCCGCTACCAGACGCCCGGGACGAGCCGGTGGCGTACGCGCTCCTGGTACTCGCGATAGCCGGGGAGCTCGCGCGCGAGGAGCCGCTCCTCGTCGAGGAGACGCCAGATCAGGAATGGGAAGAGCAGGCCAACTCCGACGAGCCCCCACCAGGAGCCGAGTGCGAGCGGCGTCCCCACGACGTAGAGCGACGCGCTCGCGTACATCGGGTGGCGGACGATCGCGTAGGGCCCGGTGGAGACGACCCGCTGGTCGGCGGCGACCTCGACCGTTGCCGAGGTGAATGGATTCTCCCGATAGACGAGGAAGATCAGGGCGAAGCCGACCGCCGTGAGGACGTCACCGAGCAGCGCGACGGCGGCCGGCACCTCCGACCATCCGAAGCGGCGGTCGAACGCGGGGACGACGAGCAGGCTCACGAACCCGAGCGACGCGAAGAGCATGATGACCCGCTGCGTCGGCTCCTTCTCCGCGAGCGGACCGCCGCGCATGCGGCGCTGGAGCAGCGCCCGGTCCTTCTCCATCAGGTAGCGCGTGATGAGGGCGGACGCGCCCAGGAAGACGGCCAGGTAGACCCACGCCTGCCAGTAGCGAAGCGTGCCTGCCGGGACGAACACGAGGAGCCCCATCGCGAGCGCGAGGAGCAGGAGGCTGAGCCAGGCCTTCGCGTCGAGGGTCATGCGGCGGGCGCGTCGCGCCGGACGATCCGCGTCGCTCTCAAACACGGCCCTTCGGGAAGTGCTGCTCGGCGACGCCCACGTCGACCCACCGATGCCGCGACTCCTCCCAGACCGACCGGCCCGGGGGCGGGAACGACGGGTCTCCGAACGCGCCGACCGCGATGCCCAGGAGCCCGGGGTTCCTCGGCGTGCTCCAGTAGACCGAGGTCCCGCAGGTCGGACAGAAGTGCGTCGTGAAGGAGTTGCCCGAGTCCGCGGCGCGGACGAACTCGGTCGTCGCTCCCGAGACCGAGACCCGCTCCTCGGGATAGTACGCCCCCACGCCCAGCACCGAGCCGGTGCGGCGCTGGCAAGCGAGGCAGTGGCACGCCACCACGCCCGCCGGCTCGCCCCGAGCCAGGACCTTCACGGAGCCACACGCGCAAGTCGCCGTGCGTCCTCGCGGAGGTTTCCCGGTCTCCATCACGCCCTCCTCCCTGCATCCACCATCGCCAGCGAACACGAGGAATCAGCGCCCACGCTCTTGCTCACAGGTCGAGAACCAAGTTGCCCTGCGGCTGCGCGCAGCAGATGAGTGCGCTGCCGTCGACGGGGGGTTCGACCGGATCGGGGCTGTAGTCGACGTTGCCAAAGATGAGCGGCGTCTCGCAGCTATGGCAAACGCCGGTTCGGCAGGACCAGCGGACGGGTACGTCGCAGGCTTCGGCGAGCTCGAGCAGGTTGGCGTAGTCGCCGCTCCAGCGAACGGCCAGATTGCTGCGCGCGAATTCGATCGTCGGACCGCTTCCCGGTCGGCCGACGGGTAGGTGGGGGAGCCTCACGGGCATGGATCCGACGCCGGGCATCCGACCCGGCCTGGGTCCGAATGGCTCGGTGTGGATGCGGGAGGCGTCGACGCCGATCGCGAGCAGGCCGGCGCTGATCTCCGCCATGAAGGGCGTCGGCCCGCAGAGGTATGCCTCGGCGTCGCGGGGTGGCTCGAGATCGGCGAGCAGTGCAGCGGAGAGATGGCCGGTGCTGTCGAAGTCGCGGCCCTCGATGTCGTCCGAAGCGGGACGGCTAAAGCAGACGTGGGTGCGTGCGCTCGAGAGCGAAGCGAGGAGGGCGCGGGCCTCGGCGGCGAAGGAGTGCTCGCGGCTGCTGCGTGCGCCATGCAGCCACCAGACCTCTCGCTCGGAGTGCTCGCCCGCCAATGCGTGAAGCATGGCGAGCAGCGGAGTCGCGCCGATGCCGGCGCTGATCAGCAGCACCGGCGCGGGGGACGGGTGGAGGATGAAGGTACCGCGGGGCGCGGCGGTCTCGACCCGGTCGCCGACGTTCAGGCGGGTGTGCAGGTAGGCGCTGGCGATGCCCCTGGGTTCGCGCTTGACGCCGATCCGGTAGTAGCCGGCGCCCGGTGGCCCGGAGAGTGAATAGTTGCGGAGCACCGGCCCGTGCTCTTCGGGATGGATGCGCAGCGTGAGGTACTGGCCCGGGCGCGCGGCGGGTACCGGTGTGCCGTCGGGGCTTTCGAGGCGGATGGAGACGACCGAGTCGCCTTCTCGATCGATCGCGACGACGATCAGCGGGCGGAAACCGGACCAGGCGGGTGGCAGACTCGATGCCGTCAACCCGGCGTTGCCGCCACCGGCTTCTCGTTCGAGGAGCGCGCGAAGCGAGCCTTGCCAGCCGGGGCTGAGGGCGGGGACTCGAAGGGCTCGGAGCAGCAGCTCACGCGGGTGGCCGGGAAGGTAGAGAAGCGCGTCGACCTCGGTGACCGTCAGCCGCTCCGGACCCGAGGACAGCTTGACGATCGCGTCCCCCGCTTGCACCTCGCCCTCTTCGAGCACGCGAAGGTAGAAGCCCGGGCGACGGTGCGACACGAGCAACGCGGGAATGCGCGGGGCGTTCATCCGGATCCCAACGCGATAGCAGGTGACGCGCGGCTGCGTGACCTCGAAGACCGCGCTCCCGATCCGGTAACAATCGCCGATGCAGACCTCGTCGTCGGCCAATCCCTCCACCGTGAAGTTCTCGCCGAACTGTCCGTAGACGAAGTCGCTTCGCTCGAGTGTGCGCTCCCAGTACCGATAGGAGTCGATCTGGTAGACGAGTATGGCGCGCTGCTCGCCACCGTGTCCGGCCAGATCGCCTTGACCGTCGCCGTCGATGTTGAGCCTGCGGACTCGGCGAGGGCCGGCGACGGATTGCTTGAAGACGCCGGTGAATACCGTCTTTCCTCGCCAGGGTACTTCCTTCGGCAAACCGACGTTCACGGACAGCAGGGTGCCCACGACAGGGGCTCCGGGTTGAATTCGGTCGGTCTGCGACGGCGGCAAGCTCATCCGCGCACACGTGCCGGAGAATCG
>Ga0335082_10003623_pt1 | contig 16801 bp, 11 predicted proteins | sample Lox_Sample_41_FD_206718 | JGI IMG/M metagenome (GOLD analysis project Ga0335082, IMG submission 206718) | Soil microbial communities from Loxahatchee National Wildlife Refuge, Florida, United States - Lox_Sample_4.1 | ecosystem: Environmental > Terrestrial > Soil > Wetlands | place: USA... | reverse complement strand
GATCGTCGGCAGCACCGAGACGCGAAAGTCCATGTCCTGCCCGGGCCCGAACTTCAGCTTGATGCGTCCGTCCTGCGGCAGCCGCCGTTCGGCGATGTCGAGCGCCGCCATCACCTTGATGCGCGAGGTGATGGCGTTCTTCAGCTTGAGCGGCGGCTTCATGATCTCTTCGAGCACGCCGTCGACGCGGTAACGGACCCGGAACATCTTCTCGAACGGTTCGAGATGGATGTCGCTGGCGCGGCGCTTCACCGCGCTGGTGAGGATGGCGTTGACCAGCCGAACCACCGGCGCATCCTCGGTGGCGCGCTCGAGCTCTTTGACGTCGATCTCTTCCTCATCCTTGACCAGCTCGACGCCTTCGCTCTCGACCTGAGCCAGCACGTCGTTGTAGTCCGTGCCCTCATTGTAGAGCGAGCCGATGGCGGCGGTGACCGAGCTGGTCGCCGCGACCGCGACCTTGACGTCGTAGCCGGTGAGGAACTTCACCTCGTTGATGGCGACCAGGTTGGACGGGTCGGACATGGCCAGCGTCAGCGTCGAGCCGGCCAGGCTGATCGGCACGAGATGATGGCGGCGCGCCAGCGTCGGCGGCACCAGGCGGATGACGTCGGCCGGGACGTCCATCGCGGCCGGATCGACGAGCGGCAGCCGATACTCCCGCTGCAGGAACGCCGTGAGGTCGGCGTCGGTGAAGATGTGCAGGGTGACGAGGGCGGTGCTGAGCGCGCTGCCTTCGTTGCTCTCGTGGTGTTCGACCGCCTTCTCGAGCTGCGCGGCGTTGATCAGTCCGCGCTTGACGAGCAACTCTCCAAGACGGGTGCTCATGAGACGGTCGTATCCACCATCGCGTCAGCGCCGGACTGCGGCTTGCGAAGGTAGCGGCGGCCTTCCGACCTGTCAATTCACAATTTGTTTGCCAGGGCGCCACGCATGATCGTGATCGGCGCGCGGCGCCCGCTCCACAGCGTGAATGCGCAGGCGCCTTGCTGAACGAGCATTTCCTGGCCGTCGCGCGCGGGCCGGCGGGCACGCCGTGCCCGGTGCAGGAACGCCGACGCGTGCCCGTAGAGCAGGTCGAAGAAGAGACAGTGGCGCGGTGTCGCTGCGTAGGCGAGCGGCGGGAACTGGCCGCTGCGCAAGCCGGCGGAGGTGGTATTGACGACCAGCGCGGCGTCGGCCAGGTGGCGGCCCTGGCGCAAGGCCTCGAGTCCGACGGCGGTGACCGTGACGGTGCCGCGCCACCGGCGCGCCAGCGTTTGCGCCCGCGCCAACGTGCGGTTGGCCAGTGTGACGCGGCCGACCCGCGCGCGGCCCAGCGCCGCCAGGACGGCCCGCGCCGCGCCGCCCGCGCCGATGACCACCACGTGGCGGCCGCGCAGGCGGCAGCCGCGCGGCAAGGCGCGCAGGAAGCCGTCGACGTCGGTGTTGTCGCCATAGAGGCGGCCGGCGCGGTTGACGATGGTGTTCACCGCGCCGACCTGGCGCGCCAGTGGGCTCAGGGCATCGAGGTGCGGCAGCACCGCCTCCTTGTGCGGGACGGTGACGTTGACGCCCTTGAGGCCGAGGGCGCGGATGGCGCGCACGGCGTCGCCGACGTCTGCCGGCGCGACATGGAACGGCGCGTATACCCAGTCGAGCCCGAGCGCCGCGAAGGCCGCGTTGTGCATCGCCGGCGAGCGGCTGTGGTCGACCGGGTCGCCGATGATGCCGACCACGACCGTTCGGCCCGAGGTGCGCACGTGGCGTGGCATCTGCCACTCAGCCGTCCGAGCGCCGCGCGGGTGCGCCACGGCGGGCGACGACGCCGATCGTCGCGCCGTGTGACTCACCCACCGGCGGCGCCCAGCGCGGCGTGCGCGGCGGCGAGACGAGCGATCGGCAACCGGTACGGGGAGCACGAGACGTAGTCGAGCCCGGCCTGGTGGCAGAAGCGAACCGAGCTGGGATCCCCCCCATGCTCGCCGCAGATTCCCAGCTTGAGGGTCGGCCGCGCGGCGCGCCCGCGCTCGACGGCGATGCGGATCAGGGCTCCCACCCCGTCTTCGTCGATCGACTCGAAGGGGTCGCGCGCATAGATCCCGAGCTTGCTGACATAGGGCACGAGGAAGCGCGCCGCGTCGTCGCGCGACACCCCGAGCGTGGTCTGGGTGAGGTCGTTGGTGCCGAAGGAGAAGAACTCGGCCGCGGCGGCGATCTTGCCCGCCGTCAGCGCCCCGCGCGGGATCTCGATCATCGTGCCGACGGCGTACTTGAACGTCACCTTCGCGGCCGCCATGACCTCCGCGGCGACGCGGCGCGCGATGTCGGCCTGGAGCTCGAACTCCCTGACGTCGCCGACCAGCGGGATCATGACCTCGGGGTGCACCGCGACGCCGTCGCGCCGCACGGTCGCAGCGGCCTCGAAGATCGCGCGCGCCTGCATCTCGGTGATCTCGGGGTACACGATGCCGAGCCGGCAGCCGCGGAATCCGAGCATGGGGTTGAACTCGTGCAAGGACTCGACGCGGGTGCGGACGCGTTCCACCGGGATGCCGAGCTCGTCGGCCAGGGCCTGCTGCCCGGCCGGATCGTGCGGCAGGAACTCGTGCAGCGGCGGATCGATGGTGCGGATGGTGACCGGCCGGCCGGCCATCACCCGGAAGATGCCCTCGAAGTCGGCGCGCTGCAGCGGCAGCAACCTGGCCAGGGCGGCGCGCCGCGCCTCGGTGGTTTCGGCCAGGATCATCTCGCGCATCGGCTCGATCTTGCCCTCGCCGAAGAACATGTGCTCGGTGCGGCAGAGCCCGATCCCCTCGGCCCCGAAGGCGATCGCGGCCGCGCTCTGATCGGGCTGATCGGCGTTGGCCCGCACGCCGAGCGTGCGCGCCTTGTCGGCCCAGGCCATGAGCTGGGCGAACTGTCGATAGACGGGCGCGTGCTTGGGGTCGAGCGTCTTGTCGATCAGCACCCGCACGACCTCGCTCGGCTCGGTGTCGATGTGACCGCGAAACACTTCGCCGGTGGTGCCGTCGATGGCGAGCTCGTCGCCCTGGCGCAAGACCACGTCGCGCCCGTCGATGCGCAGCTCGCCGGTTCGGTAGTCGATCTGCAGCGCCTCGCAGCCTGCCACGCATACCTTGCCCATCTGCCGCGCCACCAAGGCAGCATGGCTGGTCATCCCGCCGCGCGCGGTGAGGATGCCCTGCGCCGCCGCCATCCCGCGGATGTCCTCCGGCGAGGTCTCGACGCGCACCAAGATCACCTGTTCGCCGCGGCCGGCGGCGGCCTCGGCATCGTCAGCGTGGAAGTAGATGCGCCCGGCCGCCGCTCCCGGCCCGGCATTGAGTCCCTGGGCGAGCAGCCGCTGGTCGCGGACCGCGCGCGTCTTGTCCGCCGTTTTGAACGTCGGACGCAGGATCTGGTTGAGCTGCTCGGGCTGGACGCGCAGGACCGCCTGGTGCGCGTTGATCAGGCGCTCCTTCACCATGTCGGTGGCGATGCGGATGGCGGCGGCCCCGGTGCGCTTTCCGACCCGACACTGCAGCATGTAGAGGGTGCCCTGCTGGATCGTGAACTCGATGTCCATGACGTCGCGGTAGTGGCGCTCGAGCGTCCGCCGGATGGCCACCAGCTGGCGGTAGACGGCGGGGTTCTCGCGCTCGAGATCGCGCAGCGGCAGCGGCGTCCGGGTGCCGGCGACCACGTCCTCGCCTTGCGCGTTCATGAGGAACTCACCGTAGAAGGCGTTCTCACCCGAGGCGGGATCGCGGGTGAAGGCGACGCCGGTTCCGGAGTCGTCGCCCATGTTCCCGAACACCATGGCCTGGACGTTCACCGCCGTGCCCCACGATTCCGGGATCCCTTCCAGCTGGCGGTAGGCGATGGCGCGGTCGTTGTTCCACGAACCGAACACCGCGCCGATGGCCCCCCACAGCTGCTCCTGCGGATCCTCGGGGAAATCCACCCCGCGGCGCGCCCGGATGGCGGCTTTGAATTCCCCGACCAGGGCGTGCAGATCGTCGGCGGTCAGCTCGGTGTCGAGCTTCACGCCGCGGGCCCGTTTCGTGCGTTCGAGAATCTCTTCGAAGGGGTCGCGCTCTTCCTTCGATTCGGGCTTCAGGTCGAGCACCACATCGCCGTACATCTGTACGAAGCGGCGGTAGGAGTCGTAGGCGAAGCGCGGGTTGCCAGTGAGGGCGATGAGCCCCTGCACGGTCTCGTCATTGAGACCGAGGTTGAGGATGGTGTCCATCATGCCCGGCATCGAGGCGCGGGCGCCCGAGCGCACCGACACCAGCAGCGGGTTGGACCGATCGCCGAAGCGCTTGCCGACCTGCTGCTCGACGCGGCGCAGGTGCCGTTCCACGTCGGCGCGCAAGCCCGACGGGTACTGGTGGGCGTGGGCGTAGAAGTGCGTACACACCTCGGTCGAGATGGTGAAGCCGGGCGGCACCGGTAGACCGAGCCCCGCCATCTCGGCGAGGTTGGCGCCCTTGCCGCCTAGGAGATCCTTCATCTTGGCGTTGCCGTCGGCGTGGCCGCCGCCGAACGCGTAGACGACCTGACGGGCGCGGCTGCGCCCTGCCGGCCGCGGCGTCGGCCGTGCGCGGCGCAGGGCGTGCTGCACGTTCTTGCGACTGCTCCGTCCTCCCATGACTGCTACCTCGTCCTCGGCGCCGCCAGGCGCTGCTGAAGCTCGGCGACCAGCCGATCGATGGGCAGGCGGATCTGTTCCATAGTGTCGCGGTCGCGTAGCGTTACCGTGTCATCCTGCATGGTCTGATGGTCGATGGTGATGCCGAACGGGGTGCCGACCTCGTCCTGTCGTCGGTAGCGCCGGCCGATCGCGCCGGCCTGGTCGTAGTCGACCGCGAAGTGTGCCCGCAGCAGGTCGTAGACCATGGCGGCCTTCTCCGGCTGGCCATCCTTGCGCAGGAGCGGAAAGACGGCGGCCTTGATCGGCGCCAGGGCCGGGTGCAGGCGGAGCACGGTGCGCGGCTCGCCGTCGGCGACGTCTTCGTCGTACGCATCGACCAGAAACGCGAGCGTGGCGCGGTCGGCTCCAGCGGCCGGCTCGATCACGAACGGGAAGTAGTGCTCGCGCGATTCCTCGTCGAAGTGGCGCAGATCCTTGCCGCTGTATTCCGCGTGGCGTCGGAGGTCGAAGTCGGTGCGGCTGGCAATACCTTCCAGCTCCGACCAGCCGATCGGGAAATTGTACTCCACGTCGGCGCACCCCTTCGCGTAATGGGCGAGCTCGTCGGCGGCATGCGGCCGCAGCCGCAGACGGTCGGCACGGATGCCGTACTGCACGTACCACTGCAATCGCGTCCGGGTCCAATAGTCGAACCAGTGGTCGTCGTCGCCCGGCTTGACGAAGAACTCCATCTCCATCTGCTCGAACTCGCGCGTGCGGAACAGGAAGTTGCCCGGCGTGATCTCGTTGCGGAACGACTTGCCGATCTGCGCGATGCCGAAGGGGATCTTTTGGCGCGACGTGGTCTGCACGTTCTTGAAATTGACGAAGATGCCCTGGGCTGTCTCCGGCCGCATGTAGACGACGCTCGCGGTGTCCTCGACCGGGCCCATGAAGGTCTTGAACATGAGGTTGAACTGACGCGCCTCGGTCAGATCGCACTTCTCGAATTGCCCCGCGGTCTTGCTCGGCTTGAGCGGGCACTGCGAGCTGGCCAGGTGGTCGGCGCGGAAGCGCGCCTTGCAGGCGCGGCAGTCGACCAGCGGGTCGCTGAACCCAGCCAGATGGCCGGACGCCTCCCAGACGCGCGGGTGCATGAGGATCGAGCAATCGATGCCCACGATGTCGTCCCGCGCCTGTACCATGTCCCGCCACCACGCGTTCTTCACGTTGCGCTTGAGCTCGACGCCGAGCGGTCCGTAGTCCCAACAGCTCGCCAGACCGCCGTAGATCTCGCTCGACTGGAAGGTGAACCCGCGGCGCTTGGCCAGGTTCACGATCTTGTCCATGGTCACCTGGGTCATGTGAACGAAGGGACCGACCTAGCACGCGGCGGCCGGAAAGCAACCGTTTGGGCCGCCCCAACGGCCCGGGCGCGCGATCGGTGGCGCTCCGTTCGCCGACCGTGGACTGCGGGCGCACGCTGCCGCGGGCGGCGGGGGAGTCTCGTTCGCACCGCCGCGCAGTCCCAGACGGCGGCACGCTGCGCCGGAGGGTCAGCTCGCGCCGACTACCTGCTCGATGAGCTTCACGGAGCGCAGCGGTCTGGCGAGGTGCAGCGCCAGCAGGCGGCCGGTGAGCTGTGCCGCGTCGCGCGCCAGCGGACCGAGCGCGTGGTCGCGGCACGCCGCGAGCGGCATCCGCTTGAGATCCGCCAGCAGCGGCAGCACGGCGGCGTCGATCGCCACGGCGGCGTCCTGACCGCGGCAGCGGCCGCACGCCAGCGTTCCGTGGCTGACGCTGAGATGCGCTGGCTCGCCGCTGTCCCAGGTCCGCTCACAGCGCGCGCAGCACTCGAGCTGCGGCTCGAAGCCGGCGCGGGTGAGCAGCTGGAGCTCGAAGGCCCGCAGGAATGCGGTGGTTGCGGGGCCGCGCTCGACCTCCTGCAGCGCCTCGTCGAGCAGCGCATAGAGCCCCGGCACCGGGTCGTCCTCGAGCGTGAGCTGGTCGGCGAGCTCGGCGAGATAGCTGGCATAGGCGAACCGTGGCGGGTCGCTGAGCGCCGCCGTCGAGGTGAGCAGCTCGGCGCTCTCGAGGAAGGCGAGATTGGCAGTCGGCTTCTGGCGGAAGCGGACCCGCACCCGGGCCAGCGGTTCGAGCGAGTTCGCGAAGCGCCGGCGGGAGTTCTTGGCCCCCTTGGCGATCCCGGTCAGCTTGCCGAACTCCTCGGTCAGCAAGGTCGCGATCTTGTCGCTCTCGCCGTAGGCCCGCCATCGCAGAACGATGGCGCGACTGCTGCGCGATTCCGGCACCAGCGAGAGCTAAACACCCTCTGATTTGCTTGACAAGGGAGCTTCCGCGCTTACGTTCCCGTTCCCCGGCGCCCCTCCACGGCTCCGCGATCCAGAGGACAGCACCGCGCATGACCGCCGCAGATGACCCCAAGGGCTCGGACCCGGCTGTTGGACCGGCCGGCGGAGCCGAGGGGCCTGAGTCGACCGTCGAGCAGCTCACCAAGCAGCTGGCTGACAAGACGGCGGAGGCCTCACGCAATTGGGACCTCTATCTGCGCGAACGGGCCGAGACCGAGAACTTCAAAAAGCGCATGCAGCGGGAGAAGAGCGAGGCGCTGCGGTTCGCGGTGGAGCCTCTGGCGCGGGACCTCCTACCGGTGATCGATAACCTGGAGCGCGCCGTCGACCATGCCGCGGCGGGCGGGAATGGCCAGCCCCTGCTCGAAGGGGTCCGACTGGTGCTGAAGAGCGCCCTCGAGGTCCTCGAGCGGCATGGGATCACCCGGATCGAGGCCGCCGAAGGACCGTTCGACCCCTCTCAGCACGAAGCGGTCGCCCAGGTGCCGGACGCCCGCCGGCAGCCCAACCAGATCGTCCAGCAATTCGAGCCCGGCTACAGTCTGCACGACCGCCTGATCCGCGCCGCAAAGGTCAGCGTTTCCGCCAAACCGCCGGTTGAAAGCCCGCCAGACGATGATTAACTCCCGACTGCGGCCGGTCACCGTGGTGCAGCCTTCGTGCCGGCGCAAAGGAGACAGCTTCCAATGTCAAAAGTGATCGGAATCGATCTCGGTACCACGAACTCGTGTGTGGCCATCATGGAGGGCGGCGATCCGCAGGTGATCCCGAACTCCGAGGGCAGCCGGACGACCCCGTCGGTCGTCGCCTTCACCGATGCCGGGGAGCGACTGGTTGGGCAGATTGCCCGGCGCCAAGCGATCACCAACCCGGAGAACACCATCTTCGCGGTCAAGCGCCTCATCGGCCGCCGTTTCGAGGACGCCGAGGTGCAGAAGGCGCTGAAGGTCGCCCCGTACCATATCATCAAGGCCGACAACGGCGACGCGTGGGTCGAGTCCCGCGGCAAGAAGCACAGTGCGCAGGAGGTCTCGGCGATGGTGCTGCAGAAGATGAAGCAGACCGCCGAGGACTATCTGGGCGAGAAGGTCAGCGAGGCGGTCATCACTGTCCCCGCCTACTTCAACGACAGCCAGCGTCAGGCGACCAAGGACGCCGGGCGCATCGCCGGGCTCAACGTGCTGCGCATCATCAACGAGCCCACCGCCGCCGCGCTCGCTTATGGGCTCGACAAGAAGAAGGACGAGAAGGTTGCCGTCTTCGACCTCGGCGGCGGCACGTTCGACATCTCCATCCTCGAGCTCGGCGATGGCGTCTTTGAAGTGAAGGCCACCAACGGCGACACCTTCCTGGGCGGCGAGGACTTCGATCAGCGTGTCATCGACTACCTGGCGGACGAGTTCAAGAAGGATCAGGGCATCGACCTCCGCAAGGACCGCATGGCGTTGCAGCGCCTCAAAGAGGCTGCCGAGCGGGCCAAGTGCGAGCTGTCGACAGCCAGCGAAACCGACATCAACCTGCCCTTCATCACCGCCGACCAGAGCGGACCCAAGCACCTGACGATGAAGCTCACGCGCGCCAAGCTCGAGGCGCTGTGCGCGGACTTGCTCGACCGTCTGGAGGGGCCGTGCGTCACGGCGCTGAAGGATGCCGGGCTGAGCGCGAACGACGTGGACGAGGTCATCCTCGTCGGCGGCATGACCCGCATGCCGGCCGTCCAGACGCGGGTGAAAAAGCTCTTCGGCAAGGAGCCCAACAAGGGCGTGAACCCCGATGAAGTGGTCGCGATCGGCGCGGCGATCCAGGCCGGGGTGTTGAAGGGCGAGGTGAAGGATGTGTTGCTGCTCGACGTGACACCGCTGTCGCTCGGCATCGAAACGCTGGGCGGTGTCTTCACCAAGCTGATCGACAAGAACACCACCATCCCGACGAAGAAGAGCCAGGTGTTCTCTACGGCCGCCGACAACCAGCAGGCGGTGACCATCCGTGTCTTTCAAGGCGAGCGCGAGATGGCGGCCGACAACAAGCTGCTCGGGCAGTTCGACCTCGTCGGCATTCCCCCGGCACCGCGCGGCATTCCGCAGGTCGAGGTGTCGTTCGACATCGACGCGAACGGCATCGTGCACGTCAACGCCAAGGATCTCGGCACGGGCAAGGAACAGTCGATCCGCATCACCGCGTCCAGCGGGCTGTCGGAGGCCGAGATCAAGCAGATGGTCAAGGATGCCGAGGTGCACGCCACGGAGGACCACAAGCGGCGCGAGGCGGTGGAGGCGCGCAACCAGCTCGACAGCCTCATCTACCAAACCGAGAAGAACCTCGGCGAGCACGGCGGTGAAGTCGACGCGGCAGCGAAGTCGAACATCGAGGAAGCCCTGAAGGGGGCCAAGGAGGTGCTCGACGGCGGCGACTCGGAAAAGCTCAAGGCCGCGTTCGAACGGCTCACGTCCGCGCAGCACAAGCTGGCCGAGGCGATGTACGCCAAGGCCGCGCGGTCGGGCGGCGGTGCATCGACCGACGGAGCGGCGGGCCACGACCCAGGCGCCGCCGCCGGCGGCAAGCCGGGCGGCCGCGACGATGTCGTCGACGCCGACTTCGAAGAGGTCAAGGAGTAGCCGTCGCGACCACGGCGACGGTGTGATGTGCCAAAAGCCCTCCCTCGACTGAGAGGGGGGGCTTTTGTATTCTCGCGGTGGAGTGCATGTGGCAGCGAAGCGCGACTACTATGAAGTGCTGGGCGTCAGCCGCAGCGCTGGGGCCGACGAGATCAAGAAGGCCTACCGGAAGATCGCGCTGAAGTGCCATCCCGACCGCAACCCGGGTGACAAACACGCCGAAGAGCGTTTCAAGGAGGCCTCCGAGGCCTATCAGATCCTCGGTGATGCCGAGCGCCGCGCCCAGTACGACCGCTTCGGCCACGCCGCGTTCGAACAAGGCGGCGCCGGCGGCTTCGACTTCTCTGCCGCCGGCTTCGAAGACATCTTCGGCGACATCTTCGGGGATTTCTTCGGCGGCTCGCGCCGCGGCCGTAGCCGCACGCGGCGCGGCGAGGACCTGCGGTACGATCTCGAGATCAGCTTCGAAGAGGCCGTCTTCGGGGCCGAGAAGACGCTGCGTGTGCCGCGGCTCGCCCCGTGCGGCGATTGCAAGGGCAGCGGCTCGAAAGACGGCGCGCCACGCGAGACCTGCAGTACGTGTCGCGGCAGCGGTCAGCTGCGGTACCAGCAGGGTCTGTTCAGCATCGCCAAGACCTGCGGCCAGTGTCAGGGGCACGGTTCGGTGCTGCGCGATCCCTGCCGGAAGTGCAGCGGTGCCGGCGCGGTCCGCACCCAACAAGCGCTGAGCGTCCGCATCCCCGCGGGCGTCGACACCGGCTCGCGCCTGAAGCTGCGCGGCGAGGGCGAAGCGGGGCTGAACGGCGGTCCGGAGGGCGACCTGTACGTCGTCCTCCACGTGCGCGAGCATCCGCTGTTCACCCGCGAGGGCAATGACATCGTCTGCGAGGTTCCCGTCGGTTTCACCCACGCCGCGCTCGGGGCGGAGATCGATGTGCCGACCCCGCACGGCAAAGTGAAGATGAAGGTTCCCGCCGGCACCCAGTCGGGCAGCATCTTCCGCCTCAAGGGCAAGGGCGTTCCCGACGTCCGCGGCTACGGCCACGGGGACGCGTTGGCCCGCGTCGTCGTCGAGACGCCGAAGAAGCTCAGCCCTCGGCAGCGCGAGCTGCTGGAGGAGTTTGCGCGCCTGAGCGGCGAAGAGGTACACCCCATCTCGAAGGGGTTCTTGGACAAGGTGAAGGAGATGTTCGGCTAGCGACGGCTGGCCGCACGGCGAGGACATGATGGCCGCGCTCTGCGCTTGGCCGGCTGGCCGGTCTCCACGTTCCACCGCGAGTCGGCATCTGGCGCGGATTGCCGGTGTCTGCCTGGTTCTCGGGCTCGCTGCCTGCACCAGGCGCGCGATCCCGCTCGAGGACGCGCCGTTGCCGTTTCGCCAGGCCGAGGACAACTTCCGCCTCGGCAACTACGAGAAGGCGGCACGCGGCTACGAGGTCTTTCTCGACAGCGAGTCGAGCGACGAATACGACGAGCTCGTTCCACGCGCCTACTACCGCCTCGCCATGTCCGAGTACCGGCGGGGGCGCTACACCGAATGCCTCGCCGTCCTCGACCGCATGGAGCGGCGCCTACCCGACAAGCAGTGGTCGCAGGTCGACCTCCTGCGCGGCGACGCGGAACTGGCGCGCGGCAATCCGATCAGCGCCCTGCGCTGGTGGGAGGAGGGGTGGAAGATCGCCGACGGCGACGAGAAGCGCGAAGCGCGCCAGCACATCGCGGACGCGCTCGACCGCATGGACCCGAGCGCGCTGCCGCGTGCGCGCACCGTGCTGACCACCGACGAGATGCGGGCGCTGGTCGACGCGCGGCTGAAGTCGCCCGGCACGCCCAGCGCCGCGACGACCACGGCCGCCGTCCCCGCGCCGCGCCCGCGGCCGGGCGACGAGGCGCCGGTCCCACCGCTCGGCGACGACACCGGCGGCCCGCCGCCGCGCGTCGGGGTCCTGCTGCCCTTGAGCGGCCAGTACGCGACCTACGGTCAGCGCTCGCTCAACGGCATCAAGCTCGCGTTCGGTGCGCAGGCGGGCGTTCTGGTCGTGCGCGACGACAAGGGCGAGCCGCAGGCGGGGCGCGCAGCGATCGACGAGCTGACCGCCGACCCGAGCATCGGCGCGGTGATCGGCCCGCTGCGCAGCAAGGTCGCCGAAACGGTCGCCCCGCGGGCCGAGCACGCCGGTCTGCCGCTCGTCGTGCTGTCGCAGCAGGAAGGCATCAGCGGCCGCTGGGTCGTCCAGCCCATCATGACCGCCGAGCGCCAGGCCGCGGCCCTCGCCGAGTACGCGGCCGGCACGCAGGGGCTGCGCAAGTTCGGGATCCTGTACCCGAACGACCCGTACGGCATCTCGCTCTCGCAAGCCTTTCGGCAGCAGGTCGAGCAGCGCGCCGGCCAGATCGTGGGTTCCATCACCTACGACTCCAGCCAGACGGAATTTTCGGTCGAGCTCCTCAGCGTCGACAAGTGGGTCAAAGGCGACGGCCTCCAGGCGGTCTTCATCCCCGATTTCGCCCAGACCGCCATCCCGCTCGCCACCCAGCTGCGCCACGCACAGCCGGCGGTCGTCCTGCTCGGCAGCAATGGCTGGAACGACCCGGCGGTGCTCGGCCCGGCAGCCGACGCCATCGATGGCGCGGTGTTCGTCGACGGGTTCTTCCCCAGCAGTCAGCGACGGGCGACCCAGGATTTCGTCGCCGCGTACAAGACGGCATTCAACGCGACGCCGGAGATCCTGGAAGCGCAGGCGTACGATGCCGCCAAGCTGGTCGCGACCGCCCTGCAGAGCGGCGTGCGCAGCCGCGGGCAGATGATCACGGCCCTCCACGCACCGCACACCGTCGACGGCGCGGCCGGCGCGGTCGCCGTTGGCCCGCAAGGCGTTCAGCGCCAACTCTTCCTCCTCCGCGTCGCCGGCGGAACGATCAGCGAGATCGTCCCGAGCCATCCAGTCGTTGCGCCGGCGCCCCCGCCCGTGCCGATGGTCGGGCCGGCGGCGGCACGGTAGCGCGTCCAGGTGCCGTCCGCCGGGCGAGGACGGCGACGCGTTTCCGCGATGAGCCGCCGGGCACGCACCATCGCCGAGGTCGGCGAGTTCGGCTTCCTGGCGCGGCTCCTGCCGACGCTGCGGGACGGACGCGGGGTGATCCTCGGACCGGGCGATGACTGCGCCGTGGTGCAGAGCGACGCGGCGCGCTTGCTGTTCACCGTCGACGCGCTCGTCGAACGCGTCCACTTCCGCGCCGGCTGGCTGACCCCACGCCAACTCGGCCGCAAGGCCTTCCTGGTCAACGCCAGCGACATCGCCGCGATGGGCGGCGCGCCGCGCTGGTGCGTCGTCCACCTCGCCGCCCCGCCGCAGGCGCCGAGCGCCGATCTGTCCGCAATCTGCCGCGGCATCGCCGCCGCGGCCGCCGGCGTCGGCGCGAGCCTGGTCGGGGGCAATCTGTCGCGCGCCCGTGAGCTGTCGGTGACCGTCGCGTTGGTCGGCGTGGCACCGCGCCGCCCGCTGACCCGGAGCGGCGCACGTCCCGGCGATCTGCTCTATGTCACCGGCGCGCTCGGCGAGGCGGCGCTCGGGGTGCGCGCGCTCGCGCGCGATCGCACCGCCGGCGGGCCGGCGGTGCGGCGCTTTCGCACCCCGCCGCTGCGCCTGCGCGCCGGCGCGCTCTTGGCGCGGTGCGGGTGGGCGAGCGCGATGATCGACGTGAGTGACGGCCTGGTCGCCGATCTCGGGCACCTCTGCGCCGCCAGCCGGGTCGGTGCGCGCGTCGTGCTGGAGCGCGTGCCGTGCTCGCCGCGCGTGCACCGCGCCGGCGTCTCGCTTGCGCTCACCGGGGGCGAGGACTACGAGTTGCTCTGTGCCGTTCCGGCGCGCCATCGCCGTCGCGTCGAGCGCCTTGCGACGCGGTTCGGCTGTCCGTTCACGTGTATCGGTGAGTGTCGCCCGGCGCGCGACGGTTTGCAGGTGGTCGGGGCAACGGGTGCGGCCGTGTCGCTGAGCGCCACCGGCCACGACCATTTCGCGCGGAGGCCAGGGTGACGCCCGATCATCTGCGCCGCATCCTCGAGCGAGTGGCCCGGGGCGAGCTGGCGGCCGCGGACGCCTTCGAGCAGGTCAAGCGGCTGCCTTTCGAGGACCTCGGCTTTGCCAAGGTCGACCACCACCGCGCGCTGCGCGGCGGATTACCGGAAGTGGTGCTCGGCACCGGCAAGACCGCCGACCAGATCGTGGCGATCGCCCGCCGGCTGCGCGACAGCGGCCAGAGCGTGCTGATCACACGCCTCAGCGCCGAGGCCGCCGGGCAGGTCACCAGTGCCATTCCCGAGTTGGCCTGGGTGCCCGACGCCCGACTGGCCTTCTGGCGCGGCGCCGAGTCGCCCGCCGGCGGACGGGGCACGATCCTGATCGCCGCCGCTGGCACGTCCGACCTGCCGGTCGCCGAAGAGGCTGCGCTGACCGCCGAGTTCATGGGACAACGCGTCGAGCGCGTCTACGACGTCGGTGTGGCGGGTATCCACCGTCTGTTCGCGCACCACGAGCGCTTGCGCGAGGCCAGCGTGCTGGTGGTCGTGGCGGGGATGGAGGGCGCGCTGCCCAGTGTCGTCGGAGGCTTGGTGGACAAGCCGCTCATCGCCGTGCCGACCAGCGTGGGCTATGGGGCGAGCTTTGGGGGCCTCGCCGCCCTCCTCGCCATGCTCAACTCGTGTGCGGCGGGCGTGACGGTGGTGAACATCGACAACGGGTTCGGCGCCGGCGTGGCGGCGGCGATGATCAATCGAGGCTGACCGGCTCGGTCCACGTTCGGCGTTTGGCGTTCGGCGTTCTGTCGGCGGTGTGCCTGAATGTTATATGTATGGGTAGGCAGCGCGTGCCCGACGAGCAGAGTGGGCGCCGAACGCCACACGTCGAACGCCGAACGATCGCATGGCTGACTCGAATCGATCCAGGCAATCCGCTCCGCTCGCGCGCGGCCGCGCCAAGCGCGTGTTCAAGGTCGGCGAGCTGGCGACCTCGGTTGGCTCGAGTTACATCTGGGAGGCGCTGAAGAGCCCGTTCCGCTCCGCGGACCGCCGCCAGCAGTCGCTGCTCGACACCCACATCCGCAACGCCATGCGCATCGTCGAGAGCTCCAAGGAGCTCAAGGGTGCGTTCATGAAGCTTGTGCAGATGTTGTCCATGCGCGACGACATTCTGCCGGCCGAGGCCCTCAAGGTGCTGTCGGTGGTGCAGTCGCAGGTGCCGCCGATGGGCTACGACGAGATCCGCGCCCAGGTCAAACGCGAGCTCGGCAAGGAGCCGGAGCGGCTCTTCAAGACGTTCGACGAAGAGGCGTTTGCCGCCGCCTCGCTCGGCCAGGTGCACCGCGCGGTGCTGAAGAGCGGCGAAGAGGTGGTGGTCAAGGTCCAGTACCCCGGCGTCGAGGAGACGGTCCAGCAGGACCTGCGCAACGTCAAAGCCCTGCTGCAGGTGTTCACCCTCATCGGCCGCGACGTGATGCGGCAGAACATCGATCAGAGCGAGGTCTACCAGGAGCTCGAGGAACGCCTGCACGAGGAGCTCGACTACATCAACGAGGCGAAGAACATCGCGCTGTTCCAGAAGATGTTCCGCGACGACCCGGAGGTCATGATTCCCGCCGTGTACCCCGAGGTCTCGTCGCGCCGGGTGCTGACGATGAGTCGCCTCGAGGGCTATCCGTTCGCCGACATCCTCAAGCCCGGCATCGATCAGGAGGTCAAGGACTGGGTGGCGCTCAAGTACTTCCGCGTCGTCTGGCGCCAGATCTTCGAGTTCGGCACCCTGCACACCGACCCGCATCCCGGCAACTATCTGGTCACCTACCACCCGAAGCTGGCGATCCTCGACTTCGGCAGCATCCGCATCTTCCCCGAGAACATCCGCAGCGCGTACCACCGCCTCGCCGCCGCCATTCTGCGGCGTGACCGCCCGGCGATGGGCGAGTGCTTCGTTCGCCTCGGCTTTCTCGATGCGGGCGACGATCCCACGCCGATGATCAAGATCATGGACGTGATCTTCGAGCCCGTGCTGGTCGACAAGCCCTACGACCCGCGCCAGTACGTCTCGCTCGAACGCGGCATGGAGGTCGCGACGATCGGCTTCGAGAACCGCCTGTTCAAGGCGCCCGGCCACCGCGTCTTCCTCGCCCGCGCGCTGATCGGGCTCGATTCGTACCTGAAGCAGCTCGGCACGGTCGCCAACTGGCACCGCGTCTTCAAGGAGTGCGTGGAGCGGTACGGCGCCTGAGACACTCCGGTGAGCGACGACGCCCGACTCTCGACTGTGAACGGTGGACTCCCCTGGTGGCGGACGGCGGTCTTCTACGAGATCTACGTCCGCAGCTTCCAGGACTCGAACGGCGACGGGGTGGGCGACCTCGCCGGCATCATCGAGCGGCTCGACTATCTGAACGATGGCACGCCGGGCTCGCTGGGCGTCGACGCGCTCTGGCTGACCCCGATCAATCCGTCGCCGATGTACGACTTCGGCTACGATGTGAGCGACTATACCGCCGTCGACCCGTGCTTCGGTACGCTCGGCGACCTCGACCGCTTGATCGACCAGGCCCATCGCCGCAACCTCCGCATCGTGCTGGATCTGGTGCCGAACCACACCTCGCACCAGCATGCATGGTTCCGGGAGTCGCGCGCGTCGGCGACGTCGCCCAAGCGCGACTGGTACATCTGGCGCGACCCGGCGCCGGGCGGCGGTCCGCCGAACAACTGGGTGAGCAGCTTCGGCGGACCGGCGTGGACGCTCGACCCGGCGACCGGTCAGTACTATCTGCATTCGTTCCTCGCCGAGCAGCCGGACCTCAACTATCGCCAGCCCGCCGTGGCGTCGGCGATGGAGGACGTGCTGCGCTTCTGGCTCGATCGCGGCGTCGACGGTTTTCGGATCGACGTCGTGCACAAGCTGGTCAAGGACGCCGCGCTGCGCGACAACCCGCCGCCGGACGAACGAGACCCGCATCCAGTGCGCGACTACTTCGGCCAGCAGCATCTCTACGACCACGATCGACCCGAGGTCCACGACGTCATCCGCGGCTGGCGGCGGCTTCTCGACCGCGCCGGCGAGCGCATGATGGTCGGCGAGGTGTACCTGCTCGACGTGAGCAGCGTCGCGCCGTACTACGGCGCGACGCTCGACGAGCAGCACCACGCTTTAAACTTCAGCTTC
>Ga0335082_10003622_pt1 | contig 16808 bp, 14 predicted proteins | sample Lox_Sample_41_FD_206718 | JGI IMG/M metagenome (GOLD analysis project Ga0335082, IMG submission 206718) | Soil microbial communities from Loxahatchee National Wildlife Refuge, Florida, United States - Lox_Sample_4.1 | ecosystem: Environmental > Terrestrial > Soil > Wetlands | place: USA... | reverse complement strand
GGCGATGACATTGCCATGGACCGTGCTCGAGAAGCCGCACTGCGGCGAGAGGCACAGCTGCTCCAGCGGCACGAACCGAGCGGCCTCTTCGATCCGCCTCTTGAGCGTTTCCTTGGATTCCATCACACCGACTTTGGTGCTGACCAGCCCGAGCACGACCGTCTTGCCCTTGGGCAGGAAGCGCAGCGGCGCGAAATCGCCCGAACGCGCGTCGTCGTATTCGAGAAAATAGCCGTCCACGTCGAGCTCGGTGAACAGGACCTCGGCCACCGGCTCGTAGCCTCCCTCGGCCGCCCATGCGCTGCGGAAGTTGCCGCGGCACAGGTGCACGCACGCGGTCATGCCCGCAGGCCGCCCGGCGATTGCCGCGTTGATCAGCCTCGCGTAACGGCGAGGCAGCTCGTTCGGGTCGTCTCCGCGCTGGCGCGCGCCCTCGCGCATCTTGGCATCGCATAAGTATGCGAGGTTGGTGTCGTCCAGTTGCACGTAGGTGAGGCCGGCTTCGGCCAACGCCTGCAACTCGGCGCGGTAGCAGGCCGCGACGTCCGCATAGAACTGCTCCAGATCCGGGTACGCCTCTCGGCTGATGGCTTCGCGCCCGCCGCGAAAGTGCAGCATCGTCGGCGAAGGGATGGTGACCTTGGGCACGCCGCGCGTCACGGAGCGCAAGAACTTGAAATCGTCGAGCTGGATCGGCTTCGGATGCCGCAGCTTGCCGGTCACATGCATGACCGGCGGCGCGAAGTCCACATCACCGGCCGCCCCGTGGAACTTCACCGCGATCCCGCCACGGACCTCGACACCTTCGAGCTGCTCGAGGAAGTCGATGTGAAAGTAGGTGCGCCGGAACTCGCCGTCGGTGATGCCCCGCAGCCCGAGTTCCGTCTGATACTGGACGATATAGCGGATGGCCCGATCCTCGGCCGCCCGCAGCTGCTCGCGCGTGATGCTGCCGGCTGTGTACTGATCGCGGGCCTCGAGTAGCTCCTGCGGGCGAAGAAAACTGCCCACATGGTCGGCTCGAAACGGTGGCCGATCGCGTTGCGTCATCCTCAGTCTCCTTGGGCGTGGACCCGGGGCCGACCACGCGGTTCCCAGGCGTCAGCGGATATTGTCGCCGGGAAAGTGCCGGCGTCAAACAGCTGCCGCAGAGTGGCTCGTCAGCCCCGCTTGGCGTGGAGGCTCCGTTGCGTCACTCGACGCGCTCGAGCTGCTCCCAGACCGTGGCACCCGGCCCCCGCGGGCTGACGGTCGGATTCTGGGACAGAAAATAACCGCCGCTCGCCGATTCCCACGCCTGGCGATAGCCCGCGGGCAGCTGCACCTCGCGCGCGTCGACCGGATTGCGGTATAGCTGCAGGCCGCGCACATACCCGCCGAAACCCTGCAACGCACGAGCGTCCGCGGAGAGCTTGCGCCGGTAGGCCTGGGTCGCGGCTGGCGTCGCCTGATCGCTGAGCGCGGAGAGGTACCGCGTCAATTCGGCCGGGTTGTGCAAGGGTTTGAGCCGCGTCTGGCCCCAGAACAGACGGGCCCGGAAGTAGCGGTTGAACCACACCGGGTCGTAACGCACCGAAGACAGGATCGTGTGCAGCAGCGGGGCAGACGCCTCCAAGTGCCCTTTGCGCGCTCGAAACGAGTAAAGGCGCTCCGGGCTCCAATATACCGTGGCCGGCGCGGTGCGCGACTCGGCGAATAGGAGGGCGCAGTACACGTCCTCCTGCATGACCACGCCCGCTTCCCGATACTCGAAGCGCACGCGTGCAGCCCGCGCCCGCAGCGATCGGCCCAGCGCGCTCGTACCTTGCTCCACGGCCCTGGCTGCGCGCGGCAGCGCCGTCCGCTGCACCACCTCTGCGTGGCGCAGTCGGGGCCGCAACTGTGGCGCCAGCTCCTCGATGAACGTCGCCGGATCGCTGATCACCGGCAGCACTCGGCTGCCCAAGTACACGCTGCCCAGAGGGACATTCGGGATCCCGCCGTTGCTCCAGACGAACGGCTCGACCGGCATCACCTCCAGCGACTCGCCGCTTGCGGGGTTCCACGCGCGGAGATCGATGGTGGCCACGTTGGACATCTCGGGACGCCACAGCACGCCCCCTTCGGAAGCCCAACCCGCGGGAACGACGAGGCGGATCGCAGGCTGATTGCCGGTCGCCGGGTCGCGCAACATCACGGGCTTTAGAGCCAAGCTCTGCGCGGCTTGAGCGGATGGGCCGGCCAAGAGGGCGATGGCCAGCGCGCCAAGCAGCGTGCGTTTGGCCTGCCATGCGAATGCTGGTGACAAGGATCTCATCACGCGGATCTAGAGGCGGCAAAGCTCAGGTCGGCAAGGAACATGCCTGTCTCGCCCCGGCCACCGATTGCGTCGCGCCCATGCAATAACCCCTGAAGCCCGGCCGTTTGCAGCCGATGGAGCGCTAAGCATCCGCGTGTATCGGGCTGGCGAGCCGACGGTCCCGGCGATCCGTGCCGTCTGCCGGCTGCCCAAAGAACCTGCTGCGTCGCCGCGCAGTCCTAGGTTTCTAACCTGGCAACAGGCGGTTGGAGGTGAGTGGATGGGCGGACCCAGCGTCTTGCATGGCCTGGAGGCGTCGATCGCGGAGATCGGTCGCTCGCTCTACGAGCGCGCGCTGCGAGCGAACCCGTCGCTGTTCGATGCCCGGGGCCTGCGCGGGCGGTTGGCGGCGCGCGCTCTGTCCGACGAGCGGCTGCGGTCCGCGCTGTTTCACTTCATCGACACGCTGCCGCAGTTGGACAGCGCGGCCGAGGTTGCGGGCCACTTCCGGGCCTACCTCGGCAATTACGAGTTGGGCGGGCTGTGGGGCCGGGTGCTGCGGCTGGGATCGCACCCTGCATTGGCGGGCGCGGTGCGCGCATCGGTGCAGCGCGTCGCGCGCGAGTTTCTCGTCGAGCCGCAGCCGAGCGCGATCCGGCGCGTGCTGCGGCGACTGGCACGGCTCCCGGCCAGCGCTACGTTCGATGCGGTAGGCGAAGCGGTCCTCACGGAGCAGGAGGCAGAGCGCTACCTCCAGCGCAACCTCGAGCTGCTCGAGCTGCTGGCGCGGGAGTCGAACGAACCGCCGGCGATCTCGGTGAAGCTCAGCGCACTGACCGCCCGCTTCGATCCACTGGACCGCTCCGGATCGTGCCGTCGAGCCATGGCACGGCTGAATTGGTTTCTGACCCGCGCCGTGGAGCTGAAGGCCACCGTTACGGTGGACATGGAGCAGCACGAGTTGAAGGGACTGATCCTGGACACCTTTTTCGAGGTTCTGGAGGCGTTCCCGCATGCCGGGTGGCTGCCCGGGATCGCGCTGCAGGCGTATGCGCCGGACGCACCGGCTCACGTCGAGCGGGTCATCCAATTCGCGCGGAGCCGCAGGCGACGGATCGGTGTCCGGCTCGTCAAGGGCGCCTACTGGGACACAGAGGTGGCGTTGGCCGAGCAGCGTAACTGGCCCATTCCGGTGTTCCTCGACAAAGCGCAGACGGATCAGCAATACGAGCTGCTCACGGCGCGCCTGTTCGACCACCCGGATGTCATCTATCCCGCGATCGCCGGACACAATCTGCGCAGCCTGGCACACGCCATCGCCGCCGCCCGCATGCGTGGCCTCGGCCGCGACGCGTGGGAGGTGCAGATGTTGCTGGGCATGGCCGACCCGCTGTGCAAGGCCGTGGCGAGCAAAGGGATCCAGCTCCGCGTCTACGTGCCCGTGGGCGACCTGCTCGCGGGCATCGCCTATCTGATCCGCCGGCTGATGGAAAACACCGCGAACAACTCTATCCTGCGCCAGACCTATGCCGAGCGGCGCCAGCTGGTGGACCTCCTGGCGGCGCCCCATCCCGCTCCAGTGGAGGCAGAAGGCCGGGCAACAGGATTTCGGAATATCCCGCTGATCGATTTCAGCGATCCGAAATCGGCGGCCGCGTTTCGCCACGCGCTGGATGCGGTGAGAAGCGGCTTGGGACGCACGCTCCGCATGAACGTGGACGGCACGACGGATCGGCCCGCCGGCCATCACGTCTGCACGAACCCGGCATCGCGAGACGAGACGCTAGGCGTAGTGGAAATGGCGAGCCTGGTCCATGCGGACCGGGCGGTTGCCAACGCCGTCGGAGCGTTCGAGTCGTGGCGCGAAGTCCCCGCGATGCGCCGCGCGGAGCTGTGCCGCCGCACTGCCGATCTCATGCTCGAGCGGCGCGAGCGGCTTGCCGCGCTGGAAGTGCTCGAAGTCGGGAAAAACTGGCGCGAGGCCGACGCGGACGTGGCCGAAGCGGTCGACTACCTGCGCTTCTACGCCCAACAGATGGAAGCGTTGGATGGCTGGCGCCCGACCGCCGGTTTTCCCGGAGAGCGCAATGACCTCAGGTACGAGCCGCGCGGGGTCGCCGCGATCATCGCGCCTTGGAACTTCCCGCTCGCGATTCTGACCGGGATGGCATCCGCGGCGCTGGTCGCGGGCAATCCCGTGATTCTCAAGCCCGCGGAACAAGCGATGCTGATCGCGGCGGAGCTGCATGCGCTCCTGCTCGAGGCGGGAGTTCCGGCCGCCGTCTGCCAGCTCCTGCCGGGCGAGGGCGAGACCGTCGGTCGCCATCTGGTGGAGCATCCGGACGTCGGCCTCATCGCGTTCACCGGGTCCCGCGAGGTGGGTCTCGCGATCCTGGAGCGGGCCGGTCGCGTCGTGTCCGGTCAGCGCCAAGTGAAGCGGGTGGTGTGCGAGATGGGCGGCAAGAATGCCATCATCGTGGACGCGGACGCCGATCTCGACGAGGCTGTACTGCATACCCTGCACTCGGCGTTCGGCTTTCAAGGTCAGAAGTGCTCCGCTGCGTCGCGCGTGATCGCGCTCAAGTCGGTGCACGACCGTTTCGCGTCGCGCCTGGCCGATGCGCTGGACTGCTATCCCTACGGGCCTCCGGAGGATCCGCAATACATCTTCGGGCCGGTGATCAGCGAGCAGGCGCGCGAGCGGATCGAGCGCTACGTCGAGCTGGGAAAGAGCGAAGGCAAGCTCATCTACCGGGGCCGGGTCCCGCAGAGCGGGCACTATGTCGCCCCGGCGATCTTCACCGGCATCCTGCCCCGGCATCGTCTTGCCCGCGAAGAGATCTTCGGGCCTGTGCTGTCGATCCTATGCGCGGAGAACTTCTCGCAGGCGCTGGACATGGCGCTCGACAGCGAGTTCGCGCTGACCGGCGGAGTCTTCTCGCGCCTGCCCGAGCATATCGACCTGGCGCGGCGCCGTTTCCGGGTCGGGAATCTCTACATCAACCGGCGGATCACCGGCGCCCTGGTCAGTGCCCAGCCGTTTGGCGGAATCGCGATGTCCGGCACCGGTGTCCAGGCCGGCGGCCCCGACTACCTCAAACAATTCCTCTGGACCCGCGTCGTGAGCGAGAACACGCTGCGCCACGGCTTCGTGCCTCCGAGCGCCGGCTAGTGAGCTCACCGTGGCCGCTAAAGCTGGGCGCCGGCCGGCCGTTATCGAAGCAAGAGCTAGGGCCGGTGGGCGTGTAATCGGCGGGGAAGGCGCGTAGAATGAAGGCCGTTCGTGACCCCGCCGCGCAGCGCATGTCCGCGTGGGATCTCGACGCACAACAACTGGGGAGTGGCCAAGCTGGTCTAAGGCGCCTGGCTCTGAACCAGGAGATCGTGGGTTCGAATCCCTCCTCCCCTGCCAGATTCCCGTTGCGGCGACCCGGACGCACCAGCGCCCGGATCGCCGCGCGAAGCTTCACGCTGTCGCCAGAATACAAACGCGATAGAGCTTTGGATGCAGGCTGGTAGCCGGCATCGCGAAAGCACCCATTCAGGCTTCCCCCAGCGTCGGTCGCGCCTCCTGGCGGGGCCCGGTGCTCACTGGAACGCCATCCAACCCGCGAGGGCGAGCGCAACGCCCAGTGCGATCACGCTCACCCACAGGCTCAGCGCCGCACGGGCGCGCAGCGTGCCCACGGCTTGTGTGAGTTGTGCGTTGGTCTGCGCCAGCGAGCGCAACAGTTCCGCCGCCTCCGCCTGGCGCCGTTCCAGATCCTGCAGTCGGACGAGATCCACTGCATCCCCGGTCGTCGCTCTGGCGCTGTCCGCGTCTGCGGTCCTGGGCTTGACGAGCGAGGCGAGCTTTTTTGCGCCGCCGACGATGAGCGGCGCGTTGGACATGATCGTCGACCAGGGAATGGCCTTGAGCCAGGCGGGACTCATTGCGATGTGGTTTGCCGCGGTCCTCGTGCACAGCGGGCGGCCGCTGCCGTGCGGCCGTCACCGGATGCTTTGCCAGCGAAGGATAGGGCTTTCGGGTTCTCACCGCTACCCCGATTGTTCTGCGGGCACGGGCCCTGTCGAATTCGACCACCGGCACGCAGCAGCGCCCGCGCTTGCCAGGAAAAGGATGGCCGATAGAGCAAGCTCCGCCTGGATCTGGGCCGGCTTGGTGGTGTCCTTGCTGCTGCCCCTGGATTGCGCCGGCGCGCAGCTCCGTGTCGGGCTGCAGGACGCGGCGCTCTGGGTCGTCGGCGCATGTATCTTTGCTCTCGCACTGACGGCTCTGGTGCTGCGCTGGCGCCGGCGCCGGCGAGGACCGGGCTCTCGCCTTGCCGCGATCCGCGCCGCCTCCGAAGGCGAGTTCTTGCAGCAGCTCGCGCACGCCTTCCGTTCGAGTGGGTACACCGTCGGCACGCCCAGCCCCGCTGCGCGCCGCGGAGGCATAAGCTTGGTCCTGACCAAGGCGGGTCGAACGTTTCTCGTGCATTGCCTCGCTTGGAATCAGGCGCGCGTGGACGAGAACTCGGTGCTGGCTCTGAGTCGCGCGTTGGATGACGAAGGCAGCGACGGCGGGCTGCTGGTGACCTGCGGCGTCTTCACGCCGGCCGCGCGCCTTCGTGCGGCGCATTCTCGAATCGGCTTGGTCGAAGGACCGGCTTTGGCCGAGCTTGTGGATCGCAGCCGCGCGGCCCGCTCGGGCCGGCGTGAAGATCACGAGCGCCGGGAACCCTATTTCGGTACGCCGCTGGCGCGGGTCGCGCTATGCCCGGCCTGCGCGAGCCCGCTCGTTCGGGTAGAGAGTACCGCCGACGGCGCGGCAGGCGAGTGGATCTGCTTAATGCCGGCTTGTCGCCGACAGCGGATCGCCTGAGAAACCGGCCATGCACGATCCGATGTCACGCACGAAACCGTGCCCGATCGTGATCGGGCATCGCGGCGCGTGCGGCTATGTGCCGGAGCACACGCTCGCGTCATATTTTCTCGCTGCGGAGCAGGGCGCCGATTACATCGAGCCGGATCTGGTCATGACACGGGACGGCGTTCTGGTCGCACGGCACGAGAACGAGATCTCGGGCACGACGGACGTCGCGGACCATCCCGAGTTCGCCTCCCGGCGCGCCACCAAGAGCGTCGATGGGATCGCCGTTACCGGCTGGTTCACGGAGGACTTCACGCTCTGTGAGCTGAAAACGCTCCGGGCGATCGAGCGGCTCCCGGAGCTGCGGCCCGCGAACACCCGCTTCGACCGGATGTTCGAGGTCCCCACGTTGGAGGAAATCCTGCTGTTCGTGCGCTCGCTGGACGCGCAGCGTTCGGCGTCGGCAGCACGCCTGGCGCGGCCGGCGCCGACCGCAATCGGCGTCTACCCCGAGACCAAGCACCCCAGCTATTTCCAGGCACTGGGGTTGCCGATGGAGGAGGAACTGGTGCGCGCGCTGCACGCGCACGGGTATCGCGGTGCCGACTCGCCGGTGTTCATCCAGTCGTTCGAAGTCGGCAACCTCAAGCGGTTGAGAGCCATGACCGAGCTGCCTCTGCTGCAGCTGGTGAGCGACGGCAGGCCCTATGACTTCGTGCTGGATCAGGACACGCGCAGCTACGCTGACCTCACCAGGCCGGCCGGCCTCTCCGAGGTCGCGGGATACGCGAATGGTCTGGGCGCGGACAAGGAACTGATCATCCCGCGCAACCAAGGCCGGCTGGGCGCTGCGGCGCGCCTCGTGGAGGATGCCCACACGGCCGGCCTGCTCGTCCACGGCTGGACATTCCGAGCGGAGAACGCTTTCTTGCCGTTGGATTTACAGCGTGGCAGCGATCCCGCAGGCCGAGGGGATCTGGAAGCCGAGCTGCGCGCATACCTTGCCACAGGGATGGACGGGTTCTTTACCGATCAACCTGACGTCGGCGTATCGATCCGCAACACTTTCGTCGCCGACGCGCGGCGCTAGCCCCGCCGCCAGCATCGGCGGACACTCCACGAAGACCACAACGCACAACGCGCTGTTCCATCGGCGCGCGGGTTTCGGCGCCCCCGCATTGACGCCGGCGCCGCGTTACGATCATCCTTGCGAATAGAGTCGCAGGCTTCGTGTGACTTCGACTCCCGTGAAGCACGGAACCAGGTCGCGCCGATGTTGCCTGGCGCGGCTGCAAAGGGAACGTGGATCGCAGACTGCGCGGCCGGCGGCGGCGCATCGTTTGGAGAGACCGAAGTGGAGACGACGGACCGGTTCGAACGGGTGCGGGAGCGACTGCGACAGTTCGTGGCGGAGCGCGACTGGGATCAATTCCACACGCCGAAGAATCTCGCGATGGCGCTCGTTGCTGAAGCCGGGGAGCTGGTCGAGCATTTTCAGTGGCTCACGCCGGAACAAAGCGCGTGCTTGCCTCCGGAGGCGCTCGCCGAAGTGGAGCTGGAGATCGCCGATGTCCTGCTGTTCCTGTTTCGGCTGTGCGACAAGCTCGGGGTCGACCCCTTGGCGTCCGCCGAACGGAAGCTCGAGCTCAATGCGCGTCGATACCCGGTGGAAAAAGCGCGCGGCAAGGCGACGAAGTACGACAAACTCTAGTCGAGAGGTCCGCAGGATGGCCCGGAGATCGACGCGACCTCGACAACCGGGTGCAACGCCCCCATATGCGGAGTCGCAGATCACCCTCACATGCTCGCCTACCGCCACCAGTTCCATGCCGGGAACTTCGCCGACGTGTTCAAGCACGCGCTGCTCACACGCCTGCTGATCCTGCTCGGGCGCAAGGACAAGCCCTACTTCTACCTTGACACCCACGCCGGGAGCGGCCGCTACGATCTGCAGCATCCATGGGCGTTGAAGAATGCCGAACACGAGGAAGGCATCTCTCGCGTGTGGCGCCGTACGGACGTACCGGAATTGCTGCAACCGTACCTGGAGGCGGTGCAAGCGGAGAACAGGGGAGGAGCGCGGCGTTTCTATCCGGGCTCCCCATGGATCGCTCGGCGGCTGCTGCGACCGGCGGACCGGATGGTCCTGACCGAACTGAACCGGGACGACTGCAACGCCCTGATCACGCGGTTCCGCGGCGACCGCCAAGTCCACGTGCATTACGGGGACGGCTACCAGGCGTTGAAGGCGTTTTTGCCGCCGATCGAACGCCGCGGTCTGGTGCTCGTCGACTCGTCGTTCGATCGGTCCGGGGAGTATTCCAGGCTTACACAGGGCTTCGTCATTGCACACCGCCGCTGGGCAAGCGGCGTGTTCGCGCTCTGGTACCCTTTGATGGAGCCTGCCGTCATGCACGGCTTCGAGCGTGGGCTCGTCGAGACCGGCATCCGCAAGCTTCTTCAGCTCGAGTTATCGGTGTTTCCGGATGGCTGGAGTGTGAGCTTGCGCGGCAGCGGCCTGTTGGTGGCGAATCCGCCGTTTGGCTTCGCGGACGAGGCGCGGCTGCTGATGCAGTGGCTCTGGCCGGCGCTCTCCCCGGCGGGGGAGGGCGGGATCCGCGTGCGCTGGCTAGCGCCGGAGTAATCCGAGAGGACCGCAAGGAGGACCGCCGTGAGCAAACGCAAGTCCGCACCGCCGCCGTCGCACGCCAAGCCCGTAACGCGCGGAGCCCGCAACCCACAGCTCAATGCTCAGACGCGCAAGGTGCTGCGCAAGCATTACGCGGCCAAACACGGTGTTCGCTGAGTGAACGTTGCACACTGGCTGGCCCGGTCCGCGCGCTCGTTCCCCGACAACGCGGCGGTGTCGCGCGGGCCAGCGGTCGTTGCCAGCTACCTGGAGCTGGCGCGTCGTGTAAGCGCGCTGGCCGCAAGCTTGCGCCTGCGGTTCCAGCTCGCCTCGGGAGAGCGCGTGGCGCTCGTCATGTCCAATAGCCCCGAATACCTGGAGGTGCTGTACGCCGCCTGGTGGGCTGGACTGGTCGCGGTGCCGGTGAACGCGAAGCTCCATCCCGAAGAAGTGGGCTACATCCTCGAGGATTCGGGTGCCTCGGTGTGCTTCGTCACCGACGAGCTGGCCGCCGGGATCGGCCCCCTCGTGGGGCGGGTGCCCGGGCTGCAGCGCGTGATCGACGTGTCCAGCGCCGATTACCGCGACCTGGTCCGCGGAGCGGAAGCGGCTGAGCCGTGCGCGGTGGCTGCTGCCGACGTGGCCTGGCTGTTCTACACCAGCGGGACCACGGGCCGGCCCAAGGGCGTGATGATCACGCACCGGAACCTCGTGACCATGACGCTGTGCTACCTGGCCGACGTCGACCGCGTCGCGCCGGGGGATTGCCTGCTGCACGCCGCGCCGATGTCGCACGGCTCGGGGCTGTACAACTTCCCCCATGTGCTGCTGGCGGCCAACCAGGTCGTCCCGGAAAGCCGGCAATTCGATCCGGCGGAAATCTTCGCGCTCTGCCCGCGCTCGCCCGGCATGTCCTTGTTCGCGGCGCCAACCATGGTTCGACGCCTCACGGCCTGGGCACGCGAGCGGGACCCCGACGTCCTCGGTCTCAAGACCGTGATCTACGGGGGCGGCCCGATGTACGTCGAGGATATCAAGCAGGCGCTCGAGGTCCTCGGCGAGCGCTTCGTGCAGATCTACGGACAGGGCGAGTGCCCGATGGGCATCACGGCGCTGTCCCGTGCGCAGATCGCCGATCGCGCGCATGCGCGATGGGAGCAGCGTCTGGGTTCGGTCGGCGTGCCGCAGTCGGCTGTCGAAGTGGTGGTGGGCGACGGCCAAGACCGGCCGCTGCCTCTGGGCGAGATCGGTGAAGTCCTGGTACGCGGCGACACCGTGATGCGCGGCTATTGGCGCAACCCGGATGCGACCGCCGAGACACTGCGCGGGGGTTGGCTGCATACCGGGGACCTGGGCGCGTTGGACGGGGACGGCTTCCTCACCCTGCGCGACCGCTCCAGGGACATGGTCATCACCGGCGGCGCCAATGTTTATCCGCGCGAGGTGGAAGAGATCCTGTTGCGCCACCCGCAAGTCAATGAGGCTTCAGTCGTAGGCCGCCCGGACCCGGAATGGGGCGAGGAGGTGGTCGCCTTTGTGGTGCTGCAGTCGGGCTCGAGCGTCGGCCGCGAGGAGCTCGACGCGCTGTGTATGCAGCACATCGCGCGGTTCAAGCGCCCGCGTGTTTATCGGTTCGTCGACAGCCTGCCGAAGAACAACTATGGGAAGGTGCTGAAGACGGAGCTCCGCCGGTGGCTCCGGGATGAGGCCGCAGGCGGTTCAGGGAAGTGAGGCGAGGTCGCTCGCGTTGTCCGCGATCGAGCCTTGCCGCTCGGCTGGGAATTCGGGTGCAGGTTGCGCTTCGGCGACTTCGACCCGGCCGCGGCCCGAGCGCTTGGCGCGGTACATCGCACGGTCCGCGCGGTCGATGAGCTCTTCTTCCGTCTCTCCCTCGCGCCACTGGGCTACTCCGGCGCTGAAGCCCAGGGCCAGCTCCGTACCCTGGAGGCTCAACGGCGTATGCTCCAACCGGGACAGCAGCCGATTGAGCAGGAATTCCGCGCCTACCATCTCGGTGTCCGGAAGGATGAGCAGGAACTCCTCCCCGCCGTAGCGGCCAACCACGTCGCCTCCTCGCACGGCCGGTTTGATGACCTCCCGGAAGTGGACCAAGGCGCGGTCACCGGCGGCATGCCCGAACTCGTCGTTGATCCGCTTGAAGTTATCGATATCGACCATCGCCACGCACAGGCTGGTCTGGGCGCGGCGCGCGCGAGAAAACTCGCGTGCCAGCACGATCCCGATGCCGCGCCGGTTCAGCAGCGAGGTCAGCGCATCGGTCACCGCCAGACCCTGCTGCCGCTCCAACTCCGCGAGTGCGTGGCGTAACTGCTCGCGAGTAGAGGACAGCTCGCGCCGCGCCGAGTCCACTTGTCCCAGCAGCCAGGCCGAGGACGCCGTCATGGCCTTGAACAGCTCTTCCAGCGCCGAGGGATCGCTGCTGCCCTTCAGCTCGGCCATCAGGGAGCTCGACTGTTGGCTGAAGCGAGTGAGATCGGCATGCAGCCCCTCGTTCGCCTGTGCCATCACGCTGAGCAGCGCCCGCACCATTTCCAACATGCGGGCCGCTGTCGCCGGGTCGAGGCGGGGCTCCTGCGCGGGTAACCCGGCGATGGCGCGGTATTGCACCTCGTAGTTCTCGGGTGTGGGCGGCAGCCCAAGTTCGGTGAGCAGGCGCAGCGCTTGACGGGCAGTCTCGACAGGGGTCATGGCATGAGCACAGAGGGCTATGTGCTTGGAGACGAACGCGGTTCGCGTTCTCTACGCGTTCGGAAGCACTCCTCATACCAGTTGCTCAGGCATCCGGCCGGAGGAGTTGCGTGGGCTAGGCGCGCGTAGCGAGCCGCTCCAAGGCCCAGTCCAGGATCAACGCCAAGCGCGGCGGCAGGATGTCCTCCGCATCCTCGGCGGTCACCCAGCGGTGCTCGAGAGGCGCCTCTGCGCCAAGCCCGGAGCGGGGCGCGCGCAACACCTCGTCGGTGGTCGATTCGGCCAAGAAGTAGCGGCTGACACGCCCGTCGTCGAAGGCGATGGTCTCGCGCCAGTCGTCGCCCCACTTGAAGTCAAGCTCCTTGAGCCCTGTGGCCTCGCGGGTTGCGCGCAGCGCTGCCTGCGTGGGGTCCTGGCCCTCGGCCACCGGGCCCTTCGGGAAATCCCAGCCACCGGACGTGCGTACACAGAGCAGTCGATAGCGGGAGGCGTCGAGGTGTACGACGATCAGGCCCGCGGACAGCAGCTTTTTCGGACGCGGAGAAGATGGATCCATCGGGGGTCGACGCGGCGGGGGGCCTAACGCGGCTCCGGGTCAGCCGCTGGCGCACGGACTGCCCGACCGCGGCCCGAGACGTTGCCCGAGATGAGTCGCCGTGTGGCCGTCGATGGCGTCCTGCGTAGCATCGAGGGAGGCCGCGAGGCTATCGCTCTGTACGAGGTAAGGCCTGACCGATCAGGAACCCGGTGCCATGGCTTTCGGGCATGTCTACGCGCAAGCGGTTCGTCGCAGGAGGGCATGCCGAAAGCGGCAGCCGGCGGGTTCAACGATGCTGCAGGATGGCCTGTCCATGCCCCTTCGGTCGAGCTTGCGCAGGGTCGGGGTGCGGCCGGCGAGCCTGGGATGGTTGCAGGCATCGCTGCGTGCACGGTCTCGGGAACACATAGACCGGGTACGCACCGTACAGGGGATATCCTGCCGTAGCGTCCGCCTCCTGGGCGAGGATCGCAAGCCTTTCCTCCATCGACTGGCGCCAGCGCAACTCTTCGGCCCGAGCTTGCTCGCGCTCGGCCTCGATTGCCTGGGCGCGGCGCCTTTCTGCCAAGATCTCCAGCTCGGCTCTCTCTGCACGCAGGCGCTCTCTGGCTTCGTCCGCTTGCTGCGCGCGGGCCGCCTCGCATTCGGCCGTGCTGCACTCGACAATGTCCGCGGTGATGTTCGAATGGTGCAATGAATCCGAAGGACACGCGGCGTCGCTGTATAGGGTGTGGCCGTCCGGGCCAGTGCAGCGGAAGATGTCCGCCTGCGCTGCCGGCACCACTGCGGCAAAAGCACAGAGCAGAGCTACACGACTGCCGGGCCTTGTCATGCCTCATCATCCCATACGCGGGCGCTGCCGATCAATGCAGCCGCTGCCGGCTTATCTCGAGGCAGTGTGCGGAGGATGCGTGTGGACTGCCCCGCAGAGGCCTTAGCGCCCAACGGCGCACCCTTGCAGGGTACGGCCTCGGGTCCCATATTAATATGATGGCACTGGAATCCTCGGGGAGCGGCGGTGTCGGCGCTCTCGCCAGCTTCCGTTTCTACGAGGAGCTGAACGACTTCCTCCCGCGCGACCGCCGCAAGCGAGCGTTCGACTATCGGTGCGCGCGTGCGGCGACGGTGAAAAACGCCGTCGAGGCGCTCGGCGTGCCGCATACCGAGGTGGAGCTCGTGCTGGCCAACGGCGAGTCGGTCGATTTCTCCTATCTCGTGCAGGACGGCGACCGTATCAGCGTCTACCCCAAGTTCGAGCACTTCGATGTGCGCGCGCTGCTGCGGGTCCGGGAGCGGCCGCTGCGGGATCTGCGTTTCGTTGCGGACGCCCATCTCGGCGGGCTCGCGCGGTTGCTGCGCATGCTCGGGTTCGACACGGTCTATTCCAACACGCTCAGCGACGAACGAATCCGAGCCATCTCTGCGGTCGAGGGGCGTATCGTGCTCACGCGCGACCGCGAGCTGCTCAAGTGTCGCGGGATCACGCATGGCTGCTATCTTCATGCGTTGCGCCCGCGTGAGCAGTTACGCGAAGTCGCAGAGCGCCTGCAGCTTGCGGGCGATGCCCGGCCTTTCACGCTTTGCCTGCACTGCAATCTGGGCCTCGCCCGGATCGACAAAGCCGCGATCGCGGACCGCATTCCGCCGCGGGTGTTCGAGCGCTACGAGCGCTATTCGTGGTGCGTAGGGTGCGACCGCGTGTACTGGGAGGGCTCCCATTGGGAGCGCATGCGGGGCCTGCTGTCGGAGTTGCTGGCGGAGGGGCAGACCTCGGTCAGGCAGCCCAGCTGACTTCCCGCAGAATTGCGACCGGACCAGCCTCACGCACCCGCTCGAGCTGCGCTTCGTCTTTAACAAAGAGCGAGCCGGCGAAGGCGAGCGCATTGATCGAGATCGAATCGAACCGCTCGCGGGACCGCGGGACCAAGAGCATCCACTCCCGCGTGAGCAGCAGGTTGTAGGGCGCAGACTGTCGGCGCTCGCTGCCCACCTGGGCCTCCTCGATACCGGCCGCGTTACAGAGCCTCGCGTACAGCGCGAGGAGCAAGTCGCCCGTCGTTCGGGAGTCGGACCACGCCCCCGAGGGCAGCTGAGCGTAGGCGTGACGAAAGGGCAGCAACGGCGCAGCGCCCAGCCCGTCGACGAGCTGGGGCTCGCGCAGCAGCGGTCGAATAGGAATCTCGTTGTCCGCCGCATCCAGCGGCAAGGGCACAAGCTGCAGATGCTTATGGTCCTGACTGGCGCCGGCCGCACGCCCCGCGTTATAGAACGCTAAGCCGTCGCACTCGGCCATGCAGGTCGCGAGCGCGTGGAAATCGCCGGGACCCAGCAGGTTCTCTTGATGCTCGAAAGCGCGCGTCACCACCAGCAGATGGCGGTCCAACACCGGGTACTTGTTGAGCAACACGCGGTGCGTCGCGGAGATGTCGCTCACCAGCAGCGCCGGATCGTGCGGCAGGAACGGGTCGGCTGGCGCGGCGTTCCCTGCACTCGGTGACCACCGCGGCTTGCGCGCAAGGCTGGACACGCGCCGCACGACGAACCGAACTCCGCCATCGACGACGACATGCGCTTCCGTGTCGATGCGCTCCAGCGCCGCGCTCGCCAACGCGCGCTCGATGGTGCGGTCAACCTCTGCGCAGAGACCGTCGGAATGCGCACTCAGCGTGCGGCTGGACATGCGATAAGAAGGACGCCGGCGCCTCGCAGCGCGAGCAACGAAGAGCAGAGAGAGTAGAGAGCCCAGGCTCCGCGGTTGCCCGGCTCTCGGATCGCCCTGGTGGTGCGCGCGAAGGCGCACTGGCTGCAGGCATGCAGCGCATTCCCGGACGGCTGCGGCTAGCTCCCCGCTTTCATCCCGCGAGCCACACCGGGCCGCGCCGCGATCGAAGCCCCCCAGCGTTGCAAATTGGGAAACCCGCCCGCTTGATCGATGAGCGCTTTGCGCGCGGCAAAGTTGGGGTACAGCATGAGATCCGCGACGGAGAACTCGTCGGCGAGAAATTCGCGTCCTTGCAGGTGCCGCTCGCACACGCTGAAAAAGCCCAGGAGCCGTTTTTTGAAGTGCTCCGTGATCGCCGCGTTTTTCTCTGGGGCCACGACCTCGAGCTGGAAGATGGCGCCGCTCGTTGGAGCCACGTCCGTGGCGCCCTGCATGAACCACTGCAGTGCCTGCGCATGCCGGGCCGGATCCTTGGGGAGAAATTTGCCCGTCTTCGTGGCGAGATAGAGGACGATCGCGCCGGACTGGCACAACGTGAGCGGCTGGCCGCCGGGGCCGTCGCTGTCGACGATCACCGGGATCTGTCCGGCCGGGTTGAGCTTCAGGAACTCGGGGCTGCGCTGCTCGCCCTTTGCCAGATCTACCTTGTGCGCGCGGTAGGCGAGGCCGCATTCCTCCAGAGCGATCGAGGCGCGCAGGCCGTTGGCGGTGGGTGCGAGGTACAGATCGATCATGACGGGCTCCTTGCTGGTCGCTGCGTTGGTCGAGGGCGCCGATTATAGCCGCTCACTTCGGAGGTTTATCTGACTTCGAGCTGCTCCACCCACACCAGCTCGCACGCGCCCGCGCCCGTGTCCTCACGCGTGAGCGAGCTGCGCCACGTGAACCCGTCCTGGCCCTGCACCTCCACGAGATAGCCCCGCAGCCTCACGATCTCGCCGCTCCGGACGGATTCCAAGCGCCGTTCGATGTCGGAGGTGGCGGGGATCATATGCATATTGGCGCTGTGCGTCTCGATGTCGCGGCGTGGGATGGGGAACTTGGCCACGTGCCAGAAGTAGAAGCGATGCCCCTGGCTGA
>Ga0335082_10003618_pt1 | contig 16817 bp, 15 predicted proteins | sample Lox_Sample_41_FD_206718 | JGI IMG/M metagenome (GOLD analysis project Ga0335082, IMG submission 206718) | Soil microbial communities from Loxahatchee National Wildlife Refuge, Florida, United States - Lox_Sample_4.1 | ecosystem: Environmental > Terrestrial > Soil > Wetlands | place: USA... | reverse complement strand
GCGCGGACGGCCTCGAGGTCGAGCGGCGAGCGCTCGCCCGCGAGCAGCGCGACGCGGACGTGCTTCGAGGGCACGCTCGGACCGAAGATCGTCTCGACGGCCTCGCTGATTTTCGCGCTTCCGGTCGGCGTGACCGCGATCTCGACGAACGTCGCCGTGAGATCGCCCACGAGGCCGGCGCGCGCGATCGCCTCGCGCGCGCGCGGATCGTCGAAGGACGCGGCGCGCAGGTAGCGGCGCACGTCGACTTTCTTGCCGATGCCGTCGATGACGCGCGTGATCGGGAGCGTCTCGGCGTCGAGCGCCGCGGCGACCTTCGCGCGCGCCTCGTCCGCGCCGAGCACGCCGCGCGGCATCGCCACCGCGTAGCGCGCGACGTCGACGAGCTTCGAGACCGACGCGTCGCCCGCGCCGAGTGCCCGCGCGTCCACGAACGAAAGGCCGTCCGGCGCGCCCGCGGTGAGCGCGTCGAGCCACGCGCGCGGCTCGCCCGTCGTCACGAGCTTCACGTCGACGATCTCGCCGAGGCTCATCACGCCGAGCGACAGCGCCGGCGAGAACGTCATCTCCGGCTTCGGGTGGAAGCCCGACGAGTAGAACATCGGCAGCCCCGCGCGCCGGAACGCGCGCGAGAGCGCGCGGATCAAATCGAGGTGCGAGAGGAACGCGCTCGGCCCGAGCTTCGTGAACTGGAACCGAAAACGATGCGGCGCGCCTTGCTCGATGCGCGGCGGCGGCGCGCGGCGCGGGCGAGCCGGCGCGGGCGCGGCGGGCTCGCGCGGCTCGCGGGCGCGGAGCTTCACGAGGCCCGCCTCGCGCTCCTCGCGCATCGCGCCGAGGTCGCACGCGACGCCGCAGTCGTAGCAAACGAGCTTGCGCCCATCGCGCGCGGCGTCCGCGAGGTTCGTGTGGTGCACGAACATCCCCGCGGCCTTGCCGCACGGCGGCGAGAGCCGGCTCTTGAGCGCCTTGCGGTACTCGGAGAGCAAGAACCCGTCCTCGAGCCCCACGTCGATGTGGCTCCACGGAAGACGCGCGCTCACCGGGATGGTCCCGAGGAATCGCGCCGGCTCGACGGCGTGCTCGGCGAACGCGCGCTCCCACACCTCCACGCGAAGCTGGTCTTCCCACGAGTCGAAGCGCGCGCCGCTGCGGTACGCGGTCTCGAGCACGTCGCAGAGCGTGCGATCGCCGCGCGCGAAGACGCCCTCGAGCCACGAGCCGTCCGAGTCGTGCATCCTGAGATCCACGCGGCCGCCGCGGGCTTCCTGCTCGAGCCACGATTGCTTCTCGCGCACGACCTCGGCGCGGTCCATCGCGCACCATTGGAACGGCGTGTGCGGCTTCGGCACGTGGGTCGAGACGCTCACGGTGACGGTCGGCGGCGCCGCGCCGCGCGCACGCGCGATGCGAAACCCGATCTCCCGCGCGCGTTTTCCGACGCCCACGATCGCGCGCACGTCCTCCTCGGTCTCGGTCGGCAGACCGATCATGAAATAGAGCTTCATGCTCGTGTACCCGCGCGAGAAGACGCGCTCGGCGGTCTGCATGAGCTGTTCTTCGGTGACGTTCTTGTTCACGACGTCGCGCATCCGCTGGCTGCCCGCCTCGGGCGCGAACGTGATGCCGCTCGCGCGGACGCGCGCCATGTCGTCGAGCGTCTGCTCGCCGAGGCCGTACGCGCGGAGCGACGAGACGCCGAGCGAGACGCGCTCGGGCGCGAGCTTCTCGGTCACGCGCTGGATGAGCGGCGCGATGCACGAGTAGTCCGCCGTCGAGAGCGAGGTGAGGCTCACCTCGTCGTAGCCGCTCTTCTTCACCGCCGACGTGACCGTCTCGATCACCTGCTCGGGATCGCGCTCGCGCACGGGCCGGTAGATCATGCCGGCTTGGCAGAAGCGGCAGCCCTCGGTGCAGCCGCGCGCGATCTCGATCGACATGCGGTCGAAGATCGCCTCGGGCCCGCCGATGGGCCCGTCGTCCGGGAACGGAAAGCGATTCAGATCGTCGACGAGGTGGCGCTCGACGGGCCTGTCGCGGTCGACGACGACGAAGCCGGTGTCCGGATCGATCGATGTAGAATGCAACGAAGGCACGTAGACGCCCGGCAGGTCCCCGAGGGCGCGCAGGCGTTCGGCGCGCGGGCGCTCGCGCATGGACGTCCAGAGGAGCGCGATGCGCGTCGCGGCTTCCTCGCCGTCGCCGATCACGAACGCGTCCACGAACGCGGCGAGCGGCTCGGGGTGCGTCGCGGTGGGGCCGCCGGCGATGACGAGCGGATCGCCGTCGCCGCGATCGGCGGAGCGAAGCGGGACGCCGCCGAGGTCGAGCATCATCAGCACGTTCGTGTACGTGAGCTCGAACTGGAGCGAGAAACCGACGACGTCGAAATCGCGGAGCGGTCGCGCGCTCTCCATCGAGACGAGCGGCACGCCGCGCGCGCGGAGCTCGGCCTCCATGTCGACCCACGGCGCGTAGCAGCGTTCGGCGAGCGTGCGCGGGTCGTCGTTCAAGATTTTGTAGAGGATCTTGAACCCGAGGTGGCTCATCCCGATGTCGTAGACGTCCGGGAACGCGAGGCAGACGCGCGCGCGGAGCTCCGGGGCGCCCCAGTCCTTCCTGCGCGCGCCGTGCTCGCCCCCGAGGTAGCGCGCGGGCTTCTGCACGAGATGAACGAAGTCCGCGTACGGGTGCTGCATGAAGAGGGGCAATCTCGCACGAAAGAGAGTGCTAGACCACCCGCATGCGACAGACGATTCGAGCCCCGTGGGACGGACGACCCATCGGCGAGGTCGAGCTCGCGAGCGAGGACGCGGCGGAGCGCGCGATCGTGCGCGCGCAAACGGCGTTCGCCGCGGTGCGCGCGATGCCGAGCCACGCGCGACGCGACGCGCTGCGGAAGATCGCGAAGACGATCGCGTCGCGGTCGGAAGCGCTCGCCGAGAAGATCGCGCACGAAGCGGGCAAGCCGATCGTGTACGCGCGCGCCGAGGTCGCGCGGGCGGTCTCGACGTTCGACCTCGCGTCCGAGGAGGCGACGCGGCTCGAGGCGGGGCTCATGGCGCTCGACGTGACGCCGGCGGGCGAGGGCTACACGGGCGCGTGGCGGCGCGTGCCGCGCGGGCCGGTGCTCGGCATCGCGCCGTTCAACTTCCCGCTCAACCTCGTCGCGCACAAGGTCGCGCCCGCGCTCGCGTGCGGCGCGAGCATCGTCCTCAAGCCGGCGCCGCAGACGCCGCTCTCCGCGCTCGAGCTCGACGCGATCGTGCGCGAGTCCGGCTTTCCCGAGCACGCGCTCCAAGTGCTGCCGTGCGACGTGCCGGTCGCCGAGAAGCTCGTGCGCGACGATCGCTTCGCGACGTTCTCCTTCACGGGGAGCGCGGCGGTCGGCTGGCACCTGAAGTCGATCGCGGGAAAGAAGCGCGTCCTGCTCGAGCTCGGCGGCAACGCGGCGGCCATCGTGCACGAGGACGCCGATCTCGATTTCGCCGTGAAGCGCGTCACGGGCGCCGCGTTCGGCTACGCGGGTCAGGTCTGCATCAAGGTGCAACGTCTCTACGTGCACGAGCCCATCGCGGACGGATTCGTCGAGCGCGTCGTCGCCGCTGCGCACGATCTCGCACCGAGTGCGCCGATGGAGCCGGGCATTCTCTCTTGTCTCATCGACGAGAAAAGCGCCGTGCGGATTTCGTCTTGGGTCGACGAAGGCAAGCAGCGCGGAGGGCGCGCGCTCGTCGACGCGACGCGCGATCAGAACAAGCTCGCCGCGATCGTGCTCGCCTTCGAAGGCGACGGCCGCGGCGCGCGCGTCGTCGACGAAGAGGTCTTCGGCCCGGTGCTGACCTTACACCGCTACGCGCGCTTCGAAGACGCGCTCGCGATGGCCGACGCGACGCGCTACGGCCTCCAGGCCGGCCTCTTCACCGACTCCCGCGCGCGCGTCGAGATGGCGTTCGATCGGCTCCACGTCGGCGGCCTGGTGGTCGGAGACGCGCCGTCGTTCCGCGTCGACTCGATGCCGTACGGCGGCACGCGCGACTCCGGCCTCGGCCGCGAGGGCGTCCGCTTCGCGATCGAGGAGATGACCGAGCACAAGCTGCTGGTCAGCCGTCAGCAAGCCTCGAGCTGACTGTCGACCGAGACGCTCAGGATCGCGGTGCGGAGGTCGTCGAGGTCGAACGGCTTGTGCACGACGGCCGCGGCGCCGAGGCGGCGCGCGTCGCTCACGACTCCGTCGTCGCGGCGCGCCGTGATGAGGATGACCGGAACGTGCCAGGCGGACTTGTGCAGCGCCGCGAGCACGCCGAGGCCCGAGTAGCCGGGCATGAGCACGTCCGTGACGATGAGGTCGGGGCGCGCCATCGGAGACGAGCTCGCGTTCGCGAGCAGCTCGAGCAGCTCCGCCCCGTCCTTCGCCTCGCGCACGTCGTAGCCGTCGTTGCGCAGCGCGAGCGAGATGAGCGCGCGCATGTCGTCGTCGTCTTCGGCGAGGAAAATGGTGTTGGGCATTCGAGCCATCGAGTTCTCCTGTTCGTTCGGCATTCCTTCACCTTGCCCGGTCCGGAGCGAAGCGGACGGTCGTGCAGGGCATGTGCCGGTCTATCTCGGGTGGATTTCTCCTTCGAACGTGACGATCCGGTGAGTCGTCTCGCGACGTGCGTGGCAAATCGCAGCGCGCATCACGGTTCGCGGCTTCGCAGCCGCCTCGCGTTAACCACTGCCGTACGAAGATCTTCCACGTCGAATGGCTTTTTGAAGACCGCAGCCGCGCCCCACTGCGCCGCGTCGCTCTGCACGGCGGCGCCGGGATCGACGGTGATGAGGATCACCGGCACGGTCCAGTGCGCCTGGCGCAGCGTGCGAAGAACGCCTAGGCCGGAGAAGTTCGGCATGCGCACGTCCGTCACGACGACGTCCGGCTGCGCCGAAGGGCATTCGACCGTCATCCCGAGCAGGTCGATGAGCTCGGCGCCGTCGCGCGCTTCGACGACCTCGCAGCCGTCGCGCTCGAGTGCGGCGCGGATGAGCGCGCGCATGTCGTCGTCGTCCTCTGCGAGAAAGACTCTCTGAGGAGGTCGGGACTGGGTCATGATTCTCCGTGGTGCAAAGGGCGTGCGCGCGCGCTTGCCTCGCTCGTGGCGAAGTTGCGCGTGGGGCAAGGCACACCCCTTGCGTCGTTTCGGTCCATGGTCTTTCGGCCCACGCGCACGCTGGTTCTCGCGGACGATCGGGCGGCGGACGCGATTGCACAGTGCGTCGAGCGTAGCGACCCGGCGTCCGAGGTGTTGCGAGCGCAGCCGAAGGACGGCATCGGCGCGATCGACCGTTTGCGCCCCGATGTGGTGCTGACTGCCTCGGACGGGCCTCTGCTGCGCGCCCTGCGCGCGCACTCGGCCGAGCTGCCGATCGTCGCCGTCGTCGGCGGGAGCGACACGATCGAAGGCGCGCACGCGCTCGACGAAGGCGCGACCGACGTCATCGTCGACCGCGAGCTCGAGCCGCGTCTCCTCGCCTGGAGGCTCAGGCTCGCCATCGATCGACACGAGACGGAGCGACGCTTCCGCGAGGCGAAGCAGCTCGCCGAGACCGCGAGCGCGCGCAAGAGCGAGTTTCTCTCGAGCATGAGCCACGAGATGCGAACGCCGCTCAACACCGTGCTCGGGATGGCCGAGCTCCTCGGCGAGACGCAGCTCGACGAACGCCAGCGCGGCTACGTCCGCACGCTCCAGCGCGCGAGCGACCACGTGCTCGCGCTGATCGAGGACGTGCTCGACCTCGCGCGCATCGAGTCGGGGACGGTGACGAGCGACGACGTCGGGTTCGATCTCTACGAGGTGGCCGAGGGCGCGATCGACCTCGTGCGCATCCACGCGCGGCGCAAGCGGCTCGACCTCGGGTGGAGCGCGGCGCTCGACGTGCCGCGCGGCGTCCGCGGCGACCCGCGCCGCGTCCGTCAGGTGCTCGTGAACCTGCTCACCAACGCCGTGAAGTTCACGGAGTCGGGTCGCGTGTGGCTCGCGATTTCGCTCGAAGGCTCGGCGCTCCACTTCACCGTGAGCGACACCGGCATGGGCATCGCGCCCGATCGGCTCGGCGCGATCTTCACCGGCTTCGTGCAAGCGGATCGATCCATCGAACGACGCTTCGGCGGCTTCGGCCTGGGGCTCAACATCGCCAAGCGCATCGTCGAGCACATGAACGGGCGCATTTGGGCCGAGAGCGAGCCGGGCAAGGGCTCGACGTTCCACGTGGTCGCGCCGCTGCCGACGACCAACGTCGTCGTCGCGACGCCGGCGACGCAGCAGAAACGCGGCGGCATCCTGCGCGTCGTCACGCCGGACAAGCGGCGCGTCCGCGTGCTCGTCGTGGACGACTCGGAGGACAACCGCGTGCTCTTGGGTGAATACCTCCGCGGCGCGGGCGTCGACGTCGAGTTCGCCGACGACGGCGAGACGGCGATCGAGAAAGCGACGACCAGCGCGTTCGACGCCGTGTTCATGGATCTCCAGATGCCGCAGCTCGACGGGTACGAGGCGACGCGCGAGCTCCTCCGCCGCGTGCGCGAGACGGGGCGCGAGCCGCCGCCGGTCATCGCGCTCTCTGCGCACGTCCTCGCCGAGAGCTTCGCGCGGAGCCTCGAGGCCGGGTGCACGATGCAGCTCACGAAGCCGATCCGCAAGCGCACGCTCCTCGACGCGCTCGCGCGCGTCACCAATTCGCGCGTGGTCGAGGAGGCGAAGGCGCCGCGCGAGGAGATCCTCCCGCTCCTCCCGCGATTCTTCGCGAACCGGCGGAACGACGTGCGCGTGATCCGCGAGTCGCTCGCGCGAAACGACGCGAAGACCATCGCGACGCTCGCCCACAACATGCGCGGCACCGGCGCGAGCTACGGTTTCCCCGAAATCAGCGCGCTCGGCGACGAGCTCGAGGCGGCGGGCAAGCGCGGCGACCCGCCGGCGATGGAGCGCCTCGCGGGCGAGCTCGACGCGCTCCTCGACCGTCTCGAGCGCCAGTACGCGCCGCGGGCGAAGGCGTTGGCTGTTTCGTAGCCGTTAGCCGTTAGCCGTTAGCCGTTAAGCCGTCGGCTCTGGTTAGAACTGTGAGGCTTCGGGCTCATGGGCGCGTGCAGGGGATACAGATTCTCTTGCTAACGGCTAACGGCTAACGGCTATCGGCTCAACCGCCAGACGCCGTCCCGCGAGCCCGCGGAGCCGATTTCGTCCGCGCGCACGCTGTAGGGCACGCGCAGGACGACGTACTTCGTGCTCGCGGTCACGACGCGGCCGGGGCGCGCGAAGCAGACTTCGATCTCGACGTGCGGGAGCGCCATGCGCCGCTCGTCGGTCGCGACGTCGTCCTGCCCCGACGACTTCACGAGCATGCGTGAGCTCGCGAGGGTCGCCGCCTTTTCGATGGGCTGGCTCGCGTCGGTGAAGCCCGTGAGCAAGAACGGGCGGCGCTGATCGATCTCGTCGGGGCGGAGATCGTTGAGCGTGCTGTCGAAGCACGCCTCGGCCTCGCCGAACGAGACCCAGCGGTGCTTGGTGAGCCCGTCGACCGCGACGGCGCGTCCGTCGCCGAGCGGCGCGCCGGACGCGGGGTTCGCGATCGGCAGCTCGGGCGCGACGAAGCTGTACTGGGCGGGCCCGCACGCGGCGAGCGCCAAGGTCACGATGGTCCTCCGAACCACGCCCCGATGATCGCACGCCCCAGGGTGCGCGGCGCGACGATTTGCGCTATCTCGCGCCCATGAATCATCCCCCGCACGCGCAGCCCGAGGCCATGCCCGGCGTGAAGCACGTCGTCCTGGTCATGAGCGGCAAGGGCGGCGTCGGCAAGAGCACGGTCGCGACCAACCTCGCGCTCGCGCTCGCGCGCAGCGGGCACCGCGTCGGCCTCCTCGACGCGGACATCTACGGTCCCTCGATCCCGACCATGCTCGGCGTGAGCGGCCGGCCCGTGTCGCTCGACGGAAAGTCCATCGAGCCGCTCACGCGCTTCGGCATCAAGATGATGAGCATCGGTTTTCTCCTCGAGGACTCGAAGCAAGCGATCGTGTGGCGCGGGCCGATGCTGCACGGCGCGCTCAACCAGTTCTTGAACGACGTGCACTGGGGCGAGCTCGATTATCTGCTCCTGGATCTGCCGCCGGGGACGGGCGACGTCGCGCTCACGCTCTCACAGCGCGTCCGCGCGACCGGCGCGGTCATCGTGACGACGCCGCAGCCCGTCGCGACCGACGACGTCTACAAGTCGGTGAGCATGTGCAAGAAGGTGAGCATCGCGATCCTCGGCGTCGTCGAGAACATGAGCTTCTTCATCGACAGCGCGGGCGTGCGCCACGAGATCTTCGGCAAGGGCGGCGGGCAGGCGATCGCCGATTTCGCGGAGGCGCCGCTCCTCGGTCAGGTGCCCATCGACCAGAGCGTGCGCGAGTGGGGCGACAAGGGGACGCCGATCGTCCAGGCCGCGCCCGAGAGCTCGGTGGGCAAGACCTTCGCGACGATCGCGGAGACGCTCTCCGAGCGCATCGCAGCGCGCGAGGACGAAGCGCCCCCGCCGGTCATCGACCGCAGCGGCGGAAGCGGGAAGAAGAAGCTCCCTGTCGTGAAGTGAAGTCGCGCGTCACGTGACGAGTGGGACGCGCGTACCGTCGGCGCGGCGCCAAATCGCGGCGAACTCGCGGTCGTACGTCCAGACTTTGCGCCCGCGCGCTTGCGAAAGAACGACGATCTCGGCGTCGGCCCAGTCGGGCGCGTGTTCCTGATGGCGCTCCATCCAGTCGAGCACCACGCTTCGGTCGGCGGTGGGCGCCGCACCGACGTCGAGTGAATCCAGCAAGAACCGCAAGCGCCGCCGCTCGAACGCGCGCTCGAGGAAGAAGAGCGTCTCGCTCAGCACCGCCGTGGTCACGACGAGCGGGCCGCTTCGCGCGCGCCGTAGAGCTCCCTTGGCGCGCGAGTGCAACGCGTCGCGTTCGTCGACGAGCGCCACGAGCACGTTCGAGTCCAGCAAGATCACGCGCGAAGCTTCGCCAGGATCGCGCGGCGCACCGCGTGGCGATCCGTGAGGTCCGGGCGCCGGCGTGACGGCCCACGCCGAGGAAAGCGAACGACCATCTCGTCGAGCAGCGCGTCGGTGTCGACGGCTGCGCGCCTGCGCACGCGCTTCGCCCGCGACCGGATGGCCTCGCGGACGACGTCGGCCGCGGAAATGCCCGAGTCGCGAAGGATGCGGACGAGCTCGGCGTCTTCGGGAGACAGGCGCACGTTGAGGATCGACACGCCAACAGTATATACACCATGTGTATACGCGCAACGCGCGCGGTCACGCGCGCCGCAGCCGCGCGCGGACGCCGCCCTTCGGGCGCAGCGTGACCGACGGCGCGGGCACGGGCTCCGCGATCACGTCGACGTCCCACGCGCGCGCGAGCACCGCGAGGATCAGCACGGCCTCCATCTGCGCGAACGACTGCCCGATGCAGAGGCGCGGGCCGCCGCCGAACGGAAAGTACGCGTAGCGGTGGAGCGTCTTGGCGAGGTCGCCGTCCCAGCGCTCCGGGCGAAACGCGTCGGGCTCGTCGAACCAGCGCGGGTCGCGCTGAATCGACCACGGGCAGAACCACGCCTGCTGGCCTTTGCGAAAGCGGAACCCGCCGAGCTCGAGGTCTTCGCGCGCCTCGCGTCCGAGCGACCACGCCGGCGGGTAGAGCCGCAGCGACTCCTGGATCACCGTCTGCGTGCGCGCGAGCGCGCGGAGATCGTTCACGGTGGGCGCGCGATCGCCGAGCACGTGGCGGAGCTCGCTCCGCACCTCGCGCGCGACGCGCGGGTGCCGCGAGAGGAGCCACCACGTCCACGAGAGCGCGATCGCGGTCGTCTCGTGGCCGGCGAGGAAGAGCGTCATGCACTCGTCGCGGAGCTGCCGATCGGACATGCGGCTCCCGTCGTCGTCCTTCGCGTGGAGCAGCATCGAGAGGAGGTCGTCGCCCTCCGCCCCGCTCCGGCGGCGCTCCTCGATCACGCCGTAGATGATCGCGTCGAGGTTCTCGACGCCGCGACGAAAGCGCCTGCGGTTGCGCGTCGGGAGCTTCTTCAGCATCGGCACGAAGAGCTCCACGGGATCCGACACGACGGCCAGGATCGCCGCGACCGCGTCTCCCACGGCGCGCGCGTGGTCGCCGACGCGCGCGCCGAACAGCGCCTCGGCGACGATCTCGAGCGTGATGCGCATCATGTCCGCGTGGACGTCGCGCGTCTCGCCTTCGCGCCACGACCGCGAGAGTCGCTCGGCGTGCTCGACCATGATCGACGCGTACGACGCCACGCGATCGCGGTGGAACGCCGGCTGCGCGAGCCGCCGCTGCCTCCGCCAGAAGTCGCCCTCGCTCGTGAGGAGCCCTTGCCCGAGCACGGGTCGGAGGGTCGTCTCGAGGAACACGTCCTTTTGCCAGAGCTTGTTGCGCGTGACGAGCACGTCCTCGACGAGGTCGGGGTGGCTCACGAGCGTCGCCTTCATCGGGCCGAGCGCCACGTCGACGACGTCCCCGAATCGCTCGGACGTCGATCGCAAGAACGAGAGCGGCGCGCGCATGTATGCGAGCGCGTTGCCGAAGAACGGCAACCCCGGGGCGACCGGGATCAGCTCCGCCACGTCCCCGTCTTCTTCGCCTGCGCGAGGAGCTCCACGTCTTGCTCCTTCTTCAAGAGCACGCCGAGGAACGGCAGCTCGCGCACGAACCGCTCCTTGCCGATGCCGGCGCTCCGCAAGACCGCGATCCAGTCGATGAGCTCGCTCGTCGACGGTCGCTTGCGCAGGCGCGGCACCTCGCGCAGCTCGTAGAACTTCACGACCGCCTGATCGACGAGCTCCTGATCGATCGTCGGGTGGTGCACGCGCACGATGCGCTTCATCAGCTCGGGGTCCGGGAAGTCGATGAAGTGGAACACGCAGCGCCGGAGGAACGCGTCGGGCAGCTCCTTCTCGTTGTTCGACGTGATGATGACGACCGGCCGCTCCTTCGCGACGACCTCGTCGCCGGTCTCGAAGATCGAGAAGCGCATGCGATCGAGCTCGTGGAGGAGGTCGTTCGGAAACTCGATGTCGGCCTTGTCGACCTCGTCGATGAGGAGCACCGGCGCCGACGCGTCGGAGAACGCGCGCCCGAGCGGGCCGAGCTTGATGTAGTGGCGGATGTCCTTGACGTTGCCCTCGCCGAAACGTGCATCATACAAGCGTTGCACCGTGTCGTAGACGTAGAGCCCGTCCTGCGCGCGCGTCGTCGACTTCACCGGCCAGTGGATGAGCGGCTTGTCGAGCGTCTCGGCGATGGCTTGGGCGAGCAGCGTCTTGCCCGTGCCGGGCTCGCCCTTCACGAGGAGCGGGCGTTCGAGCGCGAGCGCGCAGTTGACCGCGGCTTCGAGCGAATCGTTGGTGAGGTACTGGCTCGTGCCGGCGAACCGGCGAAACTCTTCGGGCACGGCCCGAACTTTACCATTCAACCCCCGTCCGGCGAGCCGCCGTCGAAGCTGTTGCTCGAGCTCGAGCCTCCGAACGTGAGCGGACACTCCTGGAGGAGCTGCAGGCACGCCGCCGAGACCTGGCTCTCGGCCTGGAGAAACGCAGACTCTTCGTCACCCTGGGTGCAGAACGGGACCTTCGACTCGATCGACTTGAGGACGTTCACCTCTTGCGTGACGCAGTCGGTGTACTGGCCGACGGTGGTGTTGCACTGCGCGAGCGACTGCGCGAACGCGTTGCAATCGGGCGGGGGCCACTGCGCCAGCGTCTGCGATTGCGCGACGCACGTGTTGAACGTCGTCTGGCAGTCACCGCCTTGATCGTACGCGTCGGCGCACGCGATCTTCGCGAGGTCGCTCACCGAGAACGAGCTCGTGATGTAGTTGTACTCGTCGGTGCAGAGCTGGTTCGAATCGGTGGGCCCGAGCTGGTCCGTCGGCTTGTTGCCGTCGACCGACGTGTTGAACTTGCCACCGCAAGCCAAGATCAGCGCGACGCCGGCGCCGGCGGCGACGAAAGTAGAACGCATGGAACCTCCTCGAAGGTGCCGCTGCCTCGCAAGCGACGTACCAAGGCAGAGCTGCGGAAAATCCCGCGCTTCCGGCCGGGGCGTGACCGCCGCTTCACGCTCGCCGCGACCTCGATGCTAGGGTGAGCCATGCTCTTCGCGGCTCCCAAGATCCCGCGCGTGGCGGCGGCGCGCGTCGAGCGGGCGCTGATCGAGCTCGATCGGGCGGTGGGCCAGTCGAAGCTCGTGCTCGACGAGACCGCGCGGCGCGTCTACGCGGAGGACGACAGCCAGTCGGAGGCGTGCATGCCCGACGTCGTCGTCGTCGCCGAGTCGAAGGACGACGTCGCCGCCGTGCTGCGCATCGCCGAAGCGCACGAGGTGCCCGTCACGCCGCGCGCGGGCGGCTCGGGTCGCACCGGCGGCGCGGTTCCGGTCGCGGGCGGCATCGTGCTCGCGACGCACGCGCTGAACCAGGTCGTCGAGATCGATCGCGAGAATCTCACCGCGGTCGTCCAGCCCGGCGTCGTGCTCGGGACGTTTCACTCGCTCGTCGAGGGCGAGAACCTCTTCTACGCGCCCGACCCGAACTCGGCCGAGCTGTGCATGATCGGCGGCAACGTCGCCGAAAACGCGGGAGGACCCCGCGCGTTCAAGTACGGCTCGACGCGCGATCACGTGCTCGGGCTCGAGGCGGTCTTCATGGGCGGGCGCACGATGCGCGTCGGCAAGCGCACCGTGAAGGGCGTGACCGGTTACGACGTGACCGCGCTCCTCGTCGGGAGCGAGGGCACGCTCGGCGTCTTCACCGAGATCACGCTGCGCCTCTTCCCCAAACCTTCGCAGGTCGCGACGCTCCTTGCATTATACACGGATGTGCGCGCGGCCGGCGCGTCGGTGTCGCGGCTCATCGCGGCGGGGCTCGTCCCGCGGTGCATCGAGATGATGGACGCCGCGACGCTCGGCGCCGTGCGCGCGGCGGGCAACGCCATCGACGAGCGCGCGGGCGCGATGCTCCTCATCGAGGTCGACGGCGAGGACGCCGAGGCGCAGCTCGAGCGGCTCGGCAACGCGCTCGGCGACGCGCAGGGCACGCTCGACCTCGTCGTCGCGCAGGACTCGGCGCAGCGCGCGCGACTCTGGGCCGCGCGAAAGTCGCTGAGCTACGCGACGCGCAAGATGGCGACGCACAAAATCGCGGAGGACGTCGTCGTCCCGCGCTCGCGCATCGGCGCGCTCCTCGAGAAGACCGAGGCGATCGGCGCGCGCGAGAAGGTGCGCCACCTCACGTACGGTCACGCCGGGGATGGGAACCTCCACGTGAACTTCTTGTGGGACACGCCCGACGAGGAGCCGCGCGTCGCGCGCGCCGTCGAGTCGCTGATGCGCGAGACCGTCGCCCTCGGCGGCACGCTGAGCGGCGAGCACGGCGTCGGCCTCGCGAAGGCGCCGTACCTCGAATTCGAGCAGAGCGCCGACCTCATCGCGTTGCAAAAAGACGTGAAACGCGTCTTCGACCCGAAAGGGCTGCTGAATCCCGGGAAGATCTTTCCCACCGGCCACAAAGGCTGCTGACGTACAATCGTGGACGAATGGGGTCTTGGTCGCGCGCGGCGCCGCTCGCCTTGCTGCCGCTCCTCGCGTGGGGGTGTCCTTCGACGGACGGCTTCACGGGCGGCGGCGACGCGTCGCCCGAAGGCGCGGCCGACGTCGTGGTCACGGACGCGCCCGCGGACGGCGGCGCGGACGTCGTGACCGGCCGCTGCGACCCGACCAAGCCGTTCGGCGCGACCGGCGCGATCCCGGCCATCGACGACGGGCAGACCCAAGTCGGCGGCGCGCGCTGGTCGTCCGACGAGCTCTCGATGGTCTACACGCAGAACGACAGCGTCGACGGCGGCACGAACGAGAACCTCTACCTCGCGACGCGCACGAGCACGACGGCGCAGTGGAACGCCGGCGTCGCCATCACCGGCGTCAACTCGCCCGACAACGACTCCGACGGGTACCTGCTCGACGACGGCGTCACCCTCTTCTTCTCGTCGGAGCGCGTGCTGCCGATTCAGCTCTTCGTGGCGACGCGCGCGTCGAGCACGCAACCGTTCGGCGCGCCGCAGCCGGTGTCGAGCGGCAACATCACCGACGACATCCTCCGCGTGTTCTTCATGCCCGACGGCACCACCGCGTACTTCATCGACTCCGCGCTGAACAACTTCATCGACCAAGCGCAGATCGACCGCGACGCCGGCATCGGTCAGCCGCTCCAGCTCAGCAACGACAACTCCGACTGGCCGTGCGTCACGGGCGACGGGCTCACCATGCTGTACGATCACGTGTCGAGCGGAGAGGTGTGGCAGACGACGCGCGCGACGACGACCGATACCTTCCAGAGCGGCGTGCCGGTCGCCGAGCTGAGCGGAGGCGCGGGGACCAACACCTCGCCGACGTGGGTGTCGCGTGACGGGTGCGTCGTCGTGATGCAGAGCGACCGCGGCGGCAGCGGCATCTTGCAGATTTACGTCGCGCAGCGGGGGAAATGACGTGGACAAGCCGCCCCTCCGCGTGATCGGGCGCTACGCGCTCTACGATCCGCTCGCGTCGGGCGGGATGGCGACGGTCCATCTCGGGCGCCTCCTCGGGCCCGTCGGGTTCTCGCGCACCGTCGCGATCAAGCGCCTCCACGAGCAATTCACGACCGATCCCGAGTTCGTCTCGAGCTTCCTCGACGAGGCGCGCATCGCGGCGCGCATCCGGCACCCGAACGTCGTGCCGACGCTCGACGTCGTCGCGACCGACGGCCAGCTCTTTCTCGTGATGGAGTACGTGCAGGGCGAGTCGCTCTCGCGGCTCCTGCGCGCGACGGCCGAGCGCGGCGAGCGCGTGCCGGTGCAGATCGCCGTGACGGTGATGATCGCCGCGCTCCACGGCCTGCACGCCGCGCACGAGGCGACGAGCGAGCGCGGCGAGCCGCTCGGCATCGTCCACCGCGACGTCTCTCCGCAGAACGTGATGATCGGCGTCGACGGCGTCGCGCGCGTGCTCGACTTCGGCATCGCGAAGGCCGCGGGTCGCATCCAGGACACGCGCGACGGGCAGCTCAAAGGAAAGATCGCGTACATGTCGCCGGAGCAGCTCCGGAGCGAGCCGGTGGATCGACGCACCGACGTGTACGCCGCGGCTGTCGTGCTCTGGGAGACGCTCACCGCGCGGCGGCTCTTCGCGGGCGACAACGACGCCGCCGTCCTCGCGCGCGCGCTCACCGCGACGGCGGAGCGACCGAGCGCGTACGCGCCGGACGTGACGCCCGCGCTCGAGGCCGTCGTGATGCGCGGGCTCGAGCGCGATCCGAACGCGCGCTGGCAGACCGCGCGCGACATGGCCCTCGCGCTCGAGACGCTCGTGCCGCCCGCGACGCCGACGCGCATCGGCGCGTGGGTCGAGCAGGTGGCGCAGAAGACGCTCGCGTCCCGCGCCGCGTCGGTGAAGGAAATCGAGAGCGGCAGCATCCCCGAGGAGCGCGCGAGCCGGATTCTCTCCGAGCTCAGGAGCGCCCCCGAGCTCGGGACGGATCGATCGATGAGCACGCCGGCCGCGACGACCACGCCGCCCTCGCGGACAGGGCTCGTCGTCGCGATCGCCGCGCTCTCGCTCGTGGTCGGCGGTCTCGGCACGGTGTTGGTCGTGAAAGGCCGCGCGCACGCGCCCCCGCCGATCGCGTCCGCGCCGGTCGTCGCCGTGTCCGCGTCCGTCGCGAGCGCCGCGCCCGTCGTGAGCGCCGCGCCCGTCGTGAGCGCCGCGCCGCCCGCGACGGCCTCCGTCACCGTCGCCGCGTCAGCGGCGCCCGGCGCCACCGCGCCCCCGCATCCCCACGCCGCGCCGACCGTCGACTGCACGACGCCGTACACGTGGGACGAGATGGGCCGCAAGGTCTACAAGAAGGAGTGCCTCGAATGAGGAGCGCTCTCGCGTTCGCCGCCGCCCTCGCGCTCGCGGCGCCCGCGTTCGCCGGCTCGCGCGACCGCTGCCTGCCCACCTTCATGGACGCGCAGACGCTCCGCTTGAAGGGCGAGCTCCACGCCGCGCGCGAGAAGTTCCGGACGTGCGCGAAGCCCACGTGCCCGAAGCTCGTTCGGCGCGACTGCGTCGACGGCCTCGGCAAGATCGCGTCGGCGATGCCGACGATCGTGCTCGGCGCCCGCGACCACCACGACCGCGACGTCGTCGACGTCCGCGTGTCACTCGACGGAACGCTGCTCATCTCGCGCCTCGACGGCAAGCCCGTGGAGATCGATCCCGGCTCCCACACGCTCCACTTCGAGACCGACGACGGCCCGCCGGTCGACGAGACCGTGCTCGTGCGCGAAGGCGAGAAGGATCGCCTCGTGAGCGCCGTCGTCGGCCCGAAGCCGCTGCCGCCGCCGCCGCCTCCGCCTCCGCCGCCGCCCGTGTCGAGCGGTCCCTCGCCGTGGGCGTGGGTCGTCGGCGGCGTCGGCCTCGCGACGCTCGCCGCGACGGTCATCACGGGGACCCTGTCGCTCTCGCAGTGGCAGTCGCTCCACGACTCCTGCGCGCCGACCCACTCGTGCGCGCCGGGCGACGTCTCGACCGTGAACACCCTGTACGACGTCTCCTACGCGACGGGCGCGATCGGCGGGGCGCTCGTCGTCACCGGCGTGATCCTCTTCGTCGTCACCCGCCACCACGCCGGCGTCGCCCCGACCCGCGGCGGCGCGACGTTCACGCTGCATTTTTGATCCGCGAGCGGAATGTCCGCGCGCACACTTTCAGC
>Ga0335082_10003616_pt1 | contig 16830 bp, 13 predicted proteins | sample Lox_Sample_41_FD_206718 | JGI IMG/M metagenome (GOLD analysis project Ga0335082, IMG submission 206718) | Soil microbial communities from Loxahatchee National Wildlife Refuge, Florida, United States - Lox_Sample_4.1 | ecosystem: Environmental > Terrestrial > Soil > Wetlands | place: USA... | reverse complement strand
CGAGCAGATCGCGTTTCTGACGCAGTACTACACGCTCGAGGCCGGGGACGCGATTTTCACTGGCACCCCCGCCGGCGTGGGTGCGGCGAAGAGCGGAGACGAACTCGTCGCCGGCATCGACGGTCTGGGCGAGTTGCGCGTCAGCATCGTTGCCCCGCTCTGAGGCCCTGCGCGCAAACGCATGAACGCCGCGGACTACCTGCTCGCCACCGGCCGCCCTGCCGCGACCGCGCTCGAGTGCGGTGCGGAGCGGCTCAGCTATGGCGAATTGCGCGACGCGGTAGCGCGTGCGGCAGGCGCCTGGCGCGCGCGCGGTCTTGAACCGGGCGAACGCGTGCTCGTGTTCGCACCCGACAGCATCGCCTGGGTGGTCGCGTATCTCGGCGGAATCTGGGCGGGCGGTGTCGCGGTCGGCTTGAACTCGCGCTTGTTCGAGCGCGAGCTGTCGGTGGTGCTGTCTGAATCGGGCGCCCGCTTCATCTGGTGCAACGAGAGCTCGCGCGCTCTGCTGCAGCGGCTGCTCGCCAGCGTTGCCGAGCCACCGCAACTGGTCATCGATAGCGAATGGAGCGACGCCTTGCCCGCCGCCGCGGCAGTCCCCGCCGCCGACCTGGCGGAGGACGCCATGGCGCTGTGGGTATATACCTCCGGCACCACCGGTCTGCCCAAGGCCGTCATGCACGCACAACGCACCGTGATTGCGAGCGCGGACTTTGCGCGCGACATCCTCGGGCTCGGCGCGCAGGACAGGATTTATGCTTCCTCCAAGATGTTCTTCGCCTACGCGCTCGGGAATAGCCTGTGCGCGGGCTTGCGCCTGGGCGCGACGGTGATCCTCGACAGCGAATGGCCGACGGCCGAGCGCGTGGCCGAGGTGGCCGAGCAGCACCGGCCGACGGCGCTGTTCTCCGTGCCAACGCTGTACCTCAAGATGCTGCACTCGGGCGTCGCGGCGCGCCTTGCAGCGGCCGGGGTACGCCGCTACGGATCGGCAGGCGAGGCCTTGCCCGCGGCGGTACGGCGCGAGTGGCGCGAAGCGACCGGGGTGGCGCCGGTTTCGGGTTACGGCGCCTCGGAAACGGTGGTTCTGGTGTTCTACTGCGACGACGACAGCGCGCTGCTGAAGCCGTCGCCGCGGCTGGAATACCGCGCGCGCGACGACGGCGATCGCGAGGCGCCGCGGCGGCTATGGCTGCGCCATCCCTCGATCGCGCTCGGCTACTGGCGACGTCCCGAAGCCGAGCGCGACAGCTTCGCCGATGGCTGGTTTTCGCCCGGGGATTTGTTTCGGCGGCGCGACGACGGCGTTCTGGAGCTGTGCGGGCGTGACGACGACATGCTGAAGATTTCGGGGCAATGGGTGAGCGTTCTCGACGTCGAGCAATCTTTGCTCACTGCGGGCGCCGGCTGCGTCGAGAGCCTGGCTGCGGTGGGTTTCGAAAATGCCGACGGCTTGGTCTCGATCGCCCTGTTCGTGGTGGCCACGCCGGGCCGGGAAGCGCAGGCACGCGAGCGTATGGCGCAAGGTATCGCCGCGCTGCCGAAACTGAAGCAGCCACGTCTGGTTAAATGGGTGGAAGATTTGCCGCTCACGGCGACGGGCAAACTGCAGCGGCGCAAGCTCAAGGAACGACTTGCGCGGAGCGCTGCGTGAGCGGCGCGCCGTGGTCTGCCCGATGCGGCCTGCACCGGGCGCGCGGACGACGCTATGCTATTCTAGACATGGTCGCCGCGAAGATACCTGCGGCTTCGGTCAGTGCAGGCAAGAAAGCATTCCAGACTTTCGCCTGGTAGTCACGGTTTGGAGAAACCCCCGCCAGCAGGGATTGCTGGCATGAACGCCGCCCGCCGGACGGCGCCGGGAGAAGAGGAGACTGTAATGAAGAAGTTGACCGCAACATTGGGATTTGCCGCCCTGCTCGCGACGGCGGCGCAGGTGCAGGCGCAGGAAATCATACTGAAAGTGGCGCATTTCCTGCCGCCGCCATCCACCATCCACGCCAAGGTACTCGTGCCCTGGTGCGACAAGATCAACAAGGAGTCAGGCGGCAAGCTGAAGTGCCAGATCTATCCGTCGATGCAGCTGGGCGGCACGCCGCCGCAGCTGTACGATCAGGCCAAGGACGGAGTCGCCGACATCGTCTGGACGCTGCCGGGCTACACCGCGGGTCGCTTTCCGCTGGTCGAGGTGTTCGAGCTGCCGTTCATGATGCGCAATACCGAGGGTACCAGCCGCGCGCTGTGGGACTGGGTGCAGGCGAACGACCAGGCCGAATTCAAGGACGTGCACCCGCTCGCCTTCCACGTGCACGGCCCGGGCGTGTTCCACATGGTCAACAAGCCGATCAAGACCCTGGCCGACTTCAAGGGCGTGAAGCTGCGCGCGCCGACGCGCGAGACCAACAAGATGCTCGCCGCGTTCGGCGCGACCCCGGTCGGCATGCCGGTACCGCAGTTGCCCGAGGCGCTGTCCAAGGGTGTGATTGACGGCGGCGTGATTCCATGGGAGGTCGTGCCGGCGTTGAAGATCCAGGAACTGGTGAAATTCCACAGCGAAACCGATCCGTCCGAGCCGGCGATCTACACCTCCGCGTTCATCCTCGCGATGAACAAGGCTAAGTACGACAGCCTGCCGCCGGACGCAAAGAAGGTGCTCGACGCGAACAGCGGCGCGAAACTGTCCGAGTGGATCGGCAAGGCGTTCGAGGAAGCCGACGTGCCCGGCAGGAAACTGGCGGTGGCACGGGGCAACACCTTCAATACCGTACCCGCGGCCGAGATCGAGAAATGGAAGAAGGCGGCGCAGCCGGTGATCGACGAGTGGGTCAAGGACGTCACGGCGAAAGGCGCGAACGGCAAGGCTTTGCTCGACAGCGCACGCGGCCTGATCGAAAAATACAAGAAGATGTAGGCGCTTGGCGGGCGGCGGCGCGACCCGCGCCGCCGTACCTCCCGGCTTCCGCTGCCTTATTCGCACAATCCATAACGCAGGAGAACTCGTGCTGCCACCACGCATAGATGTCAAGGCCGTGCAGGCCGCGATGGGCGCATATGCCGACGAAAAGGAAACGCTGGCGCAACGCGCGGCGATCTACCAGGAACTGATCGGCTTCGTGCCGCCGCGCATCGAGGCGCGCCTGAACGTGACCGGCGCGCTCGATCCGCACATGCTGGATCTGCAGGAGCGCATACGCGAACACGGCATGTACCCGAAGTGCTTCGACGTCAAGACCGCGCAGATGATGTTGTTCGGCATGCTGCTGATGGACCTGAGCGACGCCGCGCCGCTGCACGCGATCGCGGCGCGGCGCGCCGGCGCGAGCTGGGAGGAGTTGCAGGGCGTGATCAATCTTTGCTTTCTGTTTCGCGGACTGCCCGCAGCCAATCGCGGCGCGGAAATCCTCGCCAACCTGGCCAAGCGCGAAGCCGAGGCGAAGCCCGCTTGAGTGCGGACAGGGCCATGAACGCGGGCGTGATCGCCGCCGCCGTCGTGCCGCACGTGCCGACACTCGGCCTGCCGCAGAACACACCGGATTTCCAGCTGACGCTCGTCGAAGGCGCGCGGGCCATGGGCCGCGCACTGCGCGAGCTGAAACCGGATGTGCTCGTGGTCAATTCCGCCCACTGGATCTGCACGTTCGGCTGGTACGCCACCTGCCAGAGCGTGCACCAGGGCGTGTGCGTGGCCGACGAGGCACCGGACCTGATTCCGGGCATCGCGTACAGGCGCAAAGGCGACGCCGAGTTTGCCACCGCCCTGGTCGAGGAGTGGCAGGCGCGCGGCATTCCCGGCGGTCACAACGATTCGCCGCATTACGCCTGGGATTACGGCGGCCTGGTGCCGCTGCTCTATCTGGACCCGGACGCACAGCTTCCGGTCGTGCAGATACCAACAGTGATCCTGTCGAATCACGCCGAGTGCATGCAGGCGGGCCGCGCCGTGCATGCGACGGCGAAGCGGCTCGGCAGGCGGGTCGTCTACATCGCCAGCACCGCTTTCACCCACGAATTGGTACGCGGACGGCACTTCAAGCCGGCGGCCGAGCGCGAAGCCTTCGATGCGAAATTCATCGGGCTGCTCAAGCGCGGCGCGCTGGCTGACGCAGTCGCGTGGTTCCCGCAATACAGCAAGGCGGTGGTGGCGGAGATGAACGGGAAGCCTCTCGCAGGCATGCTCGGCGCTTTGCAGGCGTTGGAGGAAGAGGGCGTTGTGCTGACCGGAGAACAATTCGGCGGGTACGCGCAATCGTCCGGCAGCGGCAACGCGAGCGTGCTGGTGCGGACGCGCTAGCTCGGCGGAGCGGGGCATGATTCGAGCCAACGGCAGATCCCTCCCCCTGGCGCCGGAGTCCGACCGCCTCGAATAGTTCCGTTGAATCCGGCGCGACATTTGATCCGATCGCAAAAGGACAAACATGTCTGGTAAGGAAATGGAATACACGCCGCAGGCGGTCACCGACGCATTCGGTCCGGTTGGCAGGACGCTGTTGAAGCTATCGAAGACGGTGGCGGTCGCGGGCGGGCTGGTATTCGTCGCCCTGGTCGCGATGTCGATCGTCTCCATCACCGGGCGCAAGCTGTTCAGCGTCATCGTTCCGGGTGATTACGAATTGCTGCAGATGGGCAGCGCCTTTGCCTCGGCGGCCTTCTTCGCCTATTGCCACATGATTCACGGCGACGTGAAAGTCGACTTCTTCACCCAATGGCTGGGTCCGCGCCAAGTGGCGACGCTTGACGCGGTGGGGTCGCTGCTGATCGGATTGTTCGGCGCGCTGATCGCCTGGCGCACCGCGGTAGGGGCGGTGTCGTTGCAGGAGACCCACGAGACGTCGATGATCCTCGGTTGGCCGGTGTGGGTCGCGCAGGCGCTCATGGTTCCGGGCTTCATCCTGATGTCGGTCGTCGGCTTCTATATGTGCGCCCACCTGCTGCGCCTGGCGTTTGGAAGAATCAAATGAGCGGCACGGAAGTCGGCTTCGCCATATTCGGCATCCTGATGCTGCTGCTGGTGGTGCGCATACCGATCGGGATCGCCATGTTCATGGTCGGAGCGGGGGGCTACGTCTACCTCTCCAACGGCGCGATGCTGCCGTTGCTGAACGCGCTCAAGAATCTCGCCTATGCGCGGCTTTCGAATTACGACCTGGTGGTGATTCCGTTATTTCTGCTGATGGGCCAGTTCGCCACGCACGGCGGCTTGAGCCGAGCCCTGTTTCGCTGCGTCAGCGCATTCTTGGGCCACCGCAGGGGCGGCATTGCGATGGCGGCCATCGGTGCCTGCGCCGGATTCGGCGCGATTTGCGGCTCTTCGCTCGCCACTGCGGCGACCATGGGTCAGGTGGCGCTGCCCGAGTTGCGCCGCTACAAATATTCGGGCGCACTTGCCACTGGTGCGTTGGCCGCCGGGGGAACGCTCGGCATCATGATTCCGCCTTCGGTGCCGCTGGTCATCTACGCCATCCTGACGCAGGAATCGATCGGCAAGCTGTTCATGGCGGCCGTCATTCCCGGCATCATCGCCATGCTCGGCTACATGCTCGTCGTGAAAATCATCGTCACGCTCAAACCGGCTGCCGGCCCGGCGGGCCCGCGCGTGGCCTGGGGCGAGCGCCTGCGCAGCCTGTTGCTGGTGTCCCCGGTGCTGCTCGTGTTCGTCGTCGTGATCGTCGGCATCTACGGCGGTTGGGCCAATCCGACGGAAGCGGCGGCCATCGGCGCGGCCGCCTGCGGCGTGCTCGCGGTGACGACCGGCGGCATGCGCATGAAAGGGTTGATCGACAGCGCCGCCGGCATGGCCCAGGCGACCGCGATGATCTTTCTGGTGCTCATGGGCGCGGACATGATGAACACGGCACTCGCGGTATCGCAGATGCCGGTGGAGCTTGCGGCCTGGGTGCAGCGCAGCGGATTCTCACCGCTGCTCGTGCTGACCACGATATTGCTGATCTACATCTTCCTGGGCTGTGTCATGGACTCGCTTGCGATGATCCTGCTGACCATTCCGATCTTCTACCCGATCGTGATGGGTCTGGATTACTTCGGCATGCCGGTCAGCGACAAGTCGATCTGGTTCGGGATACTGGCCCTGATGGTGGTCGAAATCGGCCTAGTGCATCCGCCCGTCGGCATGAACGTCTACATCATCAACCGGTTGGCCAAGGACGTCCCGTTGACCGAAACCTTCAAGGGCGTCATCCCGTTCCTGCTGTCGGACTTTGCTCGAATCACCTTGCTCGTGTTCGTTCCGACACTCTCGCTCTACCTGATTCACACTTTCGCCTAAGGCGAGAAACCCTCTGCGCGGGGGCATTCGATCGGGCGCGGCCGGGCTGCCGCCTATTGCGTCTGGCGGCAATGGGTCTCGCGCACGAATGCAAGCAGCAGCAAGGACGCACCGAGCCAGATTATCATCAGCGTGAAGCCGGCGCGGTAGGCGTCGAAATCGTAGATGCGCACGCCGTGCGCGAGCGTCCCGCTCCAGCGCCGGTCGAGTATCCAGCCGACGGCGGGCTGCATGATCATGCCGCCCAGCATATTGCCCATGTTGGCGATGCCTCCTGCGGTACCGGCCAGCGCCGCCGGCGCCGATTCCTTGGCGATGGCGAAGCCCACCATTACCGCGGAAGAAGCGCAACCGACGAGTGCGAGCAGGGCGACCAGCAGCGGCAGAGGCAGGCCGGGAACGAGCAGCGCGGCGCACCAACCGGACGTGGCGAGCACGGCGCCGATGGCATAAAGCGGCTTGCGCCGGCGCAGGCGGTCGGAGAGCGCACCTATGAACGGACCCGCCACCGCCCAGCAAACCAGCAGCAGCGAGGTGATCATCGACGCGTGCGACGTGCTGAGTCCGTAGTGCGTGCTCAGAAAAGGCACCCCCCACAGGCCGCCGAATGTTAGCGTCGGTCCCGAAACCGCGCCCGAGATCAGGAACACGACCCAGACATTGCGCGTGGCAAGGGCCTGCCTGACGCTTGCCAGTATCGGTGCGTGGCGCGCAGGCGCCGCCGGCGCATAGCTGGCATAACCGCGTTCGGCCGGGTCGTCGCGCACCGCCAGCCAGATCGCCACCGCCAGCAGCGCGGTCAATGCCGCGGAGAGCGAGAGCACGTTGCGCCAGCCGAAGGCGTCGACCAGCAGTCGCAGCGGTACGCCGGCCGACACCGCGCCGAGCACGCCGCAGGCCAGCGCGAGTCCGGAGAGCATGGCGAAACGCGTCGGCGCGAACCAGTGGCCGGCGAGCTTGAGCATGGAGACGAAGGCGACGCCGACCGAGCCGCCGATCAGCAGGCGGCCGAGGCCGGCCGCGGCGTAGCCGGGCGCGAGTGCGAACAGCAGCGTCCCCGCCGCGGCGGTCGCGGCGCCGGCGGTAAGCACGCGCCGCGGACCCCAGCGGTCCGCGAGAAGGCCTGCCGGAATCTGAATCGCCACATAGCTGTAGTAATAGAAGGCGGCGAGATTGCCCAGCGCCGCAGCGCCCAGGCTGAACTCGCTCATCAGCTCGCGCGTGATCACGGCGGGAGCGACGCGCTGGTAAAAGCCGATCAGGTAGAAGGCAGCGCCCAGTCCCCACATCGCAAAAGCGATGCGCAGCGGCGGGTAGACCCGCTCGCGCGGATTCACCTCCGGGGTCATCGACCGGCGCAGAAGATCCGCGCGGTGCGGACGCGCAGCCGCGTCACCCGCACTTCGCGCGCATCAGCACTGTTCCCAGGGCAGGCCGTCATGGCGCCAGCCCGTAAGCGAATTGCGCTGGTGGTGCTCGTTCAGCTCGCCCTCGAATCCGTGCAGCACGTTGTACACCTGGGTGAAGCCGGCCTTCTCCAGCGCGGCGCCGGCGTCGAGCGAGCGGTTGCCACTGCGGCAGATGAGCACCAGCGGGCGGTCCACGCTGGCCGCCTTCTTCACGTGGCCGACGAAATGCGGGTTGATCTCCCAGTCGGGGCCGTCGTTCCACGGAATCATGATCGCGCCGGTCGGGTGACCCACGAACAGGAATTCCATTTCGCTGCGGCAGTCGATGAATACCGCAGTCGGATTCTTGTGCAGAAATTCGAATGCTTCCTTGGGGGTCAGGTGTTGCATGGTATTGGGCCAGGCCGCGGAAAAGTCCGTAGTATAAAGCCTCTGCGCCCCAGCGGCGAACGCAGGTCCGCGTGGATGGACAGGGGGCGCGCAGGCACGCTAGAATCCCGCACTGCGCCGATTTGATTCAGATTGCGGGCGCCGCCGGTCTCGGCCGGGCGAAAAACAAATACTGCTAAAGCGAGGAAACCCGTTCCTGGCTGGCAGGTCGGGTTTTTTTATTTGGGCGTCGCATCGTAAGAAGGCTGTTTCGGAATGTTTGAAACAGCCTCTGACTTAGGGGAGTATGAGGGGATGTATCCCCTCATTTCGTGACACACTCTATGAACAGGGCCGCACAACTGGAACGTCTGCTCGGCGAGCGCATCCTGATCCTGGATGGCGCCATGGGCACCATGATCCAGGGCTACAAGCTGGCCGAGGCCGACTATCGCGGCGCGCGTTTCGCCGCGTCCGCGCGCGACCTGAGAGGCAATAACGACCTCCTGTCGCTGACGCAGCCGGCCATCATCCGCGAAATCCACGACGCCTACCTCGAAGCTGGCGCCGATATCATTTCCACCAACACCTTCAACGCCAATGCGCCCTCGATGGCCGATTACGGCCTGCAGGAGCTGGTGTACGAGATCAACGGCGCGGCCGCGCGCCTGGCGCGCGCTGCGGCCGACGCCTGCATGCACGACGCACCCGGGCGGCAATGCTTCGTGGCCGGGGTGCTCGGGCCGACGACCAAGACCGCCTCAATTTCACCCGACGTCAACGATCCCGGCTTTCGCAATATCGACTTCGACACCTTGGTCGCTGCCTACGGCGAGTCGCTGCGCGGCCTGCTCGACGGCGGCGCGGACCTGATTCTGGTCGAGACCATCTTCGACACGCTCAACGCCAAGGCGGCCCTGTTCGCCATCGACTGCGCGTTCGAGGCGCGCGGGCGGCGCTGGCCGATCATCGTTTCCGGCACCATCACCGACGCCTCCGGGCGCACCCTCACCGGGCAGACGCCGGAGGCGTTCTGGAACTCGGTGCGCCATGCGCGCCCGCTCGCGGTGGGCCTGAACTGCGCGCTCGGAGCGAAGCTGATGCGGCCGTACATCGAGGAGCTGTCCAGGGTCGCCGACACCTATCTGAGCTGTTACCCCAACGCCGGCCTGCCCAACCCCTTGTCGGAGACCGGCTACGACGAGACGCCCGACTACACCTCCGGGCAGCTGCGGGAATTCGCGCGCAGCGGCTTCCTTAATATCGTCGGCGGCTGCTGCGGCACCACGCCGGCGCACATCAGGGCGATCGCTCGGGCGGTAGAGAACCTGCCGCCGCGGCAGCTGCCGCAGGTGCAGACCAAGCTGCGCCTGGCGGGGCTGGAGCCGCTCAACATCGGCGACGACTCGCTGTTCGTCAATGTCGGCGAACGCACCAACGTCACCGGCTCCAAGGCATTCGCGCGCCTGATTCTCGCCGGCAACTACACCGAGGCTCTGGCGATCGCGCGCCAGCAGGTCGAGAGCGGCGCGCAGCTGGTGGACGTGAACATGGACGAGGCCATGCTCGATTCGCAAAAGGCCATGGTCACCTTCCTCAACCTGATGGCCTCCGAGCCCGACATCTCGCGCGTGCCGGTAATGCTCGATTCGTCCAAGTGGCCGGTGATCGAGGCCGGGTTAAAGTGCGTGCAAGGCAAGCCGGTGGTGAATTCGATTTCGCTGAAGGAAGGCAAGGACGAGTTCATGCGCCAGGCGAAGCTCGCGCGCCGCTACGGCGCCGCGGTAATCGTCATGGCATTCGACGAGCTGGGCCAGGCCGACAGCCTGGAACGGCGCAAGAGCATCTGCCGGCGCTGCTACGACATTCTTACCGGGGAAGTCGGATTCCCGGCCGAGGACATCATTTTCGACCCGAACATCTTCGCCATCGCCACCGGCATCGAGGAGCACAGCAACTACGCCATCGACTACATCGAGGCGACGCGCTGGATCCGCGCCAACCTGCCGCACGCGCGCGTGTCGGGCGGCGTGTCCAACGTTTCCTTCTCCTTCCGCGGCAACGACCCGGTGCGCGAGGCGATTCACACCGCCTTTCTCTACCACGCGATCAAGGCGGGCATGTCGATGGGCATCGTCAACGCCGGCCAGCTGGGCGTGTACGAGGAGATCCCGAAGGACCTGCTCGAGCGCGTCGAGGACATCATTCTCAACCGCAGGCCGGATGCGGCCGAGCGCCTGGTCGCGTTTGCCGAGACGGTCAAAGGCAGCGGCAAGGCGCAGAGCGAAGACCTGGAGTGGCGCAAGCAGAGCGTGGAAGCGCGCCTGTCCCATGCGCTGGTGAAGGGAATCACGGACTGGATCGTCGCAGACACGGAGGAGGCGCGGCAGCAGGCCGAACGCAAGGGCGGACGCCCGATCCACGTGATCGAAGGGCCGCTCATGGACGGCATGAACGTGGTCGGCGACCTGTTCGGCTCGGGCAAGATGTTCCTGCCGCAGGTGGTGAAGTCTGCGCGCGTGATGAAACAGGCGGTGGCGCACCTCGTGCCCTACATCGAGGCGGAAAAGGAAAAGCTCGCGCTCGCATCGGGGGAGGCGGCCAAGCCCAAGGGCAAGATCGTCGTGGCCACGGTAAAGGGCGATGTGCACGACATCGGCAAGAATATCGTCGGCGTGGTGCTCCAGTGCAACAACTACGAGGTCATCAACCTCGGCGTGATGGTGCCGGCGGGCAAGATCCTGCAGGTGGCACGCGAGCAGCAGTGTGACATCGTCGGCCTGTCCGGGCTGATCACGCCCTCGCTCGAGGAGATGGCGCACGTGGCGCACGAGATGGAGCGCGAGGGATTCATCATCCCGCTCCTGATCGGCGGCGCCACCACCTCGCGCGTGCACACCGCCGTGAAAATAGCGCCCCACTACAGCGGCACCACTGTGTACGTGCCGGACGCCTCGCGCGCCGTGGGCGTGTGCTCGAGCCTGCTGTCGGATGAGACGCGCGCCGACTACGCGCGCTCGGTGCGCGCCGACTACGACAAGATCCGCAGCCAGCACCAGTCGCGGCAGCCGCGCACGCCGCTGCTCGCGCTGCGCGAGGCCCGCGCCAACGCCTTCCGGCCGGACTGGGCGGCCTATGCGCCGCCTGCACCGACGTTCATCGGGCTGAAGGAGCTGCGCAATTACGACCTGGCGGCGATCGCGCGCTGCATCGACTGGTCGCCGTTCTTCCAGACCTGGGAGTTGTCGGGCGCCTATCCGAAGATCCTGCAGGACCCGCTGGTCGGGCAGGCGGCGCGCAACGTGTTCGCCGAGGGCCAGGCGATGCTCGAGCGGATCATCGCGGAAAAATGGCTGAGCGCCAATGCAGTGTTCGGTTTGTTCCCGGCGAACAGCGTCGGCGACGACATCGAAATCTACGCGGACGAAGCGCGCAGCCGCGTGGCGATGCGCTTTCACAACCTGCGCCAGCAGGCGCAAAGGCCCGCGGGGAAGCCGAACTACTGCCTCGCGGACTTCGTCGCGCCGAAGGACTCGTCGGTGCGGGACTATATCGGCGCCTTTGCCGTCACCAGCGGCATCGGCATCGAGGCGCGCGTGCGCGAATTCGAAGCGCGGCACGACGACTACAGCGCCATCATGCTCAAGGCCCTGGCCGACCGCCTGGCGGAAGCATTCGCCGAGCACCTGCACCAACGCGTGCGGCGCGAGTTCTGGGGCTACGCCGCGGACGAAACCCTGGACAACGAGGCCATGATCCGTGAAGAGTACCGCGGCATACGCCCGGCGCCCGGCTATCCCGCCTGTCCCGATCATACCGAGAAGGGCGAATTGTTCCGGCTGCTGGGCGCGCCGCAGATCGGCATCACGCTGACCGAAAGCTATGCCATGTGGCCGGCGGCGGCAGTGAGCGGATTCTACTTCTCCCACCCGGAATCGCAGTACTTCGCGGTAGGCAGGATCGGGCGCGACCAGGTCGAGGACTATGCGCGGCGCAAACAGCTTCCGCTGCCCGAAGTAGAACGATGGCTTGCGCCGGCGCTGGACTACGAGCCCGTTCGAGCCGGACCCGTTCGATCAACCACCCCGTGACCAAAGGAAAACCCATGAGCATCGTCCGCCACCAACCCGCAAAGATACTCTCCGGCGCCGTCGAAGCGAACGGCATGGTCTACGTCGCCGGTACCGTCGCCGACAAGCGCCCGGCGCCGGTCAAGGCGCAGACCGAGGAGATCCTCGGCAGGATCGACACCCTGCTCGCGCAGGCGGGCAGCGACAAGTCCAGAATCGTCTGGGCGCAAATCTGGCTGGCCGACATCCGCAGGCGCGACGAGATGAACCAGGCCTGGCTCGCCTGGGTCGATCCCGCGAACCTGCCGGCGCGCGCCTGCGTCGAAGCCAAGCTTGCGGCCGCCGACATGCTGGTCGAGATCGCGGTTATCGCGGCGAAGTAGGGCGCGCGGGCGCGCCGGCCGGCGGCTGCAACATGAGCGCACACTTATGCGCGCGTTCGCCGGAACCGGCGGCGTCTGCGGCAAGCGCGCGCCGGTTGCTGCGCGTTGCTCTTGCCGGCGCCACGCTCGCGCTCGCAGCCTGTGCGCCGGAACTCGACTGGCGCGAACTGACGTTACCCGACGGGCGCTTTTCCGTGCTGTTGCCGTGCAAACCGCAGCGCGAGACGCGCATGCTCAACATCGCGGCCCGCGCGCTGACCATGACCATGTATGCGTGCGCCCTCGAGCACGGGACCATGGCCGTGGCCTACACCGACGTCCCCGCGGCCGCGCTCAGCACCGAACGGCTGCGTGCGCAGGTCGACGCGGCGCGCGATGCGCTACTGCGCAATATCGGCGCTGGAGCGCGCACTGAAGGGGAAGTCGGCGTCGCAGGCCTGCCCGGGCGCCAGGTCTATGCCGAAGGGCTGGCTGGCGGGAAAGCGGTGCTGCTGAAAGCGCGCTTTGTCGTCGCCGGCGGCCGCATCTACCAGATTGCCTATGTCGGCGCGCGCGACGCCGTCGGCATGGCCGACATCGACCTGTTCCTCGCCTCGTTCAAGCTGCAGTCCTGACCCGCCGCTACTTGCGCCAGAACCCGGGCGTGAATACCACCAGCAGCGTAAACAGTTCCAGCCGCCCGAGCAGCATCGCGATAGTACAGATCCAGATCTGGAAAGCGTTCAGTCCGGCATAGGTCGTTGCCGGCCCCACCTGATTCAATCCCGGGCCCGTATTGTTGATGCAGGCGATCACCGCCGAAAACGCGGTAATGATGTCCAGGCCCGAGGCGGCGAGTAACATGGTCATCGCGACGAACGAGCTGACGTATATCAGGACGAAGGCGAGCACGGCGAAAATGATGTTGTTTTCGATACGTGCGCCGCCCAATTTCACCGGGACGACCGCGCGCGGATGAACAATACGCGTCATTTCGCGCACCGCCTGGCGCGCCATCAATTCGGCGCGGATCATCTTGATGCCGCCCCCGGTCGAGCCGGAGCAGGTGCAAAAGCCGCACAGAAACAGCATCCACACCGGCGCAAAGATCGGCCACAGATTGAAGTCGGTGTTGGAAAAGCCGGTGGTGGTGGCGATCGAGACCACGTTGAAGGCGGCAAAGCGCAGCGCGGTCCAGAAGCTGGTGTAGGTCTGGTTGGCGAGCAGGTAATAGGCGATGCCGAACACGCTGCCGATAACCACCAGAAGATACAACCCGACCTCCGGATCGCGCGCATAGGGGCTGAAGCTCCAGCGCTGCCAGGCGAGAAAGTGCGTGCCGAAGTTTATGCCCGCGAGCAGCATGAAATAGATCGCCACCGCCTCGATTGCGGGCGAGTTCCAGTAGGCGTAGCTGGCGTCGTGGGAAGAGAAGGCGCCCAGCCCCATCGTGGAAAATCCATGCATCATGGCGTCGAGCCAGTTCATCCCGGCGATGCGGTAGCACACGATGCAGGCGATGCTGATGGCGAGATAGACCAGCCAGAGGCCCTTGGCGGTCTCGGCGATGCGCGGCGTGAGTTTGGTATCTTTCATCGGGCCGGGCGTCTCCGCCTTGTACAGCTGGCTGCCGCCCACGCCGAGCAGCGGCAGCACCGCCACCGCCAGCACGATCACGCCCATGCCGCCGATCCATACGAGAAAGGTGCGCCAGATGTTGATCGATGGCGGCAGTGCGTCCAGGCCCGAGAGCACCGTCGCCCCGGTGGTCGTGAGGCCGGAAACGGTCTCGAAATAGGCACCGGTGAAAGACAGGTGCGGCAGGTACAGCAGCAGTGGCAGCGTGGCAAAGGCCGGCAGCACCGTCCACACCAGCGCCACCAGCAGGAAGCCGTCGCGCGGCTGCAGTTCGCGCCGGCCCTTGCGCGTGATCAGCCACAGCAGCACGCCCGAGGATGCGGTCAGAAGAATCGCTTCGTCGAAGGCCGACTGCGCGGCATCGTGCAGGAAGAAGGACCAGCCGAGCGGAAACAGCAGGCACAGGGCGAAAATCATGATCACCACGCTCAACACGTGGAGTACGGCAAGGATTCGGACCATGCGCTGCGCTTAACTCAGAGAAAGCCCGCGCTGACCTGGAACAGCTTTTCCACCTTGGGCACCATTTTCTTGTTGGTGACGAAAACAATGGCGTGGTCGTCGCTCTGAATCACCAGGTCATGGTGGGCCATGAGCACCTCTTCGCCGCGCACCAGGGCAGCGATGGTCGTGCCCTTGGGCAGTTCGATCTGGTCGATCTGCCTACCCACCACGCGGCAGGACGCCGCATCGCCGTGCACCACCGCCTCCAGCGCCTCGGCCGCGCCGCGGCGCAGCGAGTGCACCTCGGTGATGTCGCCGCGGCGCACATGCGCCAGCAGCGAGCCTATGGTCGCCTGCGCCGGGGAGATGGCGATGTCGATCTGCCCGGACTGCAGCAGATCGACGTAGGAGCGCCGGTTGATCAGCGCCACTACGCGGCGCGCGCCCATGCGCTTGGCCAGGAGGCAGCTCATGATGTTGTTCTCGTCGTCGTTGGTGACCGCGACGAACAGATCCATTTCATCGACGTTCTCGGCTTCGAGCAGCGATTCGTCGGTGACGTCGGCCTGCAGCACCAGCGCCTTTTCCAGGCGCGTCGACAACTCTTCGCAGCGGCGCTTGTTGTGCTCGAGGATCTTGACCGTGTACTCGCCCTCGAGCGCGCGCGCCAGCCTCAGGCCAATGTTGCCGCCGCCGGCGATCATGATGCGGCGCGCGGGTTTGTCCATGCGGCGCAACTCCTGCATCACCCTGCGGATATTCTGGCTGGCGGCGAGGCAGAATACTTCATCGCCGACCTCGACCACGGTCGTACCTTCGGGCACGATCGGGCGGTCACCGCGGAAAATCGCGGCGACGCGCACGTCCACGTTGGGTATGTGCTTGCGGATGTCCTGCAGCTGGTGGCCCACCAGCGGCCCGCCCTCGAAGGCGCGCACCGCCACCAGGCTGGCCCGGCCGTCGGCGAATTCCAGCACCTGCAGCGCCTCGGGAAACTGCACCAGCTTCACCAGATATTCGGTGATCAGCTGCTCCGGACAGATGGCGAAGTCGACGGCGAAGCATTCGGGCGCGAACAGCTGTTCGTTGGCGAGGTATTGCGGAGCGCGGATGCGCGCGATGCGCGTCGGCACGTTGTACATATGCGCGGCGATCTTGCAGGCGACCAGGTTGGTTTCGTCGCTTTGCGTCACCGCGATCAGCATGTCGGCGTCCTCGACGCCGGCGTCGCGCAGCACTGGCGGATGCGCCGCGCTGCCGGTGACGGTGCGCAGGTCGAGTCGGTCCTGCAGCAGGCGCAGGCGCGCGCCGTCGATGTCGACAACGGTAATGTCGTTGGCTTCGGAGACCAGGCTTTCGGCCACGCTGGTGCCAACCTGGCCGGCGCCGAGGATGATGATTTTCAACGTGGCTCCCCTGAATCTTGTGATTTGCGAACCCGGCTGCGCCCCGCCGAGCCGGAAGTTCGATGGCCGATGGGCCGCATTCTATGCCATTTTGCTGCGGCGCAATGCCGTGGCCTATTCTTCTTTCCTGCCGACGGTGATCCCGAGCGCCTTGAGTTTGCGGTACAGGTGGGTGCGTTCCAGGCCGCTCTTTTCGGCCACGCGTGCGATCGACCCGGCTTCGCGCGCGAGCAACTGCTCGAAATAGGCACGCTCGAACGCTTCGCGTGCCTCGCGCAGCGGCAGCTCCAGCGGCAACGCCACCTGGGTGTCGGCGGCGGGATGAAACTGTGCCGACACGCGCTCCACTTCGGCTGCGCCGATTTCCTCCTCGAGCGCAGTGAGCGCCAGGTTCTTCACCGCGCCCTGCAGGTCCTGCAGATTGCGCGGCCACTGGAACTGGCGCAGGGCGTTGAGCGCAGCGGTGGAAAAATGCCGCGGCGGGCAGCTCCTCGCCTCCACCAGTTGCGCGAGCAGAATGCTGGCGATATCGGGTATGTCCTCGGCGTGCTGGCGCAGCGCCGGCAGCACCAGCGACAGCTCCGACAGGCGCTCGAGCAGCGCCGCGTCGAAGCCGAGTTCGGCGACCAGGCGCGCCGGCTCCTCCGCGCTGAACGAGACGATGCGGGTCCTGGTCTTTTCCTGCTTGCCGAGGATGAAACCCAGGTTCTTCTGCTGCGCCCGCGTCAGCGCCGACAGCTCCTCGATGAATATCAGGCCGCCTGCCGCCTGCGCCAGCAATTCCTGCGGCGCATCGGCTAGCGCCGCCCCCGCCGTTACCCACGGCGTGTTGGGCTGGTGCAGGTAGCA
>Ga0335082_10003615_pt1 | contig 16831 bp, 13 predicted proteins | sample Lox_Sample_41_FD_206718 | JGI IMG/M metagenome (GOLD analysis project Ga0335082, IMG submission 206718) | Soil microbial communities from Loxahatchee National Wildlife Refuge, Florida, United States - Lox_Sample_4.1 | ecosystem: Environmental > Terrestrial > Soil > Wetlands | place: USA... | reverse complement strand
TACGACGGTTCCGTTGGCGAATGAGAGAGCCGGCATATTCACCCGAGCGGCGTCCGGAGCGGCCGCGGTGAACTACCCGACTTTGTATGACCCCACCAACAACCAGCCGTTTGCGGACAATACAATTCCCGTTGGACGCATCGACTCGAGCGCGCGAAAGCTTTTCGATCTGTTTCCGGCGCCGACGAACCTCGCCGCTCAAACAAACAACTTTACCCGGAATGCGGGATTGTTCGACGATACCGACCGTTACAGCGGCCGTGTGGACTGGCAGCCTACGAGTAAAGACAGTGTGTTTGGACGCCTGAGTACTTCGGTCCGGAGTTCGTTTACGCCGGGGAATTTTGGCGGCATCGCGGATGGAACATCTTCATCTTCGCAGGGCCGCCAGCACCTGACAGCGTATGGATTCGCTCTCGGCTGGACGCGAACCGTCACACCGGCCATGGTGAATGAGTTTCGCGCAGGCTTTCTGCGCAACAATTCCTTTGCCCAGCAGGATCCCTATGGCCAGAACAAGGCGTCGGACTACGTGCCGGGGGTGCCGGTGAATCCGGCGGTTGATGGTGGAGTACCACGTACAACATTCACAGCGTTCAACACCTTTGTTGGTTCGCCCGACTTCCTGCCCAAATTCCAGAAGCCGCAGCAGTATCAGTTCACCGACACGCTCAGTTACACGCGCGGCCGGCATCAGTTGAAGTTTGGCGCCGACATCCGCGTGCCGCTGCGCAACATCTACCAGGATGTGCCCGCCACGCGCGGCCAGCTTAACTTCGACCGCATTTTCACGTGCCAGCGGAATGCTTCGAACGCGTGCGTTTCCGGCACAGGTCTCTCCTATGCCGACGGATTGCTGGGCTACGTGCAACAAGCCGCGCTGACCAACGTCTACTTCGTCGATCAGCGGCTGCAGATGTACTCGTTTTTTGTGCAGGACGATTTCAAGGTTTCCCGGAAGCTGACGCTAAATCTGGGCCTGCGCTATGACTTTGGGTCACCGGCGTATGAAGGCAAGAACCACTTGGCCAATTTCGATCCGTCCGGATCGGGCGCACTCATTCTGGCCGGCAGCGGTTCTCTTGACCAGCGTGCTCTGGTGCACCTTGACAAGAACAACTGGGCGCCGCGCGTTGGGATGGCGTATCAATTCAACCCGAAGACAGTATGGCGGATGGGGTATGGGTTGTTCTATTCGCTCTTCGACCGGATCGGCAGCGAAGACCAACTCGCGTTGAACCCGCCCAACCTCATCAACAACAACATTTCGGTGGCGGCAACGGCGTCGGCGCCGCTTTTCCTTCTCCAGAACGGTTTCCCCTCCAATTTTCTCGATCCCAACGCGCCCGGACTCCTGACACGGGTGCGCGTCCGGGCCGCGAACCCCGACGCGCCGAACACCTACGTTCAGCAATGGAGCGCCGGCGTCCAGCGGGAACTGCCAATGCGGCTCTTTGTCGAAGTCAATTATGTGGGAACGAAAAGCACCCATCTGAATACGCTTCGCAACTACAACCAGCCCTTAGTGCCCAATGGCCCCCTGCCGTACGCGAACTTCCAGCAGATCGAGTATCGCGATCCACTCGGCAATGCCGTCTATCACGGGTTGGACTTGACGTTTGAGCGCCGCTTCGGCTCCGGGCTGACATTCCGTGCCGCCTATACCCGTTCTAAATCGATCGACAACACGGGCGAGCACCTGGCAACGCTCGCGAGTTTCGGTCAGAATGGCCGCGATTTCAAGAGTTGGCGGGGGCCCAGCGATTTTGACGTGCCCAACCGCTTCGTCATCAGTTACGTTTATGAGTTTCCCTTCGGTCGCGACAAGCGATTCGCGACGACGGGTGTACTGGATGCTCTGGTTGGCGGGTGGCGCATGAGCGGCGTTCTTACATTCCAGGACGGCCGGCCATTTACCCCCCAGGCCAATACCAACAACAGCGCCATCGACCGCGGGCTGCAGATCGCCCTGCCGAACGTAATCGGACCCGGGTTTGTTGGAGGGGACGTGGATTGTTACTACTACAATTCGCGGCGTCCGGCATGCAGGGCCATCTATTCGAGCGCGACGGACTTCCTGGCTATCCCTTCGCCGGCCGCTTACGGGAATGAGGGCAGGAATATTCTGCGCGCGCCCGGTACCAAAATTGCGGACATTGCCCTCCACAAGGATTTCCGCATTATGGAAACGCGGGCCCTGCAGTTCCGCTGGGAAGTGTTCAACCTGGGGAACACTACGCACTTCGGCTTCCCCGACCGAGACGCATCGGGCAGCTCGGGCGGCTCGATCACTTCACTCGCGACCGACGCCCGCATCATGCAGGTTGCACTGCGCCTCAAATTCTGAAGCCCCGCGTTGACGGGGAGTCCCGATTGTGGTGAGATCAGTAACCACTGGAATCTGGGAATCCTGGGAGGGATCAGATGGCGACCAATCGCGGTGTAGTGTACCTGGGGCCGGGCAAGGTGGAAGTGCAATCCATCGACTTTCCAAAGCTCGCCTTAGGCAATCGAAAATGCGATCACGGAGTGATTCTCAAGATCGTATCCACCAACATTTGCGGAAGTGACCAACATATGGTCCGCGGGCGAACAACCGCGCAAGCGGGCCTGGTGCTCGGACATGAGATCACGGGAGAGATTATCGAAAAGGGCCGAGACGTCGAGTTTTTGAAAGTCGGCGACCTGGTCTCGGTGCCTTTCAACATTGCTTGCGGGCGATGCCGGAATTGCAAGGAAGGCAAGACGGGCATCTGCCTGAGCGTCAATCCGGCGCGGCCGGGCGCCGCGTACGGATACGTGGACATGGGCGGCTGGGTTGGCGGCCAGGCCGAGTATGTGATGGTGCCCTATGCGGATTTCAACCTGCTCAAGTTTCCGGACAAGGCGCGCGCGATGGCCAAGATCCAGGACCTGACGCTGCTTTCCGACATCTTCCCGACGGGCTATCACGGAGCCGTGACGGCTGGTGTTACGACGGGATCGATCGTCTACGTGGCCGGCGCGGGGCCGGTGGGCCTGGCCTCTGCCGCATCCTGTCATCTGCTCGGCGCGGCGGTTGTCATCGTGGGCGATATGATTCCCGAGCGGCTGGCCCAGGCGAAGAGTTTCGGCTGTGAAGTCATCGACCTGAAGCAGAGTGCCTCGCTCGGCGAGCAAATCGAGAAGATCGTTGGCGTCCCTGAAGTGGATTGCGCCGTGGACTGCGTGGGCTTCGAAGCGCGCGGTCACGGTGCGGAAGCTTCGGTCGAGCGTCCCGCGACGGTGCTGAATTCACTGATGACCGTGGCCCGCGCCGGAGGCGGCATCGGCATTCCGGGACTTTACGTTACTGACGATCCCGGCGGAGTCGATCAAGGCGCAAAGACAGGCGTGCTGGGAATCCGAATCGGCCTCGGCTGGGCCAAGTCGCACACGTTCGCTACTGGACAATGCCCGGTGATGAAATATCACCGGCAACTCATGCAGGCGATCCTCTACGATAAGGTTCAAATCGCCAAAGCCGTCAATGCGACCGTCATCGGGCTGGATGATGCTCCCACGGGATACAAGGACTTCGACCGCGGCGCGGCGAAGAAATTCGTCATTGACCCGCACAAAATGGTTGCTTAGTATTTGCGGCGCAGGACCGGCTTCCGCTGGCGCGGAGCCGGCATGAACATATCCTGCTTGCGCAGGCCGAGTTTTAGCGCTGTTTCGATGCAGAAGTCCATGGCGCGGACCGGACCGCTGCCGCTGTTCGAGCCGAACGAGAATTTCAGTTTGGCCGCTTTTGCCATCTGTAGAAACGGCATGTGGGGGATGTTGTAGGCGGAGTCGATCTCACAGGCGGTCCCGGTGCGCTTGAGAGCGTCGATGATCGGCTTCATCCGCTCCGGCGTCCAGAGAGTGTCGTAGTCTTTGTCGAGCGGCGGCGGCAGCCAGGTGGGATGCGCAAAGATGTCGAGAGGCTCCGTCTCGATGACCTGCACGTTCCATTTCACGTAGTGTTCCATGAACTCCGTGGCGTCGCCCGGATCGAAAGTGCGCGCCCACATCCGGGTGCGCTGGCCGTTCTTGTCGGGGATGGTCATGGCGTCGGAGAGCACGTAGTCGAGCTTTGCGACCGCGCCTTTCGAGAAGCATGGCATCCAGTCGAGCCACTCCGCCTGGATGCCTTTGTACACGGGGAATGGATCGAGGCGATCAATCCACTTTTGCAGTTCCGCATCATTCGTAATGATGTTCGCGTAGCGATTCTCTTTGGTGCCGGCATGCTCGGCGATGCCGAATTTGACGCCGCGCTCCTTTGAAATGGCGGCGGCGTCTTCGAGGGAAAACTTCGCGTTGAGGTGCACGTGGTAGTCGATCGGGGAGACTTCGGGATGGGCGGAGAAGGCGAACGCGGACTGTCCGAGAAACTGGCGACGTGTGGAGTACAGCATAATCAGCTCTGTTTGGATTATATGGAGATAGGGAGACTGAGTGTGAAATGCCTCATCGCATGCCTTGCGCTGGCCGGCAGCGCCTTGGCGTGGGATACGGCGCCGCACCAGAAGATCACGCAGGCGGCCCTCGATTCGCTTCCTGCAAAACTGCGCTCTCGACTTGGTCTGGAGGCCGTGACGCTGGGCCAGTTGTACTGCATGCTGCCGGACCGATACCTCGAGATGGAGAAGTACAGGTTCGTAAGAAAGAGCGACGGGCCAAAATCGGCGGATGAAATCCGGGCGTACTGTGTTCGTCCGGACGGTGAGGCCGTTCACAGCGCGTCGTTCCGACGGGAAGAGGACTTAGCCTCTGTGATCTTCCTATTTGACGGAATTCTGCGGAGCTTAAGCGAGGACCGGACTGCGGATGCGGCGAAGTACATGGGCACCTTGGCTCATTTCGTGGAGGACTCGTTGAGCCCGCCGCATTCGGCGGTTGAGTTTATCGAAATGCACGGAGTGATCGAGCAGTCTGTGCCGACGTTCAGTCTGGCCGGAAGGCCCGCTCGTCCGTTGGCCGCGCACGTGATTGAAGCGGCTGAGGCGCTTTTGGATCGCTGCTACGCGGCAGCTGAGCAGAATCGAAAAGACTTGACGCTGATGGTTACGGCAGCGAAGGCGGGTGATGAGCAGACGTTGAACCGGTTCCGCCTCCGGGCAGGAAGAGCGGCGGCTGAACTGCTGGCGGATGTTTACTGTACCCTGCTAGAGATGGCGAGCTATTGAGCCATGTGCAGGAACATCAAAACGCTTTTTAATTTTGATCCGCCCGTAACTTCCCAAGAGATCCGGGCGGCGTCGCTGCAGTTTGTCAGGAAGATCAGCGGCTTCAACAAGCCGTCGAAGGCGAACGAGAGGGCGTTCCAGGCTGCCGTGGATGAAATTGCCGAGACATCGGCGCGGCTTCTGAGTACGCTTGAGACCGATGCTCCCTCAAAGGACCGGGACATCGAAGCGGCGAAGGCCAAGGCTCGAGCGGCGGTCCGGTTTGGCGGTTAGGCGCTTTCGAGCAGCACCGTGACCGGTTTACAGGACCCTACTGCGACGGTGAATTGGCCGTCCGCGACCGGAACGGTTCCGTTGATGAGCTGGCCGCGGAGGTCGCAGAGCCGGATGGTTGGCGGGCGCAGGCCCGCAGGGAGTGTCACCGTGCACGGACCGGAGACACCGGCCTGTTCCCAGAGTCTCAAGATTATTCCTGGACCGTCGGGGTTGGGGCCGAAGGCCGTTACTGCGATGCCGGGTCTCGAGAGGGTGATGCCGGGTTGCGTGGGTGGAAGTTTTCCCGCCGGGGTGCTGCTTGCGGCAGACATGGCCGGGTAGCGCACTTCCCATGCCGGGGCAATGAGGTCGCGCGTCACATCGAATTGAGCAATCGACCAGAGGCGGACGCGCGAGGTCCAAGAACCCTCCACCCATTGCGCGAAGTTCGTGGACCACTGATTGTTGAACAGATTGACGTAGACCCGCGCTTCCCTAGAACCGAATTCCTTCGAGTAACGCCACGGGCCGGGGTGGCCCAGGCTCACAAGCGGGCTGTCAATAGGACAAAGGCCAACGCCGGAGCCGTCGTTTGAGAGAACGGCCAGGCCGGAGTTGAGACAGAAAACCTCGTGGTTACTGCCACGGACAAGATCCTTGGCAGGGTCAATCACAGCGCCTGGGCGGGCGAGGCGGAATCCAGGATTGGGAATGTTGAGCGGAAAGCAGAGCCAGCCGGCTTCCGGCCAAGGGTCGGCCTTTTTGGCGGTGATTGACCAGGATATGTCCAGCCAGGGGCAACCCGTGTGCAGTCGAAACGTGATGGCGAAGGACTGTGAGCCCAACGTCGCAGAACACGCGTCTGACGAGGATTCCAGCGGCTTTGCATATGTCGCCTGGAAGACCGCGTCTGCAGGCAGGCCGGGCTTGCCAAAATCGCCGAATGCCCAAGAGGCGCGGCTCTTGACGTAGGCGGCCATGAAGCGGTCCACGTCAGCGTTGGAGAAGCGCTCGTACAAGTATTGGCCCAGAACTTGGCCGGGCATGACCCATTCGCGGTCGGAGCGCTTGTCGATCACCGAAGTTACTCCGCCCTGTTCCGGAGAGAACGTGACGCGCAGGAATTCGTTTTCCAACGCCTGCTGACTCCGCACATCCGGCTCCGGCACGCTTTGGGTGATGGGGATGTAGGTCCGGTAGCCCAGCGGAGGGAGGTTCGCTGCGCGGAAGCGGAGCGTACCTTTGTCGAAACGAACGGGCATAACCTCCCCGGTGACGGTGTCCTTCAGCGCTTCAGGCGACGGAACCGGCTGAGGCATTTCGACGAGCGCATCGCGCGACCAGGCGAGCGGGTTGAACACAACGATGCGGTCGCCTTGAACCTGGACTGAGGAGGCGAGGGCGCTGAGATGCTGGTCCAGGGCGGGCGTGGTGAGAGCAGACGCATGGCGGGCGTAGCCGCCGTGTTCGGCATAGGACTCTTCGGCCTTGCGGTATTGACCCGTGGCGCGAGCCTTTTGAAATGCATCGCCGTAAAGGCGGGGGAAACGCTTCGCATCCATTCCCCAAGTGTGTTCGCCGTACAGGAGGCTCTGTTCGCGGGCGGCCGCAATGTCAGGAGCCGGTAGAGAAGGACCTTGCCAGATGCCCAGCAGCGTGTGGAGGGCTTCCAGGGCCATGATCCGAGGACGTGTGCTGCGCGCGATGGCCGTTTCGGCCGGCATTGCCTGAATGCCGTGGATCCAGGTGTCCGCCATATCGCCGCGCACGACGGGAAGTTCCGGGTTGGATTTGAGCACGGCGTCGGCGAAGTCGCTGAGACGGCCGAAGCGAATTTTCACGCCGGGCAACTTCTGGCGAGCTTCGGCGAGAAGTTTTTCGATGGCCTCGGGTTTGGGCGGGCCTTCGTTGTCGCCCGTGTGAATCAGAGCGAGCCAGACAGGATGGGGCCAACCGGCTGGAGGCTCAAGGCCCGAGCCATAGCCAGCGGCGGAGTAGAAGGTGAGGAGGCGCGAGCCATCGGGGCCTTCCCACCAGCAGAGGAGAGGCACTTCGGGACTGCTGGACGCGGCGTTGCAGCCGATATGGAGGAAGTCGATGCCGGCGTTGCGCAACAAGACCGGCATGATCCAGGAATGGCAGGGGACGTCAGTCATCTTCGCATCGCGCGGCAGCGGCAGGCTGAGCGAGCGAGCCAGCCTGGCTGAAAAGCCGAGGCCACGGACAAGGTCTTCCGGATCGAGCGATTCGGTGTGGGTGCTGAAGGGGAGGGCATGCGTGGCAAATTGGCCGCGGCGGCAGGCCTCGAGGATCCGGCGGCGGCGGGCGGCGTCCTGCGCGGGGTAAAGGATCTGGGTCATCGGCCAGCCGGAAACAGTCCAGACGAAACGCTGGTCCGCGGGCATTTCGCGGCTGCGGTCCACGACTTCGAGGGCGTTGTCGATCATCGCGGTCCTGTACCAGGCGACGACGTTGCGAGCGAGGTCGGTGTAGCCAATGTCGAAGTGGGTTTTAAACACGACGACGACTTCCTCGAGAGGGCGGGATGGTGCAAAGGCAGGGGCCGCGAAGGCGGACTGGAGGAGCGAGCGCCGGGTGAGAAACATGGAGACTTCCCGGTCCGATTATGCTACGGGCTCGGGGTGATTGCGCAGGTGGCGGATGGGGGAGAAGTACAGAAAGAAGGTCGAGGCCAGCACACCGGCCGCACCGAGGGCAAAGGTGGGCCGGATGCCGATGGACTCGGCAAGCAGCCCGCCGATGAGTGCCCCGGCGGGGAGGAGTCCTTTCATGAGCATCTGCATTCCAGCGTTGACCCGTCCAAGGAGTGCGGGCGGAGTGACGGACTGCCGCAATGTCAATTCATGAACGCCGAATACGGGGAAGCCTAAGTCGCCGATGAGCTGGGAAGCGCCGAGGAAAGCGGCTCCCCACCAAACGGAGCTTGACGGAGCGAGCGGGATGAGGCAGGCGGCCAATCCCGGGAGCAATGCGGAACCGATGAGAAGAGGGCCGAGGGGAAAGGTGAGCAGCAGGCGGGGAGCGAGAAGCGATCCACAAAGGTTGGACATGCCGCCGAGCATGACAACGCCTCCGATAGCTGCCGCCGAAAGGTGCAGTTCACGTACGGCGAAATAGATGTACAGCGAAGAAAGAAAGCCAAAGGAAAAGAACGCGGTCGCGGTTCGGAGTGCAAGTGCCCGGAGGATGGGATGCGAGGTGAGGATCCGCAAGGACGGAGCCGCCTGCCGGTGCGCGGATTCCACTTTCGGCGGCGGGAGGATTTCCGGGCGGCGGATCAATGCGACAGAAAGAGCCGAGAGGATGAACGAAAGCGCATCGAGAAGGATCGCCCTCGGAGCGGTGAGCACTTGAATGAGGACGCCAGTGAGTCCGGGGCCGATGACCTCCGCGGTGGAAAAGCTGATGGCGAGCTTCCCGTTGCCCTCGAGCCACTGTTCCTTTGGCAGAAGGCGGGGCAGGTAAGCCTGGTAGGCGACGTCAAAGAACACGGTGAGGAAGGCGGCGGCGACAGCAACACCCATCAAGAGGGAGAACGTGAGTTGGCCGTGGAGGTAAGCCCAAGGGATGGAGGCGAGGACAAGGGCGCGGGCAAGGTCGGATGCAATCAGGATGGGGCGATGGTGATACCGGTCGGCGGCGAGACCGGCAAGAGGCCCGGCGGCGAAGGCGGCGACGCCTTGCAAGGCGGCGAGCAAACCCATTTGGGCCGTGCTCGCATCGAGCAGCTTGACGGCAGTGTAGGGCAGCCCTTCGCGCGTAATGCGTGAGCCGATCTCTGAGATGGTTTGCCCCGACCAAAGTTTTACAAACTCGCGGTCGCGGAGGACGGAAATCACCCTACTAGAATCGCAGGGTACACTGAGGGGAAGAGCCGGAGGCTTAGGGATGAAGCCGGTCCGCGATTTCATCATTCAGGCGGAAGGCGGCGAGACGCCAAGGGCACGATTGTTCTATCAGGGCAGTCTTGTGGGCTCGGTGTACGGGTCCGTTCTGGAAGCGCAGTATCAGTTTCGGGGCGGCTACCTGGTCGTAACGCGGGATGGATTGGTGGCTGGGGAGAGTCTCCACTTTGCTCTGTTGGACACGCAGAGGCGGCCCATGGATTTTGCATCGCTGGGGCCTGGTCAGGGCGGATCGGTACGAGACTTACGGGCGGCGGGTCCTGAGTCGCTGTCGTTTCAGTTCGGCGGATCAGAGCGCTGGCAGTTGACGGTGATGGAAGTGCCACGACGGGTAACGGACGACGTGCCGATGGTCCGCTATCCGGGCGCCGGCGCGATGGCACGGCACCGGTTGAAATTGGAAGCTACGGCAAGTGCCGGTGCTCTTTGAGCAGGCAGCGATCCATCACGACGAGGAGTCCAGCTTCGCGGGCGCGTGCGGCGGCCGCTTTGTGAACGACGCCCTCTTGCATCCAGATGCCCTTGGCGCCGATCGCGATGGCGGACTCCACGATTGGCGGAACGAACTCGGAGCGCCGGAAGACGTTGACCAGGTCGATCGGTTCGGGGACGTCCTCGAGTTTCGCGTAGCTCTTCTCGCTCAAAACCTCGGTCTCGTTCGGATTGACCGGGATGATGCGGTAGCCGGCGCGCTGCATGTACTGCGAGACGCCAAAACTGGGGCGGAAGCGGCTGGAGGACAGGCCGACTACGGCAATGGTCTTCGATTCGCGGAGCAGGCGTTCAATGTCGGTCACTACTTCATGATGCGCGAACGACCTACTCGGGAGGGAAAGGCACGTCGATTTGAGTAACAACTTCGACGGGCTGGCCGTTCAGGAGCGTTGGCTTGTAGAGGTATTTCCGGACGGCTTCGATAGCCGACTGGACAAGCAAAGGGTGGCCACTGACAATGGTGAGATCCTGCACACGTCCATCGGGTCCGATGAGGCCCCTGAGCCGGACGGTACCGGTAATGCGAGCTTGTTGGGCCAATTCAGGGCAGACCGCTTTGGGAGCCTCGATGAGCATGGCTTTTTGGATGTTGCCGCCGACCGTGATCCGCTTATTGCCGGTCGGAGCGAATGCGGGCTGCGGAAATGCTTGTCCGGAGATGCGGAGAGCCGTCTCGAAATCGGGGACAAGCGGCATCGGGCCGTCGAGCAATGGCTCGTGGGGCGCCAGCGTGCGTGCGCGTTCCATGAGGGCTGAGGCGCGTTGGAAGACAGCCTCGTCGGGAGGTCCCGCCGGAGTGGCGCGCATGACAAGGTTACGAAGAGCCATTGTCGCGGCGGCAAGCATGATCGGATCGGACGAGACGTCAAGAGCCCGGGATGCATCTTCCTTCAACCGGGTGCGCTCGGCCTGATCGAGCGGGGCTTTGAGATCGGCCGTCATGTTATCGAGTGAGAGCACATCGAGCGCGTAGAGGAAGCCGAGGTGCGCCGATTTCCGTGCCGGTTCGCCCACCGAAGCTCTTTCCAGGACACTCTTGGCTTCATCCTTATCTTCCACGGCGAGGAAATAAGCAGCGTTTAGCAGGATGGAGATGTTGTCGGGATGTGCCGTCACTTGTGAAAGCCATGCGGCGCGCAGACGCTCATGATCAGCCGGGCTGCTGCGAGGAACATAGAAGCGCGGAGACGCGGCGAGAACCGCGACCGGGTCCGTCTCCACAGCACGGATGATGTTGTCGGGGGTGAGCGGCGGGGCCGTGGAGGGACTCAGGGTGCCGATGATGACCTGAGCGAATAGCAAAATCAGGGCAAGGGGCATGCCCTCATCGTACGCCCGCGGCGCGTTTGAGTCTTTCAACTTCCGCTGTGGCCAGGTGGCGGAATTCACCTGGCGCCAGGTCGCCGAGCACTAACGGCCCGATACGGATGCGCTTCAACTTCTCCACGAGTTTGCCGAGGTGCTTGAACATCAGGCGAATCTGGTTCTGCCGGCCTTCGATCAAGCGCACTTCGTACCACGGGTTGTCGCCCACTTTGATCAATTTGAGCGCAGCTGGTGCGGTGCGGCGCCCCTGAATCGGCAATCCGGTGCGAAACTGCTCTTCTTGCGCCTGGGTGAGGCGCCCGTTGACCTTGACCACGTAGGTCTTTTCAAGGTGAGTGCGCGGCGCCATGACACGGGCCGCGAGATCGCCATCGTTGGTCAAGAGCAGAAGGCCCTCACTGTTGTAGTCGAGCCGGCCGACGGGATAGACCCGCTCCTTTACACCTTTCAGCACGTCGACAATCGTGGTGCGGCCTTGGGGATCCGACAATGTGGTGACAACGCCGTGGGGCTTGTTCATGGCAAGGTAAACATGCCGCTTTTCGCGGCGAATCAGCTTGCCGTCCACCTTGATGTGATCGCGCTCGGGGTCTGCCTTTGAGCCGAGCTCTGTGACGACGGCACCATTCACCGTGACGCGTCCCGCCAAGAGGATCTGCTCGGCATGGCGCCGGCTGGCAATGCCGGCGTGGGCCAGGATCTTCTGCAGACGCTCCTCAGGCATCTTCTTGCTTAGGCTCTTCCTGTTGCTCAGGGGGTTGCGGCTCGCCGAGGATTTCTTCGTCGGCGAGCGACTGGCGGCGGATTTCCTCGAATTCCTTGAGGGTTGGCAGTTCGGCGATATCGCGAAGGCCGAACTGGGTCAGGAACTCCTTGGTGGTCTTGTAGAGGATCGGCTTACCGATGACGTTCTTGCGTCCCGCCGTGGTGATGAGCTTGCGGTCGAGCAGTGTCTTCAGAACGCCAGCCCCTTGAACGCCGCGGATCTCGATGATCTCCGGCGCCGTGATGGGTTGCTTGTATGCGACCACCGCGAGCGTTTCGAGTGCAGCCTGCGAGAGCTTGAGCGGCTGCTTTAGGTTCTTGACGAAGGTGCGGATGATTTCATGGTGCTCCGCCTTGGTGCCCATCTGGTAGCCGCCGGCGACCTCGCGGATCAGGATGCCGCGATGGGGCGCCTGCGAATCGGTGGCTAATTCCTTGAGGGCAGACTCGACCTCATCGAGGGGACGGCCTAAAGCCTCCGCGATCTGCTCGGTCGTTTTGGGCTCGTCGATGACATAGACGATGGCCTCGAGCACAGCTTTGAGTTCAGCGCGTTGCAACTCGGCTGTGGGCGCAGGCTGCTCGAGTTCGGCTCCGAGGAGTTGTTCGGGCGTTAAAGGTTGTTCGCCCGGCGTTTCGGCCGGGGGAAGATCTTGCTCATCCATCAGACTAATTCTTGTATTCCTCTTCTATTTTTGCTATTTCTTCGCTGGTTACCTGCAGCTGATCGAAAGCAGTGTGGCGACGAACGTGGATGTCGTCAAAGGAATCCTTCTGAGTGAGAAGGATTGCCTGCTGCTTGACCATTTCGAGGATAGCAAGGAACAGACAGATCATGGCACGGCGGCTCTTCTGCAGTTCGAATAAGCCGGTGACGGAGACGGATTCGGAGTGGGGCAGATCCTTCAGCCGGTTCTTCAGCATGAGGATCATGTCGGGGACGGAGACGTCCTCGGGATTGACTTCGTATGACGGGCGATTCTTTGCTCGCTCGAGGACAGTCTCCAGGGTTTTGACGAGGTCGAACAGCGTAACGGCCAGTTCCGGCTGGTCATCTTCGCCGAGGAAGCGGCTTATCTGGGGGTTGGACCAGATGGCCTCTTCCACCATGCGTTTTTCTTGAAGCATTGCCGCCGCGCTTTTGAAGCGCTCGTGCTCCAGAAGGCGATCGACCAACTCGCGGCGCGGGTCGTCCTCGGGATCCATCTTTTCGAGCTCGGGATCGCGTGGAAGCAGCATTCGGCTCTTGATGTGGATCAGTGTCGCCGCCATGTAAACGAATTCGGCGGAAAGCTCCATGTCGAGATCAGCCGCGCGCTGCAGGTACTCCAGGTACTGCTGAGTAATGCTTGCGATGGGGATGTCGTAGATGTTGATCTGCTGCTTGCGAATGAGATCGAGCAGCAGATCGAGGGGACCCTCGTAGCGTTCCAGTTGGATGTTGAGAGGCGAAGACGACACTCGTTATTCCAAGGTAGCATTCTGCGGCTGCTGGCATCGGTGGAAATTCCGAATGCCGAGAATTTCTACGGACATTCGTTGCATGATTCAACACTCATAAGAGGTTGAGTGCCAAAATCGGACTTTCATGTGGTAAACTCCTATCAGCCGATAGCTACCTATTGATCGGCGTGATCTGAAAGGGCGTTTGGAATGCCTCATACATATCGATTGAGAATCATCGTGGCGCTGGGTGCAGTGGCGTTGGCCGCTGTTGCCTTGTCGGCCGATAAAACGCCGTTCTCGCCTCACGATAAAGCCTTCTATGCAAGCGAAGCCCAGGTGAACTTTGTTCGTCCTGGACTAGTCATGAAGATTACGAAGGCTGAGGTTGCAACGGACGGCACAATGAAAGCTTGGGTCTCGTTCACGGATCCGAAGGGTCTGCCGTTGGATCGCGAAGGGATTCAAACCCCAGGTGCCATTGCGGCGAGTCTGCTGGCTGCTTGCATCCCAACAGATCAGCCGCAGTACGTTTCTTACATTACGCGGCAGCGCACCAGCGGCAGCCGGACGGTAACGCAGGCAACGGGAGAGAGCACCGGGACCTGGACGAAGATTGCCGACGGGCAATATACGTACACCTTCTTGAACAAGGCGCCGGCGGCATTTGACAAGAGCGCGAGCCACCGGTTTGGCATCTATGGTTCTCGAAACCTAACGGAATTCGACCTGGGTACCAGCCGCGCGGACGCGTGGTACGACTTTGTGCCTTCCGGGGCTGCAGTGACGAAGGTTCGCGACGTTGTCCGCACGTCGTCCTGCAACAAGTGCCACGATCAGTTGGCGCTGCACGGCGGCAATCGCCGGAGCATGGAAGTCTGCATCATTTGCCATACGCCGCAGACTCCGGATTCGACGACGGGGAATCCGACGGATCTGAAAGTCATGGCGCACAAGATTCACATGGGTGCCTCGTTGCCGAGCGTGATTGCGGGAACGCCTTACAAAATTGCAAACCAGGACTATTCGACAGTGGTGAATCCCTCGCCGAATATGGCGTGCAAGGCTTGCCACGAGGATAAGAGTGTGTCGGGCGCGACTCAGGCCGACAATTGGACGACGAAGCCGTCTCGAGACGCTTGCGGATCATGCCACGATGATGTGAACTTTGCGACGGGCGCCAACCACGCGAATCAGCCGCAGTTCAATGACAACCAGTGCACGAACTGCCATCAGGTCAAGGGCGAAGTCGATTTCGACACTTCCATCACGGGGGCGCACACAGTACCGATCGAGTCGACGCTGTTGAACGGGGTGGTATTCAACATCCTGGGAGTCGCCGACGCCGCACCGGGCAAGAAGGCGACAGTCACCTTCACCATTAAAGACAAGAAGGGCCGGCCGATCGACATGGCGAAGATGAACAGCGCCAGGCTCTATATGGGTGGGCCAACCTCCGACATCGGTTCCTATATCCGCGAGGACGTGTTGAAAGCTCAAGGACCCGGCGATGGGACGTACTTCTGGACGTTTGCCGCGGCCATTCCGGCTACCGCCAAGGGTAGCTATCAATTCGGCATCGAAGGCTATCAGACAACCAAGGTACTTGCCGGAACTCTGAAAGAGCGAACCATTCGCGACTATGGTATGAACAAGGTGGTGTCTGCGTCGCTCGACGGCAACAACCCGGCGCCGCGTCGCACTGTTGTCGATTCCAAAACCTGCAACAAGTGCCACTACAGCCTCGAGTTCCACGGCGGCAACCGGAACGAGGCGCAGATGTGCACGTTCTGCCACAACCCGACTCTGACGGGGGGAACGCCGGCGTTGAGTTGGAACTACGCAACCATGATCCACCGGTATCACGGCAAAGAAGTCCGTTATCCAGGGAATCTCACCAACTGCAATCAGTGTCACGTCAACGATTCGCAGTCGCTGCCCTTGGATGCCGGCCTGATGAAGGTGACAAACCCGGCGGCGCCGTACAATCCTGTTGGGCCAGTGACGAATGCCTGTACTGCCTGTCATACCAGCATGGAAACCTGGTCGCATGCGCTGGCCAACACCACAACGCTTGGCGAAAGCTGCAGCGTGTGCCATGGCTCCAGCGCGGACTATGCGGTGACCAAGGTTCACGCGCAGTAGTCTGAGACAACGCGTTACACTCGGAAGGCCCTTCCCTCGCCAGGGGGAAGGGCCTTTTCCAACTTGTGATTGCGCGATTCCAACTCATTGCCGCGGCACTCCTCTTTTCAACGGGCGGGGCCGCGATCAAGGCGACGGGATTCTCGTCGTGGCAAACGGCGGGATTTCGAAGCGCCATCGCGGCGGCGGCGTTGCTGGCGCTCTTGCCGGAGGCCCGGCGGCTTGCGGGGTGGCGGACGTGGTTTACCGGCGCGGCGTACGCGGCGACGCTAATGCTGTTCGTTCACTCGACCAAGCTGACCACGTCGGCGAACGCAATCTTCCTCCAGTCGACGGCTCCGGCCTACATGCTGGTGTTCGGCCCGCTACTTCTTCATGAGAAACTTCGACGACTCGACTACTGGTTAACGCTTGCGCTCGCATGCGGCATGGGTCTGTTCTTCGTGGGGACGGAGAATCCGGTGGCCACGGCGCCGGACCCTGTCAGGGGCAACATCTATGCAGCCTTTTCCGGGTTGGCATGGGCCCTAACTTTGACAGGACTGCGAAGACAAGGGAAGAAGAACCTTGGCGTCGTCGTGGTTGGAAACATTCTGGCCTTCGTGCTGAGCCTGCCGAGGGCATTACCAGTAACGGCGATTCATACGGCGGACGTCATGGTGATTCTGTATCTCGGGCTGATTCAGATCGGGTTTGCCTATTGGCTGCTGACGCGCGGTTTGCGGAACGTGCCCGCGTTTGAAGCGTCGACGCTATTGATGCTGGAACCTGTGGCAAATCCGGTATGGACGTGGCTGCTGCATGGCGAGAGACCTTCGGCGTGGGCGCTCGCCGGAGGAGCGATCATCCTGGGAAGCACGCTGGCAAGGGTTTGGGCCGACAGGACTGAGCGAGGTTGAGGCGATGGCGAAATCCCTTTGCTCACTGGCCGGCTTCGAACAAAGTTCGTGGTAGCTCGGATTGGTGAACAATACTGGCCAGGGTTCCTCGCCTCAAGGGATCGTGCAGAGGCCCGGTACAGTAATCGTCGTTCCCTGCGCTGCCCGTTGCATGATTCTGTGGCTGCCTCGCTGACGAACTGCAACGAATCCTTGACTTTCAAGAATGCGCATACCTCGGAACCCGACAGAACCCTGAGCTTACCCAACGGTACCTCGACCTGAGTTACCAGGACCTCGTCCTGATATCTCCGGTTTACCTCGGATGGGTCCATATGCTCGAAGAAGAGAGTGAGGGCTTCGATCAGGTTCGCGCGGGCTTCCTCGACCGTCGACCCTTGGC